>Ga0315551_10000455_pt1 | contig 32595 bp, 35 predicted proteins | sample SalMarSW160290MG_FD_203678 | JGI IMG/M metagenome (GOLD analysis project Ga0315551, IMG submission 203678) | Salt marsh sediment microbial communities from the Plum Island Ecosystem LTER, Massachusetts, United States - Salt Marsh Sediment SW1602-90 ...
CCAGGCTAAGGCTGTCCAGTCCGCCCCCCTTGCTCCCCAGTGAGATAGTCAGTAAACCCCCCGCGCCGGCGTCGAGTACCAGTCTGTTCAGTTCGTCCAGCTGGTGGCGACTGTATTCTCCGCAGCCCGGGGCGGTAAGCCCTTTTACCCTGCCGCCTTTATCGATGGCCGTCCGGAAAATGGCAAAGTCTGTCCGCGCGGCGATATCGGTAAGGTCGGCTATTTCCAGTCCGTAGCGCAGGTCCGGCTTCTCCGAGGCGTACCGTTCCATGGCTTCGGCGTAGGTCAGCCGCGGGAAAGGCTTGATTATCTGTAAGTCCGGCTTTATGGTCTGGGTCAGCGAAGTATAAAGCTTCTCGATTAATTCGAGGATATCATCCTGCGTGATGAAACTCATCTCGAGGTCGAGTTGGGTGTGCTCCGGCTGCCGGTCGGCGCGGTTGTCCTCGTCGCGAAAACAGCGGGCGAGCTGGTAGTATTTATCGAATCCGGCCACCATTAACAACTGCTTGATTTGCTGGGGAGATTGAGGCAGGGCATAGAACTTGCCGGGATTGAGACGACTCGGCACCAGGTAGTCCCGCGCGCCTTCCGGCGTGCTTTTCACGAATATGGGTGTATCCACCTCAATAAATCCCCTCGCGTCCAGGAAATCACGTATATACCTGACAACCCGGTGGCGCAGGAGCATGTTTTCTTTCATACGGGGTCGCCGCAGGTCCAGGTAACGATATTTCAGGCGCAGGTTTTCATCGACGTCTACTTCTTCATTGATGTAAAAAGGAGGAGTATGGGAAGTATTGAGTATCTCGGTATCCTTGACGATTATCTCGATTTCGCCGGTGGGAATTCTGGTATTCTCGGTTCCCACCGGACGCGCCGATACCTCGCCCGTAACCCTGACGACGTATTCGATGCGCATGTCCTCGGCGGTTTTCAGGCTTGAAGATGATATTTCCGGGTTGAACACCGTCTGGACTACCCCCTCCCGGTCACGCAGGTCGATGAAAATAAGCCCGCCGTGGTCGCGCCTCCGGTTTACCCAGCCGGCTAAAGATACTTCACTGCCGATGTGCTCTTTTCTTAATTCACCGCAGGAATGAGTCCTGAACAAAAGTTGTCTCCTCGTTGACAGATGTTCTCACTTTTGATTATAGCTTATACCAGTAGGCGCTTCAACATAATCGTAATTCCCGGTTGTATTTAGGCGTAGACTCTGCTAAAATGTTATGTAATCCCGCCGGCAATCGTTTAGTGGGAAAAGGGGAAGAGTTAATTGGCCAGGACAATAGCGGAGATAAACGAGAAAATTAAAACAGGCAAGGCTGTGGTCTTTACCGCCGAAGAGATAATCGATGTTGCCCGGGAAAAAGGCGTAAAAAAAGCGGCACAGGAAGTGGACGTGGTCACTACGGGCACCTTTGGGATTATGTGTTCTTCCGGGGCTTACTTTAATATCGGCCACACCACACCGCGTATTAAACTCGGGGGCGGCCGGGCTTACCTGAATGACGTACCGGCTTATACCGGGCTGGCGGCGGTCGACCTGTTCCTGGGGGCGAACGCCCTGCCCGACGACGACCCGCGCAACCGGATACACCCCGGCGAGTTCAATTATGGCGGCGGGCATGTTATCGAAGAGCTGGTGGCCGGTAAAGATATCCGGCTTATCGCTACAGCCTTCGGCACGGACTGCTACCCGCGCAAGCGACTGGAAACACTGATAAATATCAAAGACCTTAACGAGGCGGTGCTTTTCAATATCAGAAACGCCTACCAGAACTATAATGTGGCCGTAAACTGCTCGGATAAGACGATATACACGTACATGGGTGTACTGAAACCCCACGTGGGCAACGCAAATTATTCATCGGCGGGGCAGCTTTCGCCGCTGTTTAACGACCCGTATTACAGGACCATCGGCATCGGCACCAAGATATTCCTAGGGGGCGGCGTTGGTTTCGTGGCCTGGCAGGGCACCCAGCATAACCCCGGCGTGCCCCGCACGGAGAAAGGCTTGCCCAGGGAAGGCGCCGGCACGCTGGCGGTCATCGGGGATTTGAAGCAGATGAGCCCGCGCTGGCTGGTCGGGACCAGCGTGCTTGGCTACGGGTGCAGCCTGACCGTCGGGGTGGGCGTCCCGATTCCCATTCTGGACGAGGAAATCCTGGAATATACCACCGTGACCGATGCGGATATACTGGCGCCGGTCATCGACTATTCGGACGCCTTCCCCAATCTCAAGCCGGATAAGCTGGCCGAGGTCAGCTATGCCGAGCTTAACAGCGGGAAGATAAAAGTAAAAGGGAAAGACGTGCCGACTGCTTCCCGCTCCAGCTATCCGAAGGCGGTGGAAATAGCCTCCACGCTCAAGGAGTGGATACAAACCGGCAGGTTTCTGCTTGCCGAGGCGGTGCAGCCGCTGCCCGGCGCGGAGTCCGGCACGGGCGTCAAGCCGCTCAACGAACGCCCTATTGAAGACTAAACGGAGAAGTAAGAGAAATATGGCCGTTTCCAAAAGAATTGTAATACGCTTTCCCAAGCGACTGGTAGAGCGACCGATAGTATACCGCCTGGTCAAGGACTACGACCTTGAGTTTAATATACTCAAGGCTTCCATAACACCTGAACAGGAAGGACTGCTGGTGCTGGAGCTTAAGGGAAACCAGAAAGAGTATGATAAAGGGATTAATTTCCTTATCAAGGCCGGCGTAAAGATTCAGTCGCTTAGCCAGGACGTGACGCGCAACGAGGAAAGGTGCACTAACTGCGGAGCCTGTGTTACCGTCTGCCCTACCGGCGCTTTCCGGGTCGACCCTAAAACAAGGGAAGTGCTGTTCGATAATGAGAAATGCATCGCCTGCGGTCTCTGTATCCCCGCCTGCCCGCCCCGGGCGATGGAAGTGCATTTTTAGTGCGTGAAAGAAGATACCTATCAGCCGAGAACCTACCGGCACTGGATTGAAGGCAAAGACCTCACTCCATTTAACGTCACCGTAAAAGAGACCGATTTATACATCCGCGCTTCTTCCAACCTGCAAAAAAAGGCCCGCCGCCTTGTTTTAAAATACCGCCGCCAGCTTGAGGGCTATATCAAGCGGAATCCCGTTTTTCAAGAGTCTTTAGAACCCCTCCACGTGCTGGAAGACGCGCCCGCTATCGTTAAAGCGATGGCGGAGGCGGGGCGGAAAGCCGGTGTGGGGCCGATGGCGGCGGTGGCCGGAGCTATCGCCGAGTACGTCGGACGTGAGTTGCTGGACTTTTCCCCGGAGATAATCGTGGAAAACGGCGGCGATATTTTTATTAAGACTATCCGTAAAAGAACGGTCGGCGTATATGCCGGGGAATCGCCGCTGACGGGGAAAATCGGACTGGAAATCGAACCCAGGGATACGCCCCTGGGCATCTGCACTTCCTCGGGCACGGTGGGGCATTCTGTAAGCTACGGCCGGGCGGACGCCGTGGTGGTTGTTTCCACTTCCGCGGCCCTGGCCGATGCCGCCGCTACGGCTATCGGCAATCGCGTGCAAAATCACGAGGATATCAATAATGCCATAGAGTTCGGCCGGGGTATCGAAGGCTTGAAAGGCATCCTCATCATCATCGGCGAGAAGGTTGGTGTCTGGGGCAATATCAAACTCTGCGAGACATCCGCCGGAGCAGACGCCCCTTAGACTTATCTGGTGATGCTGATTTCCAGCTTATTGATAACGCTGTCCACGCCTTTCAGCGGCGCGACTATACCCGCGATGGTGCTTTTAATTATCTCTACGGGGAAATACTTCAGCGGAATATCGGCGCCGTTAAGATTTATCGTTACCTGACCCTCATTATCGATGCCAAGTTCCAGGGTTTGAATTTCCCCGGTGTCTTTCAGGCTGGTGATAATCCCGCCGATAACGTGGTCGATGTAGTTCTCAACAAAGTAGTCGAGATTGATGTGCATATCATTAACGGAAAGGCTTACCTGTCTGGACATAGTTGTTCCCCCTTCTTTCGCCGGTTATTTTTTGATGCCGGTGCGGTTACGTGCCCGCCGGAATCAGTATAACACAGGCAGCTACGACTGACTATAACCTGGTGGCACCGGTATTCAGGAGTGTACGTGATAGATACGCAGCAGTGCCCACCCGGTTCCGCCGAAAGCCAGACCGGTAATGACCATGACCGCCCCGCTGGCCAGCGCCACCTGGACGAGACCGAAAGCGGCTACCGCCAGGTAAAGGTAGTTCTCCAGGTTCATCGCCTGGGCGTATGACAGGTGCGCGGGGTTGGTCGGGTCGTAGCGGCCACCCTCCCCCAGTAGGGCCTGGTAAGTGGGAGCTATGTTGCGGCGGTGTTCGGCGATGGTGTCCGCGGCTTTCTGCGCCGATTCGATATCGGTTACTTTGGTAAATACGTCCGGATTGTCGGGGTCCAGAGCCAGCGTGACCTGCTCTATCTCCATCCTGTCCACGATAAGGTTGTTCTTGGCAAATCCCTGGCCGATAAAGACACCGCCTACCACGATGGCCACCAGCCCCAGAAGCATGATCAATACTGCGAGAACACGAGTGAAATTCATTTCATTACCTCCCCACCTGTTATTACTAAGATTGTAAGAAATATACGCATTTCTGTATGTGATAATAATCACATAGCCTTAATAACGGAGGTGAAGTCCGGTAATTGAGAAAACAGTGTGTCCGGATGGGAATTAAGATAATATAGTAGAGTAAGACGGCTGTTGCGGATAATACATTTTATTTTAATGCTCAATTTAATATTTATGGAACTTTTGTCACATACACGGAACGCTACGGTCGTTAAAATATTTATTAAATAGCTACGGGCTGTGTTGACATTCAAGTGATTTCATTCTATCATTCGTTACGCAATACAGGTATGGTAAGGCCGGAGCTATTTCAGAGTTAGCTATAGGAGGTGCCTCATGGCAAAAGAGCAGGATAACACTCTAAAAGCGCTTAAAACGGCGATTCAGATGGAAATTGACGGTAAGGAATTCTACCTGGAGGCCAGTCAGGCAAGCAAGAATGAACTGGGGAAGAAACTGCTTGAGCAGCTGGCCGCAGAGGAAGACGTCCACCGGCAGGTTTTTGAGGATATCTATAAAGATATCAGTGCCAAAAAAGGCTGGCCTGACAAAAAAATCCATCATGACGGCGGCAAGGGCTTGAGGACGATATTTTCAAAAGCGCTGGAGCAGATGGATAAGGACGTAAGCGCTATTCCCACCGAGCTTGATTCTGTGCAAAGAGCCATGGAAATGGAGAATAAAACCTTCGATTTCTATAAGAGCCACGGCAGCAAAGCCGCCTATGCTGCTGAAAAACAGTTCTACGAGGCTTTAGCCGTTCAGGAGGAGGAGCATTACCGGGTCCTCCTCGACTACTACGAATTTCTCAAGAATCCGGCGGCCTATTTCGTCCAGAAAGAACACCCGTCTCTCGACGGCGGCTAATGGCGAAACCAGTAAATATAAATCGCTTACAGGGGTGAAAAATGCTTAAGATTAGAGACCTTTCCGTAGCGGTAGAGGGCAAGGAGATAATTCACGATATTAACCTGACGATAAAGAACGGCGAGACCCACGTCCTCTTCGGCCCCAACGGTGCCGGTAAAAGCACCTTACTCATGGCTATAATGGGTTTTCCCAAGTACGAGGTGACCAAAGGCAGCATCAGCTTCAAGGGCAGGGACATCACGGGCTTGACGGTTGATGAAAGGGCGCGCCTGGGCATCGGCATGTCTTTCCAGCGGCCCCCGGTGGTGCGCGGCGTCAGGACACGCGATATGGTGGCCGCCTGCCTGAAGGGTGGCGGAGATGATAATGCCATCGCCGGGCTGGCGAAAAGGGCCGACCTGGGCGATTTCCTGGAGAGAGATATCAACTACGGTTTTTCCGGGGGTGAGATAAAGCGTTCCGAATTGATGCAGCTGCTTGCCCAGAAACCGGAACTAACCCTCATGGATGAGCCCGAATCCGGCGTGGATTTAGTAAATATCGTCCTCATCGGCGAGCTTATGAACGAACTTCTGGAAAAAGACTGCCCGATAAAGGACCGCAAGTGCATGGGGCTGATTATAACGCACACCGGCCATATTCTGGACTACGTTAATGCCCGCACCGGTTATGTCATGTGCAACGGTACCATCGGCTGCGTGGGCGACCCCCATGAGATGCTGGCTACAATCCGGGAGAAAGGCTACGATGAATGTATCAAATGCTATCTCGGGAGGTTTGCCGATAGATGAGTAAGAAAAAGGCTTCCACCGACTATAAAGAAAAAGCGAAAGCGGCGGTTAATAAAGCGGCCGCTCTGGGTGAAGATATAGACCTTGGTAAATTTATAAACACGGATGATTCTCATCCCTATAGCGATGACCTCTCCCGTCTCCCTAAAAAGGCCAAGAAACAGATGCTTGAGGCCGGCGTCATGCTGGATGATACCAGCCAGAGGTCGGGCACCTATATTCAGATGGACAATACGCCCGTCCACAGTTCCGTGAGTCAGGACGGGGTGGAAGTAATGCCGGTCAGCCAGGCCATGGAGAAATACGACTGGTTGACGGACTATTGGTGGAATGCGGTCACCGTGGACCAGGACAAGTACACCGCCAATATAGAGTTGAACCAGTACAACGGTTACTTTATCAGGTCACTCCCCGGCCAGAAAACGCTCTTTCCGGTGCAGGCATGCCTTTACCTGGCTAAAGATAAGCTGGTACAGAACGTTCACAATGTCATCATTGCGGAGGAAGGTTCGGAACTGCACATTATCACCGGTTGCGCCGTGGCCTCCGAAGAAGAGACCGGATTGCACCTCGGGGTTTCCGAGTTCTACATAAAAAAGGGAGCCAAAGTTACGTTTACGATGATACACAGCTGGAACCCGGAGACGGACGTAAGACCGCGCAGCGGCGTTATCGTTGAAGAAGACGGCCTGTTTTTAAGCAACTATATTCTCATGAAGCCCGTACATTCGCTGCAAATGAACCCGCTGGTTAAGTGCGTGGGCGCCAACGCCACCGCCAGGTTCAACAGCGTGCTGGTAACCGGCAAAGGTTCATCGCTGGATGTGGGGTCGCGGGTAATCCTCGATGGTAAAGGTTCCCGGACGGAAATCATCTCCCGCGCCATCACCACCGGCGGCAATATAATCGCCCGCGGCTATATAGAGGGCAACGCGCCGGATGTCAAAGGACACCTTGAGTGCCGCGGCCTAATCCTGGGAGAAACAGGCCTGATTCACGCCATTCCCGAGTTGAAAGGGACTCTGGCCGGAATCGACCTTTCCCACGAGGCGGCGGTCGGCAAAATAGCCGAAGAAGAGGTGGAGTACCTGATGGCACGGGGACTTACCAGAGACGAGGCTACGGCTACTATCGTGAGGGGTTTCCTCAACGTGGATGTCGAGGGGCTGCCTCCGCTGCTGGCCGAGGAACTCAAGCGGGCGGTAGAGGCCAGCGAGAAGGAAGTAATGTAGCCAGGAGAAGTAAAGGAATGGACTTAAACGCTCTGCACAAGCTGGGATATGGCATGTATATCATAGGCGCGCACAAGGGCGACAGGCTCAACGGGCAGGTCGCCAATACCGTATTCCAGATAACCTCGGAACCGCCCACCGTGGCCGTGAGCATCAATAAAAGTAACCTGACGCACGAGTATATCATGGCCACAGGTGTATTTACCGCCTCGATTCTCCACGAACAAACTCCCCTGCCCTACATCGGCAACTTCGGCTTTAAATCCGGGAGAGACGTGGATAAACTCAAGGGGGTTAATTATAAAATAGGTAATACGAAGGCCCCCGTGTTCCTCGACCATGCCACGGCCTTTCTTGAGGCGGAAGTAGTCCAAAATGTAGATGTCGGCACGCACACTATATTTATCGGAAGGATAGTGAACGCCGAGGTACTTACGGAAGACAAGTGCATGACTTACGAGTATTATCACGAGGTCAAGCGCGGTACCACTCCCAAGACTGCCCCAAGTTATATCGCCGGCGAAAAAGGAGGCAAAGAGTAAGATGGATAAGTACGAATGCACGGTATGCGGTTATGTCTATGACCCGGAACAGGGAGACGCCGACGGCGGCATCGCCCCGGGAACTCCGTTCGAGGAAATCCCGGACGACTGGGTATGCCCGGTCTGCGGAGCCGCCAAGAGCGAGTTCAGGAAACTGGAAGACTAGGAATATGAGTATGATTGAAAATTTAAACAATGAACAATTAGCGGCAGTTCTGGAAACGCTGCCGGTGGACATATCTTTCGTGGATGAGAACGACACGGTCAAATTCTGGAACAAACACGAAACGAGGGTCTTCAAACGGCCTAATTCGTCTTTAGGTAAGACCGTCCAGAAGTGCCACCCGCCGAGGAGCGTGGATAATGTCAATCAGGTATTATCCGACCTGAAAAGCGGGAAAAAGGACTTCGCCGAGTTCTGGATTGACCTTAAGGGACGTAAAATCTACATACGTTATTTCGCCGTACGGGGTAAAGGGGGCAAATACCTCGGAACGCTGGAGGTCGGCCAGGATATAACGGACATAAAGAAGATTGAAGGAGAAAAAAAGCTGCTGGAAAACTAGCGATTTACCAAGATGAAACAATGGGTGCGAAACTACATTCTGTTTGTTATCATGTTGCTGCTGGCGCTTTTCCAGGCGGTGTCCGGCCTCATCCTCTGGCTGGTGCTGCCCCATGGGCAGGGCTACCGGGGAGGCAGGGGCCTGGAACTGGTAGATAATTCCTTCCTGTGGACGAGGGATACCTGGATTGACCTGCATGACTGGACGGCGGTGGCGCTGCTGGCAATGATAATAATACATTTGATACTCCACTGGAAGTGGATAGTATATATGACCAGGAAATCCCTGAAACCGGGGACATAAAAACGGAGGTGAAAAATGGACAAAGAAAAATTAATCGAACTGTTGAACCTCGATCTTGAGAACGAGCACGGCGCTATTATCCAGTATCTGACGCATGCCTATTCCATAGGCGAGGGCGAGATGTCCTGCGAGATTGAGGCCATGGCCCGTGAGGAAATGCGCCACCTGGACTGGCTGGCGGAGACGATAGTGGAGCTGGGCGGCCAGCCCAGCCTGAAGAGGGGCACCATGAACATGGCCGGCAAGGAAGTCCCCGAGTGGATGGAAAACGATGTCGGGCTGGAACAGGGCGCCATCGACCAGTATAAAGAGCATATTCAGGCGATTGACGATGCCAAAATTAAAAGGCTGCTGAAGCGTATCCTGGCCGATGAAGAGGCGCACCGGGGAAAGTTCGAGCACTTCGTTGACAAATCGAAGAAGGAAGGCATGAAAGATGTCAGGGGCGACCGTCAGGACAGCGTCACCAAGACGTTAAACTGGGGCATAGAGCACGAGTATACGGTAATTCTCCAGTACCTGTTTCAATCCTACATGACCGGGAATGAAGAAGCCGGGAAACAGCTGGAAGACCAGGCCATTAACGAGATGCAGCATCTCGGATGGCTTGCCGAGGAGGTGGTCGACGGCGGCGGCAACCCGAGAATCGAACACACTAAACCCGACCAGTCCACCATCACAACGGATATGCTCAACGCTGACATCAAGATTGAAAAGGAAGTCGCCGAGGCTTATGACAAAGCCGCCCGGGAAGTTGATGACGCCGGACTCAAAGAGTTGCTCGTACGGATAAGGGACAACGAGAAATATCACATCGATGTCTTTAAAGACCTGCTTGAAGATGAGGAAGAGGGTAAAAGCCCGGGAATTGGCGGCGTTAATCTGCCTGATAGCGGGGGATAGGTTTTGGGGGATTTCGTAGAGGTAGGCAAGGCCGGTGAGTTCGCCGAGGGGATGAAGAAGAAAGTCCTGGTCGGGGGGCATGAAATACTGCTGGCCAGGGTCGGTGGTAAATTTTACGCCGTTGGCAATCGCTGCCCCCACATGGGAGGGGAACTCGCGGCAGGACAACTCAAGGGGACTATCATCACCTGTCCTCTTCACGGCTCACAGTTCGATATTACCGACGGGCGTAATGTCCGCTGGCTGAAAAGCTCGGGATTTTTATCGGTGGTGAGTAAAGCCATCAAGCCGCCTCGCCCTCTGCCCGTATATAACGTCAGGGTTGACGGCGAAGCAATACTGATAGAGGTCTGAAATACCGCCTTTTGGAAAATGGTGAAGGAGGTGCCGTGGAATGTCTATCATTTTCTCCGGCAGCGACCTGATTAATATCGCCATTGATATCGAGAGAAGAGGTATCATGTTTTACGATATCATGGCTAAATCGACCGATAATGAAGATGCCAGATCCGTCTTTGAAGAGCTTGTCGAGATGGAGCGCGAGCATATCAGGATATTCGAGGACATGATGGTGGAGGCTGATACGAAACGGCCTAAGGACACCCCGTCGGGAGATTACTCCGCTTATCTCCAGGCGCTTACCGACGAGGCCGTATTTACCGACGACATGATTACCAGCGAGATGGCAACCCAGGCGGACAGCGATATTAAGGCGCTGGAACTGGGCATCAGCGCCGAAAAGGACTCGATACTTTTTTATTACGAGATGAGGGACGTTATGCCACGGAGCGCCCTCCCGGTGATAAACCGGATAATAGCCGAGGAAAAGTCTCACCTTCAGCAGCTTGCCGATATCAAGAAGAAACTGGCAGATTCCTGATAATCCGCCATTACGGAACAGCTTTAAGACAGGGTGGTTCCCCGACGGGTGAAGGAGCCGGCAGCCCCCGGAGAACCTGTGCCGTGACGCTCATAGTAATCATGTAATATAATACGTAGTAACGCATGTGTGTTTACCGAATGGTATAGAGGAGTTTGATAGATGGCTAATAAAGTGATTATCGGGATACTGGTGCTGCTGGTGATTATCGCGGGAGGCAGCGGCTATTACTCTTACACGCTTAACCTCCAAATCGATGACCTCGGCAATCAGCTGGCGACAGCCATAATACAGCAGGAGGTCCGTACTAACGCCCTAGGCGATGAAATCAGGAGAGAAATGGCAGGCGGCCTCGGTGTCCTGGAGAATCAGCTGGATGAATCCCAGGCTGATATCGCCGGCCTGGATAGCGAACTTGAGGCGGTGGGCGACCGCATATCGGGGTTAGACGATGAAATTACCGGAACACTGAATCAACTGGAATCTCTGGATGAGCGCCTCGGTGAAGCTGAAACCGAAATATCGCGTTCGGTATTCGATGCCGGTGTGATATACGAGAAGGTAACCCCGTCTGTGGTCAGGATTGCCAGCGGACAGAGTGTCGCCGGCTCCGGCTTCGTATATGATACAGACAGCCACATCGTTACCGCTTACCACGTTGTCAACTCACTCTCCCCTATATACGTCATAATGCACGACGGCAGGATTTTCAAGGCGACGACCGTCGGCTATTGCGAGTTCAGCGATGTTGCCGTGCTCGAACTGGAGAGCAATCCGTCTGTTGAGCCGCTGCCGACTGGGGACTCCGGCCTGATTAAGGTCGGCGACCCGGTTGCCGCTATCGGCAGCCCGGGGGATAGCGACGAGCCGCTGGGTCTCCGGGATACCCTGACTGCCGGTATCATCAGCCAGGTAGACCGGTTTATCATGGTGGACAACAAGGCTGTGTCCAATATGTTGCAGTTCGACGCCGCGGTGAATTTCGGCAACTCGGGAGGCCCCCTCTTCAATTCCGGGGGTGAGGTCATCGGGCTGGTAACGGCCAGGATTGACCCGGTGATGGGGGACGGTATTTACTGGGCGGTATCTTCCAATAAGATGAAACGGGTAGCCGATGCCATTCTTGCCGAAGGTTCCTTCGCTTATCCCTGGATAGGCGTGGGCATAGCCGACCTTACGCCGCAGGAAGTGGAGGACATACCGCTGGCGACAGCCAACGGGGTGCGGGTAACCGGGGTTTTCTCTGACGGTCCCGCTGACACGGCCGGTATCCAGTACGGCGATATTATCGTGGCTCTTGACGGTGTGCCGGTCAGAGATATGGACCAGCTTACTGCCTATCTGGGCGAATTTATGAGTCCGGGAGATGAAACGGTACTTGATGTAATAAGGCACGTCACCCCGCTCGAAATCTCCATTGAGATAGGCGCGCGCGAACAATAGCCTTTCCGCATACGGGAGTATTATTATTATCAGGTATAGTGGTAAATGAAGACTATCGGACTGACCGGCGGCATCGGCAGCGGCAAGAGCACCGTGGCCGGGTTCCTGGCGGAGCAGGGGGCGGTTATCGTCGAACTGGACAAGCTGGGGCATGAGGTCCTCGAACGGAAAGAAGTCCGCGAACGGCTGGTCGAAGAGTTCGGCAGGGATATTCTTACCGGCGGTGGGGATATTGACCGCGCCGGTCTGGGCAGGCTCGTTTTTAATAATAGTGAGTTACTGGCGCGGCTGAATCGGATAACGCACCCCTTCATCGATGCTATGGTGAATGAGAAAATAGAGGAATTCCGCCGGAATGGAGTAAAAGTAGCGGTGCTGGCGGCGGCGGCGTTACTGGAGGCGGGGCGTGCGTGGCAGGCGGATGAACTCTGGATAACCGTCGCACCTGAAGAAGCTGTATTGAAAAGACTGTCCGGAAGGACAGGCTATTCCGGGGAGGAATCTAAGGCGCGCATCAACTCACAGATGCCAAACGAAGAACGCGTTAAGCAGGCGGACGTGGTCATCGATACCGACTGCACCCTCGATGAGCTTAAGGCAAGAGTAGCGGCGGAGTGGCAAAAGCTGCTGGAGAGGCTGTAAAATCCGTTCGCCGCGTATCCCATTTGACGCCTAGCTGTAAAACTGGTATAATATGTTTTTTGGAGGCTTAAAATTTACGCTATTATTGAAACAGGCGGCAAACAGTATAAGGTCGCCGAAGGTGATACCATTGAGGTAGAACGCCTGGAGGTGAAAGAGGGCGGTTCTATAGAGCTGGACAGGGTGCTGCTTATCGGCGATGGCGATAACGTAACCGTCGGCAAGCCGGCTATCGAAGGCGCCAGGGTACTGGCCATGGTAAATGGCAATGGCCGCGGCGAGAAGATAATCGTCTTCAAATATAAGGCGAAGGTTCGCTATCGCCGCAAGAACGGACACCGCCAGCATTTTACCAGTCTCAATATCGATAAGATACTGCCGCCGGGAGTAGAAGCCCCCAAACCGGCGAAGAAGAGAGCAACCAGGCGTAAGAAGAAAGAGGAAACAACGGATGGCGCATAAAAAAGGAGGCGGCACCAGTCGCAACGGTCGCGACAGCCAGGGCCAGCGACTCGGCGTTAAGAGGTTCGCCGGGCAGCTGGTTAATGCCGGTACCATACTGGTACGCCAGCGCGGCACGCGCATTTTCCCCGGAAATAACGTGGGTATCGGTAAAGACCATACCCTCTTTGCCCTTATCGATGGCATCGTGCAATACGAACCCACCAGCGACAATCGGAGAAAGGTCAGCGTTTACGCCAGCTGAATGATATGAAAGAGAAGATACATCCTAAATATTATACCGACGCCGAGGTAGTCTGTTCCTGCGGTAACAAGTTTACTACGGGCTCTACCAAAAAGCAGCTTAAAGTTGAGGTGTGCAGTAACTGCCACCCGTTCTTCACCGGCGAGAGGCGTATGCTGGATACCACCGGGCGCGTGGAGCGATTCAAGAGGCGTTATAAGCTTGAAGGTTAATTGAGAATATACCGGAAGGCAGGAGTCCCGGCACGACGGGACTCCTTTTTGTTTAGGCAGTATGGCAGATAAAAAAAAGTTCAATTACGGCGGCCAGGCGGTTATCGAAGGCGTAATGATACGCGGGCGCAGTTCCGTGGTAACGGCGGTCCGCCGGCCTTCCGGCGATATTACCACCGATGTCAGGCCGCTGCCCTCCCTCACTACCAGCCGGATGAGACGGACGCCTCTGCTGCGCGGCGTCGTGGTTCTGATTGAGGCCATGGTTCTGGGCATCAAGAGCCTGCTCTATTCGGCTAATATTGCCATGGAAGAGGAGGAAGAGGAAATCCCCACGAAAGCTATCTGGGGCATGATTGCCTCGGCGGTTGTCCTGGTGGTTATCCTGTTCTTTATCGCCCCGCTTTTTCTTACCAAGCTGGTGAATGCCTATATGCCGAACTCGGTGGTGTTTCACATTGTCGAAGGTGTTATACGTCTGATTATTTTCATCGCCTACCTCAGGGTAATGGCGTTCTTACCCGATATCAAGCGTGTTTTTACCTATCACGGCGCCGAACACAAGTCGGTTAATGCTTACGAGGCGGGGGTGCCGATGGAGGTGGAGTCCGTTAAGTCGTACAGCACGGCGCACGTGCGCTGCGGCACCAGCTTTTTGTTCCTGGTGCTGGTAATTGCCATCTTCATCTTCTCATTCGTGGGACGTCAAAACCTGTGGCTGATGATAGTAGCCCGTGTCGTTCTGATTCCGGTTATCATGGGACTCGGTTACGAAGTCATTTATTTCGGAGCCAGGCATACGAATAACTGGTTCATGAAAATTATCCTGGCTCCGGGGCTGCTGATGCAATCGCTGACGACCGGAGAACCGGATGACCGGCAGCTGGAAGTAGCTATAGCGGCCATGAATAAAGCGGTAGAGGTGGACCAGGCGGAAGAGGCGGCGCAGGCTACTTAGAAATTATTTCCAGGCTATTCTTCTACACCACCCCGCTGTGTTATCTTTTCCCACCCGGACCGCCCTGTATCATTCTCTGCTTATCCCGTGACAATCACCCCACCACCTGATGAAGCGGGGCGTTTAAGAGGGGCGTAAGCCCCTCTTCTATTATATTCCCCTTTTCTTTTGACAACCTCGTAAGGAGAGGGGGACACAGGGGGTGAGGTAGATATAAATCCCCTAAAGCTCTATAAATCGTCCCCGGTCAGTTCCGTGAAAAAGCAGGTCTTGTTGCCGGTATGGCATGTCGGTCCGGTGGGATGCGCCTTTACCAGAATAGTATCGTTATCACAGTCCCGCCACAACTCTCGTACCAGTAGTTTATTCCCGGAGGTCGCCCCCTTGTGCCAGAGTTCCTGCCGACTGCGACTGTAAAACCAGACCTCGTTGCTCTCTAAAGTCCGGCGGATAGATTCCTCGTTCATGTAGCCCAGCATCAGCACGTCTCCGGTATCGGCGTCCTGGACTACAGCCGGGATAAGCCCTTTATCATTAAATTTTAAATTACTCACCGGTATTCACCCTTTTCTTTATTTTTACCCCGGGAACTTATCGATTTCAGAAATCGCCTGCTTCAGGTTAACATCCCCGGTATACAGGGCCCTGCCCACGATGGCGCCTTCGGCGCCGAGCTTGCTCAACATTTTCAGGTGGTTGATTGACGAGATACCACCGGCGGCGATAACGGGCATCCGGACCGATTCTATCATCTCGGCAACCGCCGAGAAATTGGGTTCCGTCAGGGTGCCGTCCCGGCTGATATCCGTATAGATGAAACGCCTGACGCCAGCCTGTGCCATGGCATCAGCCAGCGCCACGGCCGTTTGTTCCGTATCATTGCTCCAGCCGCGTGTGGCGACGTAACCCTCGCGGGCGTCAATACCGACTGTTATGGAGTCGCGGAAACGTCGGCAGGCTTCGATGACGAGTCGTGGGTCTTCGACCGCCGCCGTGCCCAGGATTACGCGTTCTATGCCCGCTTTCAGCAGGGCTTCAATGGTAGCGATATCGCGTATACCGCCCCCGAGCTGAACGGGTATCAACATGGCCCTGGCGATATCCCTGATAATATCCAGGTTTCGAATTTCACCGGAGGCTGCCCCGTCAAGGTCAACGATGTGAATTCGCGGCGCGCCCATGGACTGCCATTTCAAGGCTACATCCAGAGGGTCTTCGGAGAAGACCGTTTCCTGGTTATAATCGCCCTGATACAGGCGGACGCACCTGCCGTCGCGTAAGTCTATGGCCGGTATTATTTCTATTACGGACCTCTTTTCATCAGGGACTATGTGGGAATTATAGCATCTGGATTGCCTTTAAGACAATTTGTGATATTATTGTGCATTGCTGTGTATTGACAAGGCCCCAAATATAAGATAAAATAATAATTGCCATCGACCGTTATGGCGGTGAGTTTAGAGCTGATACCTTAACAGAAGAAGTCGCTTGGATCGGATACGACCGAGACGGCAAAAAATTAGACTAAAGCAGTTTTGCCCTCTCAATATGTATGAGAGGGTTTTTGTTTAAGGGGGAAAATGCTCAAAATAGGTTTTATCGGAGCCGGAACCGTCGGTACCGCCCTGGCCGTACTGCTAAACAGCAAGGGCTACCGGTTCGTCGGCGCATCCAGACGCCGGACTTCTGCTGATAACCCGGGTACGGTAGTCAGCAACCTGCGCATACTGGAGAGCAACCAGGAAGTAGCCGATAATGCCGACCTCGTTTTCATCACCACTCCCGATGCCGCTATAGCCGGAGTTGCTAAAGAAGTAAACTGGCGCAGCGGGCAGAGCGTCGTCCACTGCAGCGGCGCCGATTCCGTAGACGTCCTGGAACCTGCCAGGAAATACGGCGCCGTGGTAGGCGGTTTTCATCCCCTGCAGACCTTTGCCGGCATCGAGGAGGCTATCGAAAATATCCCCGGTTCCACGTTCGGTATCGAGGCCGAGGAACCGCTTTTAACCACACTCAAGGAAATAGCCGCGGTCCTGGGCGGACACTGGATAAAGCTGGAAGCCGGCGATAAGGTGGCCTATCATGCCGCCGCCGTTTTCGCCTGCAACTACCTGGTGACGCTGGTGAAAATGGCCACCGACCTCTGGCAGACATTCTCCATCCCCGGCGAACAGGCTACAAAAGCCCTCCTACCCTTAATCAGGGGCACCCTCCACAATATCGAGACCATCGGCATACCGCAATGCCTTACCGGGCCTGTCGCCCGCGGTGATACCGGAACGGTAAACAAACATCTCAAAACCTTACGTGAGAAAGCTCCGTCCCTACTCTTGGCTTATAAGGAACTCGGACTGCAGACTATTCCCGTCTCGCTGGCCAAGGGAAAAATCAATAAACAACAGGCCGACGAACTGGAGAACATATTAAAAAATTAGTAACTTAATAACTTCAGGGGGCAATAAAATGAGAAATATGCTGAAGAGTAAAATCCACCGGGCAACCGTGACCGACGCCAATATCAATTACGAAGGCAGTATCACCATCGATAAGAAGCTCATGGCGGCGGCCGATATCCTCCCCTACGAGCAGGTGCACGTGCTTAATATCAATAACGGCGCCCGTTTTACCACCTATACCATCGAAGGTGAGGAAGGCAGCGGCGAAATATGCCTTAACGGAGCCGCCGCCCGACTGGCCGTGAAAGGCGACCTCGTTATTATCCTGACCTATCAAAATGTGCCTGAAGAGGCAACGAAGGGCTACCGACCCAAGATAGTATATGTCAACGAGAAGAACGAAATCGTTACGAAACTGGATGAAAAAATTTTCGCTTGAGGAGCTGCCGTGAGTGTTACGATTAACCAGATAAAGGAGATGAAGCGCAAGGGTGAGAAAATCTCCATGCTCACCGCTTACGATTACGTAACCGCCAAGATAATCGATGAGGCAGGCGTGCCGCTGATACTGGTCGGGGATAGCCTGGGTATGGTGGTCCTCGGTTATAATTCTACAATTCCGGTTACCCTGGAGGTAATGCTGCATCATACCAAGGCGGTCGTCAGGGGCGTTAAGAACGCCCTCGTCGTGGGCGATATGCCGTTTATGACCTACACGGTAAACATGGAAGAAGCCCTGCGTAACGCGGCGCGCTTTCTTCAGGAGACCGGCTGCCAGGCGGTAAAACTCGAAGGAGGAGTCACCGTCGCCGACAAAGTGAAAAGAATCGTAGAATGCGGCATTCCGGTCATGGGTCATATCGGCCTGACTCCGCAGTCGATTCATCAGTTCGGCGGCCACAAAATCCAGGGCAAGACGCCGGAAGCGGCAAAAAGACTCCTGGAAGATGCCGTGGCTCTGGATCAGGCCGGCGCTTTCGCCGTCGTGCTGGAGACCGTGCCCGCCCCCCTCGCTGCCCTGATTTCGAAGAAGATTGGCATCCCGACAATCGGCATCGGCGCCGGCGCCGGATGCGACGGCCAGGTGCAGGTTATCAACGATATACTCGGGTCTTATACGGACTTTGTCCCCAAGCATGCCAAGCAGTACGCCAAAATCGCCGGTATTATGGCCGACGCCATATCTGCGTACCACAAAGAGGTGAAAGCCGGAGAGTTTCCCACCGATGCTCAAAGCTTTACCATGGACGAAAGCATAATAAAAGAACTGGATAAGTAAGCTGCCGGTAATTTCAAACGTGTTCGAGAGGGGGCAACGCCCCCTCTTTTATATATTTCACCTCCCCTTTGACACGGGCTATGGAGAGGGGGATAATGGGGATGAGGCGGAAAGAATGAAGGTAGTGGAAACTATAGCCGAAATGCGGCAGGCTCGTAAAGAGCTTGAAGAGACCATCGGCTTCGTGCCAACGATGGGCGCTCTCCATGAAGGCCACCTGTCGCTAGTGAGGCGGGCCAGGGAAGAAAATGCCTCGGTGGTGGTCAGCATCTTCGTCAATCCCACCCAGTTCGGCCCCAAGGAAGACTTCAAGAGCTATCCCCGCGACACCAAACGCGACCTGGAGATGCTGGAGCCTGATACGGACATCGTTTTTATGCCGTCCGGTGCGGAGATGTACCCGGATAATTATGATTCCTGGGTGGAAGTCGGCACGATTACGGAGAATCTGGAAGGCGCTTCCCGCCCCGGACACTTTCGCGGCGTGAGCACCGTCGTTGCCAAGCTGTTCAATATCGTCCAGCCCACGAAAGCCTACTTCGGGCAGAAGGACGCCCAGCAGCTGCTGGTTATCAAAAAGATGGCGGCCGACCTCGATATGAATCTGGAGGTAGTGACCTGCCCCACGATACGCGAGCCGGACGGGCTGGCGATGAGCAGTCGCAACACCTATCTCAAAGGTCAGCATCGGCAGGTGGCCACCGTACTTTACCGGGCGCTGAACCTGGCGGAAAAGCGCTGGGACCAGGAGGAAACCGATGCGGGGGCGATACGTCTGGAAATGACCGAGCTTATCAAAATGGAGCCGCTGGCGAAGATTGATTATGTCAGCATTGCCGATGTAGAGACTTTAAAAGAGATGCACCATAAGATTAAGCCCCCGGTGCTGGTATCCCTGGCGGTGAAGATAGGCAAGACGCGGCTTATCGATAACACCGTGCTGGAGTAGCGTTCTACGGGATTATTTTTTCTGTTTCAACGGTGTGGCCAGCACGACAAGCGTAATAACAGCAGCAATAGCGGCCACCGACCAGAAATCGCCGCCTATGCCGCCGGTCCTGACAAAGTCCACTGTAGCCCCGAGAATCGGGGCTATTATCATCGTTGAGACAGACTTCGCCTGACTTTCAATAGATAGTACCGTAGCTCCCTGTGTTTCGGTAGCAAAAGCGTCAAAGCGGCTGATAAGCATCGGCCTCCAGAAGTTCTGAATCAGGGAAAGAATAATGAAACCGGCTATCGCCGCGTAATAATACTGGAAATACAGCAGCGGTATTAGCGCCAGGTAGAGAATAAATACGACCTTCCAGAGCAGACGGCTGCCTTTCTCCTCTCCACCGGCGAAACTCGAAAGACGGTGGGCGTTGCGGCTGGCGTAGGCGGAGACCAGGTAGATGATGACGTAGACGGCTCCCACGAGAATGGCGCTGCGGCGCGTATCGCTCATCAACACGAAAACAGGCAACATCAAAGCCAGGCTCTTGATGACGGGCTGCAGGTAGTCCTCTACCGCTTTATAAACTCCCTCGAAGCCCATCGACTCCACCAGGAGGCGGCGAAGATGCCTCACGCACAGCGAATCGCGCAGGCATTGCCAGAGGTGGCGCAACACACTGCGGACATCCGCACCCCCCTCCGGCTGCCCCTCCAGTTCCTTAGGATAGCCGAGGAAGTTTACCAGTCCCGCCAGGTAAGGCACGATAGCGAAGAAAAAGACGTAAGCGAAATTGTTGGTCCACAGGACGAAGACGGCAGCCAGGACTACCGATACCGCCGAGCCTATCATGGACCAGGAACGGGTGTAGCCGTAGACCCGTGTCTTTTCATCGGTGCGCTCCTGAATGCGCAGCCAGGTAAATATCATGGCTTTGTGGGTGCCGGTGCGGAAGGCCTCGCCGATGGCGAAGAAGAACATGGCGATGAACATGTGCCAGTAGTCCTGGCTGAAGCCGAAGACCGCAAACGAGGTAATATATGAAACGAAGGACAGAATCATGCTGCGGCGGCGACCGAATAAATCGGCGACGGCGCCGCTGGGGATTTCCATGATGTTGATGACAAGCTCCCGGAAGGCTATAAGGAAGCCTATCTGGGTGAAGGAAAGCCCCCTGTCCAGGAAGAACAGGATAATAAACGGCTCGAAATACCGCTGGTTCTTAAGGAAACCGTATAATGAAAAGCGCGCTAACATTCTGGTCCTTGAGGTATATTATAGCACTTAGTATCGTTTTATGAGAATGACAGGGTCGCGGACTGAAAATCCGTGTGTCCCCCACCCCTTTCCTTTGATATCTATTCCCACCCGTGCCGCCCGGGGAAAATCCCTCTCTAACTCTCCCTTTACCAAAGGGAGAGGATGATGGTGCAAACTCTATTATCAATGCCTTAACCCAATCTGTCTCCCTCCTTTGTAAGGAGGGATTAAGGGAGATTTAACACCGGGTGTTTAAGAGGGGTGAAGCCCCTCTTTTAATCATTTCCCCCTCTCCTTCATCCTGCCTCGTAAGGAGAGGGGGATTAAGGGGGTGAGGTTAAGAAATAGTCTAATACTCTCCTTGACTGTAATACGAATCTAAAGTAAAATATAGCTGTTTGCCGAGGTAGCTCAGTTGGTAGAGCAGCGGACTGAAAATCCGCGTGTCGTCAGTTCAATTCTGACCCTCGGCACCACAATCATGGCGGGCGGAAGTAGTTCAGTGGCTAGAACGTCTCCTTGCCAAGGAGAAGGTCGCGAGTTCGAATCTCGTCTTCCGCTCCATTTTTTATTATGGGGAGTTTAAGAGGGGCGAAAACCCCTCTTTCTTTTATTCCCCCTCCCACCCTTCTATTTCCACCAGGCAGGAGTTCGGCGCCATGCCGGGGGCGTTCTTCGATAACACCCTTTCCGGCGTGAGGATGTTGACACAACCGCCACGGTCGATGCTGTTTGGATTACCCGGCTCCAGCGGGTCGTACTTGCCGGAGCCGTAGTAGGAGTGAACAACACCCTTGCGCATCCTCTCCGTAACCTCGGCGATGCACAGCACGGCGCCGCGGTCGTTATATATCTTAACGATATCCCCGGATTTAATGCCCCTGGGGGCGGCGTCCGCGGGATTAAGGCGCACCGGGCGCCAGCGGTACCCGTCCTTAAGAACGCGGTGACCCGGAATTTCTCCCAGCCACGATGAATTGGCGTCGTGGTGCGTGTGGAAGGAATACCTGGGGTGGGGAGTGATAAGCTGCAGCGGGTATTTCTGCGCCAGCTCCGAGTCGTAGCCTTCCCAGCTGGGGATATAGCGGGGCAGCGGCGGCCTTTCAGCGTCGTCGGGGAAGTGTTTCAGCAGGCTCTGGGAGACAAATTCTATCTTGCCGCTGTACGTTCCCAGTTCCTTACCTTTATCCGTGTTTCTCTTGGGGTTAAAGTGGTCGGGCGTATCGCACTCACGTCCCTCGTAGAACCAGCGCAGGCCGGGTGTCGGCTGATAATCCTCCGGCATGGGAACGATGAAATACCCCTTACGCTTAAATTCCTCAAACGATATGTATTCAGGCAGGTCCGAGTGGTAAAAGACCTTCTCTATCCAGTCCTCGTCCGTGTTGCCTTCGGTAAATTTATCCTTTATGCCCAGTTTTGCGGCGAGCTCGCTGAATATCTGATAGTCGGACTTGGATTCGTAAAGCGGTTCGATGCACTTGTGCTGGTAAACGATAACACGATGGTTGCAGGCGTTGGAGCCGTGGTGGGTATACCCCCCGGTATTCGCCCACTCGCCGATATCGTACCGCTCGAAGTTGGTACAGGCCGGCAGGATGACATCGGCCAGTCCTGTTTCCGTGCACCACCAGCAGTCCTGGTTGACGACGAACTCCAGTTTCGGGCTCTGGTACATCTTCACCCAGCGGTTGGTGCCGGTCATGGTGCCGAGGAACGAACCGCCGTAGCGATAGAACATCCTGACCTCCGAACAACCGGGGGCCGGGTAAGTAAACGGGACGAACTGCTGCTCCAGCGATTGACCACAAAACGTTTCCCCCAGCCAGTTGATGGGAGGATTGAGAATGGCCTCCGGCACGAGCAGGCGGTAGATGCGCTGTTTGACCGGATTTAACGCCTTGTTTTTAGCGAATTCGTTCAGGAAATTCGGCCCGAAAGAGCTGTAGCCCGGAAAATCGAAATCGGCATTATAAGGCGACCCCATAGTGGTGCCCCAGATATTTACGCCCGGCTTGCCGAGTCCCTGCATCGCCTGCAGAAGCACCATCAGGCGCGCCCATTCTGTGCCGTAGGCCTGGCGGCAGGCGCCGGACTCGCCGCCGCGGGAGCCGGCCGCGAGCATAACCCGACTCGCCGCCCATTCCCTTGCCAGGCTTTTTATAGTGTAGTCGGGTACGTCGCAGATATCCGCCGCACGTTCCGGCGTTTTGGGTATGCCGTCGTCCTCGCCCAGGACTTGCTTTTTGAAATCCTCGAAGCCCACCGTACGCATTGCCACGTAATCTTTATCATAGGTGCCTTCGGTCAGCCAGACATAGGCGATAGCCTCGGCCATGGCGGCGTCGGTGCCGGGGCGGGGGGCAATCCATTTATCACCAAATATGGTGGCGGTGTAATTGCAGAAGGGGTCGATGAAAATCTGCTTCTTGCCAAGTTCTCTCAACCAGAGTCGCCACACCGCCGATTCCTGTCCGCCGTAGATGCCGCGGGTCGAATCGGGGTCGTTGCCCCAGTGCACCACGAGGTCGGTATTCTTAAGGGCGTCCTCCAGGAGGTCGTACTGCTCCGGCATGCCGAGACGCCAGAAAAAGCCGTAGGTATGCGTCGCACCCCAGTGCCAGCCCTCCCAGCTATCCGGGTTATCCAGGATATCGGTAAATCCAATCATGTTGAAGAAACGCGCCCAGGTCGAGGTACGGTAGCCGACGTTGCCCCAGTTATGGTGCGAAGACGCCCGGGACATGACGGCCTCCGGGCCGTAGGTCTCCCGTATTCTTTTCATCTCCCCGGCGACAATGTCCAGGGCTTCGTCCCAGCTGATGCGTTTATAGCCGGACTTTCCCCGGTTTCCCGGATTGCGCTGCCCGTCGGGATTAAAGTCCTCTCTAATCAGCGGGTACTTGATTCGCAAGTCGGAATATATGCGCGCCTTTTCGACGGCGGTAAACGGTGACACGCAGGCCTTCCTCAAAGGTGTGAATTTACTGCCGCCGGCGTCTATGGTCCACGAAGCCGCGTCTTTATCTGTCAAAATAAGGGGGCGTACGCGGACTATTTTACCGTCCCGGACGTATACCTGCACCGGCCCGCCGTTGGTAAGATTGGTAAAGACTTCTTCCAAAATAAAGTACTACCCTTCCATTAATTATATTATGGTATATTAAAAGTATAATAAATACCTGCGTACTATATCAAACTGTGAAAAGAGAATGAAAGATACGAAGTTTATAAGCTGGAATGTCAACGGCATCAGGGCGGTCAGGGGGAAAGGCTTTCTGGACTGGCTTTATAAAGAGTCGCCGGACGTACTTTGCCTGCAGGAGACCAAGGCCCGGCCCGAGCAGCTCGATGCCGACCTTACAGAGCCGACAGACTACAAAGTTTACTGGAATTACCCGGAGAAAAAAGGCTACAGCGGCGTGGTCGTCTTCACGAAAGCAGAACCTCTTAACGTGACGTACGACCTCGGTAAAAGCGGTCTCGACATTGAGGGAAGAGTTATTATCGCCGAATATCCCGCGTTTACCCTCTTTAACGTCTATTTCCCCAACGGCAAGGCAGGCCCGGAGCGTCTTAACTATAAAATGGCCTTTTACGATATCTTTCTTCAATATGCGGATTCTATCAAGGATGCCGGGAAAAAACTGGTGATTTGCGGCGATGTCAATACCGCCCATAAGGAAATCGACCTCGCCCGTCCAAGGGAAAACAGCAAGGTCTCCGGCTTCCTGCCCGGGGAAAGGGCCTGGATAGATAAATTAGTCTCTCACGGCTACGCGGACACCTTCCGCCGCTTCAATAAGGAGTCGGGTCAATATACCTGGTGGGACATGAAATCCGGGGCGCGGGCGAGGAACGTTGGCTGGAGGATAGACTACTTTTTCGTCAGCGATAACCTGCTGCCGTCGCTGGCCGACGCCTTTATCATGCCTGATGTGATGGGCTCCGACCATTGCCCCATCGGGATTATTCTGAAAACGGACTAGTCCAGGTCTTCCAGCCCCTTGAGAACGTCGTGGAAATCATTGAAGGGGGTGCAGGCAAGGTTCTCTTCCCGGCATTTCACCAGCAGGTCGCCGGTGGCGAAGACCTTTATCGCCCGTCTTGACGAAAAGATATCCGATACACCGTTACCGATGTAGATAACGTCGTATCCCCTTTTCTGCAACAGCTCGGTATAGGCTTCCTTGTAGCCGACCTCCATCTCGGTGCCGTCCGGCCCGACGTAACTGACCGTCATGCCGTCGGGAGAGAACTCGTTTTCCGCGGCATATACCTCCAGGCCGTCGACGCCCAGTTTTTCCAGGATGGCCTCTATATAGAAAATCAGCCCGTTGCTGACGATAACGGTCTTATAACCTCTTTGCGAGCAGAAGTCCAGCATCTCGCGGAAGCCGGCGCGTATTTTCACCCGCTCGCTGTTCAGAACGAGGTCGGTCATGGTCTGCCGGTCGGCCTTCATCATGCCGAAGGCCTTTTTATTAAAGGCGCCTACCGGTATTTTGCCCGCCGTATACTCCTTTAGGTACTCGCGCCATTGGCTGCCCACGTAGGTATCCAGCAGGAGGAAACTTACGTCTTCCTCGGTTATGGTGCCGTCGAAGTCGCATTGAATGGCTATTTTCATGTTTCGGATAAACTCCTTGTAGTATAGATTCTGTCAATTCCAATATATCGGATTGTGCCTGAAGGGGTCAAGCTGAAGAACTCTGGAAAAAGAGGAGAGCCGATGTTAGAATGAAGCCGGGAGGCTGCGAGGAAATTGACGCGGTATTTTATCGGGACTTCCGGCTGGCACTACAATGATTGGAAGGGCCGGTTTTACCCCGAAAAGCTGCCGAAAGCGAAATGGCTGGAATATTACGCCCGTCATTTCACCACCCTTGAGCTTAATAACTCGTTTTACCGCCTGCCCTCGGAGGAGGCGTTTGCCCGGTGGTACGGTTCATCCCCGCCCGGTTTTACGTTCGCGGTTAAGGTCAGCCGGTATATCACTCACATCAAGCGACTCAAAGACTGTGAGGAAGCCCTGAATAACATTATGTCAAGAAGCGTCCTGTTGAAAGAGAAGCTGGGGCCCCTGCTCTATCAGCTGCCGCCCGGCCTGCACCGCGACGATGACATGTTAACGGCTTTTCTGGAGAACCTGCCGGGAGGATTCAGGCACGTTATCGAGTTCCGGCACAAATCCTGGCTGGCGGAGGAGGTCTTCGATATATTGCGGCAGTATTGTGTGGGCTTCTGCGTCTTCGATATGCCAAAGCTGACATCACCCCTGATGGCCACGGCGGACTTTGCCTATATCCGTTTTCACGGCAGCGACAGCTTTTACTCAAGCTGCTATACTGATGGGGAACTGGCCGACTGGGCCGGCAGGATAACAGAAATGGCGAAAAATCTGGACTCGGTTTATATCTACTTCAATAACGATATCGAGGGTTTTGCGCTGAAGAACGCCGAAACGATTAGAGAGTTTCTGGCATAAAAATACATTTTGGCTGCCTGTAGACTGCCCGTCGTAACTACCTGGGCTTTGATTTTGGGGGGAATTCCCCAGTCTAATTAGATGTTTACATCCAAGACAGTTACAGGCGTTCTGCGAATATACTAGAAATAGAAACGTAGACCAGGGTGATGCCATCCTATAAAACGAAAATGAATGCAAGGATTCGTAATAAAAAATCTCCAAACGAGAGCATAATTGTTCCGCTGGATGGTTCTAAATTAGCTGAAGTAGCTCTACCATATGCAGAGGAACTGGGTGCAAGGACAGGTAGCGATATCACTTTGCTATCGGTTCTTGAGTTCGCTAGCAATCAGGATACAGCCTACCTTCAGAGAATAATACACGCCACCAGGCACCATGCCGAGAAATATCTGGTGATACCCGGGAGTAAAGAGGTAAACGTTGGCGCAACGACTCGCGTTGGCAATCCGGCTGAGGCAATCGTAGATTTTTCCTGTACATGGGACCACAAACTGATTGTCATGGCTACCCACGGTCGGTCCGGTATCGGACGCTGGGCGTTGGGAAGTGTTGCCGATAAGGTAGTGAGGGCTCCCACAAATTTACCGGTCATGCTTATCAGGGGTAAGAAAGCCCGTCCGGATGTACACCAGAAACGCCTTCTCCGGAAGGCTCTTGTGCCGCTTGACGGTTCAATATCCAGCCAGGCGGTTATTCCTTATATCAGCCGGCTTGCCCTGAAGCTTCAAATGAGTTTAACCCTTTTTCAGGTTGTGCAACAGACCAACAACCATAAGGCAGATGCTGAATCTTACCTGCAAGCTCAATGCGCCGAACTTGAACAGCAAGGTATATCGGCGCAATACAGGGTAAAAGTCGGTTCCCCGGCAGACGCGATTATCGAACTTGCTGATGAGCTATTTGTTGATCTGGTGGCAATGTCTACCCGTGGAAGAACCGGTATCCCGTCCTGGACTATCGGAAGCGTTGCCCATAAGGTCCTATTAGCGGGAAACACACCCCTGTTATTATTGAGATGCGAATGACAACTTGACGAACTTTCAATACCCTACGCATGCAATTCGATGATATCCCCGTCCTGCAGAACATGGTCGCGTTTGACCATGACGCCGTCGAACTTGCCGGAGCCCCAGATACGGGCGTACTTCATATTTTTACCGAAGTCTTTATGTACCGATATAGCGGCGTCCTCCAGCGTGCCCCCGTTTTCCAGTATGATGGGGTCGGTCATGTCCGCCTTGCTGCCGGGGGCCTTGGTATAAACACGGATAATATCCAGCATCCGGAAAATCTTCTGCCTCAATTCGTCAAGGCCCTGACCGATGGCGGAAACGGCGATAACGGGCGCCTGTTCACCATACCGGCTCTCCAAAGCGCGGTAATTCACGCCGCCGTTATCCATATCCGCTTTATTGCCGATGATTAAAGCCTTTTTATAGTTCACGGGGGCTTCTTCATCCACGACTTCCGGTGGCTGGCCCAGCCCTATTCTCTTTTCATTCAGCCTGGCAATCAGCGCTTCCGTCTGGGCAACCGGGTCCTGGGTAAGGTCGGCCACCAGCAGCAGGCCGTCGGCCCGCCGGATAATGTTCAGGTGCCACCACTCCGGGGTCTGTTCCCCGAGGGGCGGAGTGTCGATGAGCTGTATCTGGATATTCTCGTAGGTCATCATCCCGGGCGTGGCGCTCTGGGTGGTAAAGGGATAAGCGGCCACGGCGGGCGCGGCCTTGGTCAGGCTGGCGACGATTTGCGACTTTCCCGTGTTGGGCGGGCCGATTACCGCCACCTGGCCGGCGCCGGTTTTCTCAATCATCATAGAAGCCCGCTGAGTAGCCGTCTTTTTATCCAGCGACTGCGTCAGCTTGGCGATTTTCGTACGGAGGTCGGCGCGGAGGTGGTCGGTCCCCTTGTGCTTGGGCATGACCGAAAGCATTTCCTCCAGGCAGGCTATCTTTTCCAGGGTGGTTTTAGCCATGCGGAAATTCTTTTCGGCGGCGATATATTCCGGTGTAAGATTAGCCGGCATATCTACAGGTGCTCCTTTATCCTTTTTGCCTGCTCGCGCGTCATACCCGTGGCGGCGGTAAGCTCTTCGAGAGAGGCTTCCCTGATTCTCCGGATGGAGCCGAACTGTCGCAACAGGGCGCTCTTGCGCCGGGGGCCCACGCCGGGAATGCCGTCCAGCGCCGACGTGAAGGTTTTGCGGCGGTGCACGGTGGTAAAATAACTTACGGCGAAGCGGTGCGCCTCGTCCCGGAGACGCTGCAACAGCTGGAGTCCCGGGGAGGACTTTGCCAGGACCACCGGCTCTTTGCGGCGGGGGAGAAAAATTTCCTCGTTCTCCTTGGCCAGGCTGGCCGCCGGAATATCACTGCCGGTTTCCTTGAGCGCGGATAACGCCGCGTTTAGCTGCCCCTTCCCCCCGTCGATGAGAACGAGGTCGGGCATCATAGCCCAGGTGTCCGGGGCGGAAGTGCTTTCTCTGGAACTGTGTTTGAAGCGTCGCTGGAGGACCTCCTGGAGCATGGCGTAGTCGTTGGCACCGGCCACCGTCTTTATCTTGAACCGGCGGTAGTGTGACGGCTTCGGTTTGCCTTTCTCGAAGACCACCATGCTGCCCACCGCGGAGCTGCCCTGGATATTGGAGATATCGTAAGCCTCCATGCGCAGCGGCAGGCCCTTCAGCTTGAGTTCTCTTTCAATCTCTTCCAGCGCGTCGTCCAGCGATGTGGACGCGGTAATCTGTTTAATCTTGAGCTGTTCCAGCCCCTGCCGGGCGTTTTCCGCGGCGATATCGATGAGTTGTTTTTTCACGCCGCGGCGGGGCGCCTGTATTTCCACTCCCCCGCCCCGCCGGTTTTTCAGCCACTCCCCGATAACCGGCCTTTCTTCCACCGGGTACTGCAGAAGCAGCAGCGGGGGAATCTGGGGACAGGACGAATAATACTGCTTGACGAAGCTGGTCATTATCTGTTTTGGTTCTTCCTGCCGCGTGCCCTGGAGGAGAAAACTTTCCCGTCCGGTCATTTTATTGCTGCGTATGAACAGCACCTGCACGTAGGCCTGGTCTCCGTCCTGCACAAACGCGATAACGTCCTCCTCGCCCCTGATGACGGCGGCAATCTTCTCGCCCTCGATGACTTCCTGTATCGACTGAATCTGGTCTCTTATCTGGGCCGCTTTTTCATAGTCCGTGTTCCGGGCTGCCTGTTTCATCCTTGCCTTAAGGTCACGTGCTACCTTTTCCCGTTTACCTTCCAGAAAAAGGATGACCTCTTCAATTACCCTAGCGTATTCCTGGCGGCTGACGGCGCCGGTGCATGGCGCCAGGCAGTGTCCCAGGTGGTATTCGAGGCAGGGACGGCTTGCCTTGCCGGTAATAGTCTTGGAGCAGATACGGAAAGGAAAGATGTGTTGCAGTACGCGCAGGGTCTGTTTTACCGACCGTGAATTGGAGAAGGGGCCGAAGTAACGTCCGCTGTCCTCTTCGTAGCGTCGCGTGACGTACACCCTGGGCCACTCTTCGTTGGTGGATACCTTCAGATAGGGAAATGTCTTATCGTCCTTGAGGCTGACATTGTAGCGGGGATGGTATTGCTTGATGAAGTTCAGCTCCATGATGAGAGCTTCTTGTTCTGAACTGGCTACATAGAAGTCGATATCGGCCACGCGGGAAACCATTTTTTGTATCTTGGGTGTCAGTTTTTGGGTGGACTGAAAGTAAGATCTGACGCGATTGTAAAGGCTGGTAGCTTTACCCACGTAGAGTATCGTCCCATCGGCATCTCTCATGAGATAGACACCAGGACTGTGCGGCAATCGCTTGAGCTGCTCCTCTATGAGACTGCTGGCCACCTTTACTCCTTCAATATTGCCTGTCATTATTCTAGCACAGGTATATTAACGAGCAAAGAGTACGGTTGGGTTTGCAGCTGCGAGCGACGGTGTAAACGGTGAAACGTATCTACTCCGTATAAGGCTTAATACCGGAAAGATTATTCAGGTAATCTTTATCAGGCCCTGCTTTATCGCGACTACTACCGCTTCCGTGCGGGCATTGGCGTTAAGCTTCCGCAGGATGGACGTAACATGATTCTTGATAGTCTGCTCGCTGATGCCGAGTTCGGCGGCAATCTGTTTGTTCAGATAGCCCTGGGCGATGTACTGCAGTATTTCAATCTCCCTGGGGGTGAGGGGTGAGATAAAGGCCTCGGCCTCGCTCCGTGAGGTAAGCTCCTGGAATTGCTGCAGTACATGCTCGGCCACTTTCGGCCGGGTGGTCAGGCTTTCGTTTATCGGGTGCTCTCCTCTGGATACACGCCTGATAATCTCGATCAGCTGTTCCGCGGTAACTTCCTTGCTCAAATAGGCTACTGCCTGTGCCTTGAGCGCCTGGAAAAGCTGGCTGTCTTCCGGGTTGGAAGTAAGCATGATCACACCGATATTGGGTGAACGCTGTCTTATCTTGCGGCCCAGTTCAAGTCCGCTATCCGATGGGCCATCAAGGTCCAGCAGGGCGACATCCGGCGGGAGGTTGTCAATGGCTTTGAGCACATCGCTATTTACGCTGGTGGTGCCGATGATGACTATATCCTCGGTATCCGAGAAAGTAGCCTCTATCGCCTGCTGAAATAGCGATTGTTGACTGATCACAAATACCTGGATTTTACCGTTCTTATTATTGTTGTTCATAGCTCCTGCTTCGTTTCAGGCATATCTGGAATAGCCCGAATCGGTTTTACCTCCTCGCCTTTTTTCTTGCGCCGTTTATGTTCCTTGTATAAGTGGATATGAACTGCTCAACCAGATAAGGGTCGAATTGCTTGCCGGCATATCGCTTTAGCTCTTCTATAGCCTGTTCATGAGACAGGGTATCGGAGTATGGCCTTTCGGAAGTCATGGCGGCCATGGCATCCGCGATAGCCAGTATGCGCGCTTCCAGCGGTATATCCTCGCCTTTCAGGCCATCGGGATAGCCGCTCCCGTCAAACCATTCATGGTGGTGTAAAATAGCTTCTGCACAGGGAGAGAGCTGGGGTATTCTGTTGGCTATTGCGGCTCCCAGTTGCGGGTGCATTTTCACTATCTCCCATTCTTTGGCATTCAGTTTACCCTGCTTATTCAATATTGTATCACTTATTGTAATTTTGCCGATATCGTGCATTAAAGCACAGACCTCAAGCCTGGCCATTTCGGTGGTATCCATCTTGAGGGCACTGGCGATAACCATAGAATAATCGGTTACCCTCTTTGAATGATTATGACTGAAATAGGTTCTTGAGTCCACCGTTTCTGATAGTGCGTGTATAACGGCTAATATTTTACTATCAATATGATTCTCCGTATCTGTAATCGATTCCGTCAGCTGTAAGGGCGTCAGGGCGCCGGACGCGAAGTAACTGTGGTTGCCGCCGTCCCGTTTCGCCCGGTAGAGAGTAACATCGGCGGCGGCGATAATGTCGGTGTGGCTTATGCCGTCATCCGGCCAGCTTGCCAGGCCGATGCTGGCGGTAACGGGAATTTTACTGGTATTGACCCCTTCGGCTATTCTCTTGCGGACACGCTCGGTAACCTGGAGGGCAGCGTCGACCGTGGTCTGCGGCAGGAGGATAGCAAATTCGTCGCCGCCGTAGCGGAAAGCGTGGTCGGCATTCCTGATTGCCCCTTTGATAATATGGCCTATTTGCCGCAGGAGTTTGTCACCGGAAGGGTGACCGTAGTTATCGTTGTACGCTTTAAAGGAATCGAGGTCGACGATGGCTAATGAGAAGACGCCGCCGTAACGGGAGTGGCGGCTGATTTCGCTGTCAATCATCTCGTCCAGAGAACGTCGATTCAGCAGTCCGGTAAGTTCGTCGATGCGGGCTTTGTGTTCGGCTTGTGCATAGAGTTTAGCATTCTCAAGCGGCATGGAAATTTGAGAAGCAAGCTGCTCTAAAAGCCTGATATGCCACTGCGTGTAGGCGTGAGGCTTTTGACTGGCCACGATGAAACTGCCGATGACTTTACCTTTAGCTGATAGTGGCAGGTAAGCCATGGTGCGTAATCCTTGCTTGTAAAAATTCTCCCCTGTCTGGAAATACCTTTCATTTTCCAGGTCCGGTTCAATAAACGCCTTCTTCTGGGTGATTACCCATCCTGTGCCGCTTCCCTTCATCGGTATCCTTTCACCCACCCGGTAGGCCGAGCCTTCTAACGAAGATAACGCTACGCAGCAAAGGTCGGAGTCTTCAATAAGGACGATTGATGCCCAGTGAATGTCAATCACCTTCTTTATTTCTTCAATAAAGCTGCCGAATATTCCCTGAATATCAAGACTTGAAGATAAAATAGCGGTGGATTTATTGATTACGGATAGCTCCTCCTCACGTTCCCTTAGCTGCTCACGGAGATATTCCTTCTCCAGGCTTACCGCTACCCGGCCGGTGACATCCTCTATCAGATTAAAGTCTTCAAGAGAATAGCGACCGGAATGCTTTTTACCGAGAACCAGGATAGCTATCAGACGGTCACGACTTATCAACGGCATGAATAACTCTATCTCTTTAGAGTCTATATCCTCTTTTTCCTGTGGCCACAGCCCCAGGAAGACG
>Ga0315551_10000458_pt1 | contig 32501 bp, 26 predicted proteins | sample SalMarSW160290MG_FD_203678 | JGI IMG/M metagenome (GOLD analysis project Ga0315551, IMG submission 203678) | Salt marsh sediment microbial communities from the Plum Island Ecosystem LTER, Massachusetts, United States - Salt Marsh Sediment SW1602-90 ...
TGAAGAATAATTTTCATATAAATATCCGTCGGCATAAGCCCTTTCATCAAAATATCAGCTTTGCCTTCCACTACCATTTTTTTTGCGATTTCGCCCGCTTCCCCGACGTCGCGGCTGTCTATGATATCGAAAAGCGAAATATCTAATTTGGCTTTGTCCGTTAATTTCTTGATTTTATCCTTGTCCCCGACGAGAGTTACGTCCACCAGTTTTTCCTTTGCTGCCTTGTAGGTTGCTTCGATTGTATGAGGGTCATGCCCGTTTGCCACAACGAGTCTTTTTGAAGGTTGTTTTCTCACAATCTCTACCATTTCGTCGAGTTTCCTTATTGGCTTCATTACTTCTCCTCCTGAAGATTTTTTTATAAAGCTCTAAAACTTGAAAGTTTAATTTTTCAATAAAAAAGGGGAGTTTTAAATTCCCCTTTACTCTTTACTCCCCGGTTGGAAAATTACGTTTAATATCATAAGAATAGCAGAAGCTGATAATAGGTGTAACAATCCGTTTTCACCTGAACGGGGAATTGTAAATACGTGTGAATTAGCATTTATGAATCGAGTCTCAACCATCAAACATCTTCCTTTATCTATACTATATAAGGATAAGAAAAAGTCAATCCCCGTTTTCGGAATGTAACCACAGATTACACGAAGAAAATAAGACGCAGATAAACGCAGATTCAAAAGGGATTTTTTGTTAAAAACCCAACCCACAACACGAAATATTTAGACAGGATTAACAGGATAAACAGGATTTTCTTTACTGGTATCTGATACCTGGTATCCGGTATCCAATTTATTAACCTGTAACCCGAAACTGAAATTCACACAAAGACACAGAGGTTTTTTTCAACTGTCCAACGACCTGACGGTCTAACGAACCAACGAATATTTGCTTGACATGATAAAGGCTTAGGTTATATTTATATTTGCTTTTAAAAGGTAAAAATTTAAGGAGGGATATTTATAGAATGGTTGATAAAGAAAAAGAATTGGCTGGGTCTAAGGTTTCGGATTTCGTTAATGATGGAATGATTTTGGGTCTTGGGACAGGTTCGACATTTTATTACGCGATAAAAAAGATCGGCGATATGGTCAAAGAAGGTTTGAAAATAAAGGCAGTATCTACCTCATCTTCTACGGATAAATTAGCTGAATCATTAAATATCCCTCTTTTATCTATCGATGATGTCGATGAAATTGATTTGACTATCGACGGCGCAGACGAGATAGACCCTGATTTTAACGGAATAAAGGGAGGGGGAGGAGCCTTGTTGTTCGAAAAAGTTGTCGCGAAGTCTTCCAGACAAAATCTCTGGGTCGTGAATTCCGCAAAAATGGTGGATAGGTTAGGTGCTTTTCCGCTGCCTATCGAAGTCGTTCCTTACGCGCTTGGCAAAGTTTGCAAAAAACTTGTGAAACTCGGATACAATCCCAAAGTCAGGATGGAAAACGAGGAACAATTTATTACCGATAGCGGTAATAATATCATAGATGTAAAATTAGGCATAATCGAAGACCCTTATAAAATGGAAGTCGAATTAAACATGATTCCCGGTGTCGTCGAAAACGGCCTGTTTCTTGATGTTGTAGATATTGTTATTGTGGGGAAAGGGGATGGGGTGGAAATTATTAAAAGGAGTTAGTAGTTAGAAGTTGGTAGTTAGTAGTAAAAAATTAACTGTGAATGGAAAGTGTTTTCTTTTTGATGAGAAGAAGACTCAAAAATAACGAGGAAGAAATTAAAGCAAAATATCATGCAAAGGGTTTCCCAAGGCAATATCCGGGTGCACTTAATAGTTACTTAATGAAAGTTGTATCAACAGGCGTTCGTTATTTCACATGTAGAGTAGACAGTAAAAATATCGCGGAAATTTTACCCGTTTTAAATATTCCAAACGAAATAAAAGATGAAATAAGAGATATTATTACGAAAGGTAAAGTGGTTTTTGTCTCTGAAGCTACTTTTGATCCTAAGTGGATTTGGGATGCGAAATATCTGATATGGGAAGAAAAAAAAGAAATGCTCTATGAAAAAGGAGAAAAAAGGATAAATATTGCTGATAAAGTTGCTCCCGTTCTAAAAAGGAAATATAGCGTAGACATTTTTAGTAATAACGCTTTTGTCCAATCTACGGAAGAAAGAAAAAAGCTTAGGGAATATTTTGTAAATGTTAGGGAAGTTGATATTTCGAATCATACTTATAAAGTAGATGTAGATAACTATAACGAATTACTACCTTTATTGAAAATGCCCATGCATGCTAAAAAGGAAATAACTGATTTAATTAAGAGTAATAAAAACAATACAGTTATAGTATCGGGTGCCGCATATAATTCTAGATGGAAACTTAGTGAGGAATATTTAGTATTTGAGTTAAACGAAAAAGATAGAGAAATTATAAAGTCTTTTTCAAAAAGAGAAAAAATTAAGATGAAATATCAATATTCCAGATTTTTCCAACCTTTATTTGCCCCAGACAGGTTTCCGCGTACTTTTAAAAAGGAGATATTTGAGTATAAAAAGAGATTAAAAAAGATGCCGTTCCGCCATAGATTTGACATGGTAATCATTGATAAAGAGAATATGGAAGAACTTTTTCCGGCATTATATATCCCGGGAAAAGTAAAAGATGAAATAGAAAAACTAGTAAATAATGAAAAAGTAGTAATAATAACCGAAGCAGCCTTCCAACCCGAATGGAAATGGGAGGAAAAATATCTTGTTTTTGATGGGAAGAAAACTACGAAATAAAAAATATTTTCTTTATTTGTGCTATTCGTGCTATTTGTTGTTTCAATTTTTTGGGAGGGGTTTAGGGTTTTAATCAAAAATATAAATTTTGTTGTTTTTCTTTGTGTTCTTTGTGGCTTTGTGTGAGATAATCTTTGTGGGGTGGGTCGGGTTTTAAACAACATATATTTTTTCTCTGTGCCCTCTGTGGTTAAAAAATGGGGGGTAGGGAGAGGGGGTTTGCTCTTGACAAACAAATTTGGGGTTTTATATTCATAAAAAATGGGTAATAAAAAATATAAACGGATTGTTGTAAAAGTTGGCAGCTCTACGATAACTCACTCAGCCGGCAAACTAAACCTTACCATGATGGACAATATAGTCAGACAACTGGTGGACCTTAAAAATCGGGGTAAGGAAGTAATCCTTGTAACTTCGGGAGCTATCGGTGCCGGTATGGGAGAATTAGGGTGTGAGAAAAGACCCGATTTGATACCTGAACAGCAGGCAATGGCAGCTATAGGTCAGGGGCTTTTGATAGGCGTATATAACAGATTTTTACGTGAATACGGAGAAATGGGTGCGCAGATTCTGCTTACTTCCAGTGACCTTGAAGATAGAGATAGGTATCTGAATGCTTTTAATACCCTTATAACGCTCCTAAAGTACGGAGTTATACCCATCGTTAACGAAAATGATACCGTGGCAACGAATGAAATTAAATTCGGCGACAACGATACTCTTTCTGCCAGGGTGGCGAGTCTTGCGGAAGCCGATGTTTTAATAAATCTAAGCGATATCGAAGGGCTTTATAAGGGAGACCCTGCCCAGGGGAAAGAATCACTTGAGATTATCCGAAAAGTCGAAAAAATCACGCCGGAGATAGAAAATTTAGCCGGCAGTAAAGGAAGCGAAGCGAGTACGGGAGGGATGTACACGAAAATCGAAGCGGCAAAGGTTGCCTTCGATTCCGGTATAACGATGATTATTGGCCCCGGATATAGAAAAAACGTGGTTATAGATCTGGTTAACATGCTTGAAAACGACGAAGGATATAATATCGGCACGACATTCCTGCCGGCAGGAGATGTTCTTCCCAAGAGAAAACAGTGGCTTAGTTTTAATCTTCCTGTTTGCGGTAGTCTCAAGGTGGATAAAGGAGCGGAAGAAGCTCTTGTGAATAAAGGGAAAAGTCTCTTACCTGGAGGTATTACCGAAGTTATCGGCGTATTTTCTTCGGGAAGTCTGGTTACAATACTCAATAGCGAAGGAAACGAAATAGGAAAAGGTCTGGTTGAATATTCGAGTTCGGAAATAGATAAAATCAAAGGGCACCATACCAGTGAAATTTTTTCGATTCTGGGCTATGCAAAAAAGGAAGAAGTAATTCATAGAGAGAATATGGTTATAGGAGATTGACATATGGGTATCAAAGAGGAAGTTATTGTTCAAGCGAAAAAAGCAAAAGAGGCTTCAAGAATACTGGCTAATGCGTCTACAGATGTGAAAAACCAGGCACTATTAAATATAGCCCGTAAGCTCGAAGAATCGATAGAAAAAATAATCTCGGTTAATAACGAAGATATAGGTGCCGGTAAAAAAGCGGGACTTACGAAAGCTCTTCTGGATAGACTGGAATTGAACGAGAAAAGAATCAACAATATGGCAAAAGGGCTTAGAGAAGTTGTACAGTTGGGAGACCCCATAGGGGAGGTTACCGGAATTAAAAAGAGACCCAACGGGCTTGAAGTAGGTAAGGTAAGAGTACCCCTTGGAGTAATCGGGATTATTTACGAGGCGCGACCAAACGTAACCGTAGATGTGGCGGGTTTGTGTCTTAAAGCCGGCAATGCCGTTCTTCTCCGTGGAGGTTCCGAAGCGTTCAACTCGAACCGTATTTTGACGGAGTTAATTCAGGATGCGATTACAGGAGCGGGTCTGCCCGGGGAGTCGGTTCAACTGGTTCAAACTACAGACAGGAAGGCTGTTGAAGTTTTATTCAAGCTTAACGAATATCTTGACGTTCTGATTCCAAGAGGCGGTGCAGATTTGATTCAGAGAGTCGTTCGGGAGTCAAGCGTGCCTGTGATAGAAACCGGCATAGGCAATTGTCACGTTTATGTCGATTCTTCCGCAAACCTCGATATGGCTTTACGGATTGTGTATAATGCGAAAACCGACCGTCCTGCCGTCTGCAATGCCGCAGAGAAACTTCTCCTTCACCGGGATATTGCCGGGAAATTTCTTCCCCTTATTTATAAAAAGTTTTCCGAGAATAACGTAGAGCTCCGGGGTTGTGACGCTTCGAGAAAGATTATACCTGATATCAAAAAGGCTACCGAAGACGACTGGTATGAGGAATATCTCGATTATATAATGGCTGTTAAGATTGTGGATGATATAGATGATGCCATCAACCACATTTACAAATACGGCTCCAAACATTCCGACGCAATAGTAACAAGCGATTACGATAATGCCAATAAGTTTCTAAAAGAGGTCGATTCTGCCGCGGTTTACGTCAATGCTTCCACTCGCTTTACCGACGGTGGAGAATTCGGCATGGGAGCGGAAATCGGTATAAGTACTCAAAAATTGCATGCAAGAGGTCCTATGGGTCTTACCGAACTCACATCGACAAAATTCATAATCAGAGGTCAGGGACAGATAAGAGAAACGTGATAGTTCGTGGTTCCTGATTCCTAGTTACTTGTTTTTTCACTTTCTTGAAATAACAGAACAATTTTTGGAATCCTGGCTCTACTGTCAGAATAAAAATAAAATATCAAAAATCAAAAAGCAAAATGACAAATAAAAGTTAAAAAAAGTAGAAACAACTAATCACACGAATAGCACGAATTAAAAAAACAGATTTAATTTTCCGTATAAAAAAACGATTATTCTTAATTTATTTGTGCTATTTGTGTAATTTGTTGTTAAATAAATTCAAGGGGTAAGGGGTCCAGGGTTCAAGCGAAAAGACAACAAAAAAATCCGTGTTCATCCGTGTTAATCCGTGGTTATTTTTTTCTTTTTCTCTGTGTACTCGGTGTTCTTTTTCTTTTGTAACACAATTATCTCTCTGTGTTCTCTGTGGTAAATGTTTTTTTCTTTTTGGATTTTGATTTGTATTTTTACATTTTAATATTTGATTTTTAATTTAATGTGGGGGGTTGCAGAAAAGGGTAATATAGATAACTTATGGTTGCAATTTATGGTTTAAAAGAGAGGTGAAAATGGGTTCTGAAAACGAAAAAAATAAAAATGTTTTGAAACAGGATTACGCTTTTTTCTCGCGTGGACTGGAAGGCGTCGCCGCTTTTGAGACGGCAATAAGTTATATTGACGGTAAAGACGGGATTTTACTCTATCGGGGTATACCTATAGAAGAGCTGGCAGAAAAGTCCACTTATGAAGAAACGGCTTATTTTCTGATTTTCGGTAAGCTTCCTAAAAAAGCCGAACTTGAAGAGTTTTCGCGTAACCTTAAAAGTCATATTTCTTTGAATACCGAGGATATAAAATGGTTGAAGGATTTTCCCGTTTCCGCACATCCTATGGATGTCATAAACGCCTGTGTTTCGCTTATGAGTTTGCCTGAAGGAGGCGATTATGTGGTGGATAGGGATAACGACCTGCGAGCTGGGATTCGAATTATAGGTAAGATGCCTTCCTACATTGCAGCATTCGACCGTATAAGAAGAGGTAAAGAGCCTGTACCTCCTGATGATAAACTTTCCTTTGCAGCTAATTTTCTGTGGATGCTCCATGGGCAAAAACCCGGAGAGCGAGAATCGAAAATTATGGATATCTGTCTGATTCTTCACGCCGACCATGAAGTCTGTGCTTCGACTTTCGCGACTCTGGTTACCTGTTCGACTTTTTCCGATATGTATTCTTCGATTGTAAGCGCCATTGGTACGTTGAAGGGATATCTGCATGGCGGGGCAAACGAAGAGGTTATCCAGATGCTTGAAAAAATGGGCGGTCCGGATAATATCGAGAAGTACATAAGTGACGCCGTAAAGGAGAAAAGAAAGATAATGGGTTTCGGACACAGGGTATATAAGGTTCTTGACCCGAGAGCCCGGGTTCTTAAAAGATACGCCATAGAATTGACTCAAGATAGAGATGAAATTCTATTTAAAACCGCTTTGAAAGTCGAAGAGGTTATGGGAAAGAACTACGGTCCCAAGGGAATATATCCTAATGTCGATTTTTATTCCGGTTTTGTTTATAGGGCGCTTGGCATTCCTAACGATTTATTTACTTCCATCTTTGCGATGTCGCGCGCTGCCGGCTGGGTAGCACATATTCTTGAATACAGAGAATCCAATCGTATATTCAGACCGCGCGGCATCTATAACGGACCGGTTAATGCAAAATATACACCGATAGAGGAAAGATAAGAAATTGGGAAAAACTATATCCGAGAAAATAATCGCCCAGCACGTTGGCAAAGATGTTGTTCCGGGAGAGCTCGTAGTTGCGAAAGTGGATGTCGTTATGGCACAGGATGGAACAGCCCCTCTTTCCATTCAAGAACTTAAGAAAATGAATATGGAAAAAGTATTCGATAAGAAGAATTCTATTCTTTTTATCGACCATGCTTCTCCGAGTTCGAGGAAAGAATTATCCAACTCGCAGAAGTTGCTCAGGGAGTTTTCTAAAAAAACGGGAGCTTTTCTTTCCGATGTAGGAGAAGGGGTCTGTCACCAGAGGCTTGTTGAAGACTGGGTGAATCCGGGAAATCTGGTGGTTGGTGCCGATTCCCATACCTGTACTGCCGGTTCTCTTGGTGCTTTCGCGACCGGTATGGGGTCGACGGATATTGCACTTGCTTTTGCTCTGGGAAAGGTCTGGCTCAGAGTTCCCGAAACTCACAAGTTTATCATAAAAGGCAAGCTCGGGGAAGGCGTTTATTCCAAAGACATAATTCTACATATAATTGGAAAAATCGGGGCAGACGGCGCTACTTATAAAGCTATGGAGTTTGAAGGCGATACGATAGAAAATCTCTCGATGTCTTCGCGTTTTACGATAACAAACATGGCTATCGAGGCAGGAGGAAAAACAGGTCTTATCCCGACAGATGATGTTACAAGAAGATATCTCGAAGAAAGAGGAAGAGGAGATAAATGGATAGAGATAAAATCCGACCCGGATGCAAATTTCGAAAAGATTCTCGAGATAGATGTGAGCAATCTCGAACCTCAAGTCTCTTTCCCTCATACGGTCGACAATGTCAAAAGTATTTCGGAAGTAGGAGATGTTAAGATAGACCAGGTTTTTATAGGAACCTGTACTAACGGAAGACTCGAAGATTTAAAGATTGCAGCATCGATTCTGAAAGGAAAAAACAGACATCCCGATACGAGATTAATCGTCGTTCCCGCATCAAGAGAAATCTTTTTGGACGCTTTAAAGGAAGGTTTGATTGAGATTTTTCTGGAAGCTGGAGCGGCTGTTGAATCCCCCGGATGCGGGCCCTGTGTGGGAATACACAAAGGAGTTCTCGCCGACGGGGAAAGAGTCCTCTCGACCCAGAATCGAAATTTTGTCGGAAGAATGGGAAACCCGGAGAGTTTTATTTATCTTGCTTCTCCGGCAACCGCGGCGGCTACGGCTATAGAAGGCAGGATTGCGGATCCGAGGAAGTACTTAAAATGAGTTCTTTCATTGCCGGAAAGGTCTGGAAGTTCGGAGATAATATTTCCACTGACCATATAACTCCCGGACGTTATTTTCATCTTCGTTCGAATCTCGAAGAACTAGCAAAACATGTACTTGAGGATGCTGACCCTGATTTTGCTTTTAAAGTTAAAGAGGGCGATATCATCGTTGCGGGTAAAAATTTCGGTCTTGGTTCTTCGAGGGAACATGCTCCGAGGGTTATTAAAATTGCAGGGGTTTCCTGTGTAATTGCCAAGTCATTTGCGAGAATATTTTATAGAAATTCGTTTAATATAGGGTTGCCTTTACTGGTGAGTAATACCGATGAAATCGATGACGGCGATGAGCTTGCCATTGACCTTAAAAAGGGAGAAATAAAAGACGAGACCAATGGGAAGATTTTGACTTTTTTACCTCTCTCCTCTTTTATGAGAAGATTGATAGAAGACGGCGGTATCGAAGAACATGTTAAAAAATACGGTGATTTTAAGGTAAAATAATTCAAGGGAGAGGTGAAGATGATTAAGTTTGAAAGACTCAATTTGCCCATAAGAGGAGAAAAGATAGAACGGAAGGAAGGAGAATTGAATGTTCCTCCCAATCCGATAATACCTTTTATCGAAGGCGACGGCATCGGTCCCGATATAATGAATGCTTCCATTAAGGTCTGGGATGAGGCGGTTAAGTCCGCATATAAGATAAAGAGAAAAATAGAATGGTTTGAAATTTTTGCGGGAGAAAAAGCGGTTGAGAGATACGGAGAACCATTACCCGGAGATACCCTTACGGCTATTAAATACTTTAATGTGGCGATAAAAGGGCCTTTGACGACTCCGGTGGCAGGTGGATACAGAAGTCTGAATGTTTCTTTAAGACAATTGCTGAACCTGTATGCGTGTGTCCGACCGGTAAAATACTATCAGGGTGTTCCGTCGCCTCTCCGGAGCCCCGAAAAAATGAATATCGTTATTTTCAGGGAGAATACCGAAGATGTATATTCCGGAATAGAATGGGAAGAAGGAAGTGCAGAGGCAAAAAAAGTTATCGATTTTCTCAATAAAGAGATGAGAACAAAACTTCAATATGATGCGGGGATAGGGATTAAGCCTATCAGTGAATCGAAGACAAAGAGACTAGTCAGGAAAGCGATTCAATATGCCATCGATAATAAAAGAGGCAGCGTTACCATTGTTCATAAAGGTAACATTATGAAATTCACCGAGGGTGCTTTCAAGAAGTGGGGATATGAGCTGGCAATAGAAGAGTTCAGAGAACATATAATTACCGAGGATGAGCTTTACGACCAGTTAAGAGCAGAAGATGGGGTAACTCCCATAACGAAAGAAGGAGCATTCAAGAATTTACGTGGAGGAAGACCTGCAGGAGAACCGGGAAATAGAATAGTCATAAAAGACCGGATGGCAGACCAGATGTTTATGCAGCTTCTTACCCGTCCCGACGAGTACGAGGTTATCGCTCTTCCCAATTTGAATGGAGATTACCTTTCCGATGCTGCTGCGGGACAAATCGGAGGTCTTGGCATTGCTCCGGGAGCAAATATGGGCGATAACGTGGCGCTTTTCGAGCCTACTCATGGTTCAGCTCCCAAATACAGAGGACTTGATAAAGTTAATCCCTCTTCGCTTATTCTTTCGGGTGTCATGATGCTCAGATATTTAAAATGGGATAAAGCGGCAGATTTGATTGAAAAAGGACTCGAAAAAGCTTTTACGGATAAGAAAGTTACGTACGACTTTGCGAGACAGATGGAAGGAGTTAAGCCGATAAAAACTTCCGAATTTGCCGAAGCTATTATCGAGAGAATGGAATAGCATTGCGGCAGAGCCGCTAAAATGTAAAAATTAAACATCAAAATGGAAAATGATAAATCAAAACCGAAAAAGGAGAAACAACGAATAACACAAATAACACGAATGAAAGCAAAAAATTTCTTTTTTTAAATAAAATAATGATTATTCTTATTTTATTTGTGAGATTTGTGCAATTTGTTGTTAAGAAATGGGTTTTTGGGGAGAAAGCAGAAAAGTCTCTGTATTCTCTGTGTCTCTGTGGCATTATTTAATATAATATAAGGAGGGCAATTTGTTGTTTTTAATTCTGGTTTCATACGTTAATCTTTCTATTGCAACTTCGGAACGTTCCAGGGCGCTTTATTCGAATCCGGCAGGGTTATCCATTCATTCTTATCCGGAAGTTTCCGTCCGAACCGAAGATTACTGGGTTTCGATGAACATACCTTTTCTCGGTTTTGCGGGAGGCGTTCGATTCATGAGCGATTCCATGGAATTTATGACAGGTACGAGTCCTCTTCATTATAAAGATAAATTTTCGCTCGGTTACATGTATTCTTCATGGGACGATAAATACACTCTGGGTACGATGTTCCGTCCGCATAAATGGACTTCTATAGGTTTTACCACTAATTTCCCGAGCCACGAGGGTTATGATTTTACCTTCGGTCTTTCGGTGATACCCGGTTGGGATAGGCTGACTCTGACTTCGGATTTTTTTATTGATAGAAGTCCAAGCGGAACGGAATATTCTATTCTTAGTTTAACCGGTACTCTGGAAGTTTTAGAAGGGGTAAAGTTGAATGTTTCGTTCTTGCCTCTGGACAACGACTTCAGGAAAGGTAAAATCTACGGCGGGTTGGAATTTTCTCTCGGTAATTTGCTTTTCGGCGGTTATCACGGAGACGGAGGTGACGAAGGAATTATAACTGCTTCGGTTGTGCCTTATCCGACCATGTTCAAAGAGGACAGCCGCTCCGTAATTATTGAAATCGAAGGGGATTATCCGGAAGTCCCGAATTTGGAAGGTATTTTGGGAAGAGAATATTCTTTTTACAATCTTTTGAATCTTCTGGATTATATTAAGGGAAGAAAAAGAATCGATAGCGTAGTCGTTTATATAAAAAACAACTCGCTGGGGTTTGCCCAGGCAGAAGAGGTAAGGGCTCAGCTTCTGGAAATCGCAAAGGATAAATTTCTCGTCGTTCATTCCGACTTTCTTGATTTCAGGGATTTGTACCTCGCTTCTGCCGCAGATTTTATCTCTGTTTCACCTGCAGGTATGATTTATTTTCCGGGGCTCTACCTGTCCAAGATGTACATAAAAGGAACTCTGGATAGGTTAGGTATAGAAGCCGAGGTTGGTAGTGTCGGTAAATACAAGACTGCAGTAGATATGTTTACAAAAGAGGAGATGAGCCAATATGACAGAGAACAGATAAAGAAGTTCCTTGATGACCTCGTAGAAGTGATTGTAGGAGAAATCTCAGATTCGAGAAGTATTGACGAGAATAAGATAAAGAGTCTGATAGATTCTCTTGGTTGTTTTACTCCGGAGGAGGCAGTAAAAGAGAGATTGATAGACACAATAGCTTATTTCGACGAAATTAAAACTTTTGCAGGTGTCAAAGGCGAGGGGAAAGTCTGGAGAGGGAAAAGTATTCCGAGAGAATTTATGGTAATCGACCCGCCGAAAATAGCAGTTCTAAACCTTGAAGGAACTATAATTGTAGGAGAGAGTTCTCGTTCTCCTCTGGATATTCCGATTTTTGGGAGTTCTACCATAGGGTCGGAATCGGTGATAAGTGAACTCGAGAAATTGAGAAAAGATAAATCTGTAAAAGCCGTAGTTCTGCGTATAAATTCAGGCGGCGGAAGCAGTACTGCATCTGATTTGATATACAGGGAGATTTTAAGATTGAAGGAGAAAAAACCCGTTGTAATATCTATGGGGGATATGGCGGCATCCGGAGGGTACTATATAGCGGCCCCTGCCGATAAAATATTGGCCGACAGGATGACTCTTACGGGTTCTATCGGCGTCTGGGGCACGAAATTTGTTACGGAGGGCTTGTATAACAAACTTGGCATCACCCATGATATCGTGAAATGGGGAGAACATGCCGACGCTTTCAGCGGTCAACGTCCTTTCTCTCATTACGAAAGAGAAGTGTTTGAAAGGATGCTAAGACATATATACGACCAGTTTACGGAAACTGTCGCTACGTCACGAGAATTGACGGTCGAGAAAGTGGATTCCGTCGCACAGGGAAGGATCTGGAGCGGACTTTCCGCTAAGGAAATCTCTCTTGTTGACCAGTATGGAGGCCTGCTTGATGCTATTAAAGTTGCAGGGGATGAAGCAGGTATTCAACATTATAAAGTTGTTCTTTTACCGAAGCCGTTGAAGTTTCTTGAACGCCTGTTCGGGATAAGAGAGAGTTCTTATCTGCCTATACTTAAATTGCTTGAAGAACCGTACCTGTATTTTGAACCTGCCAGGCTTGAATTCGGGAAATAGACAAAGTCGCTCTCGGCTTGCCGCTTACGGCTAACCGCAGAAAAAACAAAAAAATTTGCGCATGTAGGACATGTAGTTGATGTAAAAAATCAAAAAATAAAAACTACGAGATCTATATATTTAGAAATTTAGGTTGTAGATTGGATTTTTTAACAAAAAGAGGAAAATTGGGAGTGGGTGGGGCTTTGTGACTTTGTGCCTTCGTGGCCAATTAAAAAGTAAAAAATTGTGTTTTTTTGAAAAAACAAACTTCAGCCCTTTACTTTTTTGTTTTTTTCCATAACTTTTAAGTGTGATATTCGTGCTTTAGCTTGTTTATTGGTTTTATATTATTATGGAAGAGAATAAAAAAACAGATAAGCAATTGTTAAAGGAATTAAAAGATTTACGCAAAAGAATCTCCGAGCTTCAAAAAACCGAAGGTCGTTTTCAGCAATTAGAGAAGGAATTAATTCGTGAACGGGGACTATTCAAAAGTTTTCTTGATAACATTCCGATTTCCGTTTATTTCAAGGATAAGGAAGGACGATTTCTTCGAGTAAGTGAATACTTTCTAAAGCAGAGGGGTGCTCCTCCATTGAATTCTATAGGGAAATTAATAGGAAAGACCGATTTCGACCTTTTTTCGAAAGAACATGCTAAATTGGCTCGTAAGGATGAGTTACTAATAATGAAAACAGGGAAACCTATTATAGACAGGGAGGAAACGGAGATTGTAGACGGTGAAAAAGTATACTTGTCGACTGCCAAAGCTCCTTTAAGAGACGAGAAAGGCAATATAATAGGAATAATAGGTATTACACGTGAGGTAACGGAAAAGAAAATATTGGAAAGAAAAATAGAAGAACGACTTGAGGAGTTGGATAAAGAAGTCGTTTTAAAAAGCAATCTGCTCACTTCTCTTCTCGATAATACACCTGACCATGTTTACTTTAAAGATAAGAAAAGCCGTTTCGTGCAGGTGAGTAAATCACTGGCTGAATGGCTCGGAGCTTCCGATACAAAAGATTTGATAGGTAAAACGGATTTTGATTACTTTACCAGGGAACATGCGGAACCGGCGTATAAGGACGAACAGGAAGTTATGAAAACGGGTATACCAATAGTCGGGAAAGTCGAGAAAGAGACCTATGCTGACGGAAGGATAACCTGGGTTTCGACAACGAAAATTCCGCGTTATGACGAAAAAGGAAATATAATCGGTACTTTAGGTATTTCAAGAGATGTAACCGAGAACAAGAAGAGAGAAGAAGAACTGGTCGAAGCACGGACGGCCGCTCAAAAAGCCTCTCTGGCAAAGAGTACTTTCCTGGCAATAATGAGCCATGAGATTCGTACACCTATGAATGCCATAATAGGAATGTGCGAAATTCTGGAAGAAACTGTTCTTTCCAAAACACAACGTGATTATCTTAAAGTGTTAAGAGAAGCTGGAGAGACGCTCCTTGCGATAATCAATGATGTCCTAGATATTTCCAAAATCGAGTGCGGGGACGTTGAAATCGAGAAAAGTGAATTCGAGCTTGACCGTCTTGTTGAAAAAGTCTGCGATATTCTTGCTATCAAAGCTCATATGAAAAATGTAGAATTCATAGACCATATTTCTCCGGAAGTTCCTGTTAAACTTATCGGAGATGCATATCGTCTGCGTCAAATATTGGTTAATCTTATCGGGAATTCGATTAAATTTACAGATGAGGGAGAGGTGGTATTGAGTGTCAGTCTTGCGGAAAAAGATGGGTTGGAATGCAAAACAAAAGAAAAAGACGGAGTTTGTTTGTTGTTTTCCGTAAAAGATACCGGTATCGGAATAGCTAAAGATAAGCAGGAAGTCATATTCGACAGTTTCAAGCAGGCTGATTCTTCGACTACCCGGAAATTCGGTGGGACGGGTCTGGGTTTGAGTATATCCAAGCGGCTTGTCGAATTGATGGGGGGGAAGATGTGGGTACGAAGCGAGGAAGGAAAGGGAAGCGAATTTTTCTTTACCGTGGAATTCGGCCTGCAAAAAGAAAAGAAAACTCATACTTATGTCGAACCGAAGGAAGTAGATGTAAGGGGCATCTCGACTCTTATTGTGGATGATAACGCTACGAACAGGTTGATACTGAAGGAGATTCTTACAGCCTGGGATGCAAATGTCGTGGAGGCTTCGGGAGGTGAAGAAGCGATTTCTATAATAAAATCTGCCAGGAAAAAAGGTGAACAATTCCGTCTGGTTTTGCTTGATAGGCGAATGCCTTCGGTTGACGGATTTGAAGTTGCGGAAATCATAAGGGAAGATAAAAAAAGCGAAGAGACTACCACGATAATGATGCTCACTTCGGATTACCGAATGACGGATTTGAATATAATAGACAAATTAGGTATAGGGTGTTATCTTGTAAAACCGATTAAGCGGGATGAATTGAAAAATGCCATTTTGACGACGCTCGGTTTATGGAAAGCTAAAAAGAAAGAAGAAATTAAAAAAATAAAGGCATCCGACCTTCCTGCAATGAAGATTTTACTCGTGGAAGATACGGAAGACAATCGTTTGCTTATAAAAGCTTTCCTGAAGGATTCTCAGGTTGAAATAGACGAAGCAGAGGACGGAAAGATTGCGTTCGAAAAGTTCAAGAAAAATGTATATGATCTGGTTTTAATGGATATGCAGATGCCGGTTATGGATGGCTATACGGCTACAAAGAAAATACGAACCTGGGAGAAGAGAGTTGGCGCCCAGGAAACTCCGGTAATCGCACTTACCGCGTTTGCATTGAAAGGTGATGCCGAGAAAAGTCTGGATGCCGGCTGCAATACTCATCTTGCGAAACCTGTGAAAATGGAGACGTTGCTTAACGTCTTAAAAGAGTTTGCCGATAAATTAGGTCTATGAAAGAGGAGGTGTTATGAATAATAAAGAAAAAATTATCGTAAAAGTGGACCCGGAAATAGCTGACCTTATTCCCGGTTTTTTACAGAATAGAGAAAAAGATATAAGAGATATGGAATCCTGTCTCGGGACACAAAATTTCGAACATATCGAACGACTGGGTCACAGTATGAAAGGCTCGGGCACAAGCTATGGATTTGACGGCATTTCCGAGATAGGAAAGTTTATAGAAATTGCAGCGAAGGAGAAAAATATCGAAAAGATTAAGAAAGGAATACAAGACCTGAAGGATTATCTTGGTAGAGTTGAAATCGCGGAGGAATAAGTCATTTACTGAGATAGGACGCAGATAAACTCAGGATGTTATGGATTTTAAAACTCATCCCACCCCCGAAAAAATTTAGACAGGATTAACAAGATTTACAAGATTTTTTTTGTTGTTCAACTAAATCCCAAACCCAAAATTCTAATACCTAATATTTGGACGCAGATGAACGCAGATATAAAAGATTTTTATTTGTAGTTTAAAAACCCACCCCGCGACGCCAAAATTAATCTCACACAGAGCCACCCCGATACAGTCATTCTTCCCTACGGGGCAGGCGGAGACACAGAGAAAAAAATTTTTGTTGCTTAAAACCAGCCCCCCCACCCACTAACACACTAACAAATTCTGACAGGATTAACAAGATTAACTGGATTTATTTTAAAAAAACAAAATGAAAATGGGTTGTATGGTTGGCTCAGTGTTCTCTGTGTGTTTAGCTTCTCTCTGAGTACTCTGTGGTGAATCTTTTTAAATTCGTTTTTGCATTTGATTTGTAATTTTACATTTTGATATTTAATTTTTTGCATTTTAGTGGCTTTTTGACAATAGGACACTCTCAATCAATATCTTAACCTTCCACAATTTATTAACCTTTTTAAGAGAATTAAATCTCTAAACTTTTTCTTTGCCAAAAAATTCTAAAAATTTTTTCTAAAAAAAAACGTTCTGCGGCTGTGACGTTTCAGGGTTTTTCACAAAGCACTTTCCATTAGGGAAAAACCCAAATACAAAAAAGCGACAAAAACGACAATAGCTGATGCCATGCTATTTTTTCATTAAGTTCCTAATAATGAAGAGCTTATTGTAAATCATTGTGGATAAGTTATATAAGGTAAGAGATTGATTTTCAATGTGTTAATTGCTATTTAAAGTTCTCTCAACAACTTTTCCACATATTTAACTTTAGCCATTTTTGCTATTTGTTTATGGTCAGAGGCGGCGAAATTTCCCATTTTTGTTTCTAAGGAGAGTTCTTGACATTCGAGATTTTTCTTCTATAATGGAGCGAAATGTATTTTTTGTTTTTGTTGTTTTCCGATGTTTGTATCAATGAGGTAATGTCGAACCCTCTCGGGTCCGGTGGGGTCGGGTTGTCTGAAGATAGGAATGAATTCGTTGAGATTTTCAATAAGGGTCCGGAAGCGGTGAATTTAAATGGCTGGCAAATTACGGATTTCGATGCCGTTGATGAAATTGTTCCTTTTTCTTCTCTTTCCGGTAATTCTAATACTGTTCTTTTGCCGGGGGAATTTGCTCTTGTTATGGACCCCGAGTATATTGACTCGGGTGATAATTATATGCCTTATGGTGTCCCTTCTTGTGTTTTGCTTACCGTAGGCAATACTACTATAGGAAACGAGCTTTCGACTACAGATCCGGTTGCGCTTATTGCTCCGGGCGGAGATACCATTTCGACATATTATCATCCTTTTGACGCCGGAGACGGAATTTCCGTGGAGAGGGTTTATCCTTATGTAAGCGACATTTCCGGGAATTGGAAGGCGAGTAAAGATTCTACCGGTTCGACGCCCGGAAGAGAGAATTCCGTTTATTCGGCTCCGGATTTTTCTCTTGATTCTATTCTTGTTCAAGATTACGATGTGTCGGTTTTTCTGGTCAATATGTATGATACAATGTTAAGTGGAACCATAGAGGTATTTAATGATGAGAACCGGAACAAAATTCTTGATGAAGGAGAACTTATCGGTACTTTTTCTCTTTTAAATGTTCCTCAGGATTCTTCCTGCCGGCTTACCTTTTCGCTGTCTTCGGAAGATGTTTATCTTATCGGTTTCGATTTGATAGGGAAGACTATTTTTGGAAGGGTCAGGATAGGCGACGGAGTAGCGGAACTTATTATAAATGAAATTATGTTTGCTCCGGCTGCGGATGGTCCGCCCGAGTGGATAGAACTTTTTAACAGGTCTCCCTATGATATTTCTCTCGATTCTTTCCGGATAGAAGATGTTTCTTCGAGAGGAGCGGAAATCCTTTCGGGTAGTTATCTTATTGTAACTTCCGATTCTGCAAGTTTTTTAGATTATTACGGAGGTATCTCTTCCTCTGTCTTAAAAATGAATTTATCTTTCTCAAACGATGGAGATAGTATTTTTTTGCTTGATGAGAACGGATTTCTTCTGGATGTGGTGGTCTATACTGGCAGTGATACCGATAGAAATTATTCTTTAGAAAGAATTAATCCGGATATATCGGCTCTAAATCCTACAAATTGGGGGCAGTCTATACCCCAGGGCGGAACACCGGGAGCAGTAAATTCCTTATTTGCCGAATATAAAAGAACAGAAATTGCCCTTGATGTTTCTCCTCGACATTTTACTCCTGATGGAGACGGAATGGATGAAACGTGCGTAATTTTTTTCAATCTTCCATACCTCCGAAATGAAGTAACCTTAAAAATATACGATAGGCAAGGGCATCTTTTACGGGAAAATTCAGCAAATTATGGGGGAGAGCAGGGAGTATGGGTATGGGATGGAAAAGTTGATACCGAAGAAACAGTTTCAACAGGTCTTTACATAGTTTTTGCGTTAATTAAAGATGCCGATGGTTCCGCAAGGAGTATAGAGAAGACGGTAGTTTCGGTGGGTAGATGATTAATTTGAGTAATCAAATTAATCCGTTGGTTGGACCGTTGGTGCGTTGGTCAGTTAAAACTGTGAAATCAAATATCAAAAATTAAAAATCAAAATTACAAATAAAAATGAAAAATCAACTCTTTCTTACAATAAAATATCTAACCGAAAAAAATACGAGTTTTCTAACACCCCCAACAACCCATTTCTTTAACAACAAATTGCACAAATTACACAAATAAACCTAAAAATAATCATTTTTATCAATTATAGAAGATAAAATCTGTTTTTTAAATATTTGTGCTATTTGTGTTATTTGTTGTTTCTATATTTGGATGGGTTGGGTTTTAAAAATTACTATAAAAAATTTAGTGGTTTTTTTGTTTTGTGGTTAAATTTTAAGTTGTTTTTCTTTGTGTCTTAGTGTCTGTATCTAAAAAAGTGTTTCTTCGGGGTTGAATTTTTTCTATTGCTGTGTAAGGCGAATATCATTTTTTGCGAGCAATTAACACTCGCGTTTCACTAATTTTATTTTTGTATGCTTGATAAATATCGACAGGATATTCTTTCCTATACATCAAATAATCTTCTTTCAAAACAATCTCGCATCCGCAATTTGACAATAAATTTTCGATTTTATTCCATTCTATATGATCATCCGGATAAACATGTATATCTCCCCATGGTTCAAATCGAGGATTTATAATTTTCCGAATTTTGTTAACGTAGTTTGATACTTTTAAAAACCTTTTCCAATTTTTTTTAGGTTGAACTAATTGTAAAAATTCGGCATATTCACTATTCTCCCAGTAGGATTCATTTGCTTCGTTATCAATATATATAATACCTCCTGGTTTGGCTACTCGAACTATCTCATTGATTATCTGTAGATAATCCGGAATGTGATGCAATACAGAGTAAGTGGCAACAAAGTCAAATCGATTATTTTTAATATTGGATAAGTCTTGTCCATTAATTTTTAAAGTCTCTGATTTTCCAGTATGGCTATATTTTTCTTTAATAAGTGAGAGAAATTTTTCCGAGATATCCGCAGAAACCACATGAAAACCTGAGGCAATCATATGTTGTGTAAGATTCCCTGATCCGCAGCCGTAATCAAGTGCTTCTTTTCTCATCGAAGATGTTTTGAGATGTCTAATCGCTAGCGAGAGGTGTTTGCGGAGGCGCTCTTGTTCTATAGGGTTAAAAATTTCACCATGCATTTGCTCATATTTTTTATATATACTATCATGGACCCGGATATTGTGTTCGATTGCTTTGTCTATTTTCATATAAATTTTCCCTGATGGCTACATTAAAAAAGTTTTTCTTCGGGGTTGAACTTTTTACCAATAACAATATTATCGTTTCTTTCCGTTTTCATCATCGTATTCAAAAGTTTTTCCTGGATTTCCGCCCGTTCGATATTTGATTCTGTTATAATAACAAGTCCGTCGTTCTTTAGAACCCTCACAGCTTCTTTATAAGCGGATAGCGGTTCTGTTCCGAACTGTTCGAGCCATGATACCGAGTACAGAAAAAGTATCCCGTCGATGCATTCCTCCGGGAAAGGTAAGTTATTTGCGTCTGCTTTCAAAGGAATTATTCGCATCAGTATTTCTTTGCTAATTTTTTTATTTTCGACGGAATCAAGGAGTTTTTCTTTGAACTCTGTCATTTTCTGATAACGGTCGATTGCAAAAACTATAGTCCCTTTTGATGCCAGTGTTATTGAAGGTTCGATATTATCCCAGGAGCCCATATCGATTACTTTTTTTCCGGGTCCGAGAAATGGAATAGAAGCAAATTCTTCTTTCATTTGTAGAAAATTAGGTCATTAATCTTTGATGTCAAGGCTAAAAGACTATGCTGACCGCCAGATGGTAGATTCTTCGAATCCAGGTTAAATGGTTGAATAGAAAAATGGTAAAATAGTAAAAACAAAAACTACAAGTACTACATGTTCTATATGTGAATAATTGTGTTGTAGCATGGATTTTAAACAACAACATATTTTTTTCTTTGCGCCTTTGTGTTCTTTGTGTGAGATAATTTGGGGTTCGGTGGTGGGGTAGTCTTGACACGTAAGCAAGTATTAATATATTGATTTTATGAAAAACAGTAAGGAAAAACGCCAAAAAGTTCTTGGAGTTATTGGACTCGGTTATGTTGGATTGCCTCTTGCTATAGAATTTGTTCGTTCCGGTTACAAAACTATCGGGTTTGATATAGACGAGAGAAAAATAGGTAAGCTTTCCCGGGGAGAAATATATTTAAAGCACATTGAAGCGAAGAGAGCTAAGAATTTATTTGATTCCGGTCTTTTTATTGCAACCACCGATTTTTCGCGCTTAAACGAAGTAGATTTAGTATCTATTTGTGTCCCTACGCCGCTTGATAAATATCGCCAGCCTGATTTATCGTTTGTGGAGAATTCGGCTCAATCTGTAGCAGAAAATTTAAAGCAAGGAGCTATCGTTGTTCTTGAATCTACGGTTTATCCCGGTACCACAAGGGAAGTTTTGCTTCCCATGTTCGAGAACACGGGCTATAAGTTGGATAAAGGTTTTTATCTTGTGTTTTCCCCTGAAAGAGAGGACCCGGGCAACGAGAAATTTAACACGAAAAATATTCCGAAAGTGATTGGAGGCGTTACAGAACAGTCGAGAAGGAAAGTTGTTGAAATTTATAGAGATATTTTTGACAAAATAGTAGAAGTTGCTTCTGCTGAGGTAGCCGAAGCGACAAAGATACTTGAGAACACGTATCGTTCCGTAAATATTGCTCTTGTAAATGAATTGAAAATTATATTCGATAAAATGGGTATAAATATATGGGAAGTGATTGAGGCAGCAAAGACAAAGCCTTTCGGATTTACTCCTTTCTATCCGGGACCTGGACTTGGAGGGCATTGTATTCCTATAGACCCCTTTTATCTTTCCTGGAAAGCAAAAAAATTCGGAATTAATACCAGATTCATCGAGCTTGCCGGGGAAATCAATACGATGATGCCGGAATATGTAATTATGAAAACTATTTCAGCTTTAAATAAGAATAAAAAATCACTGAAAGGGTCTAAAATCCTTGTTATAGGTGTTGCATATAAAAGAGATATTGACGATTCCAGGGAGTCTCCGGGGATAAAATTAATAGAACTTCTCGAAGAAGGTGGGGCAGAAGTGTCTTATTATGACCCCTATATTCCCGAGATATATAATCTAAGGCAGACCGATTTAGTAATGAGTTCGGTGAAATTAACGGAGAAAATTCTAAGACGACAGGATGCTGTTATTATCGCAACCGCTCATTCCAATATAAATTATAGAAAAGTTGTTGATAATTCATTTCTTATCGTAGATACGCGCAACGCACTTTCCGGCATTAAAAGCGGTAAAATCTTCAGAGCATAAATGAAGCTTATTCATGTAGTTGGTGCGCGACCTAATTTCATGAAAATAGCTCCTATAATGAGAGTTGCTTTCCGGTATGATGATATTGAACAAGTTCTCGTTCATACGGGTCAGCATTACGATGAGAATATGTCGAAATGTTTTTTCGATGAACTTGGAATAAGAGAACCTGATGTAAATCTTGAAGTAGGGTCCGGTTCCCATGGATATCAAACTGGCGAGATTATGAAGAAATTCGAGAAATTTATTGTTGCTGAAGGGGGAGATGCCATTGTCGTAGTTGGAGATGTCAATTCGACAATAGCCTGTGGGCTGGTTGCAGCAAAGCTTCAAATCCCCCTGGCTCATGTGGAGGCAGGTCTTAGAAGTTTTGACAGAAGAATGCCCGAGGAGATAAACAGGGTTCTTACGGATGCAATTTCCGATTATCTTTTTACGCCTGCGGAGGAAGCGAATGAGAATTTAAAAAAAGAAGGCATTCCGGAAGGGAAAATTCATCTTGTTGGTGATATAATGATTGATACTTTAATCTGGGAAATGGAAAGAACCCCAGATATAGATAAACCTCCTTTTAAAGATCTTACGGCTGGGAAATATGCCGTGCTTACTTTGCATCGTCCGAGTAATGTGGACGAGCCCGAAGTTTTTAAAGGAATTGTCAGTGCCATAGATACTATTGCTAAAAAGATAGAAATAGTTTTTTCTGCACATCCAAGAACTCAAAAAAGGATGCGAGAATTTGATATTTATCCCGAGAGTGATAATATCAGAATAGTTGACCCTCTTTCTTACCGTGATTTCCTCAGATTGTATAAAAATTCGAAATTCGTTTTAACCGATTCGGGGAGTATTCAGCAGGAAACAACATATTTAAATATTCCCTGTCTAACAATAAGAGAAAATACAGAAAGACCGTTTACGATAACTTTAGGAACTAATGTTCTGGTTGGAGTTAATCCTGATGTTATCGTGGAAGAATCTTTAAAAATACTAAACGGCAATCAGAAAACATCAAAAGGTATGCCTTTATGGGATGGTAAGTCTGCGGAGAGGATTGTAGATATTTTTTCTGGAGTATTTAACAGATGAAAATTCTGATGAAACATAAAGCAAAACTATCTTATTATGATCCTTTTATTCCCGAGATATATAATCTCAGACAGATTGATTTGGTGATGAGTTCGGTGAAATTAACAGAGGAAATTCTAAAAGGACAGGATGGGGTCATTATTGCTACTGCTCATTCCAATGTGGATTATAAAAAAGTTGTCGAGAATTTTTCTCTTGTCGTAGATACGCGCAACGCCCTTTCTGGTATCAAAAGCGATAAAATCTTCAGCGCTTAAATGAAGTTAATACTTACCCATCTATTATATTTAATATTAAAACAAATAGTTTGCCGTTTTTCTTTTTAGTTATTCTATGAGAATTTTAAGTAAATTCTGGATGGAAATCAGAAGTAGAGCTTTGGTATGGGATACCGTTACTACTACCTTCTGGGCTACTTTGGGCAGAGGAGTAGGTTTTCTTATTCCTTTTTTTATTGCTTCCTGGTTTGGGATATCTTCGAGTACCGATAGTTTTTTCTTTGCTTATAGCTTAATTATTTTTCTTGCCGGTACCTTTACAATTGTAATTCAAAATATAATTGTTCCTTATATTGCCGAAACAAGAAAAAGGAATGAAGATGTAGGAAAATTTGTAGGGAATGTTTTTGGTGTTAGTAGTGTCGGACTTTCAGGTCTGGTGATAATAGCTCTTTTAGTTGTAAAACCGATTTTATCTATTATAACTCGTTTTGACCCACAGACATTAAGTTTTGTTTATAAGCTGATAGTTGAGACATCTCCACTTGTCGTGTTCTTGGTATGGACAAGTATTTTAACTGGAACTTTAAATGCCTACAAAAAATTTGTATTTCCTGCTATTTCTCCTGCATTCCGGGCAATAGTTAACTTAAGTGTTATCTTTTTTCTTAAAGGAAAGTTAGGCGTGCATGCAATTGCTTTAGGTTATGTGGTAGGAGAGATTATCCAGGTGGTTATTCTCTTGAGCGTAATTAAGCGGCTCAAGATTTTTAAATTAATATTGTCTTTACAACTCAATTTCGAAATTAAGGAGTTTATTAAAACCGGTTCTTTTCAAGCAATAGGATTGGTTGCAATAGGATTGATTTCCTTTATAAATAGTGCTATGGCTTCCTGGCTTACAACGGGAAGCGTATCAGTTCTATATTATGCGGATAGACTTTATATGATACCGGTTACTTTTATAAATAGCGGCTTACTGGTTACACTTCTTTCTCACTGGAGCGGAAGATATTATGAATCAGGTATTATGAGACTAGAAGAGGATGTGGAAAAGACAGTAAAAACGGTTGGGATAATAACTTTGCCTATTGTAATAATATTAATACTTGTTCATCAGCCGATTGTAAATCTTGCCTTTGGAAGAGGAGCTTTTGTTTTAGAAAAATTGCCTGAAGTGGGGTGTGTCTGGGTGTATTATTTGTTTGGGTTTCTTCCTTATGCAATACAACAGGTTTATATACAAGCACATCTTGCTTTAAAAAATACGAAAGCTTTGATGCAAATTTCTTTTTGTATTTTTGTTTTACAGATAGGACTTAATTACATTTTAATGAAACCTCTTAAGGTGGCAGGTATTGCTTTATCAACATCATTTGTTTCTCTACTTACTGCAGTGATGTTAGGTCTTCTCTTTTACAAAAAAGTAGGTGACGAGGAAACGCATTTATAGATGAAAAAACCAATATTTTTAAAACACTATAATTATCGAATAAATACTGAACCATCAAAGCTGCTTATTATTGCAGATTGTAAGGTTGACCATGATTTTGTCAATATACTTAGCGACAGATTAAAAGCTAATGCGGATTTACTGTATATTGATAGCACCAGGAAAACTCGTAAAAAAGTTGCAGCAAGACATTTTTCTTATTTAATTCTGGCTATAAAAGGGCTCTTAATAGAAAATGAATATGACAATATTATCTTTTGGCAACAATTCATAGCATTATATTGGAGTCTTCTGTCCCGCCTGAAAAGAGGAACAAAGGTAGGAACATTCCTTCTTCCTCTGATCTATAAATCAAGAAAGGGAATAATAGGAAAAATATACAGGTTATTTTTCAGCTTTTCTTTATCGAACTCAGCCTTAGTGGGAGCTATCTGTCACTCTTCGGAAGAGTTAAAGCACTACCCAAAAATCTTTCCAAGGTGTAAAAATAAGATATTTTTTGTCCCTTATGGTAAAAGCTATAAAACAAAAAATAAAAATATTCCAGTCTCAGTTGAAATTCCTTATTTTTTTAGCGGAGGGACCAGTAACAGAGACTATTCTACTCTTATTGCGGCAGCAACAAAAATAAAATACAACTTTGTTGTTGCTTGTACCCCAAAAGATATTGCGGGGATGGATATTCCTGATAATGTCAGGGTGTTTTTCGATGCTTATGATGAAAAGTTCGATTTACTTATTAATTCTTCTTGTGCAGTTATTCTCACCTTAGAAAATACAGATATCTCCTCGGGACAGCTTGTCTTTCTTGAAGCAATAGAAATTGGAAAACCCATTGTTGCTACAAGAGCTGCTGGTATTTTGGATTATGTTGATGAAACCTGTGCATTCCTTGTAGACTCTAAAAATGTAGAAGAGCTTCAGAGAGTTTTAGAGTTCATTATTAAAAATCCGGAAGAGGCTAAAGCTATAGCAGCAAAAGCAAAAAAAAGATATCTGGAACGTTTTACTATTCAGAGATTCGCTTTTTCTGTAGCTGAGGTAGTAATTCACAAAAATAGAAATAAGGCTCTGTTAGTATGATGCGTTATTGTGATTGCTGTAATAAAAAAAGACCGGTAACGGTTATTCATAAGGAAGTATCTGATTCCCAAAAATTATGTAAAGAAAAGTATAACATAATGATTTGTAAGAAATGTAACCACTCATTTATTGATCCTCTACCTTCGGAGAAAGAAGAAATTATCAATTTCTATCCTAAAGATTATTATGCACATGTCAAATTTGCTTCCCCTCAAACTATAAAGGCAAAAATAAAATTATCTTTAACCAGATTATATTATGGACAATATAGTGGAAATAAATTCGTAAGACTATTAGAAAAGTTGTTTTATCTGCTTCTTAACCATACAATAAATGAACCGCCCATCATCGCTAATGGTAAATTATTAGATATAGGATGTGGTAGCGGAGAGTATCTTAATGTGATTAGACAGTTTGGTTGGGATACTTACGGCATTGAGCTGAACGAAAAAGCGGTGTATATTGCTCAATCTGCTGGTTTGAAAGTGAAGAAGGGTTCAGCAGAAGAAACAAGATATGGAGATAGTTTTTTTGATGTAGTAAGGATGTGGAATCTATTAGAACATACAATTTCCCCAAGAAGAGCTTTATCGGAAGTTGCGCGGATACTGAAGAAAGGGGGATATTTACTTGTATTTGTTCCAAATTTTTATAGTGTTGATAGGAAATATTTTGGTAAATATTGGGCAGGAATCGAAATTCCAAGGCACCTTCACCATTTTTCTGCTAAATCTTTGGAATCTTATCTTAAAGAGGCGGGCTTAGTCATAGAACGCCGGATGTATCCGGGGACTATCTTTTCATTGTTGGTTCCGACTATGAAAATTTTGCGAAATAATCAAATAAGTATGTTTTCCGTTGTGATTAAAACAATCACAGTAGTTGTTAGGAAGATTTTTAATCGGTTGCTTGGAAAATATTCTGGAGATATAGGGATATGTGTCTTGGCAAAAAAGGCTTAAGGAAGTTAAATTTATGGAAGCTGCTTTTATAGTAACTTATAGATGTAATTGTAAATGTATAATGTGTAATATATGGAAAAGTCCTACATCGAAAGAAGAGGAATTTCCTTCTAATATTCTGAAAAAATTGCCGGAATTAAAATTTGCAAATATAAAAGGAGAGATTCGGTTTTTATTTCTAATGGTGTAAAATTGACTGAAATTATCCTTGCAGGTGAAACCCTTAAGAAGTATAATCTTGAGCCTAAAAAATATGTTTTTACTGCTTGTCGGTTTGTTTCCGAAAAAGGGTTACATGATTTAGTTTTGGCGTATAAAAAGATAAAAAATCCTGAGATCGAATTGGTTATCGCTGGAGATGCAGATCATGAAACAGAATATTCAAAAAATCTTAAGAAAATGACAAAAGAAACGAAAAGAGTGGTTTTAGCGGGTTTTGTTTCCGTCAGACCTCTTCAGGAGTTATATTCAAATGCGGGTCTATTTGTCCTGCCTTCTTATTATGAAGGGTTGCCTATTGCATTAACTCTGGAGGAAATGTAATAATCCACCTGTAATAAATATAGCATAAAGTTTATTCCTATAAGAAAGACATAGATAAAAACAATTCTAAGGGAGAAGTTTGTCTAAAAAGCGGAAAAGGTAGAGATAAATACAGGAATCGTCGCTTATTTCACTAAATCATTCGAGCTAAAACTCTAATTCGTTGGAAAAAGCCCGGAGACCTTGACATCTTCAAGAAAATTTATATTATCATCTTGAAGATGGAAGGAATCGCTCAGTTTAGGTAGAATTTAATTGGTAAAGAAGAAAAGAGTTTTAAAAAGGATTAACATGAAGTCAATATATATAGCTGGTTGTGGTGGAATGTTGGGTGAAGCTTTTTATAAACAGTTTAAAGAAGAATATAAATTAAAATGTACTGATATTGATGTTAATGAAAAATGGCTTTCTTTTCTTGATTTTCGATTGTTTGATGAATATAAAAAAGACGTCTGCGAATTTAATCCTGATTATCTTTTCCATTTAGGAGCTTTTACAGATTTAGAATACTGTGAATTACATCCTGATGAAACATATGAAACAAATACTCTCTCAGTTGAAAATGCTGTTTATATTGCAAATGAACTCGATATTCCACTTCTGTATATTGGTACGGCGGGAATCTTTGATGGAAGAAAAGATGTTTATGATGATTGGGACATTCCCAATCCTTTAGGGCACTATGCACGATCGAAATATGCTGGTGAAGTGTTTGTAGAGCAAAATGCAAGAAAATATCTAATCTGTAGAGCTGGATGGATGATGGGTGGAGGACCCGAAAAGGATAAAAAATTCATTCAAAAATTGATGAGACAAATTAAGATGGGGGAAAATAAGTTATTTATTGTCGATGATAAGTTTGGCACGCCAACTTACACGCAGGATTTCGCAAGAAATGTCAAACTTCTTTTAGAAATCGAATTCTGGGGTCTTTATAATATGGTATGCGATGGCGTGACAAGCCGGGTGGAAGTGGCACAGGAATTACTTAAACTTCTCAACTTGCAGAAAAAAATTAAAATCAAAAAAGTATCATCTGAATTTTTCAAAAAGGAATATTTTGCCGAACGCCCTACCTCAGAACGTTTGTTAAATAAAAAATTAGATTTACGAGGCCTTAATATTATGCGAGATTGGAAAGTTACACTTAAAGAATATTTAGAGGATTATTATCAAAAATACTTATAAACATTATTCCTTTCAATTTTTTAAAATTATTAAAATTTAGGATGGTGTATATGCGAATCGCTATTATGGGAATAAGAGGCATTCCTGCTAATTATTCAGGTTTCGAAACTTTTATTGAAGAATTAGCTCCAAGATTAGTCAAAAGAGGACACCATGTTACTGTTTACGGCAGGTCAAATATTATTGATTACACAGGTAGTTATTACAAAGGAGCGAGGTTGGTGATTTTACCTACAATAAGCCACAAATATCTTGATACTGTTGTCCACACTTTTATATCAATAATTCATTCTTGCTTTTTTAAATATGATATTGTGTTCCTGCTTAACGCAGCAAATAGTCCTTTTGCATTTATTCCAAGATTAATTAGTAGAAAGGTTGTTTTAAATGTAGATGGAATAGAAAGGTTACGAAAGAAATGGAATTGGATAGGGAAACTTTATTATCGTTTGGGTGAGTATTTGGCGACTAAGCTGCCCAATGCAATTGTCTCAGATGCAGAAATTATAAAAAGATATTATCTGGAGACCTATAAAAAAGAGTCTGTCATGATTTCTTATGGTGCTAATATAGAAAGAGTGAATACCACCGAAACTTTAAGGAAGTTTAATTTGCAACCTAAAAATTATATTTTATATGTGAGCCGTTTAGAACCCGAAAATAATGCTCATATTGTTATCCGGGCTTTTAAAAAAGTTCACACACAAAAAAAATTGATAATCGTTGGTGATGCGCCATATTCTAATAAGTATAAAAAATATATAAAAAAATTGGCTAGAGATGATGAAAGAATAATATTTACTGGTTATATTTTTGGCTTAGGTTACAAGGAACTTCTTAGTTTTACTTTTGCTTATATCCATGCAAGTGAAGTTGGTGGTACTCCACCTGCTTTAGTTAGCGCTATGGGATTTGGGAACTGTGTTTTAGTTAACGAGACTGAGGGAAATAAGGAAGTAATTAACGATGCCGGAATAATTTATAAGAAAAATAATGTTAAGGATTTAAAAGAAAAGATCGAGTATGTTATAAAAAACCCTGAAGTTATTAGGATGTATGGAGAAAAAGCTAAAGAAAGAGTAAAGGCTAATTATTCTTGGGATGCAGTGACCGAGAAATATGAAAGTCTATTTTTTAAAATGGTAACCTAAATGCTAAAGTGACAGAATTAAATCTTTTCTGAAGTAGTAATTATTTTTTATTTAGTAATTACATCGTTTTTTTATCATAGCTTATCACATTAGGACCGGAATTTAACTTTTCCTGAGTTTACCTTTTTAATTAATAGGCTTGAATGATAATGTTTATTCTTTTTCTATGTGATTTTCTTTTTTCCTTTGAAGTCTATGGTTTTCATGAGAGTAAGTCATTGAGGAGGGTTTCACTAGCAATTTTGGAAGGGATTGTTATAAGCTTAAGCAGTATCATTTTTGTTCTGCCTCTCGTTCTTTTGGATCATCTTCCAAATAAAATAAGTTTAAGGTTTCGTTTCTTTGTGTTAAAGTTGTATTGACAATTTTTTGTTTTCTATTAGTTTTTTAGTATATGAGGATATTAATTGCGAATACCTTTCATTATTATAGGGGAGGCGACAGTGTTTACACCTTTAGTCTCTCAGAGTTGCTTCAGCAAGTGGGTAACCATCAAGTTGTTAATTTTGCAATGAGACACCCTCTTAATTTGCCCAGTAAATATTCTGAATTCTTTGTTTCTGAAATTGATTTAATAGGAGAGATGAAAAAAAACAGGATTACAAGCGGATTTAAGATACTGAGAAAGACAATTTACTCTACGGAATCAAAGAAAAGTTTAGAGAAATTGCTTGAGAAATACCCGGTAGATATTGCTCATATTCAAAATATTCACCGTCATATTACTCCTTCGATTTTCCATGTGCTTAAAGGGAAAAATATTCCAATCGTATGGACTTTGCATGATTATTTCTTATTATGTCCCAATAATTCTTTTTACTCGAATAACCAAGTTTGCGAAAAATGTAAGGATGGTAAATTTTTTAATGTTTTAATTAATAAATGTAGACAGAATTCTCTTTCCGCAAGTTTTGTGGTAATGTTAGAAGAATATATTCATAGATTATTGGGACTTTTGAGACTCCCGGATTTCTTCATTACACCAAGTAATTTTTTGAGGGAAAAATTCATTGAATATGGTTTTCCTCCTCAGAGAGTTGTTCATATTCCTAATTTTATTGATAGTAGTAAATTTAAAGTTTCATTAAATAATAACGGATATATTCTTTATGTTGGAAGACTTTCTTATGAAAAGGGAATTAAAACACTTATTAAAGCAATTTCTTTATGCAAAAATGTAAAGCTATTGATTGCTGGAGATGGTCCATTAAGAGTTGAATTAGAAGCTCTGTCTAGGAATTTTGCTCCTAATCACATAGAATTCCTTGGATATTTGAATAGGGGAAATTTGCAAAAGGTTATAAGCGATGCTATGTTTATAGTGGTACCTTCAGAATGTTATGAAAATTTCCCATATTCGATTCTTGAGTCTTTCGCGATTGGTAAGCCGGTTGTGGGTTCTAAAATAGGAGGTATTCCGGAATTAGTGAGAGAGGGTGAAACAGGTCTTTTATTTGAACCTGGAAATGTTGATGATCTTGCAGAGAAAATTTCCTGGATGATGAGATACCCAAAGGAAATTAAAGAGATGGGGAAAAGAGCGAGAGATATGGTTGAAGAAAAATATGGTCCTGAAAAGCATTATGAAAAAGTTATGCATATATATAAGAGATCTCTGAAAAATATAATAAAAAAGAAGTGAATTAAAAAAATAATTTAGAATATTCGTTGTTTAGTTCAAATTATTTCTGAAGTTTCTTTATATCCTGTAATTAAGCCGATCCCAACGAAGAATATGAATGCGAATAGCGAACTCATATAAACTGGTGAAGCAATAGATTCTACGATAAAATCTATGGAGATTATCATATAGCCAATATATAAACCGGAAATGAAAGAAGTGTTATTTTCTTTATTATATCCTTTTAGTAAAGATTTGAAAATAGTCACCAATAGGAATATAATAGTTAAAAATCCTAGAATGCCATATTCTCCAAGAATACCTGACCAGTAAGTGTCTAACTTATACCTATCCTCAACAATTATATTGTATTTTTCGTATATTTCACTTTTTTTAAGGACTGATATGTAACTTCCGTATTTCCCCGGCCCTTCTCCGCAGAATGGTTTATTTTTAATTATTTCTAAAGCTCCATAATATAAAAAATATCTTGGCTGTATGGTATTCCCGTATTCGTATTCTGTACTTTCGGTCATCTTTGTTAAATGTCCGTAAAAAATTATAGATGAAAAGATGGCTATTAATAAAAAAGAATAAGTATATTTTTTCGGAATTCTAAATTTCTTGTAATTAATCATGACAAAAAGAGTTCCTAATGTTATTCCGATTAGGCTTCTTCGTACTGTAGATGCTATTAGACCCAAAAAAAGTATAATAGATAGAAATAGCCATTTATTTTTTCCTGTACAAATTTTTAGTCCGGCAGTCAGAGCTACTCCAACAGCCATTAGTGTTCCAAATGTACTGTGATGTCCGAATATTGACTGAGCGGCTTCGACTCCAAAGCGTTTTTCGCTTGTCCCTGACCTTAAAATGTTTATACCAAGGAATTGTAGAATACCGATAAGTGCGGCAAATACAAGTATGTATATAAAAATTTTGAAAAATAGTATAATCTTGTTTTTTTCTATTGACATATTCTTTGCTATCCAGAACATAAAAAAACCCTTTAGAGCAATAAAAATTGCGACTGATGACCAAAATATTGAGTTGTGATTAAGAAAGACAGATATAAATCCAATAAAAACGAAAATGATTGCAATTGAATCTAAATTAGTTTTTTTGAACTGCCAGGTATTCCCCTTATAATTGATGATTATTATATAAATTATAAACAGTGTCCATATGAATTCATCTATCCTGTTTATTATATTTGTTACTTTTTCAGGCGCTCCTAACGAGACCATG
>Ga0315551_10000463_pt1 | contig 32356 bp, 24 predicted proteins | sample SalMarSW160290MG_FD_203678 | JGI IMG/M metagenome (GOLD analysis project Ga0315551, IMG submission 203678) | Salt marsh sediment microbial communities from the Plum Island Ecosystem LTER, Massachusetts, United States - Salt Marsh Sediment SW1602-90 ...
GCCTCCCCGGTGGTCCCCGAGATTGATAATAAAGTCTGGACTCTCAGCAGCCAGAATATGTTTTATAGTACTTGCCAGACAAAAACCATTCATTAACTTGGCCATTTCACTTCCGGGCTCGGGTAAGTACCCAGGCTCTTTTAACAGCTTTTTTAAAAACGTATTGACATAATCTCCCGTTAATCGTAGTTCTCTCAACTCATCATCTTCAAGAACTCTAGGTTGCATATCAGCATCATCAGGCGAGTGATCATCCCCGATTAAAATGATCTCAACATTTCTTTCTTCCAGCGAAACTCTCGGTGTCTTGACCCTCCTCTGAGGTGTCGATTTCCATCTTGCTCCTCCGCTTTCTTTGTATTCAATCCAGTAATGAAGTTCCGGTTCCCACATTCGATTTCTTATCAGAACCTCTAAGCAATCATCCACTCCGTAAAAAGATTTTAATCTTGAACCACATATATGCATTTTATCTTCCTGGAAATAATGCAGCTTAATATCTAAAACCTTACCCTCTTTCGGTAAAATGCTGATGCTGGCCGTTTTGGAATCGATAAACACGATTCTCTCAGAAGCCTCGAAATGAGCTGAATCATATGGAAACGGGTATTCACTATCTATAAGATCAAGAAGGTTCGCGGGCTGGTTTGTATTCTCGAAGGAGAAAAGCAGGGAGGGACACAAGGAGGCAGAAACAGTCCCCAGGCTGGCGAATTTGAGAAACTCCCTTCTTTTTATTTTTGCCGGTTTTAGAAGACTCATAGCCTTCTCAACTCCTTTTCAGATTTTGCTAAGACCTTTTCAAATATTATTGAATATCAGCCTTCGAGAATCAAGGATTTAACTCTTGAAATTGTTTATCATTTTGTGGATAGTAAAGAAAAGTGAAAATATTCATCACCGGCGGAACTGGATTTTTCGGCTCGACTCTGACCGAGGCTCTTTCCAGAAGAGGCCACCACATCACTGTTTTGACTCGAGCCCTCAAACGCCAACCTTCTGCACTCCAAGGAATGACTTTTCTTGAAGGGAACCCCACCCATCCCGGTGCCTGGCAAAATAGAGTCACCGAACATGAGACCATCATAAATCTGGCAGGTGCTACAATCTTTTGCCACTGGAACAAAAAGGCAAAGGAGAGAATCAGGAAAAGCCGTATCCTCACCACCCAAAACCTGGTTAACTCACTCCGAAAATTCAGGGGAGAGACAACCACTCTTCTTAGCGCATCGGCCGTGGGTTACTACGGTTTTCGAGGAGAGGAAAAAGTCGACGAAAACAGCCCTTCTGGAGAAGACTTTCTGGCCGCTGTATGTGCAGACTGGGAGAAGGAAGCAGAGAAGGCCAGGGATTTTGGAGTGAGAGTCACTTTATGCCGTTTTGGCATCATCCTCGGACGTGAAGGTGGAGCTTTAGCCCTGATGAGGAAAGTCTTTGTCTCTTACCTGGGAGGTCGATTCGGTAACGGAAAGCAGTGGTTCTCTTGGATTCACGAACAAGATCTGGCTCATATTTTCCTCTATCTGCTGGAAGGAAAACAGCTTGAAGGCCCTCTCAATTGTACTTCTCCCCATCCTGTCCGAAACAAAGAATTAACAAAGAGTATGAGCAAGGTTCTTGGAAAGCCTGTGATTCTACCTCCAGTGCCCGGTTTCGCTCTTAAAATAATACTGGGAGAATTTGCCCAAACCCTTCTCAAGGGTCAGAGAGTCGTTCCCAAAAGATTACTGGAGGCAGGTTTTACGTATCGCTTTCCTCATTTCGAAGATGCTATCGAGAATCTTTTCAGCATTGAAAGCTCATGAGGGGGAAAAGTTATTTCCTCTCCCAAAATATACTCATAAAAAACCACTCAAATAATTCAGGAGGAAGAATGAAAAAAACACAGGTTATTATGGTCTTGGCACTTCTGGTTTGTTCATTCCTTTCTTCACCATCCGCAACTGCCCAGAATGCCGAGAAAATCGGGGATCTGTTCGAGAAGCTTTCCTGGAGATGCGTAGGGCCTGCTGTGATGGGAGGCCGAACCGTGGATATCGAAGCGGTCGAAAAGAAGCCCTGGATTATCTATGCCGCCATAGGTCCCAGCGGGGTTTGGAAATCAGATAATAACGGTATTACTTGGAAAGCCGTGTTTGAAAAAGAAAAGACCGTATCTGTCGGGGACATCGCCATTTCTCCCTCCCATCCAGAAATCATCTGGGTAGGCAGCGGTGAGGCCACCTGTCGAAACAGCGTCACCATCGGGAATGGAGTCTATAAGTCTGAAAATGAGGGAAAAACATGGCAAAACATGGGACTGGAAGACACTCGCCATATAAGCCGCATCGTCATCAATCCTGGAGATCCCAACATCGTTTTTGTAGCAGCCATGGGACACCTCTGGGGTCCCAACAAAGAAAGGGGGATATACAAAACCATCGACGGCGGAAAAACTTGGAAGAAGGTTCTCTACATTGACGAGAACACAGGATTTGCTGATTTGGCCATGGATCCAGAGGACTCCCTCATCCTCTATGCTGCTGCTTATCAGCACCGCAGGCTTCCCTATTATTTTTCGAGCGGAGGGCCGGGAAGCGGACTCTATAAATCCACTGACGGAGGAGAATCCTGGAAACGCTTGACCAAGGACCTTCCACAGGGAACTCTGGGAAGGATCGGTATCGCGGTTGCCCGCAGCAATCCCTCTGTTGTCTATTCTTTGATCGAGCACAAGGATGGAGGAATATGGCAGTCCGAGGACAAGGGAGATAGCTGGGAGAGAATGTGTGACAACAAAACTTACAAGATGATCAATTTCCGTCCCTTCTATTACAGCCAGATTCGTGTTGATCCTACTGATGACAAGGTGGTCTATGTCTTCTCTGGAGGGCTTTATGTCTCCCGAGATAGCGGAAAGAAATTCAAGGCCATCTCCCAAAATACTCATCCCGACCATCATGCTCTCTGGATCGACCCCTCCAACCCTCTCCATCTTATCGATGGCAACGACGGTGGAATCGATATTTCTTATGATGGGGGATACAACTGGCACCCTATCCAGCACATGACCCTGGCTGAAGTCTATCATGTCGGTTTTGACATGAGGAATCCTTATTATGTCTACTGCGGCCTCCAGGACAACGGGAGCTGGGGAGGACCGAGCGCGACTCTTGATCCTGCAGGAATCGCCAACAGCGATTGGTACATGATTGGCGGAGGGGACGGTTTTTATACCCAGGTCGATCCTTCAGACTCCAACACAATCTACAGCAACTGGCAGGTTAACCGCATATACCGCTATGACCTGAGGATAGGACAAAGCAAAAATATAAGACCTCAGGCCTCACTCCAAGAGCCAGCCTACCGATACAACTGGAACTCACCCATCCACATTTCTTCTCACGACCCTAAGACCGTCTACACAGGAGGCAACTATCTGTTGAAGACAACAGATGGCGGTCATTCCTGGAAAGTTATTAGTCCGGATCTGAGTACCAACGACCCGGAAAAACAAAAGGATTCTGGAGGGCCGATCACCCCTGACAACACAGGTGCAGAGATCCACTGCTCCATCCTCACTATCTCCGAATCAGCGGTTGAGCAAGGTGTTATCTGGTGTGGGACAGACGATGGCAATGTCCAGATCACCCAGGACGGGGGAAAGATTTGGCAAAATATGGCCGCAAACATCCCCGGCCTTCCTCCCAGCACCTGGTGTTCCTGTATCGAAGCCTCCCATTTTGAGAAGGGCAAGGCCTATGCGGCCTTTGACGGACACCGCGCCGATGATTACCGGCCTTATCTCTTTAAAACCACAGATTACGGGAAAACCTGGACATCCATAGGATCGAATCTGCCGTTTGGCTGGATTCATGTTGTTCGTCAGGATCTCAAAAACAGTAATCTTCTCTTTGCGGGAACAGAATTCGGTATCTTTGCCTCTCTGGACGATGGCCAAAGCTGGTTCTCCCTCCAGAACGATCTGCCCACTGTGGCTGTGCGCGATATTGCCATTCATCCACGAGAGAACGACTTGATCATCGGGACTCATGGCCGGGGAATATGGATCATGGACGACATATCTTCGCTTCAGGAGATGAGTGAGGATGTTCTGGGCTCAGATGCTCATTTTTTCACCGTCCGGCCCGTAACAACCTTCTTTTTCTCCTCCCGGGGAGAACCTTATACCCGCCCCATCTACGCAGCACAGAATCCTGATTTTGGGCTGACCATCACTTCTTACCTGAAACAAAAACCTGATCAAAAACCAAACCTGCGAATCCTGGATCAGAATGGCAAGATCCTCTTTGAAACAAATCTCCTGAAAAAAGAAGGGATCCAAAAATTCACCTGGAATCTTCAGTTTGTCCCCATGACAGAAGAAGGCAAAGAGATCAAACCTGGAATGGCGGGCTTCATGGCTTTGCCAAAAGCCTTTCCCGGAGAATACACCGTCATTCTTTCCGTGGATGGAAATGAGTTTGAACAAAAAGCCATCATTCATCCTGACCCCCGTTTCCCTTTTACTGAAGAGGAGTGGAAAGCTCAACAGGATGCACTGACCGAGCTGATCATCCTTTCCAAGAAAATGGGACTTTCTGTCACATCAGCGAAGCAAATCCGAAGGGAACTGGACAAACTTTATGAATCCCTTGAAGAAAAAAAGGAAGACAAGGACGATATTCTCCTAGCCGTGAAGAGTTTTGATGATGAATTCCATCAGATCGAAGATGTCGTCGTTCCGAAAGAGATCGGTTATAGAGGATCCATGGAGATGACCTTACGAGGTGGATCGCTCTCTACTCAGATCTTATTCTTGGGTATGTCTATTGGAGGATTCCCCTCAGCTCCCACAGAGACAGATCTTGCTCAGCTTAAGGAGCTTTTGGAGAGCGTGGAAAGACTTAAGGATCAGCTGAACAAGATCATTCGGGTTGAAATGCCCAGACTCAACCACATTTTAGATGCACACGGGATTAAGCCCCTCAAAGTCCCTAAGGAGGTTAAGCTATAGGTTTTTTCTCTTTGAGAGATTTGGATCCTCATAGAAATTTATACGAAAAGAAACGGACTTTCGAGGAATCATCATATAGGATTCAGGTTTAAGACGCACGCCGATTTCACGGGCTGGGAGAATGTGGAAGACAAACCGCTGCTCCTTGATATCCCAAATCCCGTAACCCGGGCTGAATCTTTTGCTGGGCCAGAGATCCATCTCTCTAGCTCTCTTGGCCAGGAATCGATCAGATTGAATGGCTACTTCTTCCACCGCCTCAGACCCGAAAGCATCCAAAATCAAAGCTCTCACGAGTTCATTATGCTCCATCAGACGAGCTACCTCTTCTTCCAGTTGGGGTCCAATGGTACAGATACAAAGGGCCACCTTTCTGGCTTTCTCAAAAATGGGATGTCTGTTTGTCTCTTCATAGTCCAAGATTCTATAGATAGAGGACGGCTGAATCAGACGATGAAGTTTCCTTTTCTCATCCCGCATGAGCTCTTTAATGGACTCATCGATATTCACGTTTCTCTTCTTGTAGCCAATCAGCCTGAAGATCCTCCGCTCCTCTATATCAATGCGGAATCGTGTTATTTTCCCTGTTGCAGCGGGCATGATCTTATTTTCCCACTCGAGCTAATCTCTCGGCTTCTTTTTTTTCTCCCTGGATAACCGACCTTTCCATCTTGTTCAGTAACTCTTGATCGTTCATCCTATCTCCTTTTATTCAGAAATTTACGGACACAGAAGGCGATGTCCTCAGTATGGGCATCCAGAGTGTCGGATGAAAGAGTCGATTTTATCTCATAAAGCTTCCAAAGGCAACTTCACTATGTACTCTAAATTACCCGTAGAAACGATGGACGCCCCCTCTCCAGGAATGCATATATTCAAATCACCGTTAATCTTGAAGGTCCAAGCCAGGAGGAAATTGTCCCCAAGTTTCTTTTGCCCAATCCAGTGAAATCTTTTGGTCAATGCAAGATTTTCCCTTTTTTTTGGAGTATAATTAATCCGCGAGATGAACATCGAACGCATGTTCAGTCCATTCCAGCTTTTCCTCTTTTCTTTAGCTCTCCTTTGCTCTCTTGCCAATACCTCCACCGTCACAGATAACTCGCCTCCGTCTCAATCCGTCCGAGACCGGCAAAAAATATTAAAGAACATCCATGATGAGGTCGTCGAACTCGGCCCACGGGCAGATGAAGATTTCATAAAGAGAGAGTTCTGGTTCGATCTGGACGGAGACCATGATAACAAGGAAGAACACGTCGTTGTGATGAGACATGATGATGGCCATAACTTGAAGATGACGATCCAGGTCACTTATTACACGCCGGACAAAAAACTTATCGTTCGATACGCTCAGGATACAAAGGTTGTGCTTTGCTTTATCAAAGGAGATGAGATAGAGATAGACCACAGCGATTACAGCGATACCGAAATGAACCAGCTTCTTCCTAATCTTCTCAGAGGAATTCAGGACGAGAAAGCCCTGCTCAGGCTGATATAACAAATCCTAGGGGAGGCAAATCATGAATTTTGTCTCACGCCATCTGCTTTTCTATTTTTTAAGGGACTCAACCTTTTTTGTCAAGAAAATTTTTTTTCAAAAACTTCTGTCCTGAAAGAAAAAACAGAGAGAAGCCAATCCCCTTAACTTAAGAAGTCAAAAGATCTGTTATTGGCTCTCTGGATGTTCAGTCTCAGCAGAGATTTTTTATTTCAGGCAGGGAAGAAAGCCCGTTCCTTCGGGCATCGGCCAGCATGACCTTCGCCAGCTCATCCATTTTTTCCTTCTTCAAAAGGGAAGGCGGATTTTCATCCATAAGCTTCTTGACTTCCTCGAAAGCTCTATCAGCAGCAGACTTCCCGCCCAAGGATGTCCAATAGTCATAAGTGTCACGGTCCAAGACTTTCGGGAAAGTGTGTTCAAGGCGGTACCACTTTCTGGTGTGAGGCATGGATAAAAATTGAGTATCTGCAGAGAATCCTTCAAACAGATCCGCAGCAATAGGATCACTCCTCTGTGAGATACCTTCAATCAGGCGGTAGGCCATCCCGCATATCTCATTATCGATAACCAGCTTTTCCAGACTCTGGCAGCTCTCAAAATCCATCATCCCCGGTCCCGAGATCACATTGATACCGGAAATTGCGGCAAGGATAGCCCCTATCCCTGTCTCAAGACCCGCTTGATTGTCATTAGTTTTGGCATCGCTCAAGCCCATGTAAGCGTGGGTAGGAAGGTTCAAATGCTTGGCTATTTGAGCGTAAGCTGAGTCTATCATCATGGTTTCGATCGCTCCCATAGGGGTGGTTCCTTTTCTGAGGTCAAAGCTTGAAGGAGATCCCCCGAATATGACCGGAGATCCCTTCCCAGCGAGCTGACAGATGACCAGGCCACAAAGGTTTTCGGCGACGTGTTGAACGAGGGTACCAGCAATGGTTACCGGAGATGTGGCACCTGTCATTCCCATGGAGATGAGCTCGGAAGGAATTCCTGCTCGTGCACAGTCGATCAAGCTCTGGGTCGTGAGGTTGCTCCATTTTAGAGGGGGAGAAGGACAGGCATCAAAAATAGCCAGAGGCTTCTGTGCAAGTTCTTTCTCGCTTCCTCTCACCGCAACGAGCATATCGTGCATCGGACGGAACCCCTCGATACGAAAAGTACCTGTCACAATGGGTTTGGACGAGTAGGCCAGCCCGAGATACAGGCGGTAGCTGTCCGCGATCACGTCCGGGACATCGCTGCTTATTAGACCTGTGCTTTGAAAATGGATATGTTCCAGGCAATCGGTTAGCCGGACGAATTTCAGCACATCTTCGGTGACCGCTTTCCTCTGTTGCTTTGTTTTGTGGTCAAGAATGGTAACCGCTGCTGAACCTGGATCGAAGTGAATCTCATCTTCTCCCACTGTAAATTCCTTTTCTCCTGTCCGGTCATACAATTTTACCACGGATGGGGTAAAGGAGAGAGAATCCTCCACAAGGCTCTGGGTGAGAAAAATCCTTCGTGTTGATTCATCCACCCTCATCCCGGCTGCTCTTAAAAGGTTCAAAGCCTCCTTGTTTTCGACAAATATCCCTTGCTTTTCGAGGATTACCAGGGCTTCTTCGTAGATTTTTCGGATCAAATCCTTACTTAATAATTCAAATTTTGGTCTCAATGTCGGGATCATGGTTCTATCCTTTCTTCATTTTTTTCAGCAGATTTTTTGCTGCCTGAACGGCAGTCAAGGCGTTTTCCGCATATCCATCCGCCCCGATGTCATCAGCCCATTTCTGGCTGACAGGAGCTCCGCCGACCATCACTGCAAACCGACCAAGGAAATTTCTTGCCTTCAGCATCTCAATAAGCTTTCTCTGGCCAATCATCGTGGTCGTCAATAATGCGGACAGACAGATGAGATCGACCTTTTCCTCCTCGGCCTTTTCGATGAATTTCTCCAGTTTGACATCTGCACCCAAATCAACGACATCAAACCCATTCGCCGATAGGATCGAAGCCACCAGATTTTTTCCGATATCATGGATGTCTCCTTCAATTGTCCCGATCACGATTTTGCCTGCAGATTTCACGTCAATGTGGGCTTTTTCGAGTTCAGGGCGCAACGCTCCCATGGCTGCCTTCATGCACTCTGCACTCGTGACGAGCTCAGGAAGAAAATATTCCCCCTCTTCCCATAGCTTGCCGGCGACTTGTATCCCGGGGACGTATCCCTTTTCGATGACCTCATTCAGATCCATTTTTTCTGCAATGGCTTCCTTAGCCAAAGCTACTGCTTCTTCCTTATTCCCTTCTATAACCGCTTTTGCCATTCCTGCCAAAAGCTCTTCTTTGCTCATGATCTCTCCTTTCTCCTTTACGTTTATCTCATCAAACATCATCTATGGCCCCCTTGTTGTCTGTTTCTTTTGAAATGCCTCGTCATATCAAGGGATCTTGTCAACATTCCAAACTCCGGGCGTATTTCATTAATTTTTCCCGATTTTTATGATTTCCGCCATTTTTCTTATATACTCTGGATCCGTGCCGCAGCACCCGCCGATAAGGTTGGCGCCATTTTCAATTATCCGTGGAATAAACCGGATATAATCTTCAGGCCCTTGGGAATAAGAAACCTTGCCATCCGTGGAAAGAGAAGGCTTCCCTGCATTAGCCTGGGCGATTAAGGGAAGGGAAGTGAGTCCTCTCATGATTTTCACCAGATCAGCCATTTCTTCGCTGTTGAGGGTACAATTTGATCCCAAAACCGGTACGCCGTTCTTCTCGAGCTCTTTCACACACTGGGCGACACTGTTTCCCATAAGGGTAAAAAAACCTCTGGGAACGTGGTTATAGGTCATAGTCACAAACACAGGCAGGTCGCAGACCCTTCTTGCTCCTCTTAAAGCGCAGAAAGCCTCTCTTAGATCGTATTGAGTCTCGATGAGCAGGAAGTCCACACCTCCATCAGCCAACCCTTTAGCCTGCTCGGCATAGGCCTCTTCAAACTCCTCCTCGGAATATTCTCCCTGTGGCCTGAGGAATTTTCCTGTTGGCCCCATGCTTCCGGCCACAAATTCATTCTCTTTTTTGACTTCTTTGGCAATTTGAGCAGCAGCATGGTTTAACTCGTAACATCTCTTTTCCAAGCCATGTGCAGAGACCTTGATTCTGCTGCCGCCAAAACTGTTGGTCAGCACAACATCCGAACCTGCGTCGAAATAGCTGCGATGAATCGCTTCTACAACCTCTGGCTTTTCAACATTCCAGAGCTCGGGGCATTCTCCTTGGGGAAAACCACGTCTGATCAATTCTGTTCCCATCCCGCCATCAAGAAGAACGATCCGCTTTTTCATGAACTCGAAAATCGATGTATTCATTCTATCCTCCTTTTATGGAGCCATCCTGATTGAGGCTGTGATCGATTTGGAACTTGAATGCAAAAACATTTCTTTAAACTATCAGGGACATGCCTTTTTTGTCAACTCCTCTGCAGTAGAAAATAGCCAACAGAGACGCTCCCTCCGGCGCTGTGACTGACTATAGACCTCATTATTATCTACCGCGGAGATGTAGAGTCTTCCTCCTGTTATGGAAATTTAGGAAAGCTGAGTCTAACATGCTATAATTTTAGCCGAAAAAATGTAAAAATCACTGACTGGAAATTAGTAAGGAGGAAACATGCTTCCCCTGAAAAAAAATTTGGTGTACCTAATGGTTCTTTTCTGTCTCATGCTCTGCCTTCCCCTCCTAGCGTCGGGGGGAGATAAAATCCCTGTGATTCAGGTAAAAGGAACTCATTATGAAGTCGGTTACCAAATCGGGACACAGATGAAAGATCAGCTCAGAGAACTCATCCAGCAAAGCAAGGAATACGTAAAAAACAACACTGGGATGGACTGGAGTGACATCAGAGCCCAAGCACAAATTTTGTTGGAATTCTCAAGGAAGTATATGCCCGAGTATGTGGAGGAAATTCGTGGAGCTGCTGATGCGACAGGCATAGATCTGGTCGATCTGTTTTCGGATATGTGCGAGGAGATCTATTCAAAGAATTACTTAGGCAGATGCAGCGATTTGATCGCTTCAGGAGATGTGACAGCCGATGGCTCGGTGCTTGTGGCACACAACAACGACACATCTCCCAATTTAGAAAAATACGCTGTTGTTATCCACTATAAGGTGGATGGAGAGCCAGAGATATTGGCCATCGGTTACGGAGGCCTTGCCATCAGTGCTGGCTTCAATTCTGCGGGCATCAGCCTGACCGGTAATGAACTCAGCATGAATGATATGAAGATGGGAGTTCCGCGCTTGTTGCTTGTGCGCAAAATCTTAGCGGCAAAGACAATCGTAGAGGCCATCGATGCAGCCATATTCCAGCCCAGAGCTTCCAACTACAACCAGGTAATTACCGATGACAACGGCGAGATCTACAGCATCGAGGGATCGGCAACGGATTATGAGGCTCTTTATGGGACGGAGGGCTATTTGGTGCACACGAATCATTTCCTGTCTCCCAAGATGCGTAAGTTCGAGCTGGATCCTCGAGATATAACCTCATCTATCGTGCGCTACAATCGAGCGAATCGCTTGATGAAAAACAATAAGGGACAAATCTCCGTCGAATTGTTGAAAGAATTCCTCCAGGACCATGCCAATCGACCCAATTCTCTCTGCCGTCATGACGAAGACGTTAAAACCACATTTTCCGTCATCATAAATTTGACGACAAAAATAATGCTGTTGGCGAGAGGCAACCCTTGCGAGTCAGAGTATCATCAATATACTTTCTAGCGACATCAGGTTTTCTTGGCTTTTGTCTTCCAGTAGAGAAAAGCCGGAATTCCTGCACAGAGAATGAGCAATCCGGCGAGTGATTTGATCGGTTGCGCCCATACCGTGTTCAAGAATATCCCCAGGTTAATCACAACAAAGAAGACCGGGAGAGCGGGATACCCCCATGCTTTGTAGGGCCTGGGCGCCTCGGGCCGTTTGAAACGAAGTACGAAGACAGCAAGTCCTGTTCCCGCAAAGAATATGACAAGGGCGAAAACCACATACTCAAACAGATCCTGATACGTGCCAGAAAAACAGAGAAGGGAAGACCAGACGGCTTGCCAAAAGATGGCTTTAGTCGGAACTCGGTGTTTGGGGTGTACGTAGGCCATGTTCTGAAAGAATGCCCGATCTTCGGCCATAGCGAAGTAGACTCTGGGACCGTAAATGATGGTGGCACTGAGGCAGCCGAAGATGGAGATCATAATCGTGCCTGCTATGAACTGGGTTGCTGTGGCTCCAAAAAGCTGGGTTGAAGCCAATTCCCCGATACGGGTTACACCTTTCATTCGTTCCACGGGCAAAGCCACTATGTAGATAACATTCATCAGGACATAGATAAGGGTTACACAGAGGGTTCCCAGAATCAGCCCCAGCGGGATATTCCTTTCAGGATTTTTCACCTCTTCTGCGGTGCAATTGACGGAGTACCAGCCGTCATATGTCCAGAGAACAGCGATCAGAGCCAGTCCGAAGAGTCTGAATGGAAACGCACCCTGCGCAGGAAACAGTTGGCCGAAATTTGAAACGCCTGATTTTTTTCCCAACAGAAAGCCCAGGACAATCAGTGCGGCGATAGCCCCAATCCTCAAGAAAGTGAAAATGTTCTGTACCACAATCCCGCTTTTTATCCCAAAGTAGTTGACTGCTGATAGAATCGCTATCGAAAATACAGCAACGAGCTGCCCAGTTGATAAAGAATAATGGAAGCCAGCAATATTCCACTCTAAGAGATAGGTCTTGGTCGATAATACCGGGACAAAATACCCGAAAAATTCAGCAAAACCAACCGCCAGCGTGGCTATCCCCCCGCACTCTATGACCCAGAAAAATCCCCATCCGTACAGGAAGCCGGCCCCAGACCCATAGGCTTCCCGCAGATAGATGTACTGGCCACCTGCTTGGGGAAACATGGCGCCCAGTTCAGCAAAGGCCAGTGCCCCGCTGAGTGCGAAAAATCCCCCCACCAGCCACACGAGCAGGATCATTCCAGGGGAAGGAAGATACTCGGCTATGAAGCCTGTGGTCATGAATATCCCGGATCCCACTATGGCTCCGATCACGAGGAATGTAGAATCAAGAAGGTTCATCTTTCTTAAGAGATGGGATTCGCTGTTCTTTCTCTGTTCCATTATCTAAGATGGCTCACTAGCCATTCTGCTTTTTAAGCTCAGCGTTTCACAGCGGTTTGGAAAAATGTTCTTTTTGGTTATCAAGGTTATCTATAACGCCTTTTGATTCAACATGTTACACAATATTTTCATAAGAATGTATGATCCTCTTTAATTCGGCTTTCAAACCGGCATCGAGAGGCTGAGAAGAATGTGTAAGAAGGATGTTTTTTGCTTTTTTCCGTGCCCAATCCCGTGCATCGTCCTTGGCCTTCAGCCATTCATTGTACGGACGCCGGTCCATCAGGGTAGAGAGCCAGAGGTCTCTCATATTTATTCGAGTGTGTTTCTGGCTGAGGAAGTGGCCGCCAGGCCCAACTTCTCGGATAATATCGATAGCTAAAGTCTCATTGTCGACAACGATACCTTTCATCATCTTGTGGATGATATCAAATATCTCGCAGTCCATGATCATCTGTTCGAAAGACCAGATGAGGCTGCCGTTCAGAAGTCCAATCCCAAGAAGCATATCCGACATTGCCAACGAGGCCATCAGAGTCGATAGACTGTTTTCGACACCCGCCTGCCAGTTGGGTTCTTTTGCTCCCGTGGCAAAAGAGCCCATGGAGAGCGGGATATGATAAAAATCGGCAAGCATATTGGTCGCAGCGCCGAACAGAAAATCCTCCGGTCCTCCGCCCGTGTAAGCCCCTGTCCGCAAATCCATCACAGTTTGGGCCGCTGCATAAAAGACTGGAGCGCCTGGATAAGCCAGTTGGATCAAGGCTAAGGCGCTGAGAACTTCAGCATTGCCTACGACAAGGTTGCCGGCAAGAGTGGCCGGAGCAGTCGAGGCGCAGGAAGCCATAGTCATGAATCCCACGGGGAGGCCTGCCTCTGCAGCAACTAGGGCAGCCTCCAGGCTCCCCCCATCCTGAGAGAGCGGGGATAGTGTGCATTCTGTGAAAGAAAGGAGAGGCCTTTTGCGCAGGGCCTCTTTTCCACCGGCTATGGCAGCCGCCATCTTGACAGCTTCGCGTGCTTCTGAGCCAGAATAAATGCTCTCTGTTTGGACATGCTTCGAAGAGTTCTGCCAAATGGCAAGGAGTTCGTGAAGGCTTCGGGATTGCGGCGGATAATCCTGGGCAGAAACGGGAACCCATTGGAAAGCAACCTGGTCTAAATAATCCGCCACTCGTGCTATGTCTTCGACATCCTTCAGGCATGAACGGCGCAATTGGCCGGTATGAATATCTATCGATTCCACTCCACAACCATCTGTTCCTAGATAAACGTGATTCCCGTCGAGAAGGAGATCTTGGGCGGAATTTCTGCCGGCAAGAGTATAGACAGGCGGAGCGTTTTTCAGGGCCTCCTCAATCATAGGACCTGGGACCTTTACCACAGATGTGTTTCTATCGACTGAAGCGCCATGGGCTTCCCAAATATCCAGGGCTAACTGTGAGGGAAATTTCACTCCGACATCTTCGATGATATTCAATGTGGATGTGTGGATTTGCCGGACATCGTCAGGAGTGAGAATTTCTAGGCTTAATCGAGGGTTTGTAATGGATTTGATTTTTCCTGCCATCCCCATTCCTTATCAGGTTGATTCTTTCAATTCAAGAAGCTTACCATTTCATACCAAAGGAAAAATGCCAAGTCAACAAAAGAATTTGACTGATTTCCCGCATGCCCTGTTGCCTTCCACGGGGAAAGAAATCGGAGGGAATTCTAAGGAGAGGTCGACTTTGGATACTTGATTTCGCTTGAGAATGTTCTCATTTCAGGATATTTTAAACATAAATGAACCATGTACTGAAGTTTGAACAGGGAAAGACATTGGTGAACAAGGGGCAATAAATTATTTCTAAGGAGAAAAAGATGGCGAAGATTTTTCATTTAGACCAGATTAAAAGCGCCTTGAAAGGCCTTCACCCTGTCCGAGAGATCGAAGAAGGTTTTGTGGCCTATTCTGAGGGCAGGTCGGTTGTTCCACCTGTTGGAGAGCTCATCTTTAAGGATCCTCCTGGTGACGTCCATATAAAATACGGCTATCTGATCGGGGATGATTATTACGTCATCAAGATTGCCTCAGGCTTTTATGAGAGTCCTGAAACGAAGCGTTATCGAAGTGACGGATTGATGCTGCTTTTCCGGCAGGGAACGGGTGAGCTGGAGTGTGCTCTGTTGGATGAATGTTATCTGACCCATGTGCGGACAGCTGCAGCGGGTTCTGTCGTTGCTAAATATTTATCCCCCAAAAATATCGATTGTATCGGAATTTTCGGTGCGGGCACCCAGGGAAGGATGCAGCTCGAGTATCTTAAACCCATCACCAATTGCCGAGATGTCATGGTTTGGGGTTTGAACAAGAAGGAGCTCGATGAATACAGAAGAGATATGCAGGAGCAGGGATTTCATATCCAGACGACCCTGGAAGCAAAAGACATCGCCGCAAACTGTAATCTGATCGTCACGGCCACGCCAGCAACCTCTCCCTTGATTTTTGTTGATCAAATCCAGAGAGGCACCCATATAACAGCGGTGGGCTCAGATACTCCCGAAAAGAACGAACTGGATCCCCGCATTCTCCAAAAAGCCGATATCGTGGCTGCTGACAGTATCAACCAGTGTCTCGTGCGGGGAGAGATCCATCATGCCATCCAACAGGGCGTGCTCAGACCGGAGCGCGTTGTTGAGCTGGGAAATGTGATTATTCATCAGAAGCTTCAAAGATCCTCCGATGATCAATTGACTGTTGCAGACCTGACAGGGGTGGCCGTGCAGGATATCCAGATCACCAAGGCCGTGTTTAAAGCCCTGACTTCCTCTGGAGTAACGGAGACCACATCCAAACGCTAATTGAACATCCTGGGAATGGTCTCTTTCCATTCTCGTTGGCGAACAAGCTTCCCGTTCTCATATACGACTCTTACGATACTCACGTAGAAGTTGTTTTCATCGGAATACACGTCGAGTGTGGAGCGAATCTCGAGAATACGGCCCTTGAGTTCGATCCGCCGTCCGGCCTGACCGCTAAATCGAGACTCGGCAGGGCTCTGATCATTGGTTTCATAATAGTTGCGTTCGTAGGTATGATAGCGGTTTCCTCTGGTTTCAAAGTCACTTGTCCCTCTCCATTCGACACTAGTCTTCGCACTCCACAAGTCTCGCTTCCACTCGTAGAAACCCTGCGGCCAGGGAACGCTCTCCAGATAGCGGGCATCAGTTCTCACTTCCCATTGTTCGGGAGGCAGGAAATCAGGCTTGCTGCGCTCGACAGAGGGGATAACTGGTAATTCCAGGCATGTGTTCTCGGCACCCGTGTAGAGCTGAGTTGTCATGGAATGGGGCGTAGGCCAGATCATCGGGAAGAGAGAGTTAGAGATGGAAAGACGGATGCGGTGCCCAGGCTGGAAAGTCCAGGTGGTGAAATGCATCTCAATTTTGAGATCGTAGACTTCACCCGGCTCGAGTGGTTCCGGCTTAAGGCGCGAGAACCGCTGCGATCCGTTGAGAAGAGCACCGCTGACAAGCGAGACAGTACCGTCTGGCTGGACATCCTCAAGCCGGGCAACCCAGTGGGCAAGGGGAGCATCGGAAGAAACACGCAGCCGTGCCGTGGGAAACCCTACGATTTCAAAGCTTTCTTCGACCTTAGGACTATCGAACACAAGGCTTCCGGCATCATCAGGACGCATGTCCCCTGTGGGCTCGCCCCACCATAATCCTGTAGCCACGCCGTAGCTGGGAACATAACGCAGCTTTTCCACAACCGGCTCTCCTGGCTCGGAGAGGAGCCTGCAATGTTCAGAGGGGAAGAGCTTCTTCCAGGTTGTCCCAGGCACAGGCCAGTCTGTTCCAACCCAGTGGCCTGGCGTCATTTTGAGAGAAGGGTCTGGTCCATGTCCCTCACGGATAAAAACAACCAACGGGTCGTCCTCCAGCACTCCTGTATCCCGGTCCTTAAGCCAATAATCCCACCACCGGACAGCCTCATGCCGCCATTCGTAATTAGGGCCTGGGACTCCGTCATCAGGCCAGTCATGTTTATATGGACCGATAACGGCTCTGACCGGAGCCTTCATGTTCTCCAACATCCGGGGGATAGAATCTCTGTAGCCATCGAGAAGGCCTCCGATAAGATAAGTGGGGATTTTTATCTTCTCATACTGCCAGCGCAGCGAGTTTTTACGCCAAAATTCCCCATCCAGTTGCTGCTTTGTGTAGGTCAAAAACCAGGGATAGTGATTAAAACGCCGTTGGAAATAGGCCTCGTCTAGCTGATAACCGGGAGTCTGTGGCAAGGTGTTCTCGTGATCCATGGCCGGCATGAATTCGTCGACGTGAAAAGCCCCATCCATGTGATGGACATCGTCGTGGAAAAGGTCATCGGTGGCCTCCACCGCCAGGATAGCCTTAAGAGCAGGAGGCTGACGCATGGCGACTTGAATGGAATTGAAACCTCCCCAGGATTTTCCCCACATGCCCACACGGCCGTTCGACTCCGGCAGTTTGGAGAGCAAGTTGATGATTTCCACAGCATCATCGAGTTCTTGTTCGGAATATTCCCGGGGAGGCACAGCCCCTTCCGAGGAACCTGTCCCCCGGATATCGACGCTGGCCATGATATAGCCCCGCCTGACGAAATAGAGGGGGTAATCATAGGGATACTCATCTTTTCGGTAAGGATAAAGATCAAACAGAACCGGAAATTTTTCTTCCGGGGAGCGGGGGAACGGCTTCAAATAGGTAACAGACAGCCTCACCCCGTCTTTCATAACCAGCCAATCATCCTCGATAACGAACGGATAGATCGGGGAGCTGGGGTCAACCCGGGTTTTAGATCCGACCAAAGAAGCATCTGAGCGGATAAAAGGGAGAAGCAGGATCAGATACAGCAGTAGGATGTGCAGATGTTTAATCTTTTCCCAGATACCAAGGTTTTTCATAACATTCCTCCTGTTCCAGAATTAAAATCTGACAATCTCTCGTTCATCTCTCCATTGATCCCTTACATTCCAAATCCATCCTCTCCCTGTCTGACCGGAATATTAAATCCTATCCTCCTCACTCTCTCAAAAGCTTACCGATTTCATCATCAGGGATTGTCTTGAGTACTCTTCCCGACTTGCCTTGAACAGGAGCTGCTTTTAAAAGAGAGCGGATGATGGCTTCCAGTACCGCTTCTGTCCCGGCTTGGATGATTTTTTCCAGGAGCTTGTCATCCATAACCTGCATATCAAATACTCGAGGCCCTTGATTCTCCATGCTCATCGGATTAGCCGTAGAAAACAGGATACAAACCACAGAGCTTGAATAATTCTCTGCCCGATGAAGGCAGGACTCGCTTAATACCAGTCTTTTCGCTATGAGCTTGAGCTGATAGGGAACCAGAGGAACATCGACGCCGCCCACGATGATGAGGGAATCGTCTGGATATGTAGTTGGATCACCATCAGAGCCTGTATTCTTCGTCTGCCTGGGATTGCCATTGTTTGTGGCCACCAACACGCCGCACGTGAACTGCTCGTTCCCCATGGTGATCACCCTGGAGGAGGTTCCAATCCCTCCTTTCCATCCAAATGCCCTCAGACCTAATCCTATTCCGACGGAGCCTTCCTCCACCAGTTCTTTTGAAGCCTCACGGAGAGCACTCAAAATTTGTTCCTCATCCAGAGTGCTTTTTTTCATATCGCTCAGGAAGGAATCATCGAGACCGATGATAAAGGGAGGCCAGGTCTCTTCTCTGCCTAAATCAAAGCCGTAGGAGAGAATGGCGTTGTAGGCTTTGCCCACAGAGAAGGAATTGGTGAGGACGATAGGGGAGTTGAGATAACAAAAATCATCGGCCACCTGATACCCGGTTACCTCACCTTTGCCACAGAGGATAAAACTCCCGGTGAATATCCTCATCTCCCTTTCTGCAGGGTAGGGGATAACGGCGGTTGCACCTGTCCTGACCGTGACTGACTGCCCCGAAGGATCCAGAACATCTTTGTTTACTGTGAGATGGCCTACTCTGACGCCTTGAATATCCGTGATGGAATTCTTCTTTCCGGGGGAGAATTTTCCCATCCTATGTTTCATTCTACCTATGATCTCCTTGCCATTATTCATGATCCTACTCCCTGATCCTTTTGAATTTCCTGATGATGGCTTTTACCTGACCCAGAGGAAGGCCGTAGGCTGTATTCCCATCGCGCCCTGTCATTGTCTGTGCAGAGGTCAAAGCGTTGAGGATGGCTTCTTGGGTGGCTTCCACGGTCGCCTGATAGACAGGAGTTATCCAGAAATCATTGATAGCTTTAAGGTTATGGAAGGGCCCAGCCTTTTTTCGCAGGATTCTGTTTGCTGTCGAGAAGGCGAGTATGATATCTCCGCTTTCTGTATGGGAAATCGATCCGGTCTGGGCAAGACCCAGGGCGACTCTTTTTGAGACTTTTCTAAGCTGATAGGGAAGGAGAGGCGCATCAGTGGCTGCAATGAGGATGATCGATTTTGTTTTTCCTGTTTTAGAGTGAGAATCTGTGATTTCCTTGCCCACGGGTATGCCATCGATCCGCAGTTGATCCCGGCTTCCGGTGTTGGCCATGACGAGAACGCCGACGATGTATTGGCCGTCGACTTTACGGGAGGAGGTCCCGATTCCCCCCTTAAAGCCGAAAGCAGTCATTCCTGTGCCCCCTCCAACGCCTCCTTCCTCAACGCTCCCGCCCTGAGCGTTCATAATAGCCTGGAATACATCCTCCTTGGATATCGCTCGGCTTCTGGCATCGCTCAGAAATTCATCAAAACATTCGGCGACAACCGGGGTCAACATTTTATCTGAGATGCCCATCTCCGGATTGATACCAGAAAGATATCTCACCGCAGCATCATAGACGATCCCCACATTATAAGTGCCTGTCAGAAAAATAGGGGTCTCCAGTTTTCCAGTCTGCTCGAGTCTGGCCATGCCTGTCATCTCTCCCCAGCCATTCAGGATGAAAGAGGAGGCAAACACTTCCTCCTCATAAATGTTGCCTGAATGGGGAAAGATCACCGTCACCCCCGTCCTTACGGCTTGGGAGCCGTCTCCTTTTACAATCGTTGTGTGCCCGACCTTCACCCCATCAACATCAGTGATGGCGTTACAAGGTCCTGGCTCCAGGGTGCCTATCTGGATTCCCAGCTCACGCAGCCTTTTCCTTGGTGCATCGGAGACTGCATTGCCTCCTTTTTGTTGAAACCGTACACTCTTAAAAAGTGTCTCCGCTTGCGGCCATGAGATTCCAACCAATGCCCCCTTAATAAAATTCCGCCTTCTCATATCCAATCCCCTTTCTTGATGAAGAAATGCGATAACGGTAAAGGTGTGTCTTTGTCTAATGATAAGTCTTTTTTTTATCTCTATCGATGAGCTCTGAGATTTTCATAAGCTTTGATGTTGCCTTTTTGACGGATTCTTCAAGATGCTTGACAGCCTGGTCTATGCCTTTTTCATCCCCGGCTTCAGAGGCCTCAGTCAGAGCCGGAAACAGCAGGACATCATACGAGTAGCGCGCCCCGAAGACAAGGTGTTTGAACCAGCTTCTGCCCGGTATTCCTTCCGCAATCGTGAAATCCCTCTCTACCTGGATAAAAAGACGGTTGGCCTCCTGAATCTCTTCGTCGCTGATCTTCACTGTGGCTCCTTCCTTGCCCAGTATATAAGGGGTTAAAACTGAAGCTCTTTTCCCCATCTCCTCGAGAAGAAGAAACAGGTTTTGAGAGCGTTTTCTGGTGGGATCATATCGGTCGGCCCACTCTTCTAGATATCCCTTAAGTTCCCGGGCATGGGTCTCATAATCAAGAGGGAGGAGGGGATTGGAGGCCAGTTCAATAACCATGTGGGCACAAATCCTGGCCAGAGCGGCTGTGTAGAGCATGCCGGGGTCACCGAAGTGGCTCATCCAGTAATAGTTGTCGTACATGGAGTGATAAACGCCATAATCGCCAGAGAAGGTCATATCGAGTGCAGGAGCCCCTATGTGATTAAGAAAAACTGCGTGGTCTGTCCCGCTTCCTATGGCTCCAATCGTGCCGCTTCCTGATGCTATGGATATAGTCCCCTTTTCTTTAGGACCGGATTTCCAGCATTCATAGACAGTTTTTCCTGTTGCGGGATCCCTGACTTCAACTAAGGCCTGCTTGATAAGAGGAAAAAGACAGGGAACAGCTTGAACAGAGAAGTTTTTTCCCGAAGCGGAGCTATCCACATTGAGATAGGCAATGAGATTCTTTTTGAGATGCTCGTGATTTCCCTCTCCCCATTCGGTCGATCCGGTTAATGTGAATTCTTCGGCATCCCAGCTGGCGAAAACAACCGTGCGTCTGGGTTTGTATCCAGCCTTCCGCGCTTCGGCAAAGGCATGCACCAGCTCCATAAGGCAGGCCGTCCCACTGGAAGGATCATATCCTCCAAATACCCAGGCATCGCGGTGATTCCCCACAACAACCACCTCCTCAGCTTTATCTGTCCCGTTAATGTGTCCTACCACGTCGAAAATTCTTTTAATGGGGTCTTTCATCTCCACTTTCATGTGAACAAGGGTTTGTGTTCCTTCCAACCGGTAGGTTACGGGGAGCACACCTTCCCATTCTGGAGGAGCTTTCTCTCCATCCATGGCTTTCAAGAGGGGAAGAGCATCTTGGGCGGATATGGGAACACTGACGATTTTAGGAAGAGAAAGAGCTTCTTCATGAGAGATCCTTCGACAGCCAGGATTCGAGGCCCACTCCGGAGTCAGAGGGTCTCCTGGATACAGGAAATCATAAGGGATCCCTCCTCTTTGTATGTGACTAATCGGTCCCCAAGGCCCATGGGGAAAGACAGGACCTTTTGCACAGCCGTCCTCTTTGGGATCAGAGTAGATCAGAAGGGCAGCCAGTCCTCTTTTTTCTGCAGTATAGGCTTTGAATCCCCGGTAGCTGTAAGGGGCCGAATATCTGACCAAGGCAATTTTCCCTTTGATGTCGATGCCTTTTTTTTCAAGATAGTCATAATCCTGGGGATTTCCGCTGTTGGCATAAACAAGCGAAGCTGTGATATCGCCAGAACGCGAATAAGCATTGTAAGGAAGCCCGACATCTTTCCTGCTTGTGTCCGGGTCTTCATCATAGCTTTGTTCCCTCAGTTTCAATGTGTACCTTTGAGGAGAGAGGAGTTCGATGTCAATCTTCTCCGGGAAGGAAAGGAGGACATCGTAAGGGACAAGATGCACATCATCGAGCCCCCATTTTTTCCACTCTTCCAAAACATATTCAGCGAGTTGGTTATTCCGGGGAGAAGAAGCCACATGAGGAATAGAAGTAAAATATTGAAGGCAACGGTCCATGTTTTCCGGAGAAATCATCTTGTCTATAAAGGCTTTATAAGAAGACGATCGGGTTTGTGAAGTTAGGGTTCGTAATTTGCTGAAACTGGATTTAACCTGTGGAGTGAATAGGGATAGCAAAAGGAGCAGGAACAAGAATCTCAATGGGGAAGAAGATAGTCTCTTGAGGATTGTCCTTGACAAAGATAACTCCGTCCGTAATAATCCCGATATACGGAATATTATTTTACACTGCGGAAAGTCATGTTGGCAAGCCTAAATAAAAAAAAGGATAAAAAATTTGTATCCTCTCTCTTACGCGGGCTATCCATCCTGGAAGCTTTTGATCAAGGCCATCCCATATTGGGTATCTCTGATCTGGCAAAAAGAACGGGCCTTCCCAAGAGTACCATTCATCGTTTAGTCTACACGCTTTGCTCGGTGGGCTATATGATTCCAGCAGGCCAAGGGAACAAATACACCCTGGGCCCAAAGGTGTTAGGCCTGGGGTTTGCTGTGCTTTCCAGCTTGGAACTGAGAGAGGTGGCTCAACCCTACTTGCTGGAGCTCTCCCACAAAGTAGGGGAAACCGTGAATCTAGCTGTCTTGGATGAGTGGAGGTTGATCTATGTCGAACGAATCAAAACACAGCAGATAGTGAACATCAATCTTCATGTCGGTTCCCGGTTGGAGCTGTTCAACACAGCCATGGGGAGAATCCTGGCTGCTTTTAACGATAAAGATTGGCTGATCCAGTATCTCCAATATCTCGAAAAACTACCTGAAGCTAAGCCCTATTGGAGTAACAGTGGAGAAAAATTGATGGCCATTCTCGAGGAAGTGAGGAAGAATGACTTTGCCATCAACAACGAAGAGCTCACTCCCGGGCTCCTTTCTGTCGCTTCCCCGGTACGAAACCGTGAACAACAGGTAGTAGGAGCGGTGAATATCGCAGTGAGTACAAGTCGCTATTCTTTGAAAAGATTAAAAGATGAACTCATTCTTCCTCTAAAAAAGACGACTCAGGCCATTTCTTCTGCTCTTGGCTGTAAGGCTTGAATAAGCGACGTTCAATGACATATCGGTACCCACAAGGTTCAGTCTTCTATCGCAACCTTCATTATTCCTATCCTCTGATTACCCATGGACAAGGGGCCTACCTTTTTGATGCGGATGGCAGGCGATACCTGGATGCCTCCGGAGGAGCGGCCGTCGTGAACATCGGACATGGAGTGAGGGAGCTGGGGGAGGCCCTTTCCATCCAGGCCCAAAAAGCAGGCTACCTTAATGGAACGCAGTTCACCCATGCTCCAGTCGAAGCTCTAGCGGAGCAAATTTCTGATTTTCTGCCTTTTCCCGGGGGTAAGGTGTATTTCCTCACAAGCGGCTCAGAGGCCATTGAAGCCTCGATCAAGCTCGCTCGACAGTATTGGGTGGAAATGGGCCAGGAATCCAAATATCTTGTTATCTCAAGGAAGCCGAGTTACCATGGAAACACCCTTGCAGCCCTATCCCTCTCGGCAAGGGAACATTATAAGAAGATCTACCAGCCTCTGCTTTCAGAATCCCACACGATTCCCGCTCCCTATTGTTATCGCTGTTTCTGCCATAAAGAATACCCTTCTTGCCAGATAGAGTGCGCCTATGAATTAGAAAAAATGATCTCCACCCTGGGAAAGCAGAAAGTATCGGCATTTCTCACAGAGGTTATAGGCGGATCGTCGACTGGAGCAGCAATCCCGCCCCCCGAGTATTTTCCCATCATTCGCCGGATATGTGATGAATACGAGGTCCTTCTGATCGCGGATGAGATTCTAACAGGAGCAGGCCGAACAGGACGATGGCTTGCCTGTCAGCATTTCGGTCTCGCTCCTGATATCGTCGTCATGGGAAAAGGGCTCACCAGCGGATATTTTCCTTTGAGCGCTCTGGGCGTCACCATGGAAATTGTTGAGTCTATTTTCAGGAAAGGGAGGAATTTTCTTCATGCACAGACCTTTGCACACAACCCGCTTGGATGCGTTGCAGCCCTTGCTACTCTGGATTACATAAAAAACAACAATCTGATGGAACGGTGCAACAAAGAAGGGAAGTCTCTCTTTGATAGTCTCCAATCTCTTCGGGACCATCTCCATGTGGGAGACATAAGGGGAAAGGGATTGCTCATCGGCATCGAATTTGTACTGGAGAGGGAATCCAAAAAGCCATTTTCACGAAAGAAAAGATTTACTGAAAATTTTGTTGTTAAAGCTCTGGATAAAGGCCTGGTTCTTTGGCCCAATACGGGTCATGCGGATGGGGTGAATGGAGACCTTGTCCTGCTGGCCCCCCCATTTGTAATCGGTCAAGAGGAGATCTCTCAAATTCTGATGATACTGAGGGAAACCCTGTCTGAATTCGATTCATCAATTTGAGGAGGAAGGATATGAAAAAAGAGAAAAGTTTTAAAGTCACCTATACAACCTCGGATCCAGCCGGCATGGAATCTTTTCATCACAATTATGACAAGGCCGTGCAGGATGTTGCCCGCCAATTCGGTAAATCCTATCCGATCATCATTGCCGGACAGGAGATCAAAACTTCCCAAGAGTTTGTAGATATCAGCCCCATAAACAGGGAAATAGTCATAGGGAAATTCCAAACAGGAACGGCTGCTGAACTCAACAAAGCTGTGGATGCTGCTTACAAGGTTTTTAAGTCTTGGAGAGACAAGAGCTACAAGGAACGCTGTCGGATCATGAGAAAAGCGGCTGAAATAATCAGCGACCAGAAGTATGAGCTGGCAGCTCTCATGAGCTATGAAGCCGGGAAGAGCCGCCTGGAAGCCATGGGAGATGTCGAGGAATCAGCAGACCTCATCCGCTACTACTGCGCGCAGATGGAAGAAGCCGAGGGATTTGTTCGTTCCATGGGCAGGTTAAGCCCAACCGAGGAAGCCATCAGCGTTTTGAGGCCTTATGGTGTGTGGACGGTGATCTCCCCCTTCAATTTTCCCCTAGCCCTGGCGGCAGGAATGAGTGGGGGAGCTTTGGTTGCTGGTAATACGGCAGTCTTCAAGCCGTCTTCTGATACCCCACTTATTGGCCTAAAACTGTTTGAAATCTATAGAGAAGCGGGAGTTCCTGAAGGTGCTTTCAATTTCATCACAGGGCCTGGGAGAAATTTTGAGGAAGCCATATTCCAGAATAGGAAGATTGCAGGATTTGTTTTCACGGGCTCCTCTGAGGTCGGGATGAAGATCTATAATGGGTTCAGCCGCCATGGGGTCCGGCCTTGCATTCTGGAAATGGGAGGAAAAAATCCTGCCATCGTGACAGACCATGCGGATATGGATATGGCAGCCGAAGGGGTGATGAAAGCTTCTTATGGCCTGGGAGGTCAAAAGTGCAGCGCCTGTTCAAGAGTCTATGTCCAGAGAGAAATCGAACAAGACTTCCTGGAGAAACTGTTGACCAAGATCCATTCCATTAAAATTGGAAACCCGACCAAGCGGGATATTTTTCTCGGTCCGTTGATCAACCAGAATGCAATGGAGAAATTTAAAAATTGGGCAGATATTTGCCGGAGAGAGGGAAAAATTCTAACGGGCGGAAACGTTTTAGCAGAGGGCGATTTTGCCAAGGGCTACTTTGTCGAGCCTATTCTGGTCACCGGGATGCCGAAGGATCACAGGATTTTTCAAGAAGAGCTCTTCCTCCCTCTGCTGGTCATTGCCCCTGTCGATTCCTTGGAAGAGGCGATCGAGCAGTGTAATAAAGTCGACTATGGCTTAACGGCCGGTATTTTTAGCCAAGATGAAGAGGAGGTCAGTTATTTCTTCAATGAAATAGAATCCGGGGTGCTGTATGCCAACAGGCGTTCAGGCGCCACAACAGGAGCATGGCCCGGCGTACAACCTTTCTGCGGGTGGAAGAATTCTGGTTCGACAGGAAAGGGCGGCTGTGGTCCGTATTATGTCCAACAGTTCATGAGGGAACAGAGCCGGACGGTTATGAAACTCTCCGAGAAGGAGCGATTGACATGAATGTGCAGAAAGAAAGGGTAGTCATCCTGAGCGCAGTGAGGACGCCGGTAGGCAAATTTGGAGGCAGCTTCAGGAATAAGAGCGCCGTATCTCTCGGTACATTGGTCTCGAAAGAGGCGATAAAAAGAGCAGGCCTTACAGAAAGCCAGGTCGATGAAGTCATTTTTGGCATGGCCCGTCAAGCGGGAAATGGTCCGAATCCAGCTCGCCAAGTCCTCTACAGAGCGGGTATCCCTGAGGAAAAGACAGCCTTCACCGTTAACAAAGCCTGCGCATCAGGCCTCAAAGCCATCAGCCTTGGATACCAATCCATCCTCCTGGGAGAAAACAAAGTGGCTTTGGTTGGTGGAATGGAGAACATGTCCCAGATTCCTTTCTTACTGGACAAGGCAAGGTGGGGATACAGGCTGGGCAATGGTATTCTTGTGGATGCCATGTACAAAGACGGCTTGTTTTGCCCCTTGGCTGAGATGATCATGGGGGAAACAGCCGAACGACTGGCCGAAAAATATAACCTGTCACGCAGAGAACAGGATGAATACGCTTTGTCAAGCCAGATGAATGCCAAAAAAGCCATCGAGGAAGGAAAATTCAAGGATGAAATCATACCCGTAGAGATAAGGGATGAGAAGGGGAGGGAGGCCGTCGTGACAACAGACGAACATCCGCGGCCGGAAACCACTTTAGAGAAACTGGCCAGACTTTCTCCTGTTTTTAAAGAAGAAGGGACGGTCACAGCAGGGAATTCTTCAGGCCTGACAGATGGAGCGGCTGCCCTTGTTCTAACGACCGAAAGCAACGCCAAGGATCTCGGTATATCCCCCATGGCAGAAATAATAGGAGTGGCCTCGGCAGCGGTAAATCCGCAGGAAATGGGACTTGGACCTGTTCCATCAACTCGTAAGTTATTGAAAATAAACGACATAAGCCTTACAGGCATTGACCTCATAGAGATCAACGAAGCCTTTGCTGCTCAAGTTCTTGCTGTAGAAAGAGAGATGATGTGGGATACAGAGAAGAGAAACATCAAAGGGGGCGCGATAGCCCTTGGCCATCCCATAGGGTGTACGGGCGCAAAAATCACTGTAACCCTTCTGTACAGTCTCATTCAGCAGGATAAAGAACTGGGCCTGGCCACCCTTTGTGTCAGTGGGGGACAGGGCATGTCTCTCCTCTTAAGAAGATTCTAACCATTCAGAGAGAGGAATCCGATGACTCTGCAATTTCCAGAAATCAAAACAGAAATTCCGGGGAAAAAGGCAAAACACATCATTGCCAAGGATAAACGCTATGCTTCAAGCTCCTATATCAAGGAATATCCTCTGGTCGTTGAAAGGGGAGAGGGGGCTATAGTTGAAGATGTGGACGGGAATCGTTATCTGGACTTTATGGCTGGAATAGCTGTGAATATCACAGGATACTCACATCCGCGTGTGGTTGAGGCTGTGAAGGCGCAGAGCAATAAATTTTTCCACATCTGTTCGACCGATTTCTATTATCCATCCTTTTCCCGGCTTGTTGAGCGGCTGGGGAAAATGGTTGCTTTATCAGGCGACAAAAGTGTGTTCCTAACGAATTCAGGCGCTGAGGCTGTCGAGACAGCCATAAAGCTTGCCCGGTATCACACCAGAAGACCCTACATCATCGCATTTCATGGCGCTTTCCATGGAAGAACGATCGGGGCGTTGAGCCTTACGGCGAGCAAAGCCAAACAGAGAAGCTTTTTCGGTCCCTTCATGCCCGGCGTCTTCCATGTCCCTTATGGCTACTGTTATCGTTGTTTCTACAACCTTAAGTATGCTGCATGCGCCATATATTGCGCGGATGCTATCGAGGACATGCTGTGCAAATTGTTTGTGAGTCCTGAGGAGATTGCTGCTGTGTTTGTCGAGCCTATTCTTGGAGAAGGGGGTTATGTTGTTCCGCCGCTCGAGTTTCATCAAAAGCTTCGAGATTTCACCAAAAAACACAATATCCTTCTTGTGGTCGACGAAATCCAATCTGGGATGGGAAGGACAGGCAAGTTTCTGGCAATCGAGAATTTTTCTGTTGAACCGGATATTGTTCTTCTTGCCAAAGGGCTGGCCTCTGGTCTCCCTCTTGGGGCTGTTGTGTCCAAGAAGGGATTGATGAGTTGGAAGTCCGGGACTCACGGCAGCACTTTCGGTGGAAATCCTGTTGTTTGTGAAGCTTCCTTGGCAACTATAGATCTCATCGAAGAAGAACTCATGGCCAATGCTTCAAAAGTGGGTTCCTATCTTATGAAACAACTCAAAAAGATTAAAGGAAAATACCCTCTTGTCGGAGATGTTCGTGGTCTCGGTCTGATGATCGGGGTGGAACTTGTGAAGAATCGAAAAACTCGAGAGCCTGATGGGCCAGCAGCGCACGAAATAGCTCAAATGGCCTTTAAAAAAGGCCTTCTCTTGCTTCCCTGTGGGGAGAACGTAATCCGCTTCTCTCCGCCCTTAATCATCAACACAGCACAGGTAGACATTGCTATTGAAATTTTTTCAGAAGTTTTATCCCAGTATGAGAAAGGGAGAGACTAAGCATGAAAAATAAAGTGATGACCATGCAACAATCTGTCAGAGAATATATTCGCGATGGCGACACTGTTGTCATCGAGGGATTTACTCATCTTATCTGTTTTGCTGCAGGGCACGAAATCATACGTCAAAAGAAGAAAGACCTCGTTGCCTGCCGCTTGACACCGGATCTCATCTACGACCAGATGATCGCAGCAGGCTGCATAGGAAAAATTGTTTTTAGCTGGGCAGGGAATCCTGGTGTCGGGCCTCTGTACGGTCTGAGGAGAGCGGTAGAGAAGGGGATACCCAGACCAATCGAGCTAGAAGAATATACCCATTTTGGGATGGTGGCAAGGTTCACGGCCGGAGCTTCACATCTTCCCTTTATGCACCTGGACACTTTCTATGGCAGCACTCTCTCCCAGCAGAATAAAAACATAAAGGAAGTAAAGTGTCCGTATACAGGAAAGATGTTCGCCACTGTTCCTGCATTAAACCCTGATGTGGCCATCATTCATGTCCAACGTGTAGATAAGGAAGGCAACGCTCAAATATGGGGTCTGATGGGTGTCCAAAGAGAAGCTGCTTTTGCTTCAAAAAAAGTGATTATTGTGGCTGAGGAGCTAGTCGAAAGTTCTGTCATTCGTTCTGATCCTAATCGGACACTTATCCCTGGATTTAAAGTGGATGCAGTTGTCATCGAATCCTTCGGGGCTCACCCGAGCTATGCACAGGGATATTACGACCGTGACAATCAATTCTATGTGGACTGGTACGAGATATCCAAAGACCAGGGAAAAATGGAGGATTACATTGCTCAATGGGTAATTGGGGTCTCCGGAAGGAAAGAATACATTGAAAAATTAGGATTGGAAAAAGTGAACGGACTAAAAGCAGGAACCCGATTGGCTGCCCCTGTAAATTATGGCTACTGATGTTTTAGAATAAACGATAGAGGAGAACGGGATGACTTCGTTTACGCCTGATGAAATCATGGTGACAAGGGCTGCAAATGAGCTCAGAAACGGTGAAGTTGTGTTTGTTGGCATCGGACTGCCGAATTTAGCCTGCAACCTGGCACGAAGACTCCAAGCTCCTGGTCTTATCCTCATCTATGAATCGGGAGCAGTCGGAGCAGTGCCATCTCGTCTGCCGCTTTCTATCGGTGACCCTTGTCTCGTCACTGATTCCATCTCTGTCTGCTCGATGGTTGAAATTTTCAATTACTACCTTCAGGGAGGCTTAATCGATGTCGGATTTCTTGGAGGCGCTCAGGTTGATAGATTTGGTAACATAAACTCTACAGTTATCGGAGACTATCAATATCCTAAGGTCCGCCTTCCTGGCAGTGGGGGAGCCTGCGAGATATCTATTCATGCTAAGAAAATTATCATCATATTGAAACAGAACAAAAAAACCTTTCCTGAAAAAATCGATTTCATTACGACTCCAGGTTTTATCGATGAAAAAAATCAGAGAAAGAAATACGGGATGCCTGGGAGAGGGCCTGTCCTTGTCATCACGGATCTTGGCGTATACACTTTCTCAGAAGAATCTTTCGAAATGGTACTCACAGAGATCCATCCTCCTAATCCCTCAATTGAAAAGATCAATGATAATATATCTTGGGATTTAAAAATCAGTGATTCACTCAAAACAACAAAGCCACCAACTGAAGAGGAATTGAATATCATCAGGAAAGAACTCGACCCAGAAAGAATATATCTCCGCTAAAAAGATCTCTTGTTTTTTTCATGGTTTTACCTAGAAATTATTTTTTGTTTGTTATCAATAATTTATAAAAAAATGTCGGCATGCCGACATTTTGGTTATTTTTTCCTTGATATTTCGTTCTTTTTTTTATATTTTACCTTCTGAATAAACAAGGAGCAATTGCTTGATCATTGCCATTACCAACCAAAAAGGAGGGGTAGGGAAGACCACAACAGCCCTTAATGTTTCTTCCGCTCTTGCTTTTATGGGCAAAAGCACGTTGCTTATCGATACGGATCCTCAAGCCCACAGCACTATCTCATGTGTCAAAGAACCATCACAATATAACAAGTCTCTCTATGACGTCTTGGTAAACAACGATGAAAATATCGGGAACAACATCGTAAGTACAACCATTCCGGGTCTCAATATTGTTATATCCAAAATATCAATGGCGAAATTGGAACCAACATTGTTAGGAGAAATTGATGGTCATTATCGATTAAAAGATGTGCTCGAACCAATCAGGGGAAAATATGATTTTATCATCATCGACACACCGCCAACACTTGGAATCATCACTTTAAATGCCCTGGTTGCATCCGATGCTATCATTATACCTATTCAATCGTCATATCTTAGCCTTGAAGGCACTGATGATCTTTTAGAGACAATAGATAAGGTAAAGAAAGTAGCAAATCCCAACCTTTATATACTGGGAATACTCATCACTTTGCATGATAAAAGAACTAACATTTCCAGGGATGTGGTCAAGAAAATCAAGAACATCTTTGGAAAAATGGTTTTTAATACAATAATTTCTAAAAGCGTCAAACTTGAAGAAAGCCCTGCTTACAAAGAGTCTATTTTCACCTATGCTCCTTATTCGGTTGGATCAATTCAATATAAACAAGTCTCTAAGGAGATATTAAAGCGTGCAAAAAACTAAAAAAACAGGATTGCCAGAATTTATCGATATGAGGCATGATCGCCATTTTGTCGACCTTATATCAACTCGTGTAAAAGGTCCACAAATCAGGATGATTCCTGTCGATAAAATCGATCCTAATCCTCGTCAAGCCAGAAGCGAATTAGGAGATATGAAAGATTTGATTGATTCTATAAAGTCCAAAGGAATTCTGGAACCAATATTGGTCCGCCCAAAAGGTGGACGGTATGAGATTATTGCTGGTGAAAGGCGTTTTATGGCTTCCAAGAGAGTGGGATTGGATGAAATTCCCTGTATCGAGATGATTGTTAGCGACAACGAAGCGATGGAATTAACCTTGATAGAAAATTTGCAACGTAAAGACCTTGATGCATTTGAAGAGGCAGATGGACTTAGATCCTTAGCTGAAAATTACGGTTACAGTCACGATGAGATATCTAAAAAAATTGGAAAAGCTAGATCCACAGTAACCGAAATGATAAATATAAGTAAAATTCCTGAAGAGATTAGAAACTTATGCAAAAATCAAGATATCATGAGCCGTAGTACGCTTATAGAAATAGCAAAACAAAAAAATGAAGAAGCGATGCTAAAACTTCTTACTGAAATAAAGGAAAGAGATTTAAGACGAGAAGACACTCGAGAACTTTCTAAAAAGTTAAAGGGTACGATAAAAAAGATGAGGCATTTCATATACAATTACATACCTACTAAAGCTGATTTTTATAGATTGAGAATAGAATTCAAGAAACAATCTGTAACTAAAGAAGAGATAATCAAAATCCTAGAAGAAGTGCTTAATAAATTAAAGAAAGAAAAAGAATGATATTGGGGTGAAAAATTAAATAGTTGACATAATATATCTTATGCGACGTTAATTTCCCCAAAAATATAACTCACTGATATCACTTAAGATGGGAATTCCCACACCCTGTGGAAATCTCAACCGCCCATATTTTGTGCAATTGTGGAATAATATTATTTGTTAAAACTAGATATTTTTTCCTTTTTTTGTGATCATGTCAAATTTTGTTCGCAAATTCGCCACCGTAAACTCCTTAAAACGCCTGTGCCCCTACTAAATCCTCTTGTCCCTCAAGAGAAATGATCAGATTCTCCTGTTTGATATAACTTCGTTCATTTATCCAGTCCTCAGAA
>Ga0315551_10000466_pt1 | contig 32177 bp, 25 predicted proteins | sample SalMarSW160290MG_FD_203678 | JGI IMG/M metagenome (GOLD analysis project Ga0315551, IMG submission 203678) | Salt marsh sediment microbial communities from the Plum Island Ecosystem LTER, Massachusetts, United States - Salt Marsh Sediment SW1602-90 ...
TACAAGCCGGATTTTGCTACGCTTAAGAAAGGTGATTCGGATGTTCAATTAGAACCCGAGACAAGGGAAATCTGGACAAATGCAATTGATAGTTATACCCCATATATTTATAATGAATATGGACGAGCGGTTGGGGAGGGCACTGTTTCCTTCGCCGATAATAAAGTGACTTTGTGGCGTTGGCGAGATGACTTTCAAAATGATTTTGCCGCCCGAATGGATTGGTGTATAAAATCATATCAGCAAGCCAATCATCCACCAGTTCCTGTATTAGGGCATCCCGAACAAATAACTGTAAAATCAGGAGAGGGCTTTGGTTTGGATGCCAGCGGCTCTACCGATCCTGACGGAGATAATCTCAGTTACCTATGGTTTAACTATCCGGAGGCTGGTTCATATAAAAAAATGATCAAAATTGGTGGAGCGGAGAATGCGCATGGAGCTTACGTGAAAGCTCCTGATGTTGAAAAAAACGAAACTGCACATTTCATTTTGAAAGTTACAGATAAGGGAACACCACCATTGTCGAGATATAAACGAGTAATTGTAAATGTGTTGCCAAAATAAGATAAAACACTACCGCTAACACGAGCGCGATGATTCGGAAAAGTCATGGGTTGCTTGTAACTTAACCAGCGCAGGTTAACATTCACGTTATCACGGAAATGACCAATAAGGGCAGATATATAATTCTTGACAGAATTCTGTAAAGACAATAAAAGTGATTTTGCACGAATTAAAAGAGCATATTATATAAATATAAAAGGAAACCGTTCATGAATTCAATCAATAAATATTTATTGTTTCTGATTATTGCTCTAATTTTTATTCCGGGAGGCTGCGGCGATTCAATCAATTCTTACAAACCATACAAAGCCTACCAAAAAGCAACGGAAGATAATACAATCGAAGCTTACGAGGAATTCATTAAGAATTATCCCGATCACCCATACGTGCGATTAGCCAACAATAGAATCGAAGCGATACGTACTCTTGACGCATATAGAAATAGTTTTGGAAATACCGGCATTATAAAAAAATCAACTTCAGACAATCCGTAGCAGGGGGCACCCGGAAAAAACCGTGAAATCCCGCCGTTGATATACCTCCAAACTCTATGCCCACCTTCGAGTAATACCCCGGCCGCTTAGCACCAATATTTAAGGCGAATTTCAAGTAAAGCAACTCAACACCGAGCAACATTTCTATATTTTAATCCCTGAAAATGATGTTTGTGTCTTTGTAACCGCTTTCTATTAAGATAGTTACATATTTTGCAAAAAATATGGGGAAAAATTCGTTTTTTTATTTGATTAATAGTACATAATGTATTATAAGTATTAGTACAATTTGTTTCTCTTATCCACTATGGATGTTAAAGGATAGAAGTTATGGCATTATGGATACAAATCACAACCGGCTCTACTGACCCTGTATATGCCCAGCTCATTAATCAAATCAGCCGGGCGATTGCACAGGGCCTCCTCAAGACCGGCGACAAACTGCCCGCCGTCAGAAAACTCGCCTCCGAACTGGTTATCAATCCCAATACCGTTGCCAAGGCATACACGCATCTCGAACAGGCGAAGCTCGTTGTTACAAAGACCGGCTCAGGAACATATGTAGCAGATATTAAAATCCGTTCGGCCGACGCCGCAGAGATAAACGTTCTTACAGAAAGAATGGACAACATAATCGCACGTGCAATTAACCTGGGCCTGAATCGAAACAACCTGGCTAATATATTTAAATCAAGACTGGAAAAGTTTTCTGATAAAAATCACAAATCAGGAGAGGAAAATGAGTGAAACAATCCTCGAAACCAAAGGTCTGACTAAATACTTTTCAAACAAGGCCGCCCTGGAAAACTTCGATTTGCAAATTCCGCGCGGCTGTATATGCGGATTCGTCGGAAGAAACGGCGCCGGCAAGACAACAGCGATCAAGCTCATGCTCGGCCTGCTGAAACCGACCGCCGGAAGCTCTGAGATGCTGGGCTGTGATTCGATGTCACTTACACCGAAAATCCGCCAAAGAATTGGATATGTCACGGAAGGCCATCGGTTATTTCGCCGGATGACTATCGCCGGGCTCGAAAGTTTCCAGAAACCTTTCTACGATAATCAATGGGACTACAAATTCTTTGCAGAAATGATAGATTACTTCGAATTATCAAAAAAGCAAAAGATAAAACATCTCTCCAACGGGCAGCGGGCGCAGGTTTCCCTGGCGCTTGCACTGGCGCCACACCCGGAGTTATTGATAATGGACGATCCAACCATGGGACTCGATCCCGCCATCAGAAGGCAGTTCCTGCAGGGAATGATACGGCTGATTATGCAGCAGGGCAGAACGGTGCTTTTTTCGAGCCATATCCTCAGCGACGTCGAGCGGGTATCGAACCAGATTGTTGTTATCGACAAGGGCCGGCTCAGGGCGCACTGTTCCATCGAACGGTTTCGAGAATCAATTAAGAAGGTCAAACTCTCTTTTGCCAAGACGGTGCCCGCCCATATCGATATCGAGGGACTGCTCAACTGCAGGATCGCCGACAATGAGCTGGAATTAATCTTAGTCGGCACACCACAGGAGAAGATTACGCGGTGGGCGGCCTCCGCAGGAGCCGAGAATTATGAAATTGTCCCGATGAACCTGGAAGATCAGTTCATCGAATTCACCGAACCCAAAAAAAGAGGAAAACTCTTCCAGTGGGAGAACAATTAAAATGAGGTTTCTGGCATTATTCAAAAAGGAACTACGAGAAGCGGTGCCGTGGTTAATTTTAGCAACCTTACTACTGCTGGCGATAAGCTGGTTTATGATACACATGAAGGCTTACGACCAGAGTCGATGGCATTACAACGCGATCTCAAACGGGAAAGTTATTGATACATATATGATATTCCGCACCGATATTATGCTCGAATCCGCCGTCTTGATGTTTTTCACTTCCATCGGACTCGGCCTTTCAGTGGGCATCAGGCATTTCTGGGTGCCCGATTTTACGAGAACATGGCAGTTTTTAATACATCGCTCGGCCACAAGGTCGCTTATACTCTCGGCCAAACTGACCGCAGCGGCAACAGTATTGCTGTGTTTGTCAATCGCCTGGCTCCTGCTTGCCGGCTACGCCCATATTTCCGAGAGGGTAATTGTCCCGCCCGAATCGGGAATCGTCGGTCTTGGAATTTTCTATGCCTACCTCGGATTTATCGTTTACCTCGGGACCGCTCTTTGTGCGCTGACAACAGCACGATGGTACACAACAAGAATGTTCGGCCTGTTTTTCGTATTCATCATGTTCATGATTATATTGTCTCCAACGAATTTTACTTTTGTATTTTTCTTAACAGTTTTTTTCTTAGCTGTACTAATTATCCAGATATATGAAACATTCTTACAAAAAGAGTTTTAAGCAGGGGAGTTCCAATATGCATCGGCAAGAGCTTTTATATAAAATCGGTCATTGCTCTCGAGTATTTATGACAACGTTACTGTTATTACTGGTGCTTGTTTTTATTCAGGCTTTCGCTCTTGAGATATTCAGGACTTTTTATATATACAAGAAATCCTCATATCAAGTGCAGCAATCTGAAAAAGAGCCTCTGGACCGCCGGGAGCGAATAAGCCGTTCCGAAAGATTATTTTTACTGGATGGAACGGTACACCTGATGTACAGAGATCGTCAATTGCCCGAAAACGAAAGTGCCCTGATATATGATACCAACGATAACCTTATTTGGCAGGGTGATCCGGACGAACTTCCCGAAAGCTATCTCAAATGGCCCCCCGTACGTTACATAAATACATATTCCCTACGCACATATCGAGCTATCTACCCCGACTCACGCAGGTCCATTGTAGTACCTTTGCTAAACGGCAGGGAAATAGAAAGTCTCTGGCGATACGAAATTTCCGGAGGATATTTCGTCGGATTCGATAAAGACGGCAATCGAATCGGCTATTGCGGTTCATCCGGTTTTGTGCAGGAAAAATCCCAAACAAAACCGCTGGAACAACCTGAGAATTTCATTGCATGGATGCCGATTAAGGGCGGCGGCCCGGTGATATTATGGGCAAGCAAGAATAGTCTATATCAAATTAATTTTAGAAACCAAACTATTGAATTGCTTTCACAGCTCCCCGATAAAAAAATCAGTAGAATTCAACTCAATGGCTGGATGACACTGGCTCCCGGTAGTGAATTATATGTCGATAACGAAAAATATCGTCCATTAATTGTATGCACAATAGAAGAAAATTCTGTATTCGTTATCCTGCGTGACCCGGCCGAAACTATCCGGATTGATTTACCTGAAGAATCGAAAGTACGACTATCACATGTTACTGCTACTAAAGAAAAGATATATATGCGAGCTTTTGATTCGAGCATGTTTCCACCGAAGGAAATTACTAAAAATCAAAAGGCTTTAATGAAATGGTATCAGGAAGTTAGGAAAAAACCGATTGAAAATTACGAGCAGTTGTACGAAGTTGATTCGGCAGGCAATTTAACATTATTAAATCAATTCGAATGGACATCTGACCCCAGGCAAACAACATCACCAGAAAACGATTCTATGGAAAAATTTCGCAAAACTCTAACAAAAGCTTCTCCTCCGTTTTATGATTTGTTCAACAGATATATTTTCAGGTTGTTTGTAAGGTCTTTGTATGATACCAACAGGGACATATTTGAACTTTTCAGAATCTTCATCCAATATGCACCCTCATATAATCCTTTCAGTTATATATTGAGCTTGTTGATGGCGGGGTTTGTATTCTTTCACGCCTGGCCGAGAAGAAAAAGCATGGCCGGCCTGATAGGTTGGATTGTATTTGCAGCGTTATTCAATATCGTAGGATTACTTGTCTATCTGGCATTGAATTACACACCAACCGTACAATGTCACAATTGCAATAAACGCCGCGGCCTTAATACAGCTCAGTGTCCCCACTGCGGGGCGGAATTGCCGGTCGCAGCTCCGGAGCTTAATATTATAACCGGGACATGAATCGCTTTTTGTTATTAAGCAGCCAATGTATTTCACTTCCGATTGTATTAGCTTTGTTGCAAAGAACGAATAGCCAATTATTTTTGTTAAAATTCTTGACAAATATTTAATGGTATTATAAATTAAGGAGAATAAAGAAATCAGCTAAAGGAAGCCACGGCAGTGAAATAAAAGAGACAGAGAACAGGATTTGATATATCATCGAAACCACTTCAATATGTGGTGCGGTGTTTATATATATTAAAATCCCTTTCTCTGTTTTTTCTTTTGCCGTGGCTTATTTTTTGCGCATAAATCCACGGTTGTCGGTGAATTTTCAAATTAAAATACGAACGATTCCGTAACCTTGAATTTAAGGAATATTATTATGATAGACACAGGTTTGAAAAATAAGGTTGCTATAGTAACGGGCGCCAATCATGGCATGGGAGCGGCGATTGCGGTCGCTTTTGCCAAAGAGGGGGCCAAAGTGTGTGTGCACTACTTTCGTTCCGGTGCCGAAGCTTATGACCAAATCAGCGAAGAAGAGAAAAACAAGGCAACTGTGCCCGGCCGGGCATATTACTACAAGATGCAGTCCAAATCGGCCGATGATGTGATAAAGGCGATTCGTGATTTAGGCGGTCAATGTATGACCCTCGAATCCGATTTATCAGAACCTAAAAATATTCCGGAACTTTTTGATAAAGTCGAGAACTCGCTCGGCCCGGTCGATATTGTCGTCAATAATGCGGCGTACAGTAAATGCGATACTTTTATCCCGGAAGATGAGCTGAAAAAACAGCCGCAGTTCGTCGGTCAGTTCCCCAAAGCGACGATTAGCGTAGAATCACACGATGCAGTCTTTGCGGTGAACAGTCGGGCGGTCGCGCTGATGATGGCCGAATTCGCAAAGCGCTACATAGCAAGAAAAGCCACCCGGGGACGCATTATCAATATCAGCTCAGACGGCGCGTTCGGATACTCGGAAAACGTCTCGTACTATGCCAGTAAGTGGTCGGCGGAAAGCTATACACGTGGCGCCGCCGTGGAACTTGGGCCGTACGGTATTACCGTCAATGTAATAAGCCCGGGGGCGGTGAACACAGGCTGGCTACCACTTGAGCGGGAAGATGAACTTGCCAAAATCTATCCGTTAAGAAGGTTGGGCAAGCCGGAAGATATCGCCGACGCGGTTGTCTTCCTTGCTTCGGTACAGGCCGACTGGATTACCGGCCAGGTATTGTTCGTCAACGGCGGCAATAGAATGTAAATATAACTTAGTCGTAGTTCGTCTTTGTCTATGCCAAAGTAAGATGTATGACTTATTGTTATTGCGCAGGTGCGATTTTTATTCATAAATTCTCTTAAAGGGCAAATGTCTTTTATTTATAGCTCTGAACATTGTATACTAAATACCGTAATACCGAAAAAATGATAACAAAAGGTAAGAGGTTACTTTTTACAATCTAACGGACGTAACAATAACAACTTAAAAGGAGACAGAATAATGAAAAAGTTCATTCTGATAATCACAACAGCGATGATTCTGCCGGCGATTATATGCCCTCTCGGCAGGGCGGCGCAGTTGCCCAAAACGCTCGAAATAGGCGCATCGGCGCCGGATTTCAACCTGCCCGCTATCGACGGCAAATATTACAAACTGTCCGATTTCGCAAAGTCGGACATTCTGGTGGTCATTTTCACATGCAACCACTGTCCGACCGCACAGGCTTACGAAAGCCGGATAATCAAACTGACCGCCGATTATAAAGACAAGGGCGCAGCGATTGTCGCGATATCCCCGAACGACCCCAACGCCGTTCGGCTCGACGAGCTGGGCTATACCGACGTGGGTGACACGCTCGAAGATATGAAGATTCGCGCGGAACACAAAAAGTTCAATTTTCCTTACCTCTACGACGGCCGGACAGAGAAAGTCTCGCGCCTGTACGGGCCGGTCTCAACGCCACACGTTTTTATCTTCGATAAGCAGCGCAAACTGCGCTACGTCGGCCGAATCGACGACTCCGAAAATCCGAAGAATATAACAACACACGACACCCGCAATGCAATTGAGGCCCTGCTTGCCGGTAAAGATGTCCCCGTCTCCAAAACGAAAACGTTCGGCTGTTCCATCAAGTGGTCCGACAAGCGGGATTCCGTCAGGAAGGCCCTGGAAGACTGGTCGAAAGAAGATGTCAAGCTGGAGATGATAGACGCCGCCGGTATCGAAAAAATCGTCGCCAATAATTCCGACAAGCTGCTTCTTATCAACGTCTGGGCCACATGGTGCGGCCCGTGCGTGACGGAATTCGACGAGCTTGTCACCATCAATCGAATTTACCGCCGCAGGGATTTCGAGCTAATCACCATCAGCGCCGACTCGCCCGACAATAAGAACAAGGTCCTCGAATTTTTGAAAGAGAAAGAGGCCTCCGGCAGAAATTACCTGTTCGATTCGGAAAATAAATACGCCTTAATGGAAGCGGTCGATAAAGAATCGCCCGGCGGTATCCCATACACGATTCTCGTCGAGCCGGGCGGCGAAATCATCTACCGTCGAATCGGCCTGATCGAACCGCTGGAACTTAAACGCACAATCGTCGAATCTCTCGGACGTTACTTTTTTTAAACCGGAAAACTAAATACAACAAGGACATCCATAAATTTCGGCCGGGATTTAGGCGACCTCCGGCAGCTCGTTCCAGCAGGTGGTAAATCTTTTGGAGCGGCGGCGGAATTTGACGTGCCAGCTTTTAGCCAATCCCTCGGCGGCCCAGTAAAGAGGAGTGTTTAATCCGGCATTGACCGTATCGACGGCCCGCATCAATCGCCGTGACTTTTCCCGGTCGGTATCATCGAACAGATTCCTTTGCACCCGGTCCTCGGGGACAAGGCCGAGCAGGACCACGCCGCACTTTTTGAACTTATAGTTTTCGCGATAGAGCCTCTCGATGCTCGATATCGCCGCCCGGATAAGCTCGGTGGTGTCGTTGGTCGCCGTTTCGAAGGCGACGGTATGGGAATTGAAATATTTATTTTTGATGAAGCGGCTGGTGGTGACAAAGACCGTTTGCAAGCTCGCCGCCAGCTTGTGCTCTCTCAATTTTTCGCCGGCCCTGGCGGCGTATGTGGCCGCAGCTTCCTTGAGCTGCTCAATGGATTCGACCGGCGCGCCGAACATGCGCGAGACGACTATCGATGCCGCTCTGGGGGGATTGTCCTCCAGCGGATAGCAGCGGCTGTTTTGCAACTCGTAAACGGTCCTCACACCCAGCACGCCGAACCTGTTCCTGATCCAGCTTATATCGGCCCTGCTCAAATCGAGGGCGGTTTTCAATCCGGCCCTTTTTAACTTTATGGCCGAGCGGATGCCGATGCCCCAGACTTTCTCCAAAGGGACTTCGGCCAGGAACCGCTCGATATCGGCCGAGCCGCTCAAATCCAGAACGCCGTCGAACTTAGCCGAGTGCTTGGCCAGATGGTTGGCGATTTTCGCCAGCGTTTTTGTCCCGGCGATACCAATCGATACCGGCATGCCTGTCCATTGTTTGACGGTTCGCTGAATCCGCCGGCCGTAATCGGCCGGGTCAGACTCGAACCCGGCGAGATTCAAAAACGCCTCGTCGATGGAATATATCTCGATCTCCGGCGTAAATGTCGCCAAGGTCTGCATTACCCGGCGGGACATGTCGGCATAGAGGGTATAGTTCGACGAGAAAACCTCGATGTCGTGCTTTTTGATTAAATCCGCCACCTCGAAAGCGGGAACGCCCATACCGATTCGCAGCGCCTTCGCCTCGTTGGAGCGGGCGACAACGCAGCCGTCGTTGTTGGATAATACCACCACCGGCCTGTTCGCCAGCTTCGGGTTGAAGACCCGCTCACAGGAGACGTAAAAATTATTGCAGTCAACAAGTGCGAATGTCTCTTTCATAACCGATGGATGACGTTAGTGACGACGCCCCAGACTTCGAATTCGGTTTCGGCGGTGATTTCCTGCGCCGGGTAATTGTGGTTTTCCGGCTCTAAGGTGATTTTCCGGCGGTTTATCCGGACCCTCTTGACGGTCAGCTCGCCGTCAACAACGGCGATGACCACGTTTTTGTCCCTCGGCTCGAGCGAACGGTCAACCACGAGAAGGTCACCGTGATGAATGCCCGCCCCGATCATGGAATCGCCGGTCACCCGGACAAAGAAAGTCGCAACCGGATTTTTAACAAGGTGCCTGTTCAAATCGAGCCTGTCCTCCTCGTAGTCGGCGGCGGGGGAGGGGAAGCCCGCAGGCACCACCGCCTCGAACAGGGCGTGATGTTCCCCGGCGGACAAATCAGGCGTATGAGTTGTTTGTATCTTTGTCGCCATTGTTTGTGTCACTAATTAAGGGCAATTTTTTCCAGTTGCGGATACGCCCGCAAAAGCCCTTCCGGCACCGGCTGCTTTTGCCCGGTCAGAAGGCACCGCAATTCGAGGGCGTTGGCCAGCTCGGCGCCGCGATAATGGTTGTTCGTAATAACGGTAAGGGTCTTTAACGCCCTGGCCAGTTCGCTGACCCGCAGCTTAATCTGGGACAATTCTTTTTCGTTGTAGTAGTAATTGTAGGTCTCGTCCCTGCCGGCCTTGCTGAACCATGCCGTCGCATTTCTGCCGTGCATCCTGAAGTAGCCGTTTTGGCCGATGGTGCATTGCTGCAAGTCGAACGAGTTCCGGGCCGTCGGGTAATCGAGGTTGCAGACCGAAACGCCGAGACCGTCGAGAAATTCCAGGGCCTCCGGCGACTGCCAGGATTTGTGCCTGACCTCGAGAGCCAGGCTGAAGGCCGCAGAGAAAATCTCCACGATTCTCGATATATGCCGGCGGTGCGAATCGGTATCGTCGAAATCGTACCTGAACTGCACGAGCAGGTGCCTTAATTTGCCAGCTTCGAGCAAAGGTTCGAAGCCCTTGTAAAACTGCTCTGCTGTTTGCGTGTCGATTTTGCCTTCGTGGGTAAAATCCCTGTGCAGCTTCGCGGTGAAGAAGAACTCCGGCTTGCCCGAAGTTCTTTCCAGCCACGCTTTGGTGGTCTTCTCGAAGGGCGGCCGGTAAAAGGTGCTGTTGATTTCTATGCAATCCACGAACCTGCTGACGAATTCGAGCTGGTCGGTTTTGGGTTCGGTATAGACGATTCCCTTCCAGTCCGGGTAGGACCAGCCCGCTACGCCGATATAAATTCTGCCTGTTTGCTGTGTATTCATAATTTCCTGAAACATCCCGTGACCCTGCCGACGATGCGGACGTTGCCGGCGCCTTTTTTTACGTACATCGTTTTATACCCGGCCGCCTTGTTGGCCGGTTCGAGGGCTATGCGGTTTCGCCGGAGGTATACCTTCTTGACGGTAGCCTCGTCGTTGACCAGCACCACGCCTATCCGGCCGTCGGCAATCTGTGAAGCCGGTTCGACCACGACGAAATCGCCGTCCATGATACCGACATCGACCATGCTGTCCCCGGTGACTTTGAGAATGAACGAGCCGGCTGTCGTCTCTCCACGGCCCTTGGGACTCCTTACGGAGGACACTTTACGGCCGAACATCTCGCCAATGTCCAGATACTGTTCGATATTTTCCTCGGCCAATATCGGCCGACCGGCGGCCACCGTCCCCACAACGGGAAGGCCTTCGGATTGCTTTATCTTCTCGAGATATTCTTTCGAGAGCCGAAGGGCCCTGTGGCCGGACGAATCCGCCAGATAGCCCTTCTTTCTCAGGTAGCTTACCAACTGATAGACGGCGTTCTGGGCCAGGTGAAAATGCCGGGCGATTTCCCGCTGGCTCGGCGGATTGCTCTTTTCCAGCCGGCTTTCGATATACCTGAACACCTTTTGCTGTTTTTCAGTCAGCGGCTCCATAACTTACCTCTAAAACGGCATTACTCAACCTGATAGATTTTCATCAAAGCGTCGCTTTTATTTCTCATTTAACAGTAGCACAGACCCTGTCATCCTGCGAAAGCAGGTATCTATAAATGTAACGCTCTTGTAGATTCCCGCCTTCGCGGGAATGACAGCAAAAATCGGTCTTTCGCACAGCATGGCTGTCGCCATTGCAATATATGTTCATTTGACCATATATGCAACAAAAAAATCCAAATATTTTCGCCCTTATTCCGCCGGCCTTATGTCGGGTAAAGAGGCTATTGGTAGTATAGGGTTACCTGACCGAGTCGTCTTCGGGCAGGCCGAGTTGTTTATATAAGTTTCGCCGGCCCGCCTTGTCGCTTTCGATGGTCGCTTTTGCATATTCGGCGACCTCTTTGGCATGCGCCCTCGGGACAACAATCACGCCGTCGCCGTCGGCGACGATGATATCGCCCGGCTCGACTAAAACACCGCCGCAGACTACGGGGCGGTTGACGGATTCGACCTCGTTCCTGCCGGGACGGATGCCCCTGCCGGGCTTGCGGAAGTAAAGCGGGATTTTTTCGGTAATAATCTCATCGGTGTCACGAGCAGTGGCGTCGGTGACTACGCCGACACACCCGGCCATTTTCCAGCCCATGATATTGTTCGAGCCGATGGAGCCGACGTCGGCGTCCGGGGCTTCGTCGATGACCAGGGCAGAGCCTTTACGCAGAAGCGGAACGAACGGCTCGCTCGATATATTGTTATACCAGCTACTGACCCATTTATCGAACGCACCGGTTTCCATGCGCGGGGCCGGGGGCTTGTTCGTCGGGACATACCGCACGGTGACGGCGATGCCGATAAAACGATGTGTGAAATTCTGAGCATCCTTCCAGAGGCTATGGATTTCGGGCGACATCAGGCCAACGTTCGCAAGTCCGACCTTGTCCATCCCGTCGGAGACATCGGCCACACGCAGACCCTCGAACAATTTGAGGACTTGCTCGTCCTCTTCGGCGGTATAAACCTTTGTCGGGATAAAATTCTTACCGGCCCTCAATTCCTCCATGCCGGGTGCCGGGTTCTGCTGGGCTTCGGCTGTCGGTTGATACGCGGTGACAAATAACAGAGAAAATCCCAACAAGACTGACAAAACAAGCACCGTAATTACTGACTTTGTTCTTATAGTTTGCATATATTAGCTCCTTAATATTTCATAAATCCAAAAATTCAGGTATGCCGATACTATAAGCAAATTATGCCCCGGTTCAAGATAAAAGCAAGTCTTGTAACGCTATTGCAGCGAAAACATAAATCCAAAATAGTGTAGGTTTTATGGATTCCCGCCTGCGCGGGAATGACACAGAGAAACTATCAGCTTAAGCATCTTGATTATTTGCGATTGTTCGAGTAGAGTAAACCAACAGGAAAAAACAATGATAGAAATAACACATAACATAACTATTTCCGAAGACGAGCTGTTATTCCAGGCCTCCCGCAGTTCCGGGCCGGGCGGGCAGAACGTCAATAAAGTCAATACGCGGATTATGCTGCTTTTCGATGTGGCCGGCAGTCGCAGTCTGTCCGATACTCAGAAAAAGCGAATCGTTTCCCACCTGTCAACGCGTATCGATAAAAACGGGCATCTGCGAGTAGTTTCACAGAAATTCCGGACGCAAAAAGCCAATCGAAACGCCGCCGTTGAACGGTTCCAACAGTTACTGGCCGATGCATTGAAAACCAGAGCAGTCAGGAAAAAAACTAAGGTCCCTTACTCCGCTAAGCAAAAACGCCTGGATGAAAAAAGAAAACGGAGCCTGCTGAAGCGCCAAAGGGCCGAAAAGCATGTGATCGAATAAATCCTGCAGAAAAAGATTTTTTATAGATTAATTTTTGTCCTCATACGTCATAATGTTAGTTAAAGTCGATGATGTAACTAATAAGGCGGCGGTAGATGCTGGAAGATGAGCGTCTGATATCGGAACTCCATCGCGGGAACAGACAGGCCCTGCGCCAAATCTACCTCAAGTATAAAGACAATCTTCTGACAATCGCAGCTTCCCTGATGCACGACGCCGTTGCCGCCGAGGATGTCCTGCACGATGTCTTCGTCTCCTTCGCCGCCGGGGCCGGAAAAATTAAATTAAAAGTCAACCTGCGCAATTACCTTGTCGCCAGCGTCGCCAACCGCGTACGCGATATTTATCGCAAAAAGAAGCACCCGACGATCGGCCTTGAGCAGGCCGGACAGATCAGCTCGGATTCGGGTGACCCGGTGCAGTCGGCCATCTTCGGCGAAGAGTTCCGGCTGCTGGCCGATGCATTGTTCCAGTTGCCGTTCGAGCAACGTGAGACAATCATCCTGCACCTAAAAGGCGGGATGAAGTTCCGGGAAATCGCCCGGATGCAGGGCATCGCAACCAGCACGGTACAGGGCAGATACAGATACGGGCTTGATAAGCTGCGAAAAGTCTTAAATGGAGAGCGGAAGAAATGAACTTTGCAGACGATGTAGAACGCACGATTGAAAAGCTGTATATATCAACAAAAGAACAGACAGACGAACGCATACTCGAAGATGCATTTGCGGCCCTGGAAAAAAGTCCGAAAGCAGGCTTGCCACAAAGCGAAAAAAATATATGGCAAACGCTTTTCAATAATAAAATAACGCAATATGCCGCCGTCGCCGCCTTGATTATTGTAGGTTTCGCCATGTTCTTTAAGAGCCTTGCTCCAAAACCAACACCCTCAAAGCAGATCGATACCGCGTTAGAAAAAGCCGGTAATATCTGCATCTCAAAGTTCCACGCCGACGGTACGGAACCTTACGAGCAGGTATGGTCTTCAAAAACCCTGAAGGTTCAATTAGTCAGGACAACCGAAGACAATCAGGTGCAGTTCGCTTTGACGGATATTCCGAACAAAGTCAAAATGCTCACATATTCGCCTTCGGATTCCATACGGAGAGAACTTGTTACCGAGAAGATGGTCGCCGAGCTTGAAAAATCAATGATTCAAAACTCCGGCCTGGTTACTTTTCTCAACTCGAATGAAATTATCGAAGAGGTCCACTGGCAGCGTGTAATCGACCCAACAACAACGGCCCTGACGCCCGGAACAAAAACATACGACGTTACTCCTTTAGATGAAGCAGCCCCCGGAGAAGCCAAATATCAAAAATGGCGAGTTTTAGCCAATGCCGTCACATATTTACCAAAACGGGCCGAATTGTATGCCAAATCCGAATCACGGGAGCAATATCAACTCGAAGGCTACACGATCTTTTCATATCCCGATGATGAAGAAATCAGGGTTCTTATTCGCAACATATTCGGCCCGGCCGGTCGCTCGCCGGATGAACCGGTGTACTTAGGCACGCCGGAACGGAATTAACAAACTCCGGGGGAGAAAATAGTTTTACGTCCTGATGACAATTGAAAACCGCTGTAAATTCTGGTAGAAAGGGGGGCAGAATAATAATTTCCATTCAGGGACGATTTTATGGCGGTTCAGTTTATTCTTGGCAGAAGCGGTACGGGAAAGACCGATTATTGCATTCGGTCTATTATCAATGCGCTGACGGCCCCGGGTGAACAGCCGTTGATTCTGCTGGTCCCCGAACAGGCGAGTTACCAGGCGGAGCGTTCGATTCTAAGCGATAAACGGATAGACGGTTACAACAAACTGAACGTGCTTTCATTCGACCGCCTGCAGTTTTTGCTATTGGGTAAAAATACGGCCCGGCGGGCACTTTCAAACGTCGGCCGGCAAATGATAATCCACAGGATTCTTCAGGACAACAAAGACAAATTACAAATCTTCGATTCATCTTCGGCCCGGCCGGGTTTGTCCCGGCAGATGGCACAAACAATCGCCGAACTGCACCGGTATGCAAGGACGCCGGACGATATCGGGATGCTGTTGAACGAATTGCAGAAAGACGAAAAAAATAATCTGACCGCCCTGAAGTTTGCCGATATCGACCTTATTCTCAGAGAGTACCTCAAGTTCGTCGAAGAAGATTTTTTCGATCCCGATGTTCAGGTCACCACCGCCTGCAAAGCAGTACCGACGGCGGCGTTCGCCAAGGGTGCTAAGCTTTGGGTGGATGGTTTCGCCGGGTTTGCCGACGCCGAGCTTGCTCTTCTGGCCGAATTGCTCAAGGCCGCCGACGATTCACAAATCGCTTTGTGCCTGGAACCGGAGAATCTGGATTTATCAAATCCGTCGGCCGATAAACTCAGCCCCGTCAGTTTGTTTAGTCCGACCGAGCAAACTTATTGCGCTCTTTTCGAGATAATCAAAAAAAACAAGCTGCCCCTGGCCGAACCGATTGTCCTGAAACAGGCGATGAGATTCTCAGGCTTCCCACAGCTTGGCCATATCGAAAAATATCTGTTCCAGTATAAGGCTCCGAAACTCCGGGCGGCGGACAACATTCATATCATATCGGCGCCCAACGAGCGGGCGGAGGTCCGGTTCGCCGCTAAGCGGATATTGCAGTTAGTCAGAGAAAGTAACTATCGATACCGTGACATTGCGGTCATAGCATCGGATATCGATCGATACCAGCATTACATCGAGGCGTATTTCGACGATTATGATATACCATTTTTTATCGATAAGCGAAAACCGCTGAACCGGCATCCGGTAATCCAGCTTATTAGTTCGGCCCTGCAGGCCGTCACGGGCGGTTTTTCCAATGGTGACATTTTCGCATCTCTTAAAACCGACCTCGTACCGGTAAGCCGTTATGAAATCGACCTGCTGGAAAATTACTGTATCGCCTTCGGCATATCGGCCGGCGACTGGCAAAGTTCCCGGCAGTGGGAATTTGCTGGCAGTGACAACGATGATTTCGACGAACAGCAGATCAACAAAATCCGGCAAAAAGCCATTGGCCCTTTGCTTAAACTTCACGCAAAACTCTGTCCCGGCGGCGATACCGAAAAAAAAATCAACGCACGGGAATTTACACAGGTCGTATTCGATTTTCTCGATGACCTCAAAGTTAAAGAAACCATCGCCGAATGGATTAAAGGGGCCGAAAAAGAGAAAGACAATTCAACAGTCGAGGAGCATCAGCAGTTGTACAACAAACTTGTCGATATCTTCGATGAGCTTGTCGAGGTCTTCGGCGGCCATACATTCGGCGCCGGGGATTATTTTGTGATCATCGAGTCGGCTTTTTCACAGTTGACTCTGGCCTTTATCCCACCCACCCTGGACCAAGTCCTCGTCGGTTCCATCGAACGCAGCCGGCATCCCGATTTGAAGGCGGTCTTTTTGATGGGCGCCACGCAAAAACAGTTTCCCGTGCCCATCAGCTCTGACGGCATATTAAGCGACGACGACCGCCAGGCCGCTGCATCAGCCGATTTCTCATTGGCGGCGACCTCGGAACGAACGCTGGCCGAACGCCAGTACCTGGCATATATTGCTTTTACCCGACCCTCGGAACGGCTGTACGTTACATACCCCTGCGTTGACGACAAGGGCGGTGACATTCAGCGTTCGCAGTTTATCGCCGATATCGAATCGCTTTTTGAGAATCTCCGCGAAGAATCTATTGCCGATAAGCAGATTGACATTGAAAATATTCAAAGCCGGACTGAGCTTGCCGATTTGCTGTGCGAACGGCTCGGCGGGGACACCCTGGCGCGGACGGCCGATGAGGATGGGAAAATCAGCAGCTTACTGGATGAAATCCGCACGGACGAACATCTCGCAGACTTAGGCGCGAACGTTCGTTATGCGATTGATTACGATAATCGTGCACAGCTTGATACGGACGTAGTACTGAACTATTTCGAGAAGAAGATAAAAAGCTCGGCGACAAGGTTGAGCACCTTTGCGGCGTGTCCGTACCGGCACTTTGCCAGGTATATCCTCGAACTGAAGGAACGAAAGGAATTCAAGCTCGAACCGCTTGACCTCGGCAATTTTTATCACAGCGTTCTGGACACCCTTTTGAAAAGACTCAATACCGAGAAAAAGGATTTTGCCACAATCGACGATAATGACCTGATAAAACTTCTAAAAGTTCAAATTGAAAAAATCATCAAAGAGAACGCTTTCCTGTCACACTTCGTTAATCATCGTGGCTATAATGAATTTATCGTCCAGACCGCCTGCGATACCCTCGAAAGATGCGTCCTTGCCGTCGCACAAATGGTAAGGGCGGGAAGCTTCAGGCCGAAGCTCTCGGAAGTATCGTTCGGCCGGCCACATCAATCCGAACGCAGCGGGCAACCCCACGATAATATCGGTAAATACGAGATTGCCCTTGCCGATAACCGCGTGCTGTCTTTATCCGGCAAAATCGACCGGCTGGATTTCGCGGACATAGACGGTATTAAAACCGCCGTCGTTTTCGATTACAAACGCAGCAATACTTCATTCAAATGGCCGAAGCTCTATCACGGTCTGGACATGCAACTGCCGATTTACATGCTGGCCGTTGTTAAAGCAACCGGTGCGGCAAAGACAAACATAGCAGGTGCGTTTTATATACCGGTAGAAGTGAATCCTAAAACGGCCACGTTCGCGGAACTGCCCGGTAAAGCCGAAAAATTCGAATATAAAGCAAAAGGAATATTCAACGGTAAATATTTCAAACAACTTGACGAGACAGCGGAATCCGGCTGGAGCAAATATTACAGCTTTTGCGTGACATCGAATGACCAGCAGTACGGCCGCTATAACATTAGTGCATCGCTCAAACCGGACGATTTCGAAAAGGTGCTCGAATTTACAGAGAAAAAAATAGTCGCCCTGGCCGAGGATATTATCTCAGGCAGAATCGATATTCAGCCTTACAGAATCGGCACGGAATCGCCGTGCGGCTTTTGCAGGTACGGCCCCGTCTGCCGGTTCGACTGGCAAATCAACGACTACAATATCCTGGAACCGGTAAATAAGCTTCAGGTTATCGAAAAGGCGGGGGGGCACAATGGCTGAGAAGAAGATTCTATGGACGAACCAGCAAAGACGGGCAATTACCGCACGCGGCAGTGACGTGCTTGTCACCGCCTCGGCGGGCACCGGCAAAACAGCCGTCCTGTCCGGCAGATGCGTCGATATCATATCAGGCAAGTCCGACGTCCGGAACCTGCTCGTCCTGACATTTACGGACGCCGCCGCCGAACAGATGCGTCTGCGAATCGCCCGGCAGCTCAGGGATGCATTCGAGCAAAAGCCGGACAATCACCTCCGCTACCAGCTTATTCTTCTGCAGGGCGCCGATATCAGTACGATACATTCGTTCTGCAAACGCCTTATCACGGAATACTTCTACAAGCTCGACCTGGACCCGACTTTCAGGGTCATCGACGGCGACGAACAGAAACTTCTCAAAGCGGAGGTCCTCGAAGAAACCATCGACCGCACATGGGGACAAAGTAACCTGCGTTCCGACCTGGAGCGGCTCCTGTACGGTCGTGACCTTCGGACCGGCGACGGCTTTCCAGCGAAGATTATAAGAATAAGCGATTTTTTGGACGGCATAGTTTCAAGAGAGAACTGGTACGAAAGGGCGGCAAAGCTTGCAGAAATCTCCAACCTCCTGTCTGGCGGCCTCGGCGAAAAACAGAAAAAAATCATCACAAACAGATTGAGTGACATTCTCAGCCGTCTCCGTTACGTCCAAAAGCTCTCTATAAGCGCCGGGGCGGACGCCGGCTGGGCGGAGAAACTCGAAGAAACGCATATAAAAACTATAGCCGAATGTCTCGATTGTTTAATAAAAGGCCGCTGGGACGAATGCGCCGAGTCAATAAGAAATTTCAACAAGCCCAGGACTTACAAGCCTAAAGGCCCACCCGAGGAAATTGCCGAAGTGATCCGGCTGTCTGCAAAAAAGGCGGTGGACGAATTCGAGAATCTTTCGCAGCTTGCAACGGTTAATCCCGACTACCTCGATAGCATCGGCGGTTCTTCCGGCTTGCAGACAAAAGTGCTCATTGAATTGATTAAACAATTCGATATGCTCTATAGCCGGGCCAAGCGAACGATTAACTGCCTGGATTTTGCCGACCTCGAACATTACGCCCTGAAACTTCTGACCAATGAAAATTCGCCGCTCGATGAGCCGTCGCCTTCTGAAACGGCCATGTCACTGCGGCAAAGATACCGGCACATATTTGTCGATGAATATCAGGACATAAATTCCGTCCAGCAGCGGATACTCCGGATGCTCAGCCCGGGCGGAAACATCCTCCAGGTCGGCGATGTCAAGCAGAGCATCTACGCGTTCCGGGGGGCCGAGCCGAATATTTTCATCGAACAGTTGAATCTGGCATCGAGTGACCCGAAGAATGTCACGGGCGGCCTGCGAGTCGATCTGAACGCCAATTTCCGCTCCGCCAAAGGAATCCTCGATTTCGTTAATAAAATTTTCGGCCGCATAATGACGGTCTCGTTTACAGGCATCGACTACGACGAATCGGCCCGGCTCAGACCTGCACTCGCAGAGGAACACGAAACGCCGTCAAAAGGGGACAATAATGCTATCGTCGAATTTCATATCCTCGATGAAACAAATAACGACCCGGACGAACAAGACGAGCAGGCGGACGAATCCGACGGCAGCGACGATTTGAACCTTGTCACTTCCCGCCGTCGTCAGGCGGCTATGATCGCCGGCCGTATCAGGCAAATGGTCGGGGCGGACACCGGCAGGGCCCAGTTCCAGGTATTTGACAAAGAGCAAAACGCCTTTCGGGACGTCCAATATCGTGACATTGTGGTACTCATGCGTTCTTTGGCCAAAAAAGCGAACGATTATGTCGAAGTGCTTCGCCTAGCGGGCGTGCCCGTGAGCTGTCAGGCCAGCGCGGGATATTTTCAGGCGACCGAAATCAGCGACTGCCTTAGCCTGCTGAAAATACTCGACAATCCACAGCGCGATATCGAGCTGGCGGCGGTATTGCGAAGCCCATTCTTCAAGGTCAGCGACAGTGAACTGGCCGGGATAAAAATCCATAATAAAAAAGGGCCGCAGCCGGGTGACTATTATAACTGCGTGCTGCAATATTCTAAAAACGGGCCGGATTCGAAACTTGCCGACAAGCTCAAGCAAATCCTCGCCCAAATTGAACAATGGCGGACAACAGCCCGGCGGGGCAACCTGGCGGATTTAATCTGGCAGATATACCGCCAGACTGGCTTTCTGTCTTTTGTTTCAGCGATGCCCAACGGCCGCTCACGCAGGGCAAACCTTCTCAAACTCCACGACAGGGCCATCCAGTTCGAGGGATTTGCAAGCAGCTCCGGCATACCATCGCTGAGACGGTTCGTCGAATTTTTCGAAAAGCTCCAGGAAGTCGGCCAGGATTGGGCACCCGCCGAGCCGCAGTCTTCGGCCGGGAACGCCGTTCGCATCTTAAGCGTTCACAAAAGTAAGGGACTCGAATTTCCCGTCGTCTTTTTAGCCGAGTTGGAAAGCAGCTTTAACAAAAAAGATGTCCAGGCGGATTGCCTGGTCGATACCGAAAATACAATAGGGCTGCAAATTATCGATCGCAGAACTAACAGTAAACTGAATTCGCTCGCACACCAGGTCATTGCCGAGCAGAAACTTGCAACATCTCTGGCCGAGGAAATGCGCATCCTTTACGTTGCGACAACCCGCGCCAGAGACAGAATTATATTAACCGCTTCACAGAAGCATACAAATTGCCGTCGAATTATAACAAACGGCCTATTCTTCGGTGATGAGCCTGTCCCCGACTGGCAGCTTCGGGCCTGTCGCAATCCTCTGGAATGGATTCTCTACGGCCTTTCCGACCGGAAGATTCTGCAAGAAGCGTTCGACACCGGCCTGTCGGACAGGGCCGTCAACGATGATTTGTTCAGCTTCAAACTTTACGACCAGGCGGATTTGAAACGATTCTCCGAATTCGTAATAAATCAAAAGGCAAATAAATTGTCACGACCATCTTCGGCCGCTAAAAAAACAAACAAAAAAAGTCAACATTCCGAGCTTCTTACCAGAATCAAAGAATCCTTGTCACGGCAATATCAATTCGGCGATTCGCCCTGGATACCGGCCAAAACTTCCGTCACGGCGTTGACGCATCGTAACGAAGAATATATAAAATTCGATTATTCAGGGACGCTGGACCGCCGACCTCGTGCACTCATGGCGACCGAACCGCAAACAATCGATATTCTCGAACCGAGACTAAAGGGAACCGCTTCGCATCTTGTCATTTCCCGGCTCGATTTATCCGCACCTGTCAGTGAAACGACGGTATCACGCACAATAGAAAAACTTGTTAACGAAAAAGCCATATCCGCCAAGGCCGCAGAGCATATCGATACGGAATCAATCGTGACATTTTTCAACAGCGAGCTGGGCCGGCTGTTATTCGATACCGGCAATTCGGTCTTACGTGAATGGCCTTTCACTTACGCTTTGCCAATTTCCGAATGGGATAATATGTTCGCCGTTCGAGATACGAATAACGAGATACGAGATACGATCATAGTTCAGGGTATTATTGATTTGTTGATACGAACACCGCAGGGTCTTGTGATAATAGATTTTAAAACAGATAATATAAAACCCGGCCGGGCCGAACAACGCGCCGAATTCTACCGCAGGCAGTTGGAGCTTTACGGCAGGGCGGCTTCGGCCATCCTGAAATCCAACACAATCGCAAAATGGCTATACTTTTTGACGCCGGGTGTTTCTATCGAGGTATAAAAATGAAAGTATCCAGATTTGGTCGGAAAATTGCAGCTATATCCGGCATAGGCCGGCTCATGGAGGATTTGGGCAGCGCCTCCTCGAAAAACCGGGAAATGCTGATGCTCGGCGGAGGCAATCCCGCCCACATTCCCGAAGTTCAGAAATATTTTCGATTAAGTATGGAAAAGCTCTTACAGGACGGCTGCGAATTCGAGCGGGCCATCGGCAATTATGACCCGCCGGGCGGCAATACGGAATTCATCGATGCGATTGCATCGCTATTAAGGGACGAGCTTGGCTGGGACGTGACAAAAAAAAATATCGCCCTTACCAACGGCAGCCAGACGGCATTTTTCATTCTTTTCAATATTTTCGCCGGCGCCTTCGAGGATGGTGACGACAGGAAAATACTTTTCCCCTTAGCCCCCGAATATATCGGATATAGTGACGTAGGTCTGGCGGAGGATTTATTCGTCGCCAATAAGCCGTTGATCAAGCATATAGATAATCACACTTTCAAATATCATATTAATTTCGACCTGTTAAACGTCACCGAACAAATCGGTGCAATCTGCGTCTCGCGTCCCACCAATCCGACCGGTAACGTTTTAACGGATACGGAAATTGAAAAGCTCGGCGAGCTTGCCGGGACACACAATATCCCATTGATTATAGATAATGCTTACGGTACGCCGTTTCCGGATATTGTATTTACAGAGGCCAGGGCCAGATGGAACAAGCAGACTATTTACTGCATGAGCCTCTCGAAGCTCGGCCTGCCCGCCGTGCGAACCGGGATTGTTATCGCCGACGAAGAAGTCATCGAGATGGTCTCAAGAGTTAACGCCGTGATTAGTCTTGCTCCCGGTGGTATGGGTGCGGCGATTGCGAGAGATTTATTCAAAACCGGTGAAATTATCCGTCTGGCCCGTGACATTATCAAGCCGTTCTACCGGGAAAAGGCCCGGGCGGTTCTGGAACAGGTATTCAGAGAGTTGGACGGGATTGATTTTCACGTTCACAAACCAGAAGGGGCGTTCTTTTTGTGGCTGTGGTTCCCGGAGCTGCCGATCACCGACAGCGAACTTTACGAAAGGCTCAAGAAAAGAGGCGTTCTGGTTGTTCCCGGCAATTATTTCTTCCCGGGCTTGAAAGAGACATGGCGGCATAAAAACGAATGTATCCGCGTGAACTATTCCCAGGACACAGAGACCGTCACCGCCGGTATAAAAATCATCGCCGAAGAAGTAAAACGAGCCTATAATGCCGAACAAAGCAATTGACCGATTAAGAAACTCCTTCGACTGAATTAGTTCTCAGGAACCGGTTCCCACCATAATCGTGGATAATCCCGGCCTTCGAGAATCCACCATATATCGTCGGTGCTATCGGCAAGATCGGCCTGTTTAACTCATACCTTTAAGAACACATCTTTAGTCAATGATATTAATAGTAGTACACACCCGAAATCCAACGTCCCACCGGTTTTGTTGCGGGATGATTCCATGACGGCAAGCCACGTGGCAACGATCGCCTTTCTCACTCCAGCAACCGCCGCGTAGAATTCGATTAGTTACGATAGGCGTATCAGGGCCTGGTGGATTATACGGAGGACTTGTACTATAATAACTGGAAATGTACCAGTCCCGGCACCATTCCCAGACATTTCCACTAATGTCACACAAGCCATAGCCTCCCTGTTCACCATAATATCCCACGGGAGATACAAATGGATAAGAGGTTAAGTTTAATGGATTACAAAAGTCTCTTATGTCATCATTTGCCCTATAATTTGCACTACTGCAATCAATATCATTACTCCCCCAGGGATACTGATAATACGGATCATGATAACCGCCACGCGCAGCGTATTCCCACTCGGCCTCGGTGGGCAGGCGATATCCATAGTAATCACAAAAAGCCTTGGCCCCGTACCAGCTCACATCCACTACCGGATAATCAGCCATGCTGTTAGTATCACGGCTGCGTACTATGAACTGCCCCTGAGTGTATTCTATCTGACTGGAAGAAATTGCACTTAGGGTATAAAAATACGGCTCAACCTGGTTGCCGTCTGGGATAGCATACACCACGCCGTCAATAACATGGATTAGCTCACCGGCCAGCGCTGCATTGAGGTATTCAGTGTATTGGGCATTCGTGGTTTCATATTTGCTAATATTGAAGCTGTCTAAGGTAACCGAATGAACAGGTTTTTCATCGTCATTGCCCACATCATAATGATCGCCCATCTCGAATGTACCGCCCGGAATATCTACAAACACAATCGTCGGCTTCGGTCCAGACTCCCATTGAAGATGGGGATAGTCGTATCCATCCCAGATCACCCAAATATTATTGAAGTCCCAGTCGGTAAAGTTTGTTTGCTGCGTCATCTGATTATGTGTCAGTGGTGTTCCCTGTTCATTATCAGGGCCCGCTGTGATAAGATAATAGCAGTTGCTAATACTGCCTTCACTGTCACTCAATCCGCACAGGCCACCGAGATAGTTACCCCCGGTTATCTTACCCGTGGAATAGCAATTGCTAATAATACCTATATTATATCCGCACAGACCACCAACTTGGACAGAATTCTCTGCGCCGATTACTATACCCGTGGAATAGCAATTTCTAATACTATTGTAGCTATTATATCCGCACAGGCCACCGAGAATATCACCACCCGTTATTGTACCCGTGGAATAGCAACTGCTGACACTGCCATAGACGCTACGTCCACACAGGCCACCGAGATAGTTCGAATCATTTCTGCCAGTTGGCCCGGTTACCTTGCATGTTGAATAACATTTGTCGATAATGCCGTGCTCGTGCTCTCCGCACAGGCCACCGAGCATGGCAGAACTATCTCCGCCGGTTACTGTGCCCGTTGAATAGCAGTTTATAATACTACCAAAATAGCACAATCCACACAGGCCACCGAGAATTTCAGAATCGTCTCCGCCAACTACCTTACCCGCTGAATAGCAGTGACTTATACTACCGTATTCGTTATGTCCGCACAGGCCGCCGAGATTTTCAGAATTATCGGAGCCGATGACATTTACATTTTCCAGACCAAGATTCTTTATCTCAGCATTTGTGCTGGAAATTAGACCAAACAGACCAAGATAATCATTACCCACTCCATTGTCATCGATTGAAAAGTTACTTATCACGTGTCCGGCACCATCAAAGACTCCGGTAAAAGGAATTCCCTGAAACCACTTCTCAACATCATCTGTATCAGGAGCAATCACTGCCTTGACGAAGATCTTGCCGCCGGGAAGATTCGGGTCCAGGTCGATGTCGTCGGTCAGGATGAAATTCTTGTTGTAATCTTCGGGACTATCGCCAAGCAGGATAAGGTCCTCAACTGTTGCGATTTGGTATGGGTCAGCCGCCGTCCCGCTACCGCCGGTATATCCCAAGGCATTGGCCGTGAATAAAAAGAATACAAAAAACACACAAGGTATTGACTTTCCCATTGCTCTGTCCTCTCTGTTTTTCAATACACCATCTCTTGACACATCCACATCATCCAGTATTAAAAATACCGAAATAAACTTTCCTTAATTCATCGGAAATACAATGTCGTCAATCCAGGCACTATCAGTACCTACAGACACAGAACGGTCCTTCACATATTCCCACCTAAAGGCTCTGGTGCCCGCGGTTACAGGGAAGAACACCTGAGTCCAATCCCGCTCGCCCGACCAATTGTCCTTCTCCATGCCGTCAATATAGAACTTCAAGTGATCAAAATATGCTTCAGAAGAGACCTTGTAATAGAAACTGATTTCTCCATCAACACAATCAAGTGTTATCTTTAAGACACTACTTTGATTATCTCCGATCAAACCTGCCTGAGCGCTGTAACGGCCGGAGTTCCTCTCGCCCGAGCAGACTATCCAGTACGCATCGCCGGAGACCTCCCAAGGGAGACTATCCAAATGACCCGACTCAAATCCTTCCGCACTCTGGTCATATTCCAGGCCTGATGACACCCACTGAGGATAATGATAACCCATGTCCACAGTGCCTTGGTCGCCTACCTCATCGGTACGGGTTGTACGCTCGCCCAAGCCCAGGTTGGATGCGGTATCATTTCCCGCGTCCACACACGGGCTATCCCACCACTGGCCCGCACCTATCTGGCTGAGGTAATAGTCACCAAGCGGACCGCTCACAAAGCGAGGGTTGGCGCTGGTATTGCCGGTGCCTGCATGGCCCCCAGCTATGCAAGAGTAGGAGACAATCGTGGTCGAAGGGTACTTGCTTCCCGTAAGGATTTCATCACGGGTCGCCGCCTCGTTGCCCCATAGAATCGAGTTGGTTATTGTTGTTGTCCCAGTAGAGTAGTTGTAAAGCGCACCGCCGAAATCGGCTCTGTTCCCACTGAGGGTACAGTTGTGCAGGTCAACCGACGACTGTTCCCAAACACCGATGGCCCCCCCATGTACCGCACGGTTTGCCCAAAAGGCGCAATTGATGAAAACGGGATGCGATGAAAAATCACTGTCGACAGCGCCTCCGGCACTGGTCACTGTGTAAGGGTCTGAACGGATACTACTTGTGAGCGTCATTTCGACTGCCTCATTGTCCATGAATAGGCAGTTCATGAAGACAGGGGAGGCATCGCGATTCCAGACGGCACCACCTTGATTGGCCATGTTCCGTGAGAACCTACAATTCCTGAAGGTCGGACTTCCACGGCGAATGAGGACCCCTCCACCGTCGTTATCATAGCCGGGGACCTCCCCCTTGTCGGCCGTGCCGCCGGTCACCACAAAGCCATCCAGCACAGCATCGGCATTCGTCCCGCCGCCGGTTACGACATGGTAGCAATTCTCAGCGCGATTTGGATCGGTAGACGAGTCATCAAGCCCGCCATCTTCCCTATCGTCGCCGTTGAGATCGCCGCTTAGGATGGTCTTGAATAGGTCTATATGCCGGGTATTGGGGTCTATTGGGATGTCATTGGCGTCAAGGACGCCGGGCCCGGCATACCCCCCCGTGAGCGTAACGCCACTGATCAACTGGAACGTGGCTTCCCGGTCACCTGGTGTCATCCCATTGCCTTGATCCGGTCGGTAGGTCCCTTGGGCCACCCGGATCATCTCATCAGCTTGCACCACGGCCAAGGCATCCTGAAGGTGCACGAATGCAGTCTCCCAACTGCTGCCGTCATGGATCTGTCCTGGGGCATCGTCATCTACATACCAGACACGTTGAATAACCACCGGGTCATTCGGATCGGCCCAGGAAATGCACGAAACAGTACAAACAAGCATAAATATAAGGAATCTTTGTCGCGTCATGTCTCTATCCTCCAGATTTCTTTCTTTACGTACTATCAATAAGCAAACGCCTGAAAACTTAATTCATAACCCAATTATTGTTAATTTATTCTTCTTCCCATTTCAAACTTGGATAATCATCTTCCGGCATGAACCAGATATCTTCAGTGCCGTTGGTCGTTTCGTCAACGAAGTCCCAGCCTGCATCCAGAAAGGTGTTGATGTCTTTCATGTCGGCGGTACTCAGGGCCGTACCTCCTGCGCTTTCGGTCAGTCCGGAGGTCTCTATATCCCAGAAGCTCGAGTCGATACTGCCGTCATCATTGAATCCCACTAAGCCACCGACGTCCTTATTGCCACTGACCATGCCAGTGCTATAACTCGAAGAAATAGGTTTGTCCCGATTCAGTCCCACCAGTCCACCAACTTTTTGATCTCCACTAACCGTACCAGTGTTGTAGCATGACGAAATATGGCCATAACTGAATCCCGCCAGGCCACCAACCTCATTATCTCCATTGACCGTGCCGGTGTTATAACTCGATGAGATACTGCCGGAATGGTATCCCGCCAGGCCGCCGACATCCTCGTCTCCACTCACTGTGCTAATGTTGCAACTCGACGAGATAGTACCATCAAAATTATAACCCACCAACCCGCCGATCCACTGTTTTCCTCTGATTGTACCGGTACTATAGCACGACAAGATACAGCTGTAAAAATTGCTTCCTGCCAGGCCACCGACGTAATTGCCTATCCCAGAAATAGAAATATCTTCAAGGCCCAGATTGGTAACCTCTGAGCCGTACCCCAGGATACCGAACAAACCTAAATGACCTGCTCCGTCTATGTGTAAAGATCGAATACAAAAATCATTGCCGTCAAAACTGCCGCCAAACCAGGGAACCACAGCCATACGCCAAGTCATGCCCGACAGGTCAACATCCGAAATCAGGCGATAATGAGCCAAGGGCCTGTACCATACGTATCCAAGTCCATTGACATCCGTAATCAGATACGGATCATCTAATGTCCCTGCACCATTAGGCTCATCCGGGACAACACCCGAAAAAACAGCCAAAGAGGGATAGGCCCCTTCCTGAAAGTGCCAGAAGTCACAGGGGCCGTTGTCTGTCTCACCAGTAAAATCCCAATCCGCATTCAGAAAGGTATTAATATTTTGCATTTGTGCAGTACTCCGTCCCAAACCACCATCGCTAACATTCACTCCAGAAGTCTGGGTGTCCCAGAAACTCGTGGTAATGCTACCCCCATTGTTATTTATTCCCACCAGGCCACCGATAAAGTAATCACCACTGACCATGCCGGTGCTATAACTCGATGAAATACTGCCCGCAAAATTGCATCCCACCAAACCACCAGTCCACCACATTCCTCCTCTTATCGTACCCCTACTATAACTCGACGAGAGATTGCCATAATTTATACCCACCAGGCCGCCTATATACTCATTTCCCCTGACCGTGCCGGTACTGTAGCTCGATAAGATATTGCCATCCGGACCATTCTCTCCCACCAGGCCGCCAACGCGTTGTTGCTCTCCGTTGATAGTGCCGTTGCTGTAGCTCGACCAGATACTGCCGGAATTCTCTCCCACCAGGCCGCCGACACGACTATTTCCACTCACTGTGTCGGTGCTGTAGCTTAACGTGATAATGCCATAGTTGAATCCTACCAGACCGCCAATATACCAATCACCACTCACTGTGCCGGTGCTATGGCTTGACGAGATAATACCTTTGTAAAAATTGAATCCTACCAAGCCGCCTATATACCAATGGCCACGGACATCCACAGATTCCAGGCCAAGATTAGTAATCACTGCTCCATCACCTAATCGTCCGAACAGACCAACGTAATCCTGACCCTGGATTTGCAAATGACGGATCACATGTCCCCGGCCCTCAAGACATCCGGAGAAGGATGCACCTTGAAACCAATCAGCAGCATCATTGGTATCCGGTGCAATCACGGCCCGGTCAAAGAGCATACCCGACAGATCAATATCCGCTGTCAGAATAAAGGATTTATCATAGTCATTGGGTTCATTACCCAGATCGATCAGATCCTGAGCCGTATCGATTTGATAGGGATCGTTCGGCTCTCCCGTTCCGCCGCCGTACTTGGCCCGGGCAGGAAAACAGACAAAGCATATTATAATGAATGAAAAAAATATCTGTTGGATTCGGGAGCTTCTCGCGGCCATTTTACAAACCTCCTCCCCCCTTTATCGAATAATAGCAAAATAAAAAACCTATCCCATTTTTCACTATTATTTAACATAATACAAGAATATGACGGTTAATGTCAAGAAATAAAAACATAATTGTCACTGTCATTTATGAATACTTCCCAGGGTCGAGGCCGTTCTTTTCGAGCATTGCCTTTTTTTCAATAATCAGCGAAGAAGTCAAATAGGCTTATAACACCACTTAAAATCCCACACTCTAAATCATAAATCCTGAACAAATTTTTATTCTCAGAATTTCAACGTAAAAAAACTTAATGACAAACCAAGGAAAATGTAGTACCTTAGACCTCATGGATGCCGAGCAAGTCAATTTTGACGCATCTGTTGAAAAGTACTACGCGAGATATGAGTTGACTTCAATGAAAGAGAGAAATAAGTAAGATGTCCCCGGATTTGATTTTAAATATTAAATGAGAAATCTCAAATAAACTTACCTCTTTGAATATAAAGGAGGTGATGCCCAATGAAAATGTTTTAAGCGTATCCAAAATGGCAGGGAAGCAGAGAAGTGAAAAGACACGTGTTCAAAATTAACAATTTAACATGGAGGTACACAAAATGTTGGCATCAATAGAATGGGGAAATCTTATTGTTGATCCGGTCCGTGAGATGTTGACCAGAATTATGGCCTATCTCCCCGTGCTGCTGGGTGCATTGGTCATCCTGATAGTGGGCTGGATTGTGGCCAAAGCAATCAGACGGATTGTGGACTGGCTGCTTAAGACCGTAAGTTTTGATATGATGGCGGATAAGGCGGGGATATCCGAAGTTCTCAGAAAGGGCAATTTAAAAACGACCGCCCGGGAAGTCGTCAGCAGCTTAGTGTATTGGCTGATTATGATTATGGTGCTGGTGATGGTTGTCAATGCCCTGGGTCTGCCCAAGGCTTCGGACATTCTGGCAAGCTTATTTGCATATGTTCCAAAGGTGATAGCGGCATTGTTTGTACTTGTAGTGGCAATGTTTCTGGCAAGTTTTGTGTCTGGAATAGTGCGGATAGCTGCGGGGAACGCGAATTTGCCCAAACCGGATCTTCTGGCTGGCATAAGCCAATGGGCGATTATAATTTTTGCAGTGACAATTTCACTGGCACAGCTTGGCATTGCACCTCTTTTGGTAACTGCCACCTTCAATATTATCCTTGGCGGTGTTTGCCTTGCTTTGGCGCTTGCCTTTGGATTAGGCGGCAAGGATGCCGCGGCAAGGTATCTCGAAGAATTAAAGGAAAAACGCTTTCAGAAAAAAAGCCGATGAAAAGTCAAGCTGCTTAGGCTTTAAAAAACTATTTCACATCAGCATACAAGATGGATTTGTGGGTTTGGTACGTTAGACAGCGCGGCTGTCTGCATCGGATACTAAGCCCCAAAAAAAGAAAGTATAATAATTATGCTTTACACTATCGCTGTTGTTCTGCTCATATTGTGGCTCGCTGGTTTACTGACTTCTTACACCATGCATGGGTTCATTCATGCTCTTCTGGTGATTGCCATCGTGGTCGTCCTGCTTAGAGTCATCAGCGGACGAAAACCCCTGTGAATTTGAAGAAATGTACCTAAGTAGAAACGCATAATGTTTAGTTATGTATGGCCTATTCTACTGGCGTGTGACCGCCTGTGGCAGGCAATAATGCTTTAATCTACAATGACTTATGAATATCCAGTAATGGGCGACTCAATGAATCTTTTTGTGTTTCTAACTGGCAAAAATTGCACAACTTTTTTCTTGCTTAACGGGGGAGCAGTACAGTAAGCTAATGAAGTCTGAAGTTTTAGCAGTGTTTATTATTGGGGTATATGGGAAATCCCGAGTAATATGAAATTAAGACCAATCCACAATTGTAAAAGTTCAAATGGAGATGTAACATGAAATTACGACAAATTTACAGCTTTGGCTTTGTGGTTGCTGTAGCTGCCCTTTTAGCACTTGCGGTTTTTTTGAGCGGATGCGAGGGTAGTATTGGCAAGTAGTTAGTGTTTGGGCCATCCATTTTCTACATTGTAAAGACCACCCTCATAGCTGTAGTGCATTTTGAAATGGCACTATAGACATAATCTTGCACCTCACGCACGATTGTCAGGTTTCCTGTGTCTATTGCTCCGCAGGGAACAGATGTGACGACGGTATGTCGTGGGAGGTGAAGGGGGGATGTAGTTGCGCGTAAGACTTTGCCAAGAATGTTCCGACACCCCAGATAAGCTTTTAGGGCTTAAAATAACAAAGTATGGTCTTTTCCGTAGCAGGGGGAATTTAAAGGTGTCCACCTGCACCATAGGGGCTTGTCCCATAGGAAGTACTTTTCTGATTTTATATCGATAAGCAAGATTACAATTCATTGGCCAGATCCTTCACTTCTCTTCGCTATCCCTTGGGAACACCTTACGGTGCGTTCATGATGACAAAGTCAAGAATCGTGCATCCAATATTGAGTATCGAGTTAAGGACAATTTGCCTGAAAAATGGGGATTTTGGTTGTAAATCGATTGTTTTCAGATAGAATATGGAATGAACAATCGATAGTTCGTTGTTCATAGTTCATCGAAAACGGGGGGGAGCATAAAACAACAATAAATTCTAAGCCCTAATTTCTAAATCCGAAACAATCTCAAATGCTCAAAATTTAAAATGTTCAAAACGTAAAAGTTAGAAGTTAAAAAGTTTAATCTAATACAAGCAGAAGGGGGCAAAACCAAAGAAAAACATGATTTTTAAGGTAAAAAACTAATTTGAAAAAACAAAGCCAATTTGTAACGGCAGAAGTCAGAAGCCGGAAAACAGATAACAGAGGTAAAAAAATGCAAAACAAAGCCAATTTCAAAATGGGTAATTTGACGTAAGATCTTTGATAACAGAATAATATGGCAAAATTGCAGCTTTTAACCGACGAAAAAACAAACCCAAACAAAGCCAATTTCCAATTATGCTTGTTCAACAATGTTTTATATATATAATATGCCGACCGTAGATAAATAGTAGTATGCAGATTTTAATGGAGAACGAAACAAATGGCAGATGCCCCGAAAGCAAATGCAGT
>Ga0315551_10000469_pt1 | contig 32082 bp, 25 predicted proteins | sample SalMarSW160290MG_FD_203678 | JGI IMG/M metagenome (GOLD analysis project Ga0315551, IMG submission 203678) | Salt marsh sediment microbial communities from the Plum Island Ecosystem LTER, Massachusetts, United States - Salt Marsh Sediment SW1602-90 ...
CCCAGAAGCATTAACCCCGGAATAGCCCACTTGACCTTGATGGGAAACAGAAAGTAGATGTATAAGTGCCTATTGGGGTACATCACCCAGTAGGCCACCAGGACGCCGTAAATGGCCGCCGACGCTCCGATTACTGGATACGGTTGTGAAGAATTGACTATCAGCGTAAGCAACGCCCCGGCCAACCCGGCCAGAATATAGAATCTGCCAAACGTCCTACTCCCCCAACCGTTTTCAATCTCGGTGCCGAACATCCAGAGGATAAACATGTTGAAGAAGATGTGGGCGATGCCTCCGTGCAGAAACATGTACGTGAACGGCTGGTATAAAAGATTGGGGAACTCAGAGTAAAATCTGGAAGGGGTCAAACCAAGCTGGAAAGTCAGTTCGGGATACAGTTTTTGTATGATGAAGACAACGATATTGGCAAGTATCATCACCTTAATAAAAGGTGAGAGTGCGCCTGGTCCGAAACCGAATCCACGCCTCATCGGGCGATTGTCATACTGATGGAATCTCATTAGTATCTATTATCGGCCCTTAACCGAATATCATTTAAGCACAAGCGCATAGCCAAGCTGACGGCTGAGTATTGTCACGGTCTACCGGCCAATTCTTGGGTTCTTTCTTGGCGTCTTCCCCCGGAAAATCACAGACGCCGGACAGTCAGCTTCCAAGTCGCTCTTGTATCTTGGTCAATAACAAAAACCAAGCCTCCAGGAAAACCAGCCATAAAACATAATATCGTACCGGCTTATAAAGTCCGAAGTTTCCCCGGAAAAATCAAGTAAATTCACTTCCTACTTAACCTCCCTCCCACTTAGGTTAGAATGAGAAAGACGAAAAAAAGTTCCATGCTGTCACCTGATGGGGGTAGAGTCTTATCCAAGGTATTTCCGGTTCGACTGGAAAAAGTTTCACCAACACTGTGGAGACACTCCTCCCATGAGGCAGTGATCGCGACTCTTAGGGCAGTGGATCGAGCTGTATATCCGTTCCGCTCAAGTCGGTATCACTGCTTAAGACAACCGGAGGACGTAAATCTCATCATTTACTTCCCCTTATGCTCAAAAGCCTCACAAGTGAAATACTGATAAGCAAACGAAAGTGGTCTGAAGCAATCCGGCAGAGCCTGGAGAACTGTTCAGTTTTAGCCACTGCTGACGATAAAATGAAGGACGGTTGATGACAAATCGGTTTGTCGCAAATGGGCACAAGAGAAGCAGATGGACGCTGTGTAAGCCAACATCCTTTAACAAAGGAGGAATATACGATGAGAAGAGCGTCTGTAATGGCCGGTCTTGTAGTCAGTATCCTATTGATCGCGGGCGCAGTCGCAAGCGCGGGTGACAACCCCTCATTCGATCTGAAGTGGTATGGCCACTTTAAGCTGGACGGTTCGTTCGACCAGAACCTGACCAGCCATGGAAACTTCGTCATGTGGGTTCAACCGCAGGTGTACGACAAGGATGATGGGCAGTTCAATATGACTGCCAACGCAACCCGTTTTGGATTCGATGCAACCGGACAAGGCTACAAGAACCTGGAAGTAGGTGGTAAGATCGAGTTTGACCTGTACGCTGGAGTTTCTGCATTTTCAACAGATCAGAATGCCGCTACGCTGCAGTTACGCCACGCTTATATCACTATCCGATCAAGGAATATCAAGTTCCTCGTCGGTCAGAGCTTTGACCTGGTTTCGCCGTTAAATCCTTCCACTTTGAACTATTCAGCTTTGTGGGGTTGTGGTAATATCGGTTATCGTCGTCCGCAGGTTAGCTTGTGGCACAGCCTTCGCTCCAGTGACAATCAAACGTATGCTACCCTTGCAGGTGGTTTTTTCCGTACAATTGGTAGCGATCTCACCCCCACCTTCAATTTAGCAGTCGGTGAGGTTAGTGAGGGTGAAGATGACGGCACTGACGCATGTATTCCCTCTTTTCAGGGTTTGTTTGATGTCTGGCATAATCTGCAGTCGGGCGGTTACCTACGCTTTGGCGTGTCCAGCATGTGGGGAAAGTTGAAGGCTGAGACCAATCTGGGCAATTCCCAGACATATGAAAGCTGGGCTGCTGTCGGCCACCTTATGGTTTCATTTCCTAATGACTTCGGATTTGCGGGGGAGGCTTTCACCGGTTCCAACTTGGGCACCTACTTTGGTGGCATTCTGAGAAACAGCTCAATCGTAGGTGTGAGGGCCATCGGTGGTTGGGCATCGGCCTGGGTTAAACCATCACCAAAGGTAAAGTTTGCTGCCGGTTTTGGCTTGGACGATCCGAATGATGACGATTTCACTAGCGGCCGTTCGCAAAACATGAGCTACTTTGGCAACGTTCGCTACAATATTGTGCCTCAGGCGGAGATCGGCCTGGAAATTTCTCATTGGGAGACCAAATACAAAAATGCCGAAACGGCTAAGAACCTCCGAGCGCAGACATCGTTTATTTTGAATTTCTAACTCGAGGCCACACTGTCGGTTTATAGTGTTAAGACTACATTGACTGTTCTCACAAGCATGCGACCGGTTGGAATTGACTCAACATTGATGATTGTCCAGCCGGTCGCTCGTTCAGGGGAAAAAGATCATTCGAGGTTGGCACACCTCTTAAAGAAAGTTTGGTAAATCAGGCATTAACCAGTGAGATCGGCCCGGCTGATCTGACATCATCTGACGCCTGATCTTCAAACTGTCTGAAATTTTCCACAAACAAACGGGCCAGTTCCTGGGCCTTTTTGTCGTATGCTTCCTTGTCAGCCCAGGTGTTTCTTGGCTTTAAGATTTCAGCTGGCACACCACGGCAAGCAGATGGTACCTGGACCCCGAAGACCGGATCTTGTTCAAAACTGCCCTTGCTGAGACTGCCGTCTAAAGCAGCGTTCAAGAGAGCACGAGTATACTTGATCTTCATTCGTTCCCCGACTCCATACGGCCCGCCGCTCCAGCCGGTGTTGACCAGCCAGCAATCGACCTTGTGTGCGTTGATCTTTTGCTCCAGCAATTCGGCGTACCGAGACGGATGCAGCACCATAAACGGCGCCCCAAAACAGGCCGAGAAGGTCGCCTGCGGTTCTTTCACGCCCGCTTCAGTTCCGGCTACTTTGGCGGTGTATCCCGATATAAAATGATACATGGCCTGATGGGGAGTTAGGCGCGATATAGGTGGAAGGACGCCAAAGGCGTCGGCGGTCAGCATAATGACATTTCTGGGATGACCGGCCATACTTTCTCTCAGAGCGTTGGGAATGTGACTCAATGGATACGCCGCCCGCGTGTTTTCCGTAAGGCTGGCGTCGTTCAAGTCAAGCCTTCTGGTGATGGCATCAATGCCGACATTTTCCAAAATGGTGCCGAATTTCCGAGTCGTCTCATAAATCTCAGGCTCAGACTCTTTTGAAAGGTTGATCACCTTGGCATAACAGCCGCCTTCAAAGTTGAATACCCCGTTGGCACTCCAGCCGTGCTCGTCATCGCCGATCAGCTTACGGTTTGGATCAGCCGACAAAGTTGTCTTGCCAGTCCCAGAAAGACCGAAAAACAGGGCGACCTCGCCGTCTGCGCCGACATTAGCGCTGCAATGCATTGACAGGACATTCTCTTGCGGCAGAAGGTAATTCAAGACAGTGAAAATGGACTTTTTTATCTCCCCGGCGTAGCTGGTGCCGCCAATTAGAACCAGCTTGCGGCTTAAGCTTATGATTATGAAGGCTTCGGAGTTGGTGCCGTCAAGTTCCGGGATAGCCTGGAAGTTTGGCACGTGAAGTAGCGTAAATTCCGGTACGTGGCTGACGAGCTGTTCCGGTATGGCCTGGATAAACATGTTACGTGCAAACAGGTTGTGCCAGGCGGTTTCGGTTATCACCCTGATCGGCAGGCGGTACTGAGGATCATACCCGGCCAAACAATCCTGTACGTACAAATCCCTTCCCTGCAAATAGGCCAACAGCCTTCGAAAAAGAAGTTCAAATTTTTCAGTAGAAAACGGCTTATTTACCAATCCCCACCAGATTTTGTCTTTAGTTTCAGGTTCCTCGACAATAAACTTATCCTTGGCGGCGCGGCCGGTATGCAGACCGGTCCGGACGACGATCGGGCCAAGATGCGCCACACACCCCTCGCCATTGCGGATGATCTCCTCATAGAGCATAGGGGTGTTATGGTTCCAGTGGGCTTTGCGGATATTGGTTATTCCGTGGTTTTCCAAACCGTATTTACTGAATAAACGTTGGACTGGCATATTGGTACTCCTGTCGGTTAAATTGTCTTTGGTTCATGTCTGTAAGTAAGCTTATCAGACACTCAGTGTAAATACTCTTCTCGTAAGTTAATGTTCCAAATGCATAGGAGGGTGCCGGTTCTGATATAGTCAGAAGTGGAACATTGCACATTCAGTTTCTCTCGAGTCGTACTTATGATACCATTATGTCTATCAAAGGAAAAGTGAGAAATTACTCCGAGAAGATATACCCCCTGGTCGGCGGTTTAGGAAACGGGTGCCTGGCGAAAAACAGATAGCGCCCACTGAGAGGCTGTATTATACTGGGGAGAGAAGTCGCAACATCTTTTGAGGTTCGTCAGGAAACACAAATCGTAGGATGCGAGAGAGGACGACATACCAGGCTCCCAGGTTTAGAAATAGATACGAAATGAGGCAACAATGAAGGAACTGATTGTAAAACTCCTACCCGAAATAGAACAGATTAGCGATGTCATGTTAAGGGATAAGGTCATTGCCTGCTGGGAGGAGGCAGTCCGGTTTCGCGGCTGGACGGAAGAGCTGTTGCGCGGGATTCCTTTTACTTTACTGGCGGATGACGTCAAAATACCGTTTATCGACCATGTGCGGGCAGTCTGCCGGATGTGCACAGCGGCTGATGATGTTCTCTCCGAAGTGCACGGCCAAAATAAAACTCCCGTAAACCGCGACTTTCTTATTGCCGGAGCGCTCTTAGCGGATGTCGGGAAGCTTTTGGAATTCGAAATCGTTGAAGGCAAGCCGGTCAAGTCTGACTACGGCAGACACATCCGCCACCCCTTCAGTGGGGTTGGGCTGGCGTTCAAACATGGCTTGCCCTCGGAAGTGATGCACATTATCGCTACCCATTCTAAGGAAGGGACCGGTGAGAAACGCCTGCCGGAAAGCATTATCTTTCACCACTGCGATTTTATTGATTTTGAACTGGTTAAGGAGACATAAAAAGAATTGTTACGCTCGGCTTAGAAGTATAAGGAATAGACCTAAGGTATTTTGTAGAGGCTGATGCTGGTGAAAAGTAGTGGAAAACGTAGGTAGAGCTTCATAGCTCGAAGGAAGGAGGTAATCACGCTGCTTTATCCGGTGGAGCAAGTAATAGATGTCCTAATCGAGATATGCTTTGTGTCCCGGCATTCTTTGGCGCATTCTCTGCGCCATCGAAGAAATATGCTTATGTTCGCATTGTGGCCTTAGTTTTTCGCATCCATCTCCACTTTTTTTGTGGTTTCCTGGAACAAACTCTTTAACGTGTTTGTAGCAAATGTTAAGAAGAAGTAAGTAGCCCCAAGAATTAGATAGTTTATACTCGTTGCAAGAAACCGGCGCCAGGACAATAAAAGACTTGACAAAACACTATTTGTCTTATATATAAGTAAGGAGGGTAATTCATTGCGATGTTGGGTGTCTCTCGCACACGAGAGAGCGGCAGTTTCCAAGGCAGGAATTCGTAGTACGGAAAAGAAACGGCTGTAAAGAGAATAGGATTGGATTGATCCGTTACAGCCAAAATGGAAAACACATTTTGCTCTGAGGAGGTGAACCTTGAGTAAACGCTTTCACACATTAGGGGTCATCATCGCCGTTCTTCTGGTGCCCGCGGTGATTTTTGCCGCTAATGGCCAGAAATTCGCCATAGGAACAGCAACAGCGGAGAATAACACGGTAGTTGTACCTCTGGAAGTAACCAATGAAGCGAATCTTGCGGCAGTTGACATCCCTCTGAAGTTTTCCGAGGGTGTCACGTTGCGGGAGGTCGATTTTGAAAATACCCGGGTGGCGTATTTTGACCTGAAAATAGCCAATATCAACAATGCGGAACGCACGGTCGTAATCGGCTTATTGCCCCAGATGACATCGGCCCCCAAGCCCGATCTGGAGGTAGGCACCGGTGTAGTTGCGAATTTGGTATTTGAGGTTAACGATCCATCGGTTACCGAAGTCACGATCGAAGCTGTTGAGCTGCAGAATCCGAGCCATTCACTGATGTTTGTCTACCACGACTACGATAAGAATGGAACCCCGCACATCCGCATGGAGAAACCGGAGTTTGAGACCGTGACAGCGTCCTTAAGTGGTGTGGCTTCACCAACGATGCCTACATCTTATGCCCTTAGTCAGAACTATCCGAATCCGTTTAACCCCAGCACGAAAATCGCGTTTGATTTGCCGGTAGCCTCACATGTTGAACTAACAATCTACAATGTTCTGGGTCAAAAGGTTGAGATGTTGGTAGATGGTGATATGGAAGCCGGCAGCCACGAAGTGACGTGGGATGCTAGTCCCTATTCCAGTGGTATCTACTTCTATCGGATTTCGGCCAAGAATTTCACCGAAACGAAGAAGATGATGATGTTGAAGTAATCTTTTTTTTGGAAAAGCGTTCAAAATAACTCTCGCCAATTGGCCCTTTCCCAACCAGGGAAAGGGCTTTTTTTTAGCAAAGAGAATAGTTTTTGCGTCCAATCGGACACATTATCTGCGTTTTTGACCTTCGCAACTACTTCCTGGATAACGAGACTACCTGTAAGTTGTTTTGTGTCAATTGACCATGTGCGCCAGGGAATTTCGGCATATTTTTTGATTGTCTGAATGCAGGTCGGGAAAACGAGAAAGACAGCGGCAGGCTCAAGGCCTGCGGAGCTATGGGGTGAGCGAAGCAGTATTTGGTGGCGGTTAGGCTGCTTCGAAAGGGTTTCCCGACTGGTGAGGAGAGAAAGGTCTCAACGTCAAGTTGAGGCCTTTTTTTGTGACGACACCGTCTATGGGGGCCAAATTCAACACTCAGCGAGATACGTGCTGGGGGAAACCAAGACTCAGCGGATAGCCAGAGGACTCAGTTCTTCATCAGTGGCTGGGGCAACAATCACTTGCCGTTTGTTACACTTGTCCGTTAAAGTTACCTCAACCCGTGATCTGTTTTTCGCCGAGGTGTAACGGGCGGTAATCATGGCGGCCGTTTGAACATTATCTTCAGTAGCATTTCCTACTAACAATGTTACTGGTGACCCAACGCCAAGCGCCTCAAGATGCAAATGATGCGGCTGCTTGTAAGACAAAATCAACTTATTGTCTTTTTCATTCCGTCCCACGATGATCTTTGTCTGCCCGTCCAGCCGGAAATGACGGCCCGCTTTAAGCAGATTCAGGTCATCAAACGTGACCTGATTAGTGTGTACCAGCAAGTCGCGCAACCGTTTGGAATACACGACATCAGTCAGCATGCAGCCCGAAGCAGGAGAAGTATAGTCCTGAAGACCAAACTCATCGGCTAGCTCCAACTGCCGTTTGCGGCCTCGTCCACTGATACTTTCAAGCTGTTCCCGATCAACCATTCCGCTCAACTCCGACTCAGTCTGGGGCAGGAGCTTGGCCGAAAGCGGGCGCAACAGTTTCCCCCTGAGGCCAGTTTCTTTGAGCACGAGATTCAACTTGTCTTTGGTCTGTGACATCGGTCGCTGGCCCATGACCTCGCCGGTGATGATAAAGTCGGCATTGAACATCTCCATAAGTTCCCTGGCTTTCCTGAGCATGAGAATATGGCAGTCAATGCAGACATTCATGTTTTTCCCTCGGCCATACTTGGGATTAACGACAATATCTACGAATTTCTGGCCAAGGTCTATCAGCTTGACGCCAAAGCCGAACTTTTCAGCGGCCGGAAAGGGATTAGCCCCACGCGAGAAGCGGTCGCTGAGATCGCAGGCGAAATGAGTAAAGGCTAAGGCGCTGACCTCGATATTTTGTCGGAGCATCAGTAAAATAGCCAGCGCTGAGTCAAGCCCACCGGAAAAGAGGGCGATGGCATGGCCTCGCTTCTCGCAGTTCTGGTTCTGCATATACTTGTTTTTCCTTATGATGCCAAAACAACAGGCATAACACCAAAAACGATACCAAGGAAACAGCAAAGGGTCAGATCGTTACTTTGACATCTATATTTAATATAACTATTTTGCTACGTGTTTGAAGTCGAAATTGCCATTACTGAGTTGCCGATGCCATCGATGGTAGAAACATCCGCCACGGCGGGCTCTATCCTACAAACTTAAGGGAGAGGGATGTCGATTCTTAGAGCAATAAACAATTGGCTGAAACATTTCGCCTATGAACTCCAGCGGCTCTTTTTTTTCTCGCTGCGTATGCTGGCGGCTCTGTTTGGTCGGCCGTTCTATGTGACAGAGACGCTGGAGCAGATGTACCTCATCGGAGTTGGGTCGCTGTATCTGGTAGTCCTCACAGGCGTTTTCGCCGGACAGGGATTTGCGCTGGCCCTTTCGGTTGAGCTGAGTGACTTCGGAGCAAGAACCTATCTCGGCCGGATCATGGCGATTGCGATTGTCCGTGAGCTGGGACCGATCCTCACCGGGCTCATGGTTGCTGCTCGGGTGGCCGCTGGAATCACCGCCGAGATTGGCGCCATGAAAGGGTCAAACCAGATTGACGCCATGATCGCTTTCGGCATTGACCCCATCAAGAAAATCGCCGTCCCACGGCTTTTCACCCTGGTGATTATGGTGCCGGTCCTGACTATAATCTGTGACGCTATCGCGATTTTGGGCGCCTACTTGGTCGCCATATTTGTCGCCCATGTAACCTCCACTATGTACTGGACCAACGTCCGGGGAAGGCTGATATTCGGCAATATCTTTATCGGGCTATTGAAGCCCTTCGTGTTTTCGTTTATTATTGCATTCATCTCATGTTACAAAGGGTTTACCTCGGAGGGAGGCACCAAGGGCGTAGGCCGGGCCACCACCAACTCGGTCGTGATGGCATCCATCACTATCTTGATTGTAAACTTCTTTATCACCAAGGTTGTCTTTTCGCTTATTAAGGGTTACCTATGATCGAACTGAGGAACATCGACTTTTCCTACGAGAGCAAACCGGTCCTGCGCAATGTTTCCTTCCGGGTAGAGCCGTCCGAAGCGGTCGTGGTCATGGGTCCTTCGGGGTCGGGCAAATCAACAATCCTGCGCTTGATTCTTGGTTTGGAGAACCCGCAACAGGGACAGGTGATTATTGACGGTCAAGATATTTCTGCCCTCAAGGAGAAGACCAAACGCGATATACGAAAAAAAATCGGCATGGTTTTTCAGGAAGGGGCTCTGTTTGACTCTCTGACGGTGGGGGAAAACGTTGGATACTATCTTCTAGAGCATACCAAGCTCTCTTTTGAAGAGATTTCACGTCGAGTGTGTCGGATGCTGGGTTTTGTCGGGTTGGATGCCGATGAAGTTGTGGACAAACTGCCCGAGCAGCTTTCCGGGGGTATGCGGCGAAGGGTGGCCATCGGGCGAGCGCTGTTGTCAACAGACCCCAAAATAATGCTCTTCGATGAGCCGACAACCGGTCTTGATCCGCAAGCGACGGACAATGTTCTCGACCTGATAAAGAAGCTACACCAGGAGAAATCGATATCGACGATTGCCGTTACCCACCAGATTGCTGATGCCTTTGCCATGGCTGAGAGGTTTATTGTGATCTATGAAGGAGAGGTTGCTTTCGACGGTTCCCTTGTAGAGCTGCGCGATTGTCAGGATGATCGCGTCCGGACCTTCTTGGACCCCTTCCGAGCATCGTTTACCGGCGTGGCCAGAAAGAGGTTTGTTGATGATATGTAAACTGAGGACGGTGCAGATGTGGAGAGGTTGTCCCATAAGGTTTGTAAGTGCTGTTCGGGACATGTGGGAAGTCATGGTGAGCGGAGTCGAACCATGACTATTTCTTTGCCATACAGTCGATACCCTTCGACTCCGCTCAGGATGACGACCTTCGTTGCCTTGAGCAACTTGCTTTTGGGACAGCCTCTGGACGTTTACCGCTCACGAACATGGTACATGGGTGGTTGGGGATATACTACTGGGAGCGGATAATATTTAACACTCTACGACAACTCTTTCGACGATGGCGAGCGCTTTCAAAGAGTCAGATTTTTATTGCTCTCCGTAGTAATTTGTGAGATGCACGTATAACTATTGGAGATAATGCGAGGTAGTAACATATGAAACGAACAGTAGGCGTCAAATGGGGCAATCTGGCAGTTGGCATTGTCCTCATGGTGGCCATCGCTGTGGCGCTCTGGGCATCGCTTTCCGGCGGTGGGACATCGATTTTTGAGCGCAAAGGAAACTTTGTCTGTTACTTCAAGAATGTGAGCGGTCTGGTACGCGGCTCGCCGGTCTGGATGTCGGGAGTCGAGGTCGGCAACATCCGCTTGGTGAGCTTTGTGAATCTCGATTCCCTCCGTCAAGTTAAGGTGGTATGCCGGATAAAGAGATCGGCATGGTCCATGCTGACTGAGGATGCCGAAGTGATGCTGGGCACTATCGGTCTTGTTGGAGACAAGTACGTCGAAGTCATCCCCGGCACCAAGGGGAAACCCGTAATTAGCGAAATGGATGTAATTGCCACTCGCGACGCCGGTGATGCTCTAACCATGTTCAAAGCGGGGGAGGAGGCCATTGGTGAAGCCAGATCAGTTGTTGATAATCTTGACGCGTTATTGGCCCGCATGAATCGCGGCGAGGGGACACTGGGACAATTGTCTACTAATGACCTACTCTACCACAACCTGACCGAGCTTGCAAAACGATTGACCCGTCTGACAGCCGACCTGCAAAAGAACCAAGAGCGGATTGTCTCCTCTCTGGAAAAAACAGTCACGACCGTTGAGCACCTGTCGGAGCAGGTAAGCGGCAACACCGGCACGATTGGTAAGCTGGTCAATGATCCGCGATTATACGACAACCTCGCGGCAACATCTGCTCGTATTGATACCATTATGCACAGGATCAACACCGCTGAAGGAAGCCTTGGCCTTCTTGTAAGCGACACCGCTCTGTACGTCGAGATGACCAACCTGCTGGCCCGGATCAACAACCTCGTGACTGATATTGAGAAAAATCCCCGGAAGTATTTTAAGTTTTCGATATTTTAGAAGGCTTCCTCACAGCATCGGCAGGTACTTGTCATGCTCAAACTGGCTGACGTGGATGCGATACTGATCCCACTCTATTTTCTTGTTGGCGATCAGTTTTTCAAAGACATGGTCCCCTAGAGCCTCGCGGGCCAGCTCAGATTCCTCAAGTTCGCGCACGGCATTTTCAAGCGAGTTGGGCAAAGTGTCAATATTCAGGCCGGCCTTCTGTTGCTCAGACATGTTAAAGATGTTTTCCTCAATTGGCTCGCACAGCTTGTACGCACCGTCTATTCCTTTCAGGCCTGCGGCCAAAATACAAGCGAAGGTCAGGTACGGATTAGTGGCTGGGTCGGGCGAACGCAGCTCAATGCGGGTAGCTTCTTCCTTGCCGGGACGGTACATCGGTACCCGCACCATACTTGAGCGGTTGCGCCGCCCCCAGCTAATGTAGACCGGTGCTTCGTAACCCGGTACTAACCGCTTGTACGAGTTGACCCACTGGTTCAAGACCAAGGTGATTTCCTTGATGTGGGTTAGAATACCCGCTGTAAATTGCTTTGCTTTTTTTGAGAGATTGTACTCGTCGCTGCCGTCGAAAAAGAGATTTTTCTCCCCTTTGAACAGTGACATGTGGCAGTGCATGCCGCTGCCGTTGACGCCGTAAATCGGTTTGGGCATAAAGGTAGCGTAGATCTCGTGGTGCATCGCTATTTGTTTGACAATGAAGCGATAAACCTGAGCAAAGTCGGCCATAACCAGCGCCTCTTGATACTTGAGGTCAATTTCATGCTGGCTTGGAGCAGCCTCGTGGTGCGAGCACTCCACGGGAATATCAATCGCCTCAAGGGCGTTGACTGTAGCCTTGCGGACTTGAGCGCCGATGTCGACCGAACCGTAGTCAAAATAGCCATCCTGGTCCATTAAATTAGCCTCCACCTCGTCTTCGAAATAGAAGTACTCAATTTCCGGGCCGACATATAAAGTCCATCCTTTGTCTTGCAATTTCGCCAGGTTACGCTTCAACACCCACCGGGGGTCGCCTTCATAGGGTGTGCCGTCAGGGTAGGTGATGTCGCAGAACATCATCGCTACTTTCTCGCCGGATATCTCCCACGGGATTATGCGGAAGGTGAGCGGATCCGGCACCGCCATCAGGTCGGACTCTTCAATGCGGGCAAACCCCTCGACCGAGGAGCCGTCAAACCCCTGCCCTTCGTCGAGCACTTGCTCTATTTCGGAACGGGTGATGGACATCCCCTTGATCTTGCCTAAAATATCAGTGAAGCAGAGCCTGATATAACGTACTCCCGCTTCGTCAATAAGCCTCAGTACGTCTTCCTTAGTTTTTGTCATGATCTTTCTCCTGCCGTCTTTCGATGCTATCTCGTATTAAGCCTGTTAAGGAGAGTTAATATAATTGGGATGTTGTCTGAAACAACCAAAAACAACAAAGGACTTGCGATTCTGAGAACCCTAAGCCTAATTAAGAAGCTGTACCCTCGATCTTGTATATCTGCCCAAGATGTTTAGATGTTAGATTCGTAGGTCGGAACCCCTGCGGTTCCGACGTTTATTCACTCTCCAAAATCACCAATCATCGTTGGACTATCGACAATACCCCATGTCGAATCATACAAACCACTATCCACGAACTGCCGAAAAGATGAATGCGGATACTCCATGGCTGACGTGGCCAACCTATGCTTCACCGGATTGTAATGAATGTAATCCAGATGTCTGTTCATATCTTCTTGATTTCGGATAACATGATCCCAGTAACGATTATGCCACGTTCTGCCGGAACGAAATCCAAGCCTTTTGAGGTATCCGGCCGTAAATGACAGCTTGATTCGTTTCATAAGGGATGCGACGTCTTTTTCCAAGGGATCGATAATACAGTGCCAGTGATCGGGAAGGATTACCCAGGCGATCAATTCATATTCCTGTGCCCGGCAGATGTCCTCATCTGCCGGGTGTCGCGGCACATGTGGACATGTGCCGCGCACAGAACTTATGGATTGAGTTCCACAATAAATCAATATGCGTGACGAGAATTGGTTGTCTCCGGTAGGTAACATGAGTGAGGAAATAGGTTTTTCCCTCTTTGAAATATCGTCGCACATTACGCATAGGGTTATTATAACAAAGTGTAACAGGTAACGAAAGCTCATTGGTAAAAAGAAAGTCGGAACCACAGGGGTTCCGACCTACGTAGTATTGAAATATCGTCGTACATTACTCATTGGATTATTACAACAAAGCGCAACAGGCAACAAAAGCTCATTGCAAAAAGAAAGTCGGAACCACAGGGGTTCCGACCTACGCAGCTCATCAGCGAGAGTGCAGATGAAGCTCGCACTGTTTTAGTGATTCTTTATTACCAGGCCAGAAAAGCATCTCCAATGCTCTCTTGTAGCTGCACCATTTCCAGTCATCATGCTCTTTCGGATCCAATTCAGGTGTGTGTTTGCCATCTACGTAGGCCAAAAAGACAGTCTCGATAATGAGGTCGACAGGTTGCTCGTACAGAGACCGCATTTGCTCTTCAACCGGGAATGTATATGAGTAATCGATTTGCTCGATCTTAGTGGGGACAAATCCCGTTTCCTCCCGGAGTTCTCGCTTCGCTGCTGATAAGCAGTCTTCATTCCCCTCAACGCCCCCGGTTATGCACTGCCAATAGCCTCCGCCCGATGGAATACGTCGCAACAGCAAGTATTCCCAGCCGCTATAGCGCGACCGTACACAGTATACAGCAACTTGAATCGGTTGTCTCATAGCTTGAGGGAAGTCCAATAGACCGTCACTGCATTCTTCTAAGATCGGAGATCCTATCTTTGAGCTTTCGTGTGGCCAACCTATCTCAGATTAAGATGTATCTCACTATGGCGGGGAGTAAGCTGACGATACTTGACGCCTGCCATATCAAAAATCCGCTTGGCGGCCACAAATATATCCTTGTCGGGGTATTTATCATCGAGGTAAACGACTTCTCGGATTCCGACTTGCACCATCAGCTTGGCGCACTCATTGCAGGGGAAAAGGGAGACATAAATACTGGCACCTTCCAGCTCGGCCTTGTTGGAGGAATTAGTGATGGCATTCATTTCGGCGTGGCAGACGTAGGGATATTTGGTCTCCAGAAACTTCCCTGACCTGACCCACGGGAGCTCATCGTCAGAGCAGCCGGTCGGGAAGCCATTATAGCCGATGCCGATAATCCGCTTCTTGCTGTTGACAATACACGCCCCCACCTGTGTGTTAGGGTCTTTGGAGCGCTTGGCTGAAAGCTGGGCAATGGCCATAAAGTACTCTTCCCAGCTTATGTAATCACTCCGTTTCGTCACCATAATCAAACAGTATATACGAAATTACCAGCCCTCGGAAAAGGGAAAAGGTCAGGACATTCTTCCGCAACATTCCCATCTTTGCTTACCGCTGCCAATGCTTGGCTGTAACTGCAATATGATGAGCATAAAAAAAGGTTGACAGACTCTCTTTTAGCCGGTTCTTTTTTCAGAGGTTATATGAAAATAGTCTCTGCAGCAAACAAGAGACTCAATTTATCTTAACCTTAGGAGGTAACTCATGAATAGTAGATTGGCGTTGGTTGGAATCCGATGGGCTCTGGTCGGTGTCGCTTTTTTATCTGGCTTGGCCCTAGCCGATGTTGAAGAGACCTTAACTTATCAGGGGAACAAGGCCCGTATCGCGGTCGGCAAGATCAAATCAAAAACGGGCAAATGTACCTATGATATGGCGGCTGCCGTTGGTGAAATGCTTTCGACCGCACTGGCAAACAACGAGAAGTTCATTGTCCTGGCCAGTCAGGAAGAGGTGGATGAACTGGCTGAGGAAATCGACTTGGGCCAGTCGGGATATGTCGAAGAGGGGCGTGGGCCGGAAAAGGGTTTGATGGAAGGGGCTGATATTCTTGTGACCGGCGCTGTTACCGCTTTCAAGCCCGATGCCGGCGGTTCCGGCGGTGGGCTCGGAGGAATTACGAAAAAAGCTTTTGGGAAAGTCGGGGTTAAAACAAAAAAGGCTGAAATCAGAATGGATATCAAGCTGATCGATATCCGCACTCGACGGATTCTGAAAGCTACGTCTATTGAGGCTAAGTCAACCAGTTGGAAAACCGGCATAGCCGGCGGCGGATTAGTGAGAGATGTTGCTTTGGCTGGAGCTCTTGGAACCTATTCAGACGGACCGATGGAGGATGCGATCAGGACAGCTCTAGCCCAGACCGTTGAACTTGTCTCCAAGGAGGTACCCCAGGAGTACTACCGTTACAAAGGCAAGGGCCAGTATACTCAGCAGTACGGCCAGGAAACGACCCCTTCGGAAGCAACCTCAGCTACGTCAGGTACACCAACAGCCGCCACAACTACAGCGCCTGCGGCACCTGCTGCTGAAGATATGAAACTGTATACGAAGTATGATTTTATCCCTGGCGACAAGGTGATCTTCTACGATGACATGAAAAACGATGAGGAGAGCGAGTTCCCGTATCGCTGGAATCTGGATCGCGGTGTTTACGAAGTTGTCCGGCTCGGAAAAGAGTACTGGATTATGTGTACTGATAAAGGTTCTATTCGTCCAAAAATCCAGGATGCGCCGCTGCCGCCAGAATATACTGTTGAGCTTGAGGTTTATGATAATGGACCAAGCAAAAGCGGTCACTATTTCTTCATCTACTGGATAGATGCCAGCGGTAGTAAAATTGGAGAATTCTCTCTCAGAGGCGGTGGGCAGACAAGTCTACTCATATTGGGAGAGTCAAAAGCCGGTAAAGATCTACCTCATAGGCTGGTAAAAGGTATTCATACCATGCGAATCATGGCCACAACCAGATCAATAAAGTGCTTTGTAGATAACATTCGAGTGGCTAATGTGCCGAAGGTTGAAAACTTCCATCCTGTCGGTTTCAGGATCTATACCGATCCCTGGGCGGGGGAAGGTAATCCTATGCTGTTCCGAGGCTTCCGCTTTGCCGAGGGCGGCAAAAGCATGCGCCAGCAACTTGACGAGGAAGGAAAGATCGTTACGCACGGGATTCTCTTCGACCCGGATTCATATACTATTAAGGCTGAATCATACAAGACTCTCGAACAGATTGGCCAGCTCCTACAGGATGACCCGCAGTTGCGGCTTTCTATTGAAGGCCACACCGATAGCGACGGCTCGGATGAACACAATATAACGTTGTCCCAGAATCGGGCGAATTCTGTCAGGGACTATATGATTGCGACTTATGGCGTCGCCTCCGATCGCCTGGAGTCAAAGGGCTGGGGTGAATCCAAGCCAATCGACACCAACGACTCTCCCGAAGGTAAGGCCAACAACCGACGAGTCGAGCTGATTAAATTGTAGTTATCCCTTTTGTGTGACCGACAGCAGCAGAATAAGTAGGTCAAAACTCCTGTAGTTTTGACCTTTCCTTATGTGTTAAATGCGCCCTTCGTCAAACTCAGGACAGGCAGGGCTTTTGATCTGCAAGGCTATGAGGATTGGGGCAGATGTGGACATCTGCCGCCCACGAAATGAAGTCACCGTTCGCTAACTCCGCGTAGCGGCGGGTCTTGTGTCCGTCGATGGTAAGGTGGGAGACAAGCCCCCACCCTACGCGGTTCAAAATAGTTGCCTTTTGGGACAGCCTCTGGACATCTGTTTTCCACGAATGTTTACCCTACCGCAAGCGGTAGGTCACCCACGATACAGGCTGCCGCAGGGAACTTTCTACCACACAACGTGCTATATATTAATGGCGAACAAAACTGTTGACCGGAAAGTATAGCACTGTGTAGATTTCCTATGTAGATGTAGGACAGGAGTCACCGACTCCTGTCTAGCTAAGGTGGATCGGTAGGTCTCGGAGAGACCTGACCTACAATGGCATTGAGGATAATGCCAATATGAACAGTCTTAAAGTTTTCATTCTTATGGTTGCCCTTATGGTGGTGTTCATGTGGGTGGGCTACATGTTCGGTGGGCAGAACGGCATGGTCATGGCCTTTGGGCTGGCCTGCGTTATGAACTTTTTTTCATACTGGTATTCCGATAAAATCGTTCTGAAAATGTACCGGGCGCATCAGATTACTGAGAGAGATCATCCCAAGCTCTATCGCGTGGTGAAACGCGTGGCCACTCAGGCGATGATTCCCATGCCGAAAGTGTACATTGTACCCACCAAAGCACCCAATGCCTTTGCCACAGGGCGGAATGTCGAACATGCAGCAGTGGCGGCTACCGAGGGAATTCTGGAAATACTGACGGAAGATGAACTCGAAGGCGTGATAGGCCATGAGGTAGCTCATATACTGAATAAAGATATGCTCATCGGCACGATAGCGGCGACATTCGCCGGCGCTATCGGTATTCTAGCCGCCATCGCCAGGTGGGGCGCTATCTTTGGCGGCTACAGTAGGGAAAGCAATCGCGGCGGAGGCTTAGGCCTGCTGGCAGCGGCTATCGTGGCTCCGCTAGTCGCGATCGTCATTCAGACGGCGATTTCCCGTCAGAGAGAATACAAGGCTGATGCAGAAGGGGCGCGCATCACCGGCAAATACCATCAGTTGGCTTCGGCACTAACGAAGTTGCACAAATCCCCGATCCGACTCAATCTCGACCGGCATCCGGCTACCGCTCATCTCATGATAGCTAACCCACTCTCTGGACGAGGTTTTTCTGTCCTTTTCTCAACTCATCCGCCGGTTGAGAAAAGGATAGAGAATCTGCACAAATTGGCCGAACAATCTATATATAGTTGAGATGGACGATACCAGTCAAAGCGATCAGTCCGATATTCCGTTATCGGTAAGAGGAGCACCAGCCTAAAATGGGCTCAGAGATATTCTTTGAGCTGCTGGCGATTTTTCTGCTCATTGTAGCCAATGGCTTTTTCGCTCTGAGTGAGTTTTCCATCATCGCCAGTCGCAAGAGCAAGTTGCAGCAGAAAGTGGCGGAGGGCAAATTAGGTGCGGCCAGTGCGGAAAAACTCCACCGAAATCCTGACAAGTTCCTGGCCACTATTCAGGTTGGGATAACCCTTTTCGGCACTGTTGCGGGGGTGATTGGAGGTGCGACAATCGTTGCCAAACTGGAACAAGCCCTCAGCCAAACGCCGATTCACTTTATTGCACAAGCTTCGACGCTGATCTCAGTGGGGTTGGTTGCGGTTGCTATCACGATAACGTCGGTGGTACTTGGCGAACTGGTGCCAAAATATCTGGCGCTGTCCTATCCGGAACGATACGCCCGTTATGTGGCCGGGCCAATAATGGTCTTCACTATGCTCACCTCATTCATCTCCACTTTGCTAAGCAAGGCTGCCCATCTGGTGCTTAAGCTGGTGGGTGTCACCCGCGATACCGGAAAAACCGTTATTACCGAGGAAGAGATCAACCTGATGATCTTTGAAGGAAAACAGAAGGGTATATTCGATGCTACTGAAGAGAAGCTTATCCGCTCCGTCTTTGATTTCGCTGATTCTACCGTCCGCCGAGCCATGACGCCCCGAACGGATGTGATCGGGGTTGAGATTAGTACTCCACCTAATAATATCATTACCATTATTGCCCAAAACGGCCATAGCCGTTACCCAGTGTTCGACAAAACCATCGACAACATTGTCGGGGTTCTTTTTACCAAGGACCTCGTTCATCAGAAATTGAATCCCCAACTGATCATTTTAAAAGACCTGATCAGGAAGGCCGCATTCGTACCTGACTCGATGCCGCTATCGAAACTCTTGCGGGATTTCCAAAGAAAGAAAAACCAGTTTGCTGTGGTGCTCGATGAATTTGGCGGCACCGCCGGAATTATCACTCTTGAGGACATTATGGAAGAGCTGGTGGGGGAGATTCAGGATGAGGATGATACCAAGGCGCCTCCGCTGGTGAAACACTCTGACACAGTTGTTTACGCTGACGGTGCCGTGTGGCCGGGAGCAATAAACGAGTTGATGAACAGCCGCCTCCCCGAAGAGAAAGCGGAAACCATCGCCGGGCTAGTCATAGACTACCTGGGCCGACTGCCGGGAAAGAATGAAACGGTAGAGATCGGCGGCATGCGGATTGTAATTCTCGAGCAACAGGACAACCGCTTGACGCGATTGAAACTGGAAAAGATAATCCCTGAAGCTCCCAATTAATACTAAGTTGCAATCAATACGATATTAGTGTACTCTTTCTCATGCCTGGCGGCAGCATTGGAGCTGCTCCACAAGTGGTGATTATATGCAAACTGTCTGGAGAACGAATGTCGGGTTTTTCGCTCCATTCACCGGGGGCGGATTCCGCTCAGAACCCGATCTACATTTCCTTGGGGACGGCCTCAGTACATACGCTGGCCATACGAATCTCTGCGATACGTATAATTCCCACTTAATATAAAGCAACATTGTGAGAAAACTTCGCGTTATAACTGGAATGATTGGTGCGCCTCTGCGGTGGATGCGCTGGTTGTATGATTGGGTGCTTAGTTGGGGTGATTCCCGTTACGGCACAACGGCCCTGTTTTTTCTTTCTCTGGCGGAGGCTTCCTTTTTCCCGGTGCCACCAGATGCTTTACTCATAGCCCTCTGCATGGGGGCTTGGCGTAAGTGGTTCAGATTCGCTCTAGTCTGCTCGATTGGTTCAGTTATCGGGGGTGTTCTGGGGTATATGATCGGTCACTGGGCCTATGCGCTGATCGGAGAGAAAATCCTTTCCATCTCAGCTTCTCTCTCCGGCAGCGATCCGGCTGAACTGCTAAGGCAGGCTCGGTACTGGTTCAACGAGAAAGAGATGTGGGGCATGACGCTTGGTGCCTGGGCGGTGGGGATCGCCGGTTTTACACCCATTCCCTACAAAGTGTTCACTATTACCTCCGGTTTTTTTGAGTTAAACTTTGGCGTTTTTATTCTGGCGTCTACTATTAGCCGCTCGGCTCGTTTTTTCATTGTGGCGGGATTGATCGGTGTCCTTTACAAGAAGTATGGCGATCGCATAAAGGTTTTCATTGATCGGTACTTCAATATCCTGGCAGTTGCGTTTGTTATCTTACTCATTTTGGGATTTTGGGTGGTCGGCCAGTTCAAGGGGGATTAGTCAGGCTGGCGTAAGGGAAGCGTGAAAGATTATCGATTATTTGACGAATCTCTATTGTATGGATCATTATTTCGTATTACAATAAAATGGAGCCGGTTTCCTCTGGTAGGGCAGGTCTCTTCGAGATCCGTCAAAGACGGACAGGAGTCGGAGGAGGCTGTGACATAAGTTCCGTTAAGACAAGGTCTTGAAAGAAAGGTAGGTCGGGTTCCGAATGGAGCGAAGCGGAATGAGAAACCCAACAATGGCTTAGCAACAAATGTCGGGTTTTTCGTCCGCCAGAGGCGGACTTAGAACCCGACCTACTGGTCTTTTGTCACACTCTCCGGAGATTCCTGCCCTATCACAGTAAAAAAAAGATATTGACGAATATAGAGCTCGTTTACTGGCAGCACTGGCGTATCCATAACCGCATTATGGGATAGCCTCAGCACATACGACGGCTACAAATATAGCAAATTATGTTTTTATGAAACGGGTTTATACACATACCAAGGTTTCGGGCCGGAAGCTATTCTGGACCATAGTATTCAATTTTGGCATCACGGTGGCCGAAATTGTCGGGGGGCTGATTTCCGGCTACCTGGCGCTGTTGGCTGATGCAGTTCACAACCTTACGGATGTCGCTTCCCTGGGATTAGCCTGGCTGGGGGTTAAGGGTTCACAAAAACCAGCGACTAAAAAGTCTACTTACGGTTACAAACGCGTCGAGGTGATGACGGCCTTCATATCAGCCGTTTTCCTAGTGGTTATTGCTATTTTCATTCTCAAGGAAGCCTACGAACGGCTGCTTAATCCTCAACCGATTACAAAACCGGGCATCTTTTTGTCCATCGCAGGCATTGGTCTTCTCGGAAACGTTCTGTCAATTTATTTCCTGAACTCCGAGAAAGGAAAATCTCTCAATATGAAAACCGCTTTTCTCCACATGGCCTATGATACGGCGTCATCAGTAGTGGTGATTGTGGGTGGAGTAGTGATTCTGTTCACCGGCTGGTACGTTATCGACGTTATCCTCTCAGCTGCTATAGCCGTGATGATCTTCTGGTCATCTTACCTTGTCATTAGAGAGGTGGTGTTGGTATTTCTTGAAGCGGTTCCAAGGAGGGTTGATTTTGACTCGGTGCTGAAAGCTCTGAGGGGAATCCCGCACGTTCGTGATGTCCATGATTTGCATATCTGGTCATTGTCGTCGCAGGAGGTAGCGCTCTCCTGTCATGTGACTATCGAACAGAAGGATTTCCAGAAAGGACCGGATATTATCGTGCAAATCAACCAGATGCTGGATGAGCAGTTCGGCATCGGGCATGGGACAATACAGATTGAAAAGTATGAAGGCAACCGACCTGATTTGCTCTATCGGCGCCATGAACATCGGTGGGAGTAAACATGCCCAACAAGCTCGTTGAACTCGAGGTGACCGACCTTGCTTTTACCGGCAAGGCGGTGGCTCATCTGGATGGCAAAGTAGTTTTCTTAACCGGCGGCCTGCCCGGCGAAACAGTGCAGGCTGAAATCATTCGCTCCAAACCTCGCTATAGTGAAGGAGTGGTTCGGCAGATACTGAAAACCTCCGGCTTACGCATTCCAGCCATCTGTTCCCACTTCGGGAGCTGTGGCGGGTGCACCTGGCAGGATTTACTGTACGAGTACCAACTGGATTTCAAGAGAAAACAGGTCGCTGACTGCCTGGAGAGGATTGGCGGGCTGCCGGAAGCCAAAATCCATGACGTCATCGGTTCAGTGGAACTGTTTAATTACCGCAACAAAATGGAGTTCTCATTTCACGTCACAGACGACGGCGGTTTCACTTTAGGATTGCACGGTCGGGGGCGCTTTGATGACATCTTCGACCTGGACGAATGTTTTTTGCAATCTGACCTATCCAATGAGATTGTCCGCTGGATGCGCCGGTTCGTCAAGCAGGAGAGAATACCGGTGTACGATGTCGAGCACCATACCGGCTTTATGAGGTATTTGATGATTCGTCAAGCCAAGCGCACGGCGCAATTGATGGTTAACATCGTGACTAACTATGGTGGAATTCCTTTCCAAGAGCAACTGGTGCAGGGATTGACGGCGGCGTTTCCACAGGTAACAACTATTGTCCACAACCAGAACGGACAAAAGTCAAATATTGCCACCGGCGAGATTGAAAGCATCCTGTTTGGCACCGGCTATATCGAGGAACGGTTGTTTGATAGCGTTTTCCGCATCCGGGCCAATTCCTTTTTCCAGACCAACTCCATTCAAACCGAGACTTTATATCGGAGCGCCTTTGAGATGCTCAATCCCGAGAAGAAGGACTGCGTATTGGACCTCTATTGCGGCACCGGCTCTATAGGTATTCTCATTTCACGCTACGTGGGGCACGTAGTGGGTGTAGAATTGGTTGCCGACGCTGTGAAAGCTGCCAGGGAAAATGCAGCCCTCAACAACGTTAACAACATCGTTTTCTATCACGGGTATGTAAAGGATTACCTGAAGACTCGTGACGCCGCCGAGGCTGAGTTTGATATTATCATCGTTGACCCTCCTCGGGCGGGGTTGCATCCGAAGGCATTGACGGGGATCGTCAAACTCAACCCCCAAAAAATCCTTTACATTTCATGCAATCCGGCCACCTTTGCCCGCGATGCCAAGCGACTTGTGGAGCTTGGCTACGCTCTGCCAGAGGTGAAACCGGTCGATATGTTCCCTCATACCACGCACATAGAACTGGTGGCGGTTTTCCATTCAATATAACAGCGCTTGCCCCGAGCAGCGCACTTTTGTACATTCCCCGCAAACAATGGAGGAAAGATTAATGATTCGCAGATTCATCATCGTTATTCTCTTAACATTGCTCGGCATATCGTTTCCCAACAACACCAAAGCCGACATGGGAAAGACCTTTAATGATTTGTGCCTGAACATCTTAGAGACTGTCCAGTCATTCTATCCGGTTAAGTCGACGGAGATGGGTATCCACGCTTATGACCACCGGCTGACGGACTATTCTCGTTCTTCGGTGAAACAGATGATTAACGACTTGAAAAGCTACGAGAAGAAGCTGTACAAATACAAGTCAGCCAACCTGTCGGAACATGATCGTATCAACTACCGTCTTATAAAATCTAATGTTGATATTGTTCTGCTCAATCTTCAGCGCATCGCGTGGTATAAACGGTCACCCCAGTTGTACGTTGATGAGGCGGTCAACGGTATTTACTTTCTGATGCTTTCCCATCATGCTCCCCTGTCAGAAAGAGTCGTGTTGATAATCAGTCGGATGAAAGCAGTTCCGGGTTTGTTAGTCACGGCGCGCAAGAACATTAAAAAACCTCCCCGTGTATATATCGAAGCAGCTCTGGAATCCCTGGAGTCTGGGATGCAGTTTTACCAGGGAGTCGCGGCCGATCTTATAAACAAGTTTCCCGAGCGGGCCGATGAAATCTTGGAGGCCTCTACTAAAGCTCGGGAAGCTATGAACGACTTTTCAGTTTACCTCTCGGGACTTACCCCTGGTCCCGAGACGGATCTTGCAATCGGCAAGGAGAACTTCGACTACAAGCTGTCGCACGAATACTTCCTGACGTACGACTCAGACTCTCTCCTGCGCATCGGCGAGGCATTGCTGGCTGAAGCCCAAAAGGCATATCACGACTATGAAGCATACGTGGAGACCAATCACTTAAACGGCCGGGACTCGGTCTTTGTCCCGGCGGTTTTCACCAAACAGGATATTCTCGACTACTACAATTGGGAAGTCCAACAGGAAAGGGTTTCTCTCGAACAAGACGATGTTATCACAGTGCCGGAGAATATAGCGCCTATCACGGTAATCGAGACTCCCCCCTTTCTACGCTCGATGATTAGCGGTATCGCCTACCAGCCAGCCGGCCCGTTTGACAGTGTCCAGCACGGTTACTTTTATGTCAGACCAATCCCTGACGACCTGGATCGCCAACAGCTTGAAGCCCACTACCGCTACATCCATCGGCGGGGCTTCAAGGGGTCCGTTGTCCATGAGGCCTATCCCGGCCATCACCTACAACTCCAGATTGCCGGTATGAATGAGGACCCGGTTCGCAAGTGGCAGTTCAACATCATGATGATCGAAGGCTGGGCGCTATACTGCGAGGAAATGATGTATCACGCTGGCCTCTACGGCAAAGAAGACCCTGCCCAATGGCTCGGGGTGCTCGGCGGTATCCGCTTCCGGGCGGCCAGAATCGTAGCCGACGTCAAGCTGCATACCGGCCAGTTTACCTATGATGAGTGTGTTGACTGGATGATTGATGTGCTGGATGCTACCAGTGAGTCTGACAAAGAGTATATCCGCAAGGAGGTCCGGCGGTACACGTTTAGCCCTACTTATCAGATGTCCTACCTGATGGGCAAGCGAGAAATCATGAATCTGCGCCAGACCGCTCAAAAGCGCGACGTCGATCAATTTTCACTCAAGGTATTTCACGACGCCCTGCTGGCAGAAGGCTCAATCCCACCAACGTTGATGTGGGACATCATGGGCTTGAGCAGAAACTAACAAATGTCAGGCGGAGGCTTTTACGCTTCTGCTGTCTCTCTTGGAGGTAGAACTGCTGTAGGTGTTGCTCTATAGGTTAGCCTTACCCGTGCCCCGAAAACAAGGTAACCTTTTCCTTCTGCCGATAGTATATTCAGTATTATGCTGTACGTCCTGTTGATTGTGTTGGCGATCTTTTTCGCCATCCTGCTGCTGCATGTTCGAGTTCGTTTTCAGCTCACCGACAGCAGGAAGCTCCTTTTTATCGGTTTGGGGCGAAGCGGCCCGGAGTTTGACTTCACCCTCAATACAGGCTTTATCAAGCTGTTTGGCATGAAGATTAAACGGTTTGAGATAGGCAAAGAAAAGAAGAAAAAGCCTCCCAAAGTCGAAAAAAAGAGAAAGCGGGCAAAAGCCGTAGCGCCGCCCAAACCTCGAAAACGGCCCTTGCGGGACATCATAAGTGTCTCACGGAAATCTGTTGGGCCGTCGTGGAGGTATACTGTCAGCCTGCTGAAAGCAGTGGTGGTGGAGGAGTTAGAAGGACAAATCGCAGGAGGATTTGATGCTCCTCACCTGACCGGCACCATTTACGGTTATTATCAGGCGGCACTGGCGGCAGCCCCACATGTGGTTGGCAGAGTGCAGTATATTCCCGACTGGAATGGCCCCTCCTTCAGCGGAGCGGCGCTAGTATCGGTAGCGATACCGGTGTACAAGCTTCTGGCTCCAACATCGGTACTTATGTGCAGACTTCCCTTAAGAGAGATAATAAAACTGGCGATAGGAAAAAAGAAAGGAGTATCGGATGTCCAACAACGTGGTTGATATACTCAAAGGAGTCGTCGGCGAGTTGCGCGAGATTGCCAAATCGGAGACGATTATCGGTGAGCCGGTCACGGTCGGCGACCGAACCGTCATCCCGGTGGTGAAGATATCGGTCGGCTTCGGCGCTGGCGGCGGTCAGGGTGAAGATGAAAAGTCCCGTAGTGGCTTCGGCGGCGGCGGGGGCGGAGGCACCAAGATAGAACCGGCGGCTTTTATCATCATAGATGACAAAGGCGTATCGTTGTTGCCCGTTGCAAAGGGTAAATGGGAGAACATCATTGATGCCATCCCCGAAATCGCTAAAAAAATCTCCAAGCTCAAAGACAAACTGAAGAGGGACAAAGGAGACAAGGACGAAGAGAAAAAATCCTCGCCTGACGAACCAGCGGACAAAACCGAAGGCAAAAGCGAGGGCGGTAAATAAAGCGTAGGTCTGGTTCTCCACGAACCTGATATAGTTCTCTGGGTTCCTGTTTCCGCAGGAATGACACCGCTGCGTCAGTTACCCTGAGAGGAGTCGAAGGGCGATATGTCCGGCGACGCCGGTCATGTTTCGACTCCGCTCAACATGACATTCAGAGTAGGTCAGGACCTTTACGGTCCTGACAGAAGTCATCTTATTCATTTGTCAGGAGGACAAGCCTCCTGACCTACTCGGCTGTATCCTCGCCACCTCTTGGGGGGAGACATTCCATGGATGGAGGTTTCGGTATTTCATAAAGGCACTCCACTATCGATGTCATTATGGTATAAGGAGGAGTAGGTCAGGACCTTTACGGTCCTGACAGATGTCTGATTCATTTGTCAGGAGGACAAGCCTCCTGACCTACTCGATTGGGGCCTCCGGAATTATGATCCAGGCCAGGATATAACCGAGTACCCCTGAACCCCCCGCTAGGACCAATGCCACGGCGAGTAGTCGCACCAACGTTGAGTCGACGTCAAAGTATTCACCTAAGCCACCGCAAACTCCGGCGATCTTTCGATCCTTAAGCGACCTGTACAGTTTCTTTGCCATACCTTTTTATCTCCTCTGAGTAGGTCAGGACCCTTGCGGTCCTGACAGATATTATCTGTTTCATTTGTCAGGAGGACAAGCCTCCTGACCTACTCCACTTTTTAACGGCGTTGTGTTATTTCATCGGGGGCTTCTTGGCTTCCTGGAGCTTTTTGTTCAGCTCATCCCTCTTTTCCTTGAGCTTCTCCGGTGCGACAAAGTAGAAGTCAAATAGCGACTCAAGTACATCCAAGTTCCATTCCGCCTCACCCGGTTCAACAGGGATGATTTGACCAGTCTGTTTACTCTTGATTGGATGTGCAGCGAAATTACCAATGTTTCGTATTGCATCAATGGCATCTGCCAAATGTGATGGCAGGGTACTGCTATCAAGGATTTCCTGTATTTCATCAGAAAGGTTTGACGGCTTTACCTTTGCATGATCCCGAAGGAGCGTCTATAGACACCTCCTGCTAAGAGCGGCAGATGCTTTCGGGCTATCGAATAAGACTAAGCAAGATTCTGTGTAATCATCTGCCAGACCCTTTGGCACTTGCAGCGGACATGGTGGACGAGTTGCCCCGCGCGGGTGCACCATCATGAGTTTGTCTTGATATCTCAGGCTCAGCCCACCTCCAGGTGTAGCGGGTCCGTTTGCCAAAAAGAAAACCATCTTCTTGCACGAGGGGCAAAGAAGCGAAAAAACCTCCCAAAGACAATCAGCGTCTTTCTTAATTCCCCAGGTCTCTACGTAGGCAAAGACCACTTTCGTGCAATGAGGACACACTAGAGAAATGCTTTGATTAGCTTGCATTCATTCCCTTCCCGCTAAATATGCTTCCTTCGCAGAACAGTTCAAATATCCAAGTTCCTCACATACTGCGCATTCTCTTGGATGAATTTGGAGCGGGGGGCGGTGTCGGGACCCATTAGAATAGAAAAGAGATGGTTAGCTTCAGCGGCGTCAGCAAGTGTTACCTGCAAAAGGGTGCGGGTCTCCGGGTCCATGGTGGTTCGCCAGAGCTGGTCGGGGTTCATCTCTCCGAGTCCCTTGTAGCGCTGGATGCTGAAACCGCTTTCGGGCAGGTTCTTGAGAAGCTTGTCTTTTTCGTCATCGCTGTAGGCATACTGCTCCGTCTTGCCGTGCTTGACCCGGAACAAAGGCGGCTGCGCGATATAAACGTGGCCGAGGTCTATCAGGTCCTTCATGTAACGGAAAAGGAAGGTCAAGATCAGGGTGCGGATATGGGCGCCGTCGATATCGGCGTCAGTCATGATGATGATCTTGTGGTAACGCACCCGCGAGGCGTCGAAATCATCTCCCACACCACAGCCGAGAGCAGTAATGATCGTGCGGATCTCCTCATTGCCCAGTATCCTGTCGATGCGCGCCTTTTCCACGTTAAGGATTTTTCCCCGCAGCGGCAGTATTGCCTGGAAGCGCCGGTCACGTCCTTGCTTGGCCGACCCACCCGCCGAATCACCCTCGACGATATACAGCTCGGACGATTCGGGGTCGCGCAGGGAACAGTCGGCCAGTTTGCCGGGAAGAGAGGCACTGTCAAGCGCGGTCTTGCGACGGGTCAACTCCTTGGCTTTGCGGGCCGCCTCGCGTGCCCAGGCGGCGGAGATCAACTTCTCAACCACCTTTTTCCCTACCGAGGGATTTTCTTCAAAGAATGAACCCAGGTTCTCGTTGGTGACCATCTCAACGATCCCTTTGACTTCGTGGTTGCCCAGCTTGGTTTTGGTTTGTCCTTCAAACTGAGGGTCGCGCACGTGGATCGAGATAACCGCCGTCAGACCTTCCCGGCTGTCGTCGCCGATGAGGGCGACGCCGTTCTTTTTTAACAGATTGTATTTCAAGGCATAGTTATTGATAGACCGCGTCAAGGCGGTACGGAAACCGGTGAGGTGAGTGCCGCCCTCAATAGTGTTGATGTTGTTCACGTAAGAGTGGACTGAATCAGAGTAGCCGTCGTTGTACTGCAACGCCACCTCAACTTCAACATCGTCCTTCGATTTCTTGAAGTGAATCGGCTTTCTAAACAGAGTGGTTTTATTTTCATTCAGGTATTGCACAAATGACGACAGACCACCATTGTAGCAAAATGTGACATTCTTGTCGATGCGATGGTCGATCAGGTCGATGCTTAACCCTTGGTTGAGAAAAGCCAGCTCCCGCAGGCGCGAGGCAATAATATCAAATTTGAATTCAATTCTGCTGAAGATTTCCGGGTCGGGGCGAAAGCATGTTTTCGTCCCGGTATTCTTTGCCTTACCCACCTTGGCCACCAGTTTGAGAGCCTTGCCCCTTTGGTAGTCCTGCCGGTAGACGTCCCCGCCGCGGCTGACCTCAACCCAGCACCACTCCGAGATCGCATTGACAACCGACACGCCCACCCCATGGAGACCACCGGAGACTTTATAAGTACGATGGTCAAATTTGCCTCCGGCGTGGAGTGTGGTCATAACGACTCGGAGAGCGGAGACCTTCTGTTCGGGATGTTTCTCCACCGGTATACCGCGTCCGTTGTCTGTGACGGTTATGGAATTGTCCTTGTTGATTTCAACGATGATCCGGTCACAAAATCCGGCCATCGCTTCGTCAACAGAATTGTCGACGACCTCGTACACCATGTGGTGCAGACCACGCTGACCGGTATCACCGATATACATCGCCGGTCGCCGCCGCACCGCCTCAAGGCCCGCCAACACCTTGATGGTTGTGGCATCGTAGGTGTGGCTGTTCATCTTATCTGGAACAGGTACGTTTTCTTTCTGTTTGACGTCTTCCAAGTCAGTTGGCATGGCTGCTATGATCCTTTCTCACCCTGGACGAATCGCAATTGTTTAACTACGCGGCCAAACGAGTAGCTTTGTATCTTGTGCAAGATTTCCTCGGTTTCCATCGCCAGGTTCTGTCGCCAAGACGAATCCGGCACAGCAACAAAGAGCACTCCGTCATCGAAACGCACCGCTTTTGTGACTCTGGCAATCTGTTCGCCGACAATGTCCGGCCACTTTAATACTACCAACCAGCCGTGGTAACTTTTGGAAATACCGATCGACCGCACCACTTTTTCAATCGCCCCCGCAATCGGTCTTGGGGACTGGCGAGACCGGCTGAAATCCTTTTTAGACGGTTGGTTGAAGTAGTTCACTATCACTCTTTCTTTAATAATTAAAGATAACTGTTATTAAAGCCTTTGGCAAGAGAAAAACTAATCGCAACTTGTTGTGTGTTGGTTGGTTAGCGGAGCGGAGCGAGTTTTTTTGGACTCGATTCGGATCGGAACGGAAAGTGGCCTCTGTTTAGTTAGCCCGTCTCTTCAGAACGGACAATCAGCTGTTATACCGAGCATATTTGGAATACGGAGTTAAAATGTCGAAATTTAGCTTGACATCGGATAAGGGGTTAGTTAAATTTAAATGGATAAGTTTAAATTGTGAAGTTTCTTAGGCCAATTGTGACAGAACGATAAATTCTGTCTTAAAAGTCCGAGTTTTTGGTGACGGTATTTGGTATTTGAAGAGTAACGAAGTGACGATTGTCAGGGAAGAAAAGATACTCACTATTTAAAAACAACAACCCAATCTGCCGCTGGTAATGAGCGGTCGGAATAAGTTTGATTTGGATAAAACACAACCGTACAAGTGAGAAGAAAAATAGAAAGTATATAAATAACATTGTGAGGACGTAATGTTAGGTAAATTGCACTATCCGATTGCAGGTAGTCGGGCAGCTCTTGTTCTATTGCTGTCTATTATTTGCTGGGGGCTTGCCTTTGGCACTGCTACCTACGCAGCCGAAGTAACCACCGACACCACCGAGTATCAACCGGGCGATACTACAATCATTGATGGCTTTACTTTCTGGGGTAATGAGGCGGTAACGCTCCAGATTACAAGCCTCGATGGCACCCCTCTCGATGGTGAGCCGGGTGAGCCGTGGGATGTCCTGAGCGGCGGCCTCGGCGACTTTCAAACCAATTGGCTCGTTCCGTTTGACAACATTAGCGAAACGCTCCTGGTTACAGCCATAGGTCTGGAGTCAGGTGACACTGCTACCACAACGTTTCTGGCTCCAAAAACGATTCTTAATCAGTTACAAAACGGTACTACAACCTCTTCGCCAGAATGGGCCAACGGTAATATCAATGGCAGCAATTCCTGCTACAGCGAAGGTAACTCGGTTCCCTACCGGTACTTTGTGAAAAAACTGTATGGAGGCACGGGCCATTATTACACAATTCAAATGGAGTGGACCAAGGGAGGTATCCACGCCCTGGACTACCTGACCAACTATGACGCCACGGAGGACTCGGCCATCACTCTGTCGGGAGGGCCGTGTGGGACGATTTCGACCACTCCGCCGCCCGGTTGCAGCGCTCCGACTGACTCGCTGCCGTTGCCGGATCCCACAGATTCGAACAATTACTCCGGGACAATTCCGTCTGACTTCTTCAGCAAGGTCAACCCCGGGTTTGTACTTGATGGGCCTCGATATTTGAAAGCCTATAACGTAACAATAGACTCCGTGGGCCAGTACTATTTCACCGGCACGGCAAGTAATCGTGAGTGGAATGTAAAAGTGTATTTCACTGTCGATACGACCGGCAGCGTCGGCGTTTTCTGGGGTGGGCACTTAGCTTCGGGTAACGACAACGCCTGGGGCATTGGTAACGGTTCCGCATCCGTTAGCGGCGCTCCATACCACATGCGAACGCTCAGTCTCGATGGGGGCGGCTGCGCCAATCAGGACCGCAGTATCCAGACCGGTGTTATCTGTTTGCCGCCGGACCCGTCCATTGTCTGCGACAGCGACACGCTTTGTGCCGATCCAGGCTTCACGTACGTTTGCCACGACACCTCTGATGCCAATAACTGGACCTGGACGGTTATAAACGGCACGATTGTTGGCAGCAACACGCTCGATTCTGTAGTGTTCTATGTCAATTCCGGCTTGGGTGTCGGCGACAGTGTCATCGTTAGTGTTGAAGCTTGTGATAGCACCGGTGGCTGTCCTGGCGACTTCTGTTGCGGTTATGACACGCTGGTTCTTCCGGTGATACCTCCGCCAGAGGCCACCTGCCCCGCGTCAGATACCTTTTTTGTCTGTTCGCTTGACACTAGTATTTGTATTCCAGGATTCTCTTGTGACAATGCCGATTCTTCAACGGTTACAGTCAACGGAGCTCCTGGGACACTCGATGGCGGCACAATCTGTTTCACCCCGCTGGAGGGTGACAACACTATCACTTTAATTTGCATAAATACGTGCGGTGCCGACACCTGCGAGACGGTAATACACGTTGACCTTAACAGTCCTCCGGTGGCGACCTGTCCGGATGATGACACGTTGTTTGTGTGTGATCTTTCGGATATTTGTATAGACGGTTTTGCCTGTGATGATCCGGACGACAATGTTGTCTCTTCGACCATTAACGGCAGTCCTTTTGCAGGCGGCTCGTACTGCTTTACGCCGGT
>Ga0315551_10000471_pt1 | contig 32013 bp, 20 predicted proteins | sample SalMarSW160290MG_FD_203678 | JGI IMG/M metagenome (GOLD analysis project Ga0315551, IMG submission 203678) | Salt marsh sediment microbial communities from the Plum Island Ecosystem LTER, Massachusetts, United States - Salt Marsh Sediment SW1602-90 ...
CAGATTACATTCCTGGTGTGATGCATGTCAGCCTTGGTGGCTATCATATCCGCGATATAGAATTCGTCGCGGCCTTTGACATCGATAGAAACAAAGTCGGAAAGGACCTGAGCGAGGCAATATTTACTCGGCCCAACAACACCACAAGATTTGCTGAGGTCCCTCGTCTCAACGTCAAAGTCGAGCGAGGCATGACCCACGACGGTCTGGGAAAGTACCTATCTGAAATCATCAAGAAAGCTCCAGGCTCCACAACCGATGTGGTCGGTATACTTAAAGAAGTCAAAACAGATGTGGTTATCAATTATCTTCCAGTAGGGAGTGAAGAAGCCACCAAATGGTACGTGGAACAAATCCTTGAGGCAGGCTGTGCTTTTGTCAATTGCATTCCCGTCTTCATCGCCAGCGAGAAATATTGGCAGAGAAGGTTCGAAAAGAAGAATCTTCCTATCATCGGCGACGACATCAAATCTCAAGTTGGGGCAACCATTCTCCACAGGACTCTGGTGAATTTGTATCTTGACCGGGGTATGCCCATCGAAAGAACCTACCAGCTGAACACTGGAGGAAATACAGACTTCCTGAATATGCTGGAGAGGGAAAGGCTGGCGTCCAAGAAAAAATCAAAGACAAACGCTGTCACTTCTCAAATAAAAGCCAGAGGACTGGAAATTCATCCGGACAATGTCCATGTCGGCCCCAGTGACTATGTCCCTTGGCAGAAAGACAACAAGATCTGCTTCTTGCGGATAGAGAGCCGCCATTTCGGCGATGTTCCCACCTACCTCGATTGCCGCCTGTCTGTGGAAGATTCTCCAAACTCTGCTGGTGTGGTGATCGACGCTATTCGTTGCTGTAAATTGGCACTCAACAACAAATTGTCCGGAACTCTTTATGCTCCTTCCTCCTACTTCATGAAGACCCCTCCCAGACAGTATACTGACACGGAGGCCAAGGAACAGACAGAGAAATTCATCAAAAAATACGGAAAAAAAGAAGCCAAACCAGCCACAAAAAAAATTTAAGCGTACTTCCTTCTTCATTTTCTGGAGAGACTTATCCGGTCGAGGATGAGCCGAGGAGAGTACGATTCCCTGAGGGTGGGATACCCACTAAAAAAAAGAGTGAAGCGCGAAATCATTATCTCACTAGAAAAAAATAGAATAACATGGTTATAAAAAGGTTCTTCTTTTCAGTTTTTGCTGTCTTTCTTCTTTTTTCTTTCCCCATTTTGGCCATAGAAACCGGGAAAATCCAGGGTAAGGTCACAGACGAGAGCGGTATAGGACTGCCTGGAGTTCAAATAACGGTGAAAAGCCCAAACCTGCAAGGAGTGAGGGCTGTCATCTCCTCAAAAAGTGGCGAATTTAACTTCCCTCTCCTCCCCGTTGGCAATTACACCTTGCGCTTTTTGCAGGAAGGATTTACTCCTCTTGTCCAGGAAAACATAATTGTTCGTCTCGGACAGGTGACTGATCTGAGAATCATTATGCAGCTCTCCGAGATAAAAGAGGAAATCGTAGTCACGGCCAAAACTCCTCTCATCGATAAGACTTCCACCAACACCAGTTTTCACATCACTTCTGATGAGCTGGAAAAGATTCCTGCTCAGAATCGCACGGTGGTCGATGTGATCAAATTCACTCCTGGAGTAACCGGTGTTAGGGTAAACACCCGAAGAGGCATAGCCATGGAAGGGCAGCCGAGTTTCCGGGGGGAAGGAGAAGAAGGAAACAACTGGATTGTGGATGGCCTTTCCATCAGCGGAGTGAGACTGAGAAATTCTGGAATGCGGCTTAATTTCGATTCAATCGATGAAATACAGATCATTTCCGACCCTTTTAGCCCTGAATTCGGATCGGCCTATGGCGGAATCATTAACATGGTGACAAAAAGCGGGAGCAACCAAATAGAGGGAGAATTTTCTCTGGTCTTCAGCGATAAAAGGCTTCAATCCTCACGAAAAGAGCAACTTGCTGTGATCAGTGAACCTGAGCGTTTCTCCAATTACAACTGGTACTTCAACCTGGGCGGCCCTCTGATCAAAGACAGACTGTGGTTCTTTATATCAAACAATTTTTTTTCAGACACGGAACAGACAAGGGACGCCACGATGGATTACTTTTTTATCCCGGGTGGTGATAAGACCGTCCGCAGCGATAATCTCTTCGCTAAGCTCTCCTATGCCATAAACAGCAATCACAATCTCTCCTTAACCACGATCTTCCATAAATCTTTGGGACAGAAGGGAGGAACAGGAATACTTGATATGTTTGAGGAGAAACACTTCTCCGACTTCATCTTCCGCATAAACTATAAAGGGATATTGAACGCTTCTACCTTTATCGAAGCTGGTTTAGGACAAGTGGTGAGAGACTCCCTCATAGAACCGACCGACCAAGACTTAGGGCCAGGTCAGTACTATATCGAAGATTTGGCCCGCAATGTCCATAACTCCTACGGTAATGTCACAGATAATCAGAAAAGGCTCGATTTCAACTTTAAACTCAACAAATACCAGGAAACAGAGAATTTCGGACGCCATGAATTAAGCCTTGGCCTCGAATACTATGCCTTCTCCTCTGAATTTGCAGTAGATTTCACCGGAAAGGAGGAGGATCTATTCCCTGGAAATGGCTTTGACAGTGGGACTAAATATTACTTCGGCTCCTGGAAAGAAGGGAAAAGAACACCCACCTTTTTCTATGAATATGCGGATTTCAACTTCGTCAATTCTTCCCTAGGCATAGGATTGTATTTTAAGGATAAGATCTCCTGGGGAAGATTCACTCTCATGGTAGGAGTCCGGAGCCAGACTCAGGTTTGTCGCAATAATAATAAAGATAAACTCTGGTCCTGGAATCTGAACGATTTCCTCTCGCCTCGGCTTTCTCTGGCTATCGACATCACCGGCGATGGAAATAATATACTGAAACTCGGTTGGGGAAGATTTTCGGATCTGATAACCACCATGCCGTTGGGCCTGTTCAACAGTGGTGCAGGACTCAATTTCCGCACATACAGGTGGATAGGACTGTCGGAGCCGACAGAAGATGAAACACATGATCCCTCCAACTGGGAATTCGAAAACGAGCAAAAAACGCAGCCTTTTGAAGTGGCTGAGGGTTTAAAGCCCAATTTCCTCACCCGTTACCTTGTCGAATTCGACCGGAGGCTGGGAAGCGATTGGGCTCTCAAGGTTCGCTATGTCCGCTCCAGGGCCAAAGGTTTGCTGGAAGTGCTGGCAGTTTTTGACCCCGAGACAAACTACAAATTCCTCTATGATAACTTTGAACAGAAAAGACGGAATTACTGGGGATTTGAATTCGAGCTTAATGGAAAAATAGGTACCAGTCTTCTACTGAATGCTTCATATGTCTATTCATCCGCCGAAGGGACAAATCCAGGTCAAACAGAAACCGGCTCCTGGTCTCAAGAGGAAGGAAGCACCAATTTCCTTGGACTTTTCGGAAATCATATCTTCATTCCTGAAATTCCTGGCCTGAAAGAACTGAAAGAATATTGGGACCGGCAATTAGGCGGACTTGGAGGAAGGGGCATCGGTGATGAGGGCTGGTACGGAAAGCTCCCCTACTCTGTCGATCACAACATCAAAATCAACACCATCTATTGGGGACCTTATAGCCTCGCCATCTCTGCAGCCTTCGAATGGATATCCGGATATTATTGGGAAAAGCTGGGATATGTGCCTTTTTTCGGAGGGTACTATTCCTTTCCCGAAGGAAGAGGATCAAGAGAAACCGCTTCTCATTTCTATTTGGATTTAGGAGTGGAGAAAGAATTTGGTCTTCAAGGTGCCGGCTTTTTTCAAGACTTGACTCTGACATGCAGAGTGGATATCTTCAACCTGCTCAACTCCCAAAAACCCATTTCTTATGTGAAAGAAGATATCCCCATCTTCGGAGAGGTTTGGGGTAGACAGCAGCCTCGACAAGCACGGATTATGATTAAGTTTAAATGGTGAGACTCATTCCACAGTCACACTTTTGGCCAAATTTCGTGGTTGATCCACATCCGCTCCTCTGATGGAAGCTATGTAATAAGCGAAAAGTTGAAGGGGTAAGGTTGTTAAAAACGGGGTGAACAAAGGATTCACATTCGGAATGGGTATCACCCTGTCCACTCTTTTCTGGATTTCCTTATCGTCCTCAAAAGCCACCGCCAGGACATATCCGATTCTTGTCTTGATTTCCGATATGTTGCTCAGCATCTTCTCATAAACTCTATCTTGGGGTATGATGGCCAGAGTAGGCATTTTTTCATCGATGAGTGCAATGGGACCATGTTTCATCTCTCCTCCTGGATATCCTTCGGCATGAATATAGGAAATCTCCTTCAGCTTTAATGCTCCTTCTAAGGCAATGGGGAAATTCACCCAACGACCGAGATAGAGAAAATGAGAAGAAGATGCGAAGTCCTGTGCCAGCTTCTCCAGCGATTTGGCCTCTCTGAGAATCTTTTCCATCTTATGAGGAATTCGCTGGAGAGCACGAATATAGGAGAGAGAGTCCTTCTCCAATAATCTTCCCTTAATCTGAGCTAGATAAAGGGCAAAAAGAGCCAGAGCGGCCATCTGGGCGGAGAAGGTTTTGGTAGCGGCCACCCCGATTTCCGGTCCAGCATGAGTGTAGAGAACTCCTTCAGCCTCTCTGGCCAGGGACGAATTCACCACATTGGTCAGAGCAAGTAAGAGGGCACTCTTTTCTTTGACGGCCCGGAGGGCAGCCAGGGAATCAGCAGTCTCGCCGGATTGAGAAATGACGATTACCAGAGAATCCTTATCCAGGATGAAATCTCTGTATCGGTATTCTGAAGCATACTCCACATCCACAGGAATCTGGGCCAGGCTCTCTATAAAACACTTGCCCACTAGTCCCGAATGATAGGAAGTGCCACAAGCAATGATAACCACTCTTCGGATATCCTCAAGAACCTGGGATGACAGACCTATCTCTTCCATCCAGACTTTTCCTGTATCCAGTGACATCCTTCCGTTGAGGGTGTCTCTAATCACCTGAGGCTGTTCGAATATCTCTTTGAGCATGAAATGCTTGAATCCACTCTTTTCAATCATCAATGGGCTCCAGGAAATATGATCCGCCTTCTTCTTCAACGGATTCCCTTCGAAATCAAAAAACTTCACTCCCACCTTATCTATGACCGCCATCTCCCTATCTTCGAGAAAGACAATCTGCTGAGTATGGCTAAGGAGAGGGTTGAGATCTGAAGAGACCAGAAATTCCTTTTCCCCTAATCCCACCACAGCTGGGGGGCCCACTTTGGCGACTACTATCTTTCCTGGGTCTTGGGTGGAAAGCACAGCTATGGCATAAGCTCCTTCAAGCTCCTTGGTTGCCTTTTGGACAGCTTCTTCTAGAGATGAGCCAAAGTATTTTTCCACCAGATGAGCGATAACTTCTGTATCTGTTTCTGTCCGGAATGAATGGCCCTCTGCTCTAAGCTTCTCCTTTAAAGGAAGATAATTTTCGATGATTCCATTGTGAACCACGACCAAATGGCCTGAACAATCTCGGTGGGGATGAGCATTCTCTTCACAGGGACGGCCATGGGTGGCCCACCGGGTGTGTCCCACTCCATAGCTTCCTTGGAGAGGTTCTTGCTGAAGGCTCTTCTCTAAAGAGCAGATCTTGCCTTTGACTCGTCTGATCTGGACTCGGTTCCCGTTGACAACAGCAATCCCGGCTGAATCGTATCCTCTGTACTCCAGCTTTTTCAGACCTTCTACCAGCACAGAAACCACATCTTTCGAACCCACATATCCAATAATGCCGCACATCACTTCTTCCCTTTTTTCTTTGCCCACCCGGATTTTTCGATCTGTTTACCCCGGGCAACAGCCAAAGATTCGGGGGAGACATCTTTGGTAATGGTGGAACCCGCGCCCACGTAGGAATTCTTTCCTATTTTAACTGGAGCCACTAGTTCTACTCCTGATCCAATAAAGGCGCCTTCCTCGATCAAAGTCCGATGCTTTCGTTTTCCATCATAGTTACATGTTATGGTACCTGCTCCGATGTTGACTTTTCCTTCCACTCGGCAATCTCCAAGATAGGTAAGATGGCCAGCTTTGGAATTTTGGCCAAAAATTGTGTTTTTCATCTCCACAAAGTTTCCCACCTTGGCACCTTCTTGAATCTCAGTTTTGGGGCGCAAATGAGTGAAAGGCCCCACCTGCGCTTCATCCCTTATGGTGCTCTCCTCAATCATGGTAGAACTGAGTATTTTAACTCTGTTACCGACTCTGGAATCGACGATGTGGACAAAAGGATAGAGTTGACACTGTTTTCCAATTCGAGTCTTCCCTTCAAGAATCACAGAGGAGTGGATGATAGTGTCCTCACCTACTATGACGTTAAGATCGATCCACGTGGTGGAAGGATCGTAGACAGTAACACCCTCTTCTGTAAGGGATTTAATTTTTCTCTCACGTAGAACATTGACGGCCTTGGCCAGTTCATAGCGGTCATTGACACCGACAATCTCTTGGGACTGCGAAGTTCTGTATGATCCCACTTTTTTATTGGCGTTTATCATAATCTCGATGACATCTGTCAGATAATACTCACCTTTCTTATTCCTGTTTGAGACATTGGGTAAAGCTTGGAAAAGGTCATTGATTTTAAACAGATAGACTCCAGCATTGATCTCTTTAATCCTCCGCTGGGATGGAGAAGCTTCCTTTTCCTCTAAGATTTTCTCTATTCTGTTACCAGAACGAATAACGCGACCAAAACCTGTTGGATTATCCAATTCTGCCGTCAGGAAGGTCAATGCATTGCCCTCTCTTTGATGGAGCCTTAGAAAGGATCGTAAAGTCTCAGAGCGGAGCAAAGGCAAATCAGCGTTGATGACGAGTAGATCCTTTTCTTTTTCCATCTTTATAACCTCTCGCGCTGCCATCACCGCATGAGCTGTCCCTAATTGTTTCCTCTGAACCACAAAATCCACTTTTCTGAAGCGAAATTCATCCATCACTTGCTTTTTTTGGTGTCCAACTACCAGGTAAACCGTCTGCGGTCTCAATTCTTTCACACAATCCAGCACCAGCTGAAGCATCGACCTGCCCAAAAGAGTATGGAGCACCTTGTTTTTTTCTGACTTGAATCGCGTGCTCTCTCCAGCGGCTAGGACAAGAGCTACAAATCCTTTTTTCATGCCATCCTGGTTATGAGTTTGAATCTTTTGTCCTTTCTGATCTCTTCAAAGTCGCTCTCATTCTGAGCTAATATGCTAAAAAATTTATCCACTTGGATCGCTTTCTTGAGGTGATCCAGACACTTCTCATTATTACCCAAAAGACAGTAGACATCAGCCATGAGATAGAGAATCTTTCCTTCTTTGGGTTTCATCTGGCGAGCCTTTTCCAACATTTTCAGCGCTTCTTGGTAATCACCTTGATTCATTTTGTAGACGCTGTACTGAAAATAATCATCCAGAGATTTGAGCTGTATTTTCTCTTTCTGCTTTCTTTCCTCACAGATAGAAAGATAGATCTGAGCACGGTCAATCAATTCCTTCTCAGCCGAATATTTCTCTTTAAATGTTTTCAAGAGCTGGGATGCCCTTGCGCAATCTCCCTTGTGGAAAGCTTTCATAGCTTGAGTGTAAACGCTCAACGCTTTCTGGTAATCATTTTTGCCCTTGCTTTTATCTGTGGCCAATTTTCCCTCCCTTAATAACTTCAATAAAAAGTATCACCCATTCTATCTCAGAATACCGAATTTGACAAGGGGAAAGCCCTCATGTTCCTTCTTATAAAATCGTAACAAGTAAAAAAAAAGGAGGACATGATATCTACGTTCCTTCTCCCCACAGCTTCTTTCTCGAAATCATTCTTGTCAATTTCAAAACCTGAGTAAATCGCCTTTAGGGATGAATCCCAAGATGATTTTTCCTGTCTATAAGGGTGAAAGGATAAAATCTACAAGATATTTCTCGCCTGAATGGTATTATCTTAAGTTCTCATTTCTCTAAGTTTTTTCCTCATAGAAGCAAAATAGCTCTTGAGGAAATTTTGTTTCGGGAGACTCCGCTCTTTCTGGAAAAATCAAATCATCAGGCATAGTTCCAGAATTGCGGATTTTCCAGGAGGAAACGGACAGCTTTCAAGTGAAGAGTGTGTCCGGCTTTATAGGCCTTGAAATGTCCGATAAGGGAGCGGCCTGCGAGGGCGAGATCTCCGATAAAATCCAAAATTTTGTGACGGACAAACTCATCAGGAAAATGGAGAGGTCCGTTTATGACTCTTTTCTCATCCAGAATCAATGCGTTCTCCAGCGATCCTCCCAAGGCCAAACCCTGTTGCCTGAGAACCGAAACATCCTTCAAGAAGCCGAAAGTACGGGCAGGGGCTATCTCCTTGATAAAATTTTCCTTCTCCACCAGGAAGCTTTTTTCCTGTCTCATGATAGCAGGATGATCGAATTCGATACAGTAGGTGATGCGGAATTCTTCATCCGGGAAGAATGAGACAGAAGCATTTTTTCCCCGTATCGTGAAAGGCCTTGCGATCTTGATGGATTTTCTTTTTCTGGGAAGTGATCTTAAACCTGCTTGATGCATGGCTTGGGCAAGAAGGAAAGCGCTTCCATCGCCAATTGGAATCTCATCCCCGTCCATATCTACCAACAGGCTATCGATGCCGAAGACATGAAGAACTGCCAACAGATGTTCCAGAGTTTGAATCTGGCATACTTGAGAAACAAGTGAAGAGCTGTTTTTTGCTCGTATGTTCCGCCAATCAAGAGGAATTTCAAGATTATCTAAATCTGTTCTTCGAAAGACAATCTTGCCTAAAGATGAAGGTTTTAATCGAACATTGACATATTTTCCAGTGTGGATTCCTATTCCTGAAATACGCACCTCCCTCTCGACAGTGCACATCTGCTTCATTGGTTTCTCACCTTAACAAGTATACTCCATGTCCAGCTCCATCTGTCAAATCTTTGGGGTCAGAAAAGGGGTGAGGCTTCGCCATCAAAGGAAGCCAATGGACATTGTTCTTGCCCTGTGCATCTATGCTAATCAACCCTGACCCCAAAAGATCCCAGTCCTGACTCCAGCTACATCTATGAATTCTCCATAACATATGGTAGACTTATGAAAAATGAAAGCACAACTGGAAGATGTCCTGAGAGAGGTCTTTGAGCGAAAGATTTCTCCCGAAGAGGCGCTTCGGCTTTTAAAGGATTATCCTTATAAAGACCTTAGCTTTGCTAAAATCGATCATCATCGCGAACTGAGGAGAGGATTTCCTGAGATGGTCTACGGAGGAGGAAAAACAGAGGACCAGATCATAAAGATCGCCCAGGAGATTCTCAAAAAACGAAGCAATCTCTTGGTGACCAAAGTGGAGCCCGAGGTTTTTAAAAAGATTAAGAAAGAAATCCCCGCTATCCATTACAATGCACTAGGGAAGACCGCTTATCTCAAGAAGAAAAAGCCTTCTCCCGGAAAAGGAAAAATTGTGATCATCACAGCGGGAACATCGGATATTCCCGTTGCTGAAGAAGCCAGTGTGACGTGCGACCTCCTGGGGAATGAGGTTGAAAAAATATACGATGTGGGAGTAGCTGGAATCCATCGTCTGTTTGGAGAGATGGAAAAGATCAAGGATGCCAGGATCATCATCGTCATAGCTGGAATGGAAGGGGCACTCCCTAGTGTGATCGCAGGAATCACCGATATCCCCATCATAGGCGTCCCTACCAGTATCGGCTACGGAGCCAGCCTTAAGGGACTGGCAGCTCTCTTAGCAATGCTCAATTCATGTCCCGGCGGTGTGGCGGTGGTGAACATCGACAACGGATTCGGCGCTGGCTATCTAGCAAGTCTCATTAACCATCTGTGAGTATTTGATCGTCTATCCCTTCTGACTGTCCTCAATCTGCCTTTTCCATCGACAAAAAAACTATTATCTATTCATCGAACACCGCATTTGTCCAAATGACATTCCTCAATTGCTCTATTGACAGCGACTGTAAGCTTTATTTTATAGAAAAACACATCAGTCGATGGATAAAAGATAAAAAATTCATAACGCTTTATTTTTTAAGCATTTAGCTGCTTGACAAATGGCAAATTCACCCCTATATTTACTAGGTAAATAGGCTTGCACAACGACATCAAAGATGGAGATTGTCGATCAAGTAAGACAGACAGCCAATATCGTCGATATTGCCTCTCAATACACCACTTTGAGGAGACGAGGAAGGCGGCACGTGGGACTCTGCCCTTTCCATTCTGAGAAGGATCCCTCCTTCACCGTAGACGATGAAAAACAGCTCTTCCACTGTTTTGGCTGCGGGATGGGAGGAGATATCTTCACCCTAGTCATGGAAAAGGAAAACCTGAGCTTTCCCGAAGCTCTGAGATTCCTGGCTGAAAAATATAATATTCCTCTTCCTCAAAAAAGACAATTATCTGCCCAACAACAAAAATTGGAAGAAAAAATAGACAAGATAAACCAAAGTGCTCTCGCTTTTTTCAAGAAAAACCTGTTTAACACTCAAGAAGGAAAAGAAGCGCTCCATTACTTGAAGAAGAGAAATATCTTAGAAGAAATCATCCAGGCCCTCAAGATCGGATATGCCTTGAATTCCTGGGATTCTCTTCTTTCCTTTTTCCGGGGGAAAAACGTCTCTCCCCAGGATCTTGAGAAGGCGGGATTGGTTATTCTCCGGCAGAAGAAGGAAGGTTATTATGATCGATTCAGGGGGAGGATCATCTTCCCTATATTCAATCTCACTGGAAAAGTGGTTGCTTTCGGAGGGAGGACCATTTTCGATGACGACCCCAAATATCTGAATTCCCCGGATACTCCCGTATACTCCAAGGGAAAACTGCTCTATGGCCTGAATTTCTGCAGAGATGATATCCGGGAAAAGGGAGAAGTCATCCTGGTCGAAGGCTACACAGATTTTATCTCCCTCTACAGGACCGGGATAAGAAACATCGCCGCCTCTCTGGGAACGAGCTTGACATCCGGTCAGGTCCATGAAGCAAGAAAATTCGCCAAGGGGATTGTGATCAGCTATGATGCCGACTCTGCTGGAAAGAAAGCAGCTGTGCGAGCCGTCTCGCTCTGTTTCGAAAATGGTGTCGAAATCAGAGTTCTGAATCTGCCTCCTAACATGGATCCTGACAGTTTTATCCATCAACACGGTCCCGAAGCTTTTAAAAACCTAGTGGAAAAAAGCACCCCTGGCCTGAGATTCCTTATAGACTTCTATCTTCTGGAAGAGAAGAAGGAAACGCCGGAAGAGAAAAGCAAAGTTGTCAGGACCGTGGTGGAAGAAATCGAGAAAATCCCAGACCGAGTAGTTCGCAGTGAATACTTGAAAAAAGCCAGCGAATACCTTGATGTGGAAGAAGAAGTCTTGCGCTCTATAACCCGCCAGAAATCAACCAAGGGTGAGAGCACAGAAAGAAAGTTTTTTTATCTCGCTGAAAAGAGACTTCTTCAAATACTGATGGGAGATAAACTCATCGCTCCTTATGTCTACTCGGAGATGAAGGAAGAAGACTTTCGGGAATTACAAAGTGAACCAATATTTCGAGTTCTCTCAGATTCTTTCAAAAATGGGAAGAACCTGGATTTTTATGAAATTACGGAAAAAATTGATCCGTCCCTGCTGAGTTGTCTCTCGGAAATCCTGATGGAGAATGAGCAAACCCCCACACTAGAAGAGGCCCTGGACTGTCTCTTTACTTTAAGAAAACTTTCCCTTGAAAAAAGGTCAAAAAAATTGAAGACTGAAATCGCTAGATTGGAAAAACAGGGTGAAAAGGAGAAACTGCGATCCCTTCTCAGCCAGAGACTGGATTTGGCCAAAGAAATACTACTGTTATCGAAACGGAATGACTAAAAAATAAGTTATAATAAAAGGTAGAGTTTTACCTTAGATAGGAGATAGAAAGATTGTCCTCCGATGATAAATACCAAAAGGATGAAATCCATCAGCTCATCTCTAAAGGAAAAAAGCAAGGATATCTTCTTTTCGAAGAGATCGACAAAACCTTCCACGACGATTTGGATGACGACCAGGAGTTCGATGATTTTCTTAGCTCTATGGATGACTACGGAATCAAAATCCTGGATAGCAGACACAAAGAAGCTGTTCCTAAGAGAAAAAAGAGCGACCTTGTCTCCCTGGAAGGTTTGGAAAGGACAACCGATCCCGTAAAACTTTACCTTCGGGAGATGGGCAATATCTCGCTCCTCACCCGGGAGGGCGAAATCGCCATTGCCAGAGAGATCGAAAGGGGTGAGAAAGCGATTATCAAAGCCCTCTGCAAAACCCGCCTGGTACTCAACGGAGTCCTCAGCCTGGAAGAGAAAATCAACGAAAACCCTGAAATCATCCACGAAATGTTTGATCTTAGCGAAGAGGATGTCTCCGAAGGCAAACTGGAGGAAAAACGTAAACAGATCGCCTCCAAAATCAAAAGGATAAGAAAACTGAGTGCCAAGTTCGACAGTATTCCATCAACTAAGAAATACAGAATGCAGAGAGGCCGTCTCATCATCCAGATGAGCCGTCTCATCCAGTTGCTCAACATCCTCTCCGACCACCGAGAGAAGATCATCGAGATTCTTCGAGATAAGCTCAAAGTTATAAACGAATTGGAAGAGTCAAAAGAGGAATTCAACCTCTCCCTGAGTCGTGTTAAGAGAAAGGAAAGAAAGGCGGAGCTCAAGAAAAAAATTAAAGAAATCAATAGGCTTCTCCGCACATACCATAAGGAGATTGGACTCGATTCCCAAGCATTGAGAAAAACACTCCGCGCCATCACTACCGGAAAAAAAATCAGCGATCAGGCAAAGAAGGAGCTTGTGGCTGCCAATTTAAGGCTGGTGGTTTCCATAGCCAAAAAATACAGCAACCGCGGACTTCAGTTCCTGGATTTGATCCAAGAAGGAAACATGGGTTTGATGAAAGCTGTGGAGAAGTTTGAATACCGGCGTGGATACAAATTCTCCACATATGCAACCTGGTGGATAAGGCAAGCCATCACCAGAGCTATCGCTGACCAGGCACGGACCATCCGCATACCTGTGCATATGATTGAAACCATCAACAAGCTGATTAGAGTATCCAGAAGTTTAGTCCAAGAGATTGGGAGAGAGCCTTCTAGTGAGGAAATTGCCAGGAAAATGGACATGCCTGTGAACAAGGTCAGAAAAATCATAAAGATCGCCCAGGAGCCCATATCTCTGGAGACCCCCATAGGAGAGGAGGAGGACAGTCATCTGGGAGATTTTATCGAGGATAAGTTCATGCCATCCCCTCCGGATACCGTCATTCATATCAATCTGAGGGAGCAGATCGAGGAAGCCTTAAAATCCCTTACTGAGAGAGAAGCAAAAGTCTTAAAGATGAGATTCGGTTTAGGAGACGGTAACGAACACACTCTGGAAGAGGTCGGACAACAGTTCAAGGTTACTCGAGAGCGAATCCGCCAGATTGAGGCAAAGGCTTTAAGAAAGCTGAAGCATCCCAGTCGCAGCAGAAAGTTAAAATCTTTTGCCAACACTGATTGATGTAAGGAGACATCTCGAATCCAACATCCTTCCCTCCATTTCCACCAATGGAAATTCGCCTTCGGTTTATTCCGGATGTGGAAATGCTTCCCACTGTCTACTTCCTAAATGTCACTTCCTAAATTGACTTGAAATTTGAGATTTGCTATAAGAGAGGAAGGGCCTATAGCTCAGCGGTAGAGCCACCGGCTCATAACCGGCAGGTCCCAGGTTCGAATCCTGGTAGGCCCATTTCCCAGACGAGGAAAAAATGTGGACAGCGACTTTGAGAATTTAATCAAACTGCAGTATCTCGATTCAGAAATACAGAAAATATCCCTTTTCCTCCAAAACATCCCATTCCAATTAGAAGAGATCGACAAAAAAACCGAAGAAAGCTCCCAGATCGTCCTCCAGGCAAAAGAAAAACTTAGCCAAAACCAGAAAAAGAGGAGAAATCTGGAAACCCAAGCCCAGGATATCAAGGGCCAAATTTCAAAGTATAAACGCCAACTCAACGAAGTCAAAACCAACAAAGAATACAGCTTCTTGCTTAAAGAAATCGAAGAAGCCCAGAAAAAGATGGATCAGCTTGAAGAAGAAATCATAAGCGATATGCTGCTGGCTGACGATATCGAGAAAGAAATAAAAGAAGCCACCCGAAAGGCGGAGATCACTAACGAGAAATATTCGAAGGAAAAAGAGACCCTTCAGCAAAGGTCAAAAGAAGAGGAGGGAAAAAAGACGAAGCTCCTTAAAAACAAAGAGAGACTCCTGCCAAAAATCCCTCCAATCCAGGTCAGCCTTTACCTGAAAATATATAACAACAAGAACGGCATCGCCCTCTCTCCCGTTAGAGACGAGTTCTGTTCTATGTGTCATATGCGGATCAGGCCCCAGATGCTGAATGAACTTAAGTCAGAAAACGAGCTTATCCTCTGTGAAAATTGCGGAAGGATTCTTTACTGGCAAGAAGAAAAAGAAAAATCAGCCTGATTCAAGCCTAATTCTTTTTAAGGAGATTTATCCCTCGATCTTTACATATCCAAATCTTCTCTATACAGAGATTCAATCAAGTCAGCATACTTCTTCTCCACGATATTCCTTTTGACCTTCAAGGTAGGAGTGATCTCTCCTTTCTCAATCTCGAAATCTCGATCCAGAAGAGCAATCTTTTTAACTTTCTCATAGGAAGAAAGCCCAGGCGTGGATCGATCCACTTCCGAATGCAAAAAATTGATCACTCTTTCATCTTTAACCAGCTCACTAACGTTCTCGTAAGGGATCTTGTTGTATTTGGCATAATCTACTAATTTATCGAAATCAGGTACGATCAAAGCAGAGACAAATTTCCTCTTGTCACCAATGACCATGGCATTGGAAATATAGGAATTCGTTTTCAAAATGTTTTCGATGGGTTGAGGGGCAACATTCTTTCCTCCCGCCGTGACGATGATATCTTTCTTTCTGTCGGTGATGACTAGAAACTCGTCTTCATCCAAATAGCCTATATCTTCTGTATGAAACCAGCCTCCTTTGAAAGCTTCCTCTGTCTCAGCATCTATCTTGTAGTAGCCTTTCATAACATGAGGCCCCCTGGTTAGTATCTCTCCGTCTTCAGCGATTTTCACATCCACTCCAGGAATGGCTCTCCCTACAGTTCCAAACTTTATATGATCAAGCGTATTGACTGCAATCACAGGAGATGTCTCTGTTAAACCATAGCCTTCGAGAACAATCAGCCCCATGGCATAGAAGAATTCCGCAATGTCTTTGGAAAGAGGAGCTCCTCCAGAGACAAAAAACCTGACCCTGCTTCCCGTCCTTTCAATAATCTTGGAAAAGACAAGTTTATGGGCGAGATTCTTCCTGAATTGAAGCAATCCAGAAACAGGCTGGTTCTGGAGTTTTTTTTGTCCATACTCTCTTCCCACCTTAACAGCCCAGAAGAAAATTTTCCTCTTCAAGGCCGAGCTCTGGAGTACATTGTCCATGACCTTGGAATAGATCTTCTCGAAAACACGAGGGACACTGACCATGATATGGGGCCTAACCTCAAGCAAATTCTCGGCCACGGTTTCTATGCTTTCGGCATAAGCAATCGAACAGCCCTTGTAGAGGTAGGTAAAAGTCACCATCCGCTCTAAAACATGTGATAACGGCAAGAAGGAAAGCACAGTATCCTTATCTGAGAAGGGGATGATCTCTGAGCAACTTTTCACGTTGCTGACAAAATTGCCATGAGTCAACATGACTCCCTTGGGAATCCCAGTGGTCCCCGATGTGTAGATGATGGAGGCAATATCAGCGGGCGATATGGCTAAGGCCCCTTTTTGAAAAATTTCGGGATCTTCTTGATGAAGTCTTCTGCCCTTATCCATCACCTCTTCGAAAGTCAACACCCCTTCAGGAGCTTCTGGAGCAAAAGTGATGTAATGGGAAACCTTTATTAACTCACCTTTGATAGTTTCTATCTTTTTCCATAGCTCCTGATCGGAATAGACGACTATCCTGGCATCGGAATTTTCGACGATATACTTGATCTGCTCTGGGACAAGAGAGGTATAGATAGGAACTGTTATTCCTCCCAAACATAGATTGGCCAGGTCTGTGATCATCCATTCCGGTCTGTTATCCGAGAGGATGACGAGTTTGTCTTCTGTCTTCTGTCCTAAGGCTCTCAAGCCCAAAGAAAAAAACTTAATTCTGTTACCAATTTCCTCGGTGGAAAGAGCAACGTACTTCCCCTCTTTTTTATACATCATCAAATCATCTTTGGGATACGACTCGACTGTATTCAAAATAAGCTGACTGATTGTTTCAACCACTTTGCCCTCCTTGATTTATGTTGGGTCAATTTTAAAGAAGAAAACAATCCACTGTCAAGCCATTCTCGTCAGCGGTAAGCATTTCCAAATCCGTGGGGGGTGAAGATATTTGGTTATTTTCACTTTTTGAAAGAGGATAGGTGACTCTTGCCAAGCCTGAAGCGAAAAGGGACCTTAATACCTTTCTTGTTTATGCTACAGAAGAGATCATGCGAATAAGGTCAAAATGATAAGTTCTCAAAGTTATGGAAGCTATGAAAGCTTGGCTCCGATCTCAGAAGGTGTTCCTTACCTTGGCCATGGACACCACTCTATCATCCTTGGCCAGCTCAATGATTTTTACACCCTGGGTGGCTCTCCCTAAAGGTCTCACCTGTTCCGTCTTTATCCGAATCACCTTGCCTAGCTCTGTGATCAATAGCATTTCCTCTTCAGAAATTCCTCCAATACCTATAGCTTCGCCGATCCTCTTGTTGACCTTAAGGTTGAGCACACCTTTTCCCCCTCTTCTGTGTCGGGGATAAAGGCTGATATCTGTCTTTTTCCCGTATCCCTTACTGCTTGCAGTAAAAATATACTTGTCATCTGTCTCAATGACCACCATTCCTATGATCGTATCTCCACGGCCAAGGGTCGCAGATTTAACGCCAGCAGCTTGACGGCCCATGGCTCTGATTTCACTTTCTTTAAACCGGATGGCCTTCCCCGTCCTTGTTCCAATGAGGATATCCTTCTCTCCATCGGTGAGCTTGGTCATCAGCAATTCAGCATTCTTATTGAGAGTGACAGCGATAATCCCCCCTTTCCGCATATGCCGAAAATCACTCAATCTTGTCTTCTTGATCTTTCCATCAGAACACAGCATCACGACATAGAGATCTTCAGAAAAATCTTTTACTCCGATCACAGAACTAACCCCCTCTTCCGGGCCAAGCTGGAGAAGGTTCTTGATGGACTTCCCCCTTCCAGAAACTCCCACATCAGGTATATCCAAGGCCTTTAGCCAGTAAAGTCTTCCTTTGTTGGTGAAAAAGAGAAGATAACTGTGGGTAGAACAAATAAAGAGATACTGCACTACATCCTCAGGTTTCATGCTGATCCCTCTTCTTCCCTTTCCCCCTCGACCCTGGAAGTGATAATAGCTCAATGAGGTTCTTTTAACATAACCTGATGAAGTATAGGTAACCGCTACATTCTCCTCTTTGATCAGGTCTTCGGGTTTAAGCTCGGATATTTCTTCCTCTTTAATTTCCGTCTTTCTCTCGTCTTGGTATTCCTCTTTTATTTTGGCCAGTTCATCCACAATGATATTCAGAATAAGCTTTTCGCTCCCCAAGATTCGTTTCAGTCTAATGATGGTCTTCTTCAGCTCATTAAACTCGTCCTGTATTTTCTTTCTCTCCATTCCAGTCAACTTCTGCAGCTGTAAATCCAGTATAGCTTGAGCCTGCACTCTTGTCAGACGGAAGTTGGTGATGAGTCCTTTTCTTGCCTGATCGACGGTTCGAGAAGAACGGATGAGAGATATGATCTCATCCAGATGGTCCAGTGCCACCATCAATCCTGCCAGAATGTGAGCCCTCAGTTCTGCTTTTTTCAGCTCATAGCGGGTTCGACGCCTGACCACGTCCTGACGATGGGAGATAAAATAGAGCATCATATCGAGGAGGCTGAGAAATTTTGGCTGTTTCTCTACGATAGCCAAGAGGATAATTCCATAGGATGTGTGAAGGCTGGTGTGTTTGTAGAGGTTATTGAGGATGATCTCCGGCAGCTCACCCTTTCTGACCTCAATCACCATCCGCATCCCTTCTCGGTCTGATTCGTCTCTTATATCGGCAATTCCCTCTATCTTTTTGTCGTTTACCAGGCTGGCAATATTCTCTAAAATTTTAGTCTTGTTCACCTGATAGGGAATTTCAGTGATGACGATGCGGTCTCTATCGTTGCGTCTCCCTCTCTCTATAGTCGCCCTCGCTCTGACCGTTATGGTTCCTCTTCCGGTGGAATAAGCCTCTTTTATCCCATCTGTGTCAAAGATCAACCCGCCGGTGGGAAAATCAGGGCCAGGGATAAACTGCATGATCTCTTCTAGAGTGGCTTTGGGATGACGTATAAGATGGATGATGCCGTCTACAACCTCGCTCAGGTTGTGAGGAGGAATGTTAGTGGCCATCCCTACGGCTATACCCGAACTTCCGTTGACAAGAAGGTTAGGGAACTTGGCGGGAAGCACATCAGGCATTCTGAAACTTCCGTCGTAATTGGGAACAAAATTGACCGTATCCTTATCGATATCAGCTAAAAGTTCTTGGGTAATTTTCCTCATCCGGACTTCGGTGTATCTCATAGCAGCGGGAGGGTCCCCATCTATCGAACCAAAATTCCCCTGTCCGTCTACCAGCGGATAGCGAAGGCTGAAATCCTGAGCCATGCGCACCAAGGTATCGTAGACAGCCACTTCTCCATGAGGATGGTATTTCCCGATAACATCTCCCACGATACGGGCGGACTTTTTGTATGGCTTGTTCCAGGTGCTGCCCATATCATACATGGCATAGAGAGTGCGGCGATGGACGGGTTTGAGGCCATCCTTGATATCTGGAATGGCCCGCCCGATAATCACGCTCATGGCGTAATCAAGATATGAGCGTCTCATTTCTTCTTCGAGACTGACGACAGATAGTTTATCATTCATTTTTTTCTATCCAGGGAAAATACGATGGATATCCTTTTCTTAATGATCAAATGTCCAGATTCTGAGCTTCGAGGGCATTTTCCTCGATAAAATCTCTTCGAGGCTGCACCTCATCACCCATCAGGATGGTGAATACTTTGTCTGCTTCCACTGCATCCCGGATGGAAACTTGGGTGAGAAACCTCTCTTCCGGATCCATGGTGGTCTCCCAAAGCTGCTCAGGAGTCATCTCTCCCAATCCCTTGTACCTCTGGATGATGATTCCCTTCTTCCCTTTGTCGAAAAGATATTCAAGCAGTTTGGCCTCATTCTCGATCTTGATCTTTTCACTGTCGCTTATCAGCTGGAAAGGAGGATTAAATCTTTCCAGGTCTTTATGGATTTTGTAGAGGTTTTGATATTCTACGGATTGGATGAGACCCAGGTTGACCTTGCAGGAAACGTTCATTCCGTTAACCTGAAAATTAACAGCCAGCTCATACAGGCCATGCTCTTCATCACTGCTCAAAACAGACACAATACCTTTCTCAGTCAGGAGACTCTGGATTGTCTCCATATTTTTCTTCTTTTCCAAGAATCCGGATCCTTCCACCCCGCTGGCGAGAAGAATATCTACAAGGAACAAAGGATAATTTTTCCTCTCCAATATTCGGATGTAATTTTTCTTGGCGATTATTTTTTGGAGAAACCTTCGGAACTTATCTCCTTTGATGATCTCTTTTCTCCTGTTTACCTTAATCTGGAACTCCTGCGAAATCTTTCTGATTAAATATCTTTCAAACGTCCTTTCGTCCCTTAAATATTCAGCGGATTTCCCTTTCGATATTTTGTACAGGGGGGGTTGGCCGATATAGAGAAAGCCTCCCTCTATGAGCTGAGGGATATGCCTGTAGAAAAAAGTCAGAAGCAGGGTTCTTATATGAGAGCCGTCCACGTCAGCATCGGTCATGATGATGACCCTATGGTAGCGCAACTTATCTACGTTGAATTCTGTAGGTTCATAGCCCGTGCCCAGAGCAGAAATGATGGTCCCGATTTCAGCGCTCTTGAGAACCTTGTCAAATCTGGCTTTTTCTACGTTTAGTATTTTTCCCCTCAAAGGCAGAATGGCCTGAAAGCGTCGATCTCTTGCTTGTTTTGCTGACCCCCCTGCTGAATCTCCTTCTACCAGGAACAGCTCGCTATGAGCAGGATTTCTCTCTTGACAATCGGCCAATTTACCAGGAAGAATGGTGGATTCCAGAACTCCTTTGCGACGGGCCAATTCTCTTGCCTTACGGGCCGCTTCTCTAGCTCTAGCCGCTTCCAGAATCTTGGAGACGATTTTCTTGGCAACCGTCGGGTTCTCCTCAAAATAGATAGACAACTGCTCATTAACCACAGATTCCACGATTCCCTTTACTTCGCTGTTGCCGAGTTTTGTCTTTGTCTGGCCTTCAAACTGAGGATTCTTGAGCTTCAAGCTCAACACCGCACACAGCCCTTCTCTTGTATCCTCTCCGGATAGATTCTGGCTCAAGTCTTTTATCAGGTTGTTGGCGTTGGCATAATTGTTTATAGACCTGGTCAAGGCCGCCTTAAAACCTATGAGGTGAGTCCCCCCTTCGGAGGTGTTGATGTTGTTGACAAAGGAAAAAATTGTTTCTGAATAACTGGTGCTGTACTGCAGAGCCATCTCCACCATGGTCTCATCCTTGTCACATTCAAAGTAGATGGGTTTGGGATTAAGGAGCGTTTTGTTCTGGTTTAAGTACTGGACAAATTCTTTGATTCCACCTTTATACTGAAATTCGTTCTTCCTATCATGGCTTTCGTCAACGAGGCTAATCTTCAATCCTTTGTTCAGGAAAGAAAGTTCTCTCAGTCTTTGGCTGAGTATTTCGAAGTTGAACTCGATGGATTCAAAGATTTCTCTATCTGGCTTGAAGGTGATCTTTGTTCCCGTGTTCTTTGTCTTTCCAATCTTTTTGAGTTTAGAAGTGGCTTTTCCTCTTTGATAACTCTGGGTATAAACTCCGCCTCCTATCTTAATCTCCAGATCCAGCTTCTCCGAAAGAGCGTTGACAACGGAAACGCCAACTCCATGGAGACCGCCAGAAACCTGATATGTCTTGGTATCAAATTTCCCCCCGGCGTGAAGAGTAGTCATCACGATTTCGGCAGCAGGACGTTTCTCTTTCTTGTGAAGCCCGACAGGAATACCCCGTCCGTTATCGATGACAGTCACGCTATTGTCCACATGAACATTGACATCGATCTTGTCACAATATCCAGCCAAAGCCTCATCGATGCTATTATCTACTACTTCATAAACCAGATGATGGAGACCTCCCGGTCCTGTGGAGCCTATATACATGGCTGGCCGCTTCCGAACCGCTTCCAGTCCTTTGAGGACTTTTATGCTTTGTGCAGTATACTTGGAGTCTTTCTTTTTCTTCATTTTTTAGAAAAAAGAGGGGCTATGAAGGCAGGAACTTTACATAACCCTAGGGGCATATTTTTCGTTTTCTTATTATATCTTATATGACGTTCAGAGTAAAGAAAAATTATCGTTTTTTTCTCTGGTTTTTAAGGGGAAAAACAGATGATCTCTTTACTTCTTTTTTGTATTCCAGGGATTATTTAAGCCTCTTTATCTCTTTTGAAAGCATGATGCGCAGAATTGGATTTAAAATGCGTAAAAAAGGTGCTTTCTCGGCCCAGAAAACATCTGCATTTCCGTGATGATTTTGGGAACAGTCAGGCAAGCTGAATCGTCAGCCCGCGAATTTTCCCCAGCGAGGATGGAGAGGAACCGGCGCTGGAATTGATTATATCCCTTATCATTAGCTCCGTTGGAAAGAAGATAATGCCCTGGGCCTATTTGAAAATGAAAAAATAGGCTATAATTTATGAGGTAAAAAATGCCGGCAAATCTTCCACCTCAATATTTTGAAACGGAAAGAAAACTCAAGACTGCCAAAAATCCTCAAGAAAAAATCAAGATCTACGAAGAACTCCTGTCTATTGTTCCCAAACATAAAGGCACAGAAAAACTGCAAGCTCTTCTCAAGACAAAAATAGCCAAGTTCAAATCAGATGCTCAAAAAAAGCCATCCATCGCCAAACATGAACCCACTCATCACATAGAAAAGGCGGGAGCCGGACAACTCATCTTGGTTGGTCCGCCCAACGTGGGAAAATCCATGCTGTTAAAATCTCTCACCAACGCCCACCCTGAAATCGGGGATTATCCCTTCACAACCCGGATACCCTCTCCAGCAATGATGCTCTATGAAAAAGTCCAGATTCAGCTCATCGACACACCACCCATAACTCTAGAATACATGGAAGTCTGGTATCCGGAATTGATCAAAGGGTCGGATGGAATCCTGTTTATTTTGGACTCAGGGAGCTCTAATCAAGCCGAACTCTTTCAAGCGCTCCGGGAAAAATTGAGAGAAAAGAAGATAGAAATGCTTGGACAAATTCCCGACATCAATGCCGAAGAGAAGCTCTTTCAGAAAAAAACCCTTATCGTCGCCAACAAAATAGATCTTCCCCAAGCAAGAAATACTCTTCCACGGCTGCAAGAAGCTCTGGCCCCTGGCTTTAGTATTTTTCCTGTCTCTGCCATTCGGGGAGACAACTTGGCAGAGCTGAAAAAAAAGATTTATCTCTTCCTGGATATCCTCCGCGTCTACAGTAAAGCCCCTGGCAAGAAGGTGGAGTACAATGAACCATTCACCTTCAAGAGGGGGAGCACGCTCATGGATATGGCCAAAGCTGTGCACAAGGATTTTGCTGAAAAACTGAAATATGCGCGAATCTGGGGTAAGAATAAATATCAAGGACAAAAAGTCAACAGGGATTATATTCTAGAGGATGAGGATGTGATCGAGCTGCATATATAACCCCCCTCCCCTGACATACACCACACCTTCTAGAAACAGCCAAAAAATAAGGTCAAAGCTTCTTCCTGTCAATACGTTGGCGGTAAATGTCGTTTTTTGTCCTTTTATGTCGCTTCATGTAAGCATTTCTATTTCCATGATGATTTTGGGGACAGTCAGGCAAGCTGAATCGTCAGCCCGCGAATTTTCCCCTGCGAGGAAAATCCGCTTATTCCTCGGCTCGCTCTCCTCTTCGAGGAACCATGCCCGCTCGCTTGACAGAAGACTTTTATCGCCACTGCATTATGTATATAATGGATTCTTTGGGACGGGGCGTGGCGCAGTCTGGTCAGCGCACAGCGTTCGGGACGCTGGGGTCAGGGGTTCGAATCCCCTCGCCCCGACAGTATGTCTCATTTAATGAGCATTTCCCCGAGGAAGACTGCCTGGAGAAGGTTATCCTATTTCAATCCGCCGATAATTCCTGCGGCCAAGGCCGATTTTTTCCCCATGCCTCAGCTGAATCGACCAATCGATATCAAACACAGACCTCAACAGATCCTTATCGCTCCGGCGGTTTATAAGATCCACGGATGCCTGGTCAATGGCAACCGGATCTTCAGATGCCAGGATTCCGATATCCTCGACTATCGATGGTTCATCTTTAGCCATGCAGTCGCAGTTCTTGGTCACCTTGATCAAAAAATTCAGAAAACCTATCTTTCCCTTAAATTTCTGCCAAACACTGTAGGCATATTCTGCCATCTTCTCCTGTACTCGCCTGGAGTCTTCATCCCAGCGCATTTTGACAGCGCCTGCTGGACAGACCACCAAACATTCTCCGCAGCCGATGCACTTCTCTTCTAAAATCAGGGCACTGCCATCCTCCTGCTGGATGGCCTCTGCAGGGCAATAATCCAAACAAATCCCACAATTTTTACACAATCTGGGATTAATCTTCGGGTGGACATCGGAATGCTGTTCCAGCTTCCCGGCTCGAGATGCACATCCCATACCCAGGTTTTTGATAGCCGCTCCGAAGCCTGTCAGAATGTGGCCAGTAAAATGACTCAGGCAAATCAGACCATCGGAATGGAGAAAAGCACTGGCAATTTTGGCTGACTTTATCCAAGGAAGATCCACCTGAATTTTTTCCTCGTCATGACCGATAAGCCCATCCGCGATGAGAACAGGTATGTCCACGGTCTCCAGAGAGAAACCATGTTCCCAGGCCAAACGCAGATGTTCAACAGAATTGGATCTTTTTCCTGAATAAAGAGTGTTTGTATCCGTAAAGAAAACGCGGTCGGTCTTCTTTTTCAGATGTTTGATGATACCAAAAAGCCAGGAAGGATTTATGTATCCTCTGTTTCCTTTGTCCCCGAAATGAATCTTACAGGCAACGAAGGAATCCTTTTCTATCTTAGAAAGGAAGCCTGTCTTAAGGAATATTTTTTCGGCCTTTCCGGCTAAAGCCTTATCCCCTTCAGAGCCTCGGGCAGGGAGGAAGAAAACATCACTTTCCATCTTTATAGACAGTTATCGAGCTTTATCCTCCAAAATCATCCCAGCCTCCTTCAATCCTTCACCGAGTTTAACCTTATAGCCGATGGATTGCAGGGTTTTCTCCACAGCTTCTAAAGCAAAATAGACCTGAGCGTGGGAAAGGTTCCCCATATGCCCCATCCGAAAGACTTTCCCAGCCAAATGGCCCAAGCCTCCAGCCACAATAACACCGTTCTCATGAAGCTCCCGGCGAAAAGAACTATCCTTGACCCCTTGCGGATAATTGGCTACAGAGAGAGTATCGGCTAAGTACGGCTCCTGGGTAAAGAAAGAAAATCCCATTTTTTTCAAGGCAGCCCTTATGGCTCGAGCGATACGCGAATGTCGAAGGAATCGCTCCCCCATCCCCTCCTCGATGATGATCTTGGTACCTTCACAAAAGGCTCTGATCTCGTTGACACAGGGAGTGGAAAAATATTTGGAAGGATCTTTCATGATGGGCAGCCAATTCATAAGATCAGAATAATAAGCCGGAATAGATTCCATGCTTTTTCTCTTTTCCAAGGCTTTTTGGGAAAGAGCCAACACCGCCAGTCCTGGTGGGGCTCCGAAACATTTCTGGGCTGCCGTTAAAATCACATCCACTTGCCAACCGTCCATTCTTTCTTCTATCCCTCCGGTGGCACAAACGCCATCGATGATAAAAAGGCTCTCTCGATTTTTCAATATCTCAGCATACTCCTTGACAGGAGCACAGGCTCCGGTGGCAGTATCCACATGCGTGGAGACCACCACCATGAAATTTTCTTGATCCATCTTTTTGGACAGTTGCTCTGGGGGGACGGCAGCTCCCCACTCGCTCTGGATGATCTCACAGCCCAAACCGAAACTCTCAGCGATCCTGGCCATCCTCTCTCCAAAATATCCCTGAGAGAGAACCAATATCTTCTCCCCTTTTTTAACCGTGTTCAAAAGAGCCATCTCCATGGCCAAAGTTCCCGCTCCAGCGATGATAAAAGGCTCTCCCTTTTCACAGAAAACGATTTTCTTTAAATTTGCTAATGCCTCTTTAAATTCTTCAACAAGAACAGGGCTCACGTGGGAAATTGTGGGTAGAGAGAGTGCGTGGATGATACGGGGATGAACCGGTGTGGGTCCGGGTATCAAAAGTAACTTTTCTTGCTTCATCCTCTATCCTCAAGAATTTTTCTTCATTTTATCAATAAGCCAGCATAAATCAAGACAAAACAAAGAGGGAGGCAAGTATTTTTTATTTCTCGGGCGAGCTTTGCGGAACTTCGCTTTTATTCTACAATTTTATAGTTGATTCCTTTGTAGCAGAGGATGATTTTCTTGTCCACAGAGAGGTAAGGAGCTATTCCTGGATGTTCGGTAAGGAGACGGAAGTATTCCTCTGAATTGAACCGGATCTCCTCTGCAGAAGATCCTTCCTGATATCCGCTGTCTACCCAATAACCATCCTTCAGGTAAAAAGTCTTATCTTTTTTGTATTTTATCTTTACTGAAGCAACTTCTATAGCCTGATCCAGGGTTTTCATTTCCTGGGAAACCCGTGCTGCCTTGACAGCACCCGCTCCCGTCACCTCTCGAGCGGTAAGAGCAGCTTTCGCCTCAGGCGCAGCAGCTTCGAGGGTAAGACTTTCTTCTTCGGTGACGATGAAGGAAGTATAAGGGGTAACAACGCCATATTTCAAACCGAGTCTTTTTACTTCATCGACGAGTTCCTCTTTTTCTCCCTGGAGCCGGATTTCTTGAAGAAGATATCCGATTCGTCTGGTAGCCCACAGGCGGGGGAGAAAATCACAGGCTTCGTCCTGAACAAGCTTCTGATCCTTGAGAACAAATGTCCTCTCTTCCTTTCCCACCTTTCCTTGAAGCACAATACTTGCTGGCCCTTCGCCCTTATACTTGCCTACCAGGATAAGCTGCGAACCTCTGAATAAATCAGGCAAAGTCCTCGGATAAACGTCCATAACTTCAATCCCCTTTATCTCGACCTTAAGATCAGAAAGAAGAGGAGATGCGATCTTCTCGTAGTAGTTGGATACAGCCAGTTCCAGGTTTTCATCTTCGCTGACGTAAACGGAAGGCCCTCTATTGTCAGAGGAAATTCTGTCTAAAAGCTCGGTATTGACATCATCGCCTACTCCAAAGACAAAAATACGGGAACGCTGTGTGTTGGATTGGGAGATGTTCCTCAATATTTCAGCGGTACCTGTGATGCCCACTGTGGGACGGCCATCGGTGAGAAAAAGGATGTAATTTGGCTGTTCTCCGGGCTTAACCATTCTCAGCGCTTGCAAGAGGGCCTCATTGATGTTTGTTCCTCCTGCATCCTCTATCTCATCTACGAAGGCGCGCGCTTTATCTCTGTTTCCCGGTGTTGCTGGAACAATTTCAGGAGAGAGGGTATTCACACCATCATCGAAGTCGATGATGGAGAACCTGTCTCTCTCATCCAGATGATTGATGATAAAGCGGACAGCCTCTTTGGCCTGGAGGATTTTCCGTCCACTCATGCTTCCTGAACTGTCCAGGACAAAAATGAGGTTTTTGTTCAGGACTCTCTCTTTTTTCTTCATATAACGAGGGGCCGCCAGAAGCATGAAATAATTCTCCTTGAGGCCTCGGCTGCTGAGGAAGGAGATGCCAATGTCTTGCTGGGAGAGGCCATAATAAAGAATGAAGTCCTTGTCTGGTTTGATGTCTTTCCCCTCGAAGCTTATCCGGGCTTCCCCTTCGGCCTCTTTTCTTATGGAAACCTTATGAGAGGAAGAATAGATATTGGCCAGAGGGACTATCGACTCAATCTTAATCGAAAGGGCCACCTCCTTTATAGGATGAAGGGAAAATCTTTCGGTGTTTAGGGGATAGACATAGCGAACGAGATCTCTTTCTGATCTTAATATCTCTGAATAGGCGATCTTGATCCTTTTTTCTCCCCTTGCCGGGATGGGATAAACTCTTGCTCTGAACATGTTTCGACCTATATATTCCAGCAGGGCAGGATCCTTAAGCCGGCGGACGATGTCTTCATAAATCTGCCTCGCTTTATCAGCATCAAGGATTTCTCCCTCAATTTTTTTCTCTCCGATATACATGGAAAATTCTGAGACAGCCGCCTTCTCAGGAAGAGGAAAAACAAAAATTCCTTCAATGTCTCGGTGGTGATTGTTGATAAAAACCTGATCGATGGATGTTTTGGCCACCTGATTTATGATCTGGACATCGACCCTATGGTATTTTACCGTCAATGGAGGAATATTCTCTCCGGGTTTCGGCACAGGAACGATAAATCCGTCGGCAAAAGTCTCTTTTGCCGAAAAAATCAAGAAAAAAATAAAAAAGACTGTCAAATAGGCCCTAGACCTAGCGTCATTTCTCATGAATTGCCTCCCCAATCAAAAATTTTCTCTCCCATGTGATAAAACACCATTCCAGATGGAATGGTTACATGGTTTTGCAGTTTTCTGTAAAGGCTTCTGGCTGGGAATCATAATTATTGCTCCTTTATTCGCTGTCTTCTATGAGATTCTCCATTTTTCTCTTCAGATCCTGGACAGATGAGAAAACTTCAGCTTCGGTGGTAATGAATTGATCCTTTTCTTTGTAAAGGATAAAAACTCGAGAGATCCCAGCCTCCTTGGCTGCCTGGATATCAAAGTGGGAGTCGCCGACCACACAGGATTCCTCTCTTGTGAGTTTCAACTCTTTCAAAACGGCTTTGAAGGGCGCTCCAGAAGGTTTCCAAAGACCGCTTTCCCTGGAAATGACGCAATCGAATTTCAGCTTGAATTTCTCCATAAGATAATCCACATTCTGACGAGAATTATTGGTGACCAGTGCCTTCTTTATTCCCTTTTGGGATAAGAAGTAAAGAAATTTCCTTATCCCTTCCTTGAGGATCGCATTCTGTGTGGCCTTGTTTTCGTATTTTTCCAGAATTTTCCACTTGCGAGTCTTTTCCGGCTCTTTCAAGTTTCTGAGAAAATGCAGGATAGGTTTCCCCTCTGTTTCCAATTCTTGTTTTATCTTTTTCCAATCGTAAGACACATCAACGACTGTTCCATCCATATCAAAGATGACTCCCTTTATCTTCATGATGTTCTTTTTCTATTCCTCCTTGACTCTCCCCACTTCATAGAGTGGTTCACCTTTGTTGGTGGGAGGAGTAGAGATGATGTAGAGGATCACGCCGCTGAAGGAGGCATGAAGCTGTATGGACCAAGATCAATGTTCCAGAAAGCGAGCGAGGTTCAATCATCTCTTTCAAGCGATAAAGCGCGAGCTCCAGACAAAAAGGCATAACAGGAAGACCGCTATCTTCGTAAATCCCTTGTATAGATGAGCCATTCTGACCTCCCAGCCGTTGATCTTTTTTTCAGTTATTCTATCTCAATGTCGGAAGAAGGTCTACTCTCAATGGATGAAAAGAATGTTTACGGGATAGCATCTCTGTTACCGTGATGATTTTGAGAACAGTCAGGTAAGCTGATTCGTCAGCCCGCGAATTTTCCCCAGCGAGGATGGATAGGAACCGGCGCTTTTATTAACTATCACGGAAACGGAGACGCTTGCTGTTTGAGAAATTTTGTTGCTTCTTTATTTTTGTTCTGGTATAATGCGGCTCTAAAAAACAAATTTATCATTACAGGAGGGTTCACATGGGAAAGGCTCTCGCCATCGTAGGAGGACTAATCGCCATGGCTGGCGGTATTGTGTTGGTGATCTTTGTTTGGTGGCGCGAATTTTATGAACTTGTCTTCGGTTTTATTCCGCCTATCCTCTTCTTCGGCGGTCTCATCGCTCTTATCGCTGGAATCAGCAGCATTAAAGATGCCATGAGAACCAAAAAGCTTGAGGAAGAGACTAAAGAAGAAGAAGTGGAAGAAGAAAAAGAGGTAAAGGAAGAAGAGAAAGAAGAGTAACAGCCTTTTTTTCAGAGAATTATCATTCTCATATTTTTCATTTAAAAAATCTTCCTTTCCATACCTACTGCTTTTTACTCAGAAAAATCTTCACATTTTTTCTGAAAGATCCCAAGTCAAGACTCATCTTCAAATCATGACGCAGAGAAGCGTGTACAAATGGTTGAAAGATGTACTTACGAAGCCATAAAATTCACTTGACACATGAATAAGAATCTTGTAAATTGTAATTGAATTACAAATTACGGGAGGATTTTGATGAACAGTAAGAGTCAAAAGAAAGAAACCAAATCAGAAGAACAAAAACACCATCGCCCTCTCGATGAATTCGGGAACCAAGTGGAAAAATTCGCAACGAAGACAGCAGAGTCTATTAAACGAGTCATCGAAAAAGCCTTGGCTGCGAGAAACACTGTATTGACTATCAGAGTCAACGATGAATGCAACGAAAAACTGGGTATGCTGGTGGATGCCGGCCTGTTCAAAAGCCGTTCCGAAAGCGCAGCTTTTCTCATCCAGGAAGGGATAAAGAGACAAGAGCCCCTTTTCTTAAAAATCACAGACAAGCTGAAAAAAATCGATAGAATAAGAGACGAGCTCAAAACCATCGTCTCCAAAGAAATGGAAACCAAGAGTGAGAAAGGCTGATCTCTTCCTTCCTCACTTGCTTCATTGAAAGGAGCTATGATAATATTTTTTAAGTGATAAGTATCGTTTCTATCCTGATCTTCCTCTCATCTGCACTCCCTCTTACCACCGAAGCCATCGAAATGTCTTTCCTTCAAAACAATCCAAGAATGCTCTATGAAATCTTCTCCTCACAAAGCTCCATAACCATTTCTCTCCCCGAACCCATATCTTTTTCTGACCAGCTTTCTCACCAACAAGCTTACTTTCTCTTCCGGAAAATCTTTTCTTCCTATTTAACTTTCGAGTTCTATTCTGAGAGTGAGCTTCCTTCAACCGTAGAAGAGACCTATTACATTTTCAAAGCAAGGTGGTCTTTTAAGAACAAAAAAAACAACAACCAATATGTTTTCCATATCTTCATCTATTTAATCAAGGAACCCGATCCTTTGGGCCTTAAACTCCTCTCCAACCGCAACCATGATCACCTCCATGATGACTGGAAAATCATAGAAATAAAGGCAGAGAAAATTTGAAGCGTTTGCTGCTGCTTATAAAAAAAACTCCTTTGCTCTATGCCTTCATCTCAGGCCTTATCCTCTCCATCCTTTTTCTTTGCCTCCATTTTATTCTACCCACCTTTGTCTCCTCTAACTATTATCAAAAAAGCCTCAATCAACTCCGGAAACAAGCCAAATCCATCCAGTCTGAGTTTGCTGCTCTATTCTCTGAAATCAAGCAGAGACAGATTTTTCTTCTATCCTCCCCTCTTCCAGAAGAAAAAAGTGAAATATTCGCTCTCTTCAGGAAACTGAACCTTGACCAAGAAAGAGAGGGAGTCGCCTATTACAGCAATCGTGGAGATCTCATCATATGGTTGGGCAACGTGATCGATCTCAACCCTATTCTGACCCAACAGGAGGAAGCGAATGACTCTGATGACCAAAAATCTTCTCTCCTTGTCCATGAAAAAGCCTCTGTCTATCTCGTTTTTTTAAGAAGGATCAACAGAGATAAATATCTTGCCTTCTACAGGCTCTTGGCTTTTATTCCTCATTTTAAAACTCCCTACCTGAAAGAATACAATTTCCTCCCTCCCAAGCTCTTGAATAACTGCCTGATCGACTTCAGGGATTTCCGCGAGGATGTTTCTGGATCAGAAAGATTCTTCGCCAGGCATAAGGACGAATATATTGGCCAACCGAGGCTTCAGGATGAGGTCCAAACCATATTCTTTCCTCTACGCGACGAAAAAAAAAGAATCGTCGCCACAGTGACTCTCAGCTCCCCCTCTCTCTCCGCCAAGCTTTCTGCACAAAAAGAAACCGCCCTCCTCTTCCTCTACCTGGCACTGGGTGTATCCTTAGCCTTTCTTCTTTTTTACTCTGTTAAGAATCCCCCTTTCTTTCAGAGGCGAAAACACCTTTCCTTGATCCTTATTCTTCTCATCCTCATCGGGCTGAGAGCACTCTTTTTTCCCATAAGTCAACTGGAAAAAGTACAATCTCTTCCCTACTTCTCACCCGCTGTATCCGGTTTTCTTTCCTTCATGTCTCTTACTAAATCTCCGGCGGACATCTTTCTCACCTCTTTTTTCCTATTTCTCATCATGCTAAGCCTGCGAGGCTACTTCCGCCATTTCTATGAGCAGACCAAAGAGAAATGGCCCTTCTCCTTTGCTTTTGGAGCCAATGTCGTCCTCATCCTTTTATCCATATTTCTTCTCTTCCTCTTTCAAGAAATCCTCTCCCATCTCGTATTCAACTCCAATATCAAATTACTCCATTTCTCCTTTCGGGTTTCCTTCTTTCTTATCCATCTCAGCATCTTCCTCTTCTTTCTCAGTTTTTATCTTGCCATCCTGACGACTATGAGAATCATTTTCTCCCACACCAGCTCATTTGCTCTGCCCTTTATCATCTTGCTAGCAGAATTCGGCATATATATCTTCCTTTTTAAGGAAATAATC
>Ga0315551_10000477_pt1 | contig 31790 bp, 27 predicted proteins | sample SalMarSW160290MG_FD_203678 | JGI IMG/M metagenome (GOLD analysis project Ga0315551, IMG submission 203678) | Salt marsh sediment microbial communities from the Plum Island Ecosystem LTER, Massachusetts, United States - Salt Marsh Sediment SW1602-90 ...
CGGATCCCTTTCCGCCCTGGCCTCATTTCTTCGACGATGAGATCGCGGAGGTCGAAAAGGTCCTCCGGGAAGGCCGGGTCAACTACTGGACCGGGACCAGGGGACGGGAGTTCCAGGAGAGCTTTGCCCGTTTCTGCGGCGCCAGACACGGGATCGCGGTCATGAACGGAACGGCGGCATTGCACGTGGCACTGGCCGCCGCTCAGATCGGGCCGGGGGATGAGGTGATCGTCCCTCCGCGGACCTTCATTGCCACGGCCTTTTCCGTGCTGCACCAGAATGCGGTCCCCGTTTTTGCCGACATCGATCCGCGTACCCAGAACATCGACGTGCACTCGATCCGGGAGCGAATCACGGAACGCAGCCGGGCGATCATCTGCGTTCATCTGGCGGGACTGCCCTGCGACATGGATCCAATCATGGAGCTGGCCGCGGAGTTCGATCTGAAGGTGATCGAAGACGCCGCCCAGGCGCATGGTGCGAAGTACAAGGGAAAGCTGACGGGAACTCTGGGCCACATCGCAGCCTTCAGCTTCTGCAACGACAAGATCATCACCACCGGGGGTGAGGGGGGCATGATTGTCACCGACTCCGATGAGATGGCCGAGATCGCCCGCTCCTTCAAGGACCACGGCTACGAGGAGCGGGAACGCCGCAACCTGCTGGAGCTGGAGGCCCTCTACACCTACATCCACCATCGCATGGGCTACAACTACCGGATGACCGAGATGCAGGCCGCCATCGGCCTGAAAGCTCTCGAGAAGCTCGAGTGGAACCTGAGCAGGCGGCGGGAAAACGCCCGCTATCTCAGCGACCATCTGTCGCGCCACGATGCGCTGGCCCCGCCCTTCGAATCCGACGATTTCGAACACGCCTACTACAAGTACTACATGCGCCTCAATCTTAAAAGGCTGAAGACCGATAGGGACACCTTCGTCAAAGCGGTCCGGGCGGAGGGGGTACCGATCGGCCTGGGCACCTCCAGCGAGGGCTATCGGGAGCAGGCGTTTCAGGAACTTGTCGGCTACGGCCGCACCGGCTGTCCGTTCCGCTGTCCCTGGTATAAAGGCCGGGCGGACTACACCGCGGTGGAGCTTCCCAACGCCAAACGACTCGGGGGTGAAGTTTTTGTCCTCCAGGTGCATCCGACCATAGAGAGACGGGATCTGGACGATGTCATCGCCGCCATCGAAAAAGTCCTCGATGTGTACGGAAGCTGAGAGCCGGAAACGATCATGAGAGCGGGATTCTCCGCGGCTATCATCACGCCGCCGGCGGGCGTCACGATGAGCGGATATCGCCTTCGCCGGGCGCCGGCCACGGGGAGGCATGACGATCTGGAGGTGCGTTGCGCGCTCGTCGAGGACGGGCAGTCGGTTTTTGCTCTGGTTTCCCTGGATCTGATCGGTCTGGACTATGGGCACGCCGCCGCCATCAAGCGGCGGATCGCCGAGAAGTGCGGTCTGCAGCCGGAGCGGATCCTGCTGGGCTGCACCCATACCCATTCCGGCCCGGATACCCTCCGCCACCCCGCTTCCGGAGCGGAATTGCAGCAGTACTGCCGAGAGTTGTACGAAACAGTCGCAGATTGCGTTTCGGAAGCCATGGACCGCCTTGAACCCACGAAAGTATCTCTGGCCCAAGGCGATGTTCCTGACCTGGCCTTCAACCGCCGGATAATCCTTCGGGACGGTTCTGCGCGACTGAACCTGGAACGGATCGAAGAATCCCGAATCGCCGAGCGGGGGCCCGTGGACCCGACCGCCTCGATCGTGCTGTTTCGTCGAGACAGCAGGATTTCCGGAGCCATTGCTAACTTCACCCTGCACGCCACCGTTCTCGACCAGGAAAACCTGCTGTTCACCCGGGATTGGCCGGGGTATCTGGTGGATACCCTGGAAGATTCGCTGCCCGGCAAACCGGTTGTTCTGTTTTTCAACGGTGCATTTGGCAATATCAATCAGATCAAGACGCCCGGGATCTGGATCTCCACATTCGAAGAGGCGCAGCGGATCGGCAGCACGATCGCCAAGGAGCTCATCGGGTCAATGGAGTACCAAGCCCCCCTCCGGGACGCGGCCGTCCATTCCCGGCACGCCTGGATTACGATCCCCAATCGCAAAGCACGCAGCCTGGAGCAGATCGATAGAGAGATTACCCGGGTACGGGCCCGACTGACCGGCAATGGAGCCGGGGATGAGGAAAGGCGATCCGTTCTCGAAAAAGAACTGATCTTTTTAGAGGAGGAAAAAGCCCTGGGCAGTGGTCCCGCCAATGAGCGGATCGAGATCCAACACATCACCATCGGTGAGCTCGAGATCATCGGTCTTCCCGGAGAGATCTTCGTCGAGTACGGACTTGAGCTGAAGAGAACCTCGCCCATGCGCCACTGTTTGGTCTTCGGAAACGCCAACGGATCGGCCGGCTACGTTCCGCTGCCGGAATCGTTTGCCGAGGGAGCCTACGAAACACGGCTATCCCAGGGCAGTAGATTGACAGCGGAGGCGGGACCTTTGATCCTCCAAGCTGTCGAAAGAATGAGGAGCACCACCACCGGGAGGCCGGCATGAACATCGCCCTGATCGGAACGGGCGCCATGGCCCGCAGATTCCTGGCAGCGGTCCGGGAGGAAATCGAGGGTGTCCGCTTCATCGCCGCCCACAGCCGGCAGGCGGAACGTCTGGAGCAACTCCGAAGGGAGTACCCGCGGATAGAGTGCACCACCGACCTGAGGGCACTCTTGGGACGAGAGGACATCCAGGCCGTTTACATCAGCACCCCGGTGAGCACCCACGCGCCCTTGAGCATCGCCGCGGCTCGGGCGGGCAAGCACATCCTCTGCGAAAAACCGATGGCCCTGACCGTCACCGATTGCGAGGCTATGATCGAGGCGGCCGAGGAGGGCGGGGTGGTGCTGCAGATAGGCTACATGATGCGTTTTCATCCGGCCCACCAGCTCATAAAAAAGCAGGTGGACTCGGGTGACCTGGGAAGCATACGATTCGTACACCTGGAGCGCACCACCTTCATCGACTTCCTCTCCGCAGACATGCCGGAGCACAGGAAGTGGTTCATCAGGCCGGAGCAAAGCGGCGGGGGCGCCCTCATGGATCTCGGCTCTCACCTGATCGATCTGCTGCTGTACCTGGTCGGCGATGAAATCGAAAGCTGCAACCTGCAGATCTGGGAAGAACCCCGCTTGGGGGTGGAAACCGACGCCCTGGCCGGCTTCCGCTTTCGGGGCGGTCTGCTGGCCACCGTGTTCGCCAGCTGGCAGGTCCCCCTGCACGACAACATTATCCAGGTGTACGGAGACAAGGCCAGTCTCTTCGCCCGGCGTACCCTCGGACCCTATACCGACGGAACCGTGGAAAGGATTACCGAAGCCGGGCGGGAACGGCTTCCCGTATCCTACAGGAATCACTACGTTCTGCAGTTGGAACACTTCCGGGACTGCATCGCGGAGAACAGGCAGCCCCTCACCGGCGGGCGTGCCTGCCTGCCGACGGAACGAACCCGGGAATCGCTCTACCGAAGTATCCGCTGAATCTCCGGCATGGCGGCGTCCTGCAGCGCTCGACGCTCCCCTACCCCTTTATCGCCCCCCGCGTAAGGCCCTCCACCAGGAAACGCTGGACCAGGACAAAGGACACGACCACGGGCAGGCTGACGATGACCGACGTGGCCATCATCCCGCCCCAGTCGTGCTTGAACTCCCCGGCAAAGGCCAGAATCATGCCGGGGGGAAGGGTCTTCATACTCGGTTTGCTGACCAGCATCAGGGGAAAAAGAAGGTTGTTCCAGGCGTCCAAAAAGGCAAAAACGCCGGTGGCCACCAGGCCCGGAACAATCAGGGGCAGCAGTATCTTGGTCAAAATCTGCAGCCGCGAGCAGCCGTCTATGAAGGCGCTCTCTTCCACCTCGATCGGCACCGAGTCGATAAAACCCTTCAGCATCCAGATGCTGAAGGGAAGGGTGAAGGAGGTAAAGGCCAGTATGAGCCCTTGGTAGGTGTTGAGAAGGTGAAGATTCTTGTACAGGAGGTAGAGGGGAATGAGCAAAACCACCAGCGGAAACATCTGGGTCGTTAAAATCCCCACGGATACGGCTTTGCGAAATCGAAACTTCACCCGGGAGAGCGCGTAGGCCGCCAAAACGGCCAGTACGAGAGCGAGCAGCACGGTGCCGATCGAATTGATTACGCTGTTCATGAAGAATATGGACACTTTGATCGAACCCTGGTCGAGATGCAGGTAGTGCTCGAAAGTTGGTGCAGAGGGGAATATCTCCGGGGGAAGGTCGAACACGTGCACCGTCTGCTTGATGCTCGTGCTGAACATCCAGTACATGGGGAATAGAGTCCAGACCAGAAAAACGACGAGGATCGCCACTATCACTACATAGGCCGGTATACTGTTTCGTCTGCTTCGCACCATTATCCTCCAGAGCGCCGTCTAGAAACGTTCCCTCAATGTCCTGATATACAGGGCGGATACGATGATCAGAATGATCACCCAAAAGGTACCAACCGCCGAGGCATAGCCCATGTCGTAGTGTTCAAAGGCCAACCGATAGATGTACAGCACGGCCGTGGTCGTGGCATAGGCGGGTCCTCCCCCGGTCATGGTGAAGATGATCGGAAAAAAGTTGAAATTCCGGATCACCATCAACAAACTCGAAATCACGATGATCTCTTGCAGGTACGGGAAGGTGATGAAACGGAACTCCTGCCATCTGTTGGCGCCTTCGAGATAAGAGGCCTCCCTGGCCTCATCCGGAATCGCCATCAATCCCGCCGTGATCATCAGCATGTAGAAAGGCGTCTGGTTCCAGACGTGAGTGATGATGATGGCGATCATTGCCAGATTGTCGCGCATCAGCCAGGGCAGAAACTCCTTGATGATGCCCATCTGCTGGAACACGTAGTTCACCACACCGATCTCCACGTCGAACATATACATGAACAGATAACCGATCACGATTCCAGGAATCACCCAGGGTACCAGAAGTACCCCGCGCAAGCCCTGGAATCTCCGCGGCAGCTCGTAGACGACCAGCGCAAGTATCAGACCCAGGAGCAGGCCGGTTACAACCGTGAAAAAGGTGAATACGACCGTGTTTTTCAGCGCCTGCCAGAAGAGCTTGTCGTGGACCATGTAGGCGTAGTTTTTGAACAGATTAAAGGCAATCTCTTTGGGCTTGGTCAGCTCGTAGTTGTAGAAGGAAAGCCGGGCGGCATTTAAAATGGGAAAGATGATGATGACCCCCATCACCAGCAGGGCGGGGGCCAGAAAGCGAATGGCGGTAAAAGTGGAAGAGGCGTTGCGAAGCCAACGCCTCTTCCTTTCCATCTTCTCGCTGGATGCCTGCATCACTTGATATTTTCGATCTGCTCCTGCACTTCGGCCAAAACCGTATCGATCGACTTGTTCGTAGTGATGACCTCCTGGACCCCGGCCATGAAGGGAATCACAATGTCGCCGTAATCGGGACCGTAGGGGATCTTTACGACCGTGTCGTTAACCTTCTCCACGAATGCTGTGATGATCGGGTCTTTCCTGAATTCGGGGATCCTGTCCAACGCACTCTTGGTTGCGGGGGTATATCCGATGGCCAGCAGGTAGTTCCTGAGGGCGTAGTCGCTGTTGACCAGATGCATGGCCAGCTTAGCGGCTGCATCCTTGTGCTCGGAATCCTCGAATACGCACAACTGGTGGTCGGAGGCGTAGGTGTAGTGTTTTCCGTTCTTGTCGCCGGGAAGCGCAGCCACACCCCAGGACCTGTCGAACTGCTCCTCGCTGAGCTCTTTATTGATGCTGAGGACGATTCCCTTGACGAAGGAAGGATCAATCATGAACAGGAGGCGGCCCTGCGCCGCAATAGGCCTGAACTCGCCGATTTTCTTTCCCGGCAGAGTGTATTTGTTTTCCACGGATGTTCTCATCCACTGCATGTACTCTTTGATCTGGGGGGTATTGAAGTTGACCTTGTCTCCCTGGAAAGGCGTGGCACCGAAGGCCCTGAGGAACGGATAGGTCATCTCGAAACCGAACGTCCGTACCGTGGTATCGAAGCCGAATACCACGATTTCACTCGGCAGGGGACCCCTGGCCTTGGCGATCTGGTCCTGAAAGTCATAGATGGTCTCAGGCGGTTTGTTTGGATCCAGCCCGGCCTGCCTCATCAGGTCTTTTTGGAACCACAGGCCGTCGGGGCCCGGCGCCCAGGGGATACCGTAATGGGTACCCTCCACCATGGTCAGGTCGTAGGCGCTTTTTACCAGGTCGTTCTGGAAATCTCTCGGAAAGACTTTGTCCGCCGAGGCCAGTGCGCCCATCAGCGCCAACATGGTTATGTTGGGCCCAGCCGCCTGGGCCAGATCCGGGGCGTCTCCGGAGTTGTACATGACCGTTAACTGGTTCAAGATATCGCTGAAACCCACGGGAACGGCGTTTACACTGATTCCCGGATTTGCGCTTTCGAAGTCAGCGATTATGCCTTCGACCTTGATCCGCGTGGATTCCTCCGCGGTTACCCAGTTGACGAAATCGATGGTCACGGCGCCGCCTGCTTCACCCTGCCCTCCGGCAAAAACCGGCGCGACGTTGAGCAGAAGCAGCGCAGCGAAGGCTGAGATGATGATGATTCTTGTTCTCATACGTTCCTCCCTGAAAATCCTCGATACTACATTCCCCACGACGTGGAGAATCCGTTCCGTCACCTTCCGGAACTCTTTGGAATGCTTGCCAAAATCGATACGGCGAATCACCTCCTTTCGAATAGCACAGCGGATCCATTGTCTACCTAACCGATCCAACCTGTCAAGAATTCAAACAACTTTTTTACAACAAGTAATTAATTTGGTTGACTTTGAACCTCCAATTCCATAGGATAATGAACATCGTCGGGCAAAACCCCTTTAACTTCAAAGCAAGCGGAGACTGTAATGGATAACAGTATAGATCATGAAATCAGGTTCGGTGTGCTCTTCCTGGGGCGAAAGAGGCCGGGATTCGACCCCGAATGGGGCAATACCGTGAAGACCGCCATTCGAGCGTTTCTAGACGATCATCACTACGACCCCATCATACCCAGCGACAACATCGCCGATGATGCCGGCTTGCGCTCGGCCGTGGCCGCCTGCCGGCAGGCCGGGGCGCAGACCCTGGTGGTAACCCAGCCGACGGTGAGCGACGGGCGCCTGGCTCCGGTGCTTGCCCAGCTGTGGAGGGACCCGCTGATATTCTGGGCCACCACGGAGAAGCAAACCGGGGAGATGATCAGCAGCAATTCGCTGGTGGGCACCCACATCTTTGCCTCCCTGTTCCGTCAGCTTGGCCGCCCCTTCGAGCTGGTCTACGGGCATCCGGAGGACAGGCAGACAAAGAGCCACCTGGACCTGGCTCTTGCCCTGGTGGCGGCCGCGGTGCGGCTCAAGAACGCCAAAGTCGGGCTCATCGGACAGCATGCTCCGGGCTTCATCAATCTGGCGGTCGATCCGGACCTGCTCTGTAGAGCTCTGGGCGTGCAGCTGCACCACATCAGCCTTCACGAGTTCCTGCCCGTCCTGGAACTTTTCAGCGAGGAGGAGGTCACGAGCGACGTGGCTGCCTTCCGGAAGTTGGGAATCCCCCTGAAAGACGTGGAGCCGGAGGATCTGGGTACGGCATCCCGCTTCTACCTGGCTTTCAATCGCGTCATGGCCGACGAGCATCTCGACGCTCTGGCCGTCCGCTGCTGGCCGGAGATTCCCAACATCACCGGACAGTGGCCGTACGTGGCGATCTCCCGCATGCTCTCGCAGCAGATCGCCATCACCCAGGAGGGGGATGTGGACGCTGCGGTGCTGGCCTTGGCCGCAAGAGCGCTGGGAATGGGACCCGTGTACTTGTCGGATTGGCTGGAACACGACACCTCGACGATCGCGATCTGGCACACCGGTTCCGTTCCCCTCGAACTCTGCGAACCGATCGGCAGTGAACGGGGACCCAGGGTCGCCCTGCACTTCAACATTCATAAGCCCGCGGTCATCGAAGCGACGCTCAAGGAAAACCTCCCCATCACCCTCTTCCGCCTGTGGAGCTGCGATGGGCAGTACAGACTGACCGCGCTGGAAGGCCGCACCATAACCCCCAAACGACACCTGCTCGGCAACAATGGGGTTGCCGAAATCGAAGGGGTGAACGTGATGGAATGGTTCGATGAGATGATTCACGAGGGACTGCCGCACCACGTACTGATCGCCCGGGGCCATCACCGGGTAACACTGAAACGATTCGCCCGTCAGGTGGGGATCAGCTGGATCGACTCTTGAGCAGCCGGATCTCCGGCAAAGGACAGGCGGGAAGGTGGTTCCCGCCGTTTGGATAGAACATCAATACGAGGAGCCAGAGCATGAAAAAGATAAAGGTCGGCGTCGTGGGGCTCAAACACGGCATGGCCAGCGTCAAGGAGGTCCTGGACAACGAGAGCTTCGAGCTGGTGGCCCTCTGCAGCCGGACTCGAGAAAGCTACGATTTCCTCTGCGGTGGTGAGATCGCCGCGGAGATCGACAGCGTAACCTTTACCGAACCCAGGGAGCTTCTGATCCGCCGGTGCCGGGCCAAGAAGGACTTCCGGGAGGTCGACTTCTTCACGGATTACGATCGTTTCCTGGGCCACGGCGATCTGGAGGCCGTGATCGTGGCGGTGCCCATCCCGCTGAACGCTGAGTACCCAATCCGGGCCCTGCGCAAGAACAAGCACGTGTTCGCCTCCAAACCTTTCGGCCTGACCCTCAAGGACGGGTGGGAGCTGAAAAAAGCCGTGGAAGCGGCAAAAACCAAGTTCATGGTCAACTACGAGTTCCGCTATTCTCCGGTCATGCAGGCGATCCGCCGGCAGATCGAAGCGGGGGCGATCGGGAACTTGCGCCTCATGTGGTGGAACATGTTCCGCATGCCCTTTCGGCCGGCCTACGCCAAGTGGGCCGCCAGCGGCGGCGCCCTGGTGGCCGAGGTGTGTCACTGGTTCGATCTGTTTCATCTGTTCAACTCATGGATTCCCTTCAAGAGAATCTGCACCTTCGGGGGTTTGGACGTTCTGGCGGCCCAGCAGGAGATCGACGACAATGCCGTGTCCATCATCGAGTACGCCAACGGCGTGCGGGCCGGCATCAACTACACCTACTTCACCGATCAACCCAAGCACAACCAGTTCGGACTGGTCGGCGACCGGGGTAAGATCATTGCCGACACGGACGATGCGGGGCGTTATGAATTGTACAGCGGAGCCGAGCAGAACCGCACCGAGTTCGTGGCCAACCCCTCCCGGGCGCACATGGGCCACCTCGGCTTCGATGTGTCCCACCGGCGGTTCGCCCAAATCATCCTGGAGGATCTTGATGTGAACAGGGAAGAGGCAGAGCGGGGTTTCGAGAGTCTGCTGATCTCGATCGCGGCCCAACGATCCAGCGACCAGGGCAGGATCATAACCCGGGAAGACGCGCTGGCCGACGTGAAATAGGGGGTGAGTTATGGATATCTATTCGCTCACGGTCCGGGAGCTCCCCAAATCTCTTAAAAGCAAGGTCACGGTAGTGCCAAACCCGGATGCCCTAAACCGGGCGGTCGCCGCGGAGTTTGCCGAGGCACTGGAGGAGAAAAAGCGTAGCGGTGAGATGCTCACCGTGATCGCTCCGGTCGGCCCTCTGGACTATCGCTACTTCGCCGCCGAGGTGAAGCGCCGCGCTTTGAGCTGCAGTCATCTGCGCACGATCAATATGGACGAGTACCTCGACGAGCAGGATCGGCTCATCTCCAGCGACCATCCGCTCAGCTTCCGCCGCTTCATGGAGCAGACCTTCTTCTCCCGGCTCGATCCAAAGCAGCGCCCTAGCCAAGAGAACATCATCTTCCCCGATCCCGATAACCCCGAAACGGTCACCGAGCTGATCGATCGGATCGGGGGTGCGGATATTCTCTGGGGCGGTCTCGGGATCACCGGCCATTTCGCCTTCAACGATCCGCCGGCCATGCTCGGCGAAGCCGAAGACCTGGAGAGCTTTCGCAACTGCAAGACCAGGAAATTGACAATCAGCCCCATGTCCAAGGCTCAGATGGCCATGGGAGGTACGAACGGCAACCTGGATATCCTGCCGCGTCGGGCCGTCACCCTCGGGATGTACGAAATGCTCAAGTCCAAGCGGATCCACCTCACCTTCATGCGCAGCTGGCATGCCGGGCTCTGGCGGCGGGCGCTGCTCGGAGAGGTGTCGAGCTCCTTTCCCGGTTCGCTGGTTCAGGAACACCCGAATTACAGGGTCATCATGACGGAGCTTGCCGCAGCTGTGCCGCTTCTCAACGTGGCTCAGGCAACCGGAGAGCAGTCATGAAGGATTCAGAATCCAAAGGAGTTGAATCATGAAGTTCGTCAATCCCACGCCCATGGTCAAAGATGCTCAAGCAAAGGGGTACGCCGTGCCCGCCTTCAACACCAACGGCGGATCCTACGACATCGCCAGAGCCGCGCTGGAGGCTGCCCAGGAAAGCGCCTCTCCCCTGATCCTCCAGGTCTACGAGCCCAACTGCGCCTATCGCGGCTTCGAGTATTTCGTCTCCCTGGCCCGGTTTCTCTGCGACGAGCTGGAGATCACCGTCCCGGTGGCGCTCCACCTGGACCACGGCAAGAGCATCGCTTCGGTGATGAGGGCGATTCGCGCGGGGTTCACCGGAGTGATGCTGGATGCCTCCCACGAGCCGCTGGCGCAGAACATCGCCATGACCGCCACCGTGATCCAGGCAGCCCGCCCCCTGGATGTGGCGGTTGAGGCGGAGGTCGGCTACGTAAAGGGGAATGAACCCCCGAAGCAGAAGCAGATCGGCCGCGTGGAACCGCCGGAGCAGCCCACCATCCCGCCGGCTTTTACCAAGATAGAAGAGGCTACCCGCTTCGTGAAGGAGACAGAGGTGGATCTGCTGGCCGTCTCGGTCGGTACGACCCACGGTGTTTTCAAGAGGCAGAGCGGAATCGATTTCAAGCTTCTCGGCGAGCTGCGCAAAGCCGTAACCGTACCGCTTGTACAGCACGGCACCGGGGGCATTTCCCTGGAGGATCTTTCCCGCCTGGCAAAGAGCGGAATGGCGAAGATCAACTTCGGCGAACCCTTCCGCTACAACTTCATCAACTACTTCTACGAGCTCACCGACTCCATGGAACACCTCTGGCATGCCTGGAAGATCATGAGGGAGGTGAAGGACCGCCTGAAAGTAGACATGAAGGAATTGATCGGTGTGCTCGGTTCCGAGGGCAGGGCGGGCTGAGAACCTGCGGCTTCGCGTAACCGGATAGGTGCATCATTGCCATGGGGAGAGGCTTGAGCTCCCGATGGGTGGGATCGAGAATAGTTCCCAGAGTCAACCGCTCCCCCCTGCCTCGCACTGTGGGCATTTTAGCTGGATTGATTCTTGGTGGAATATCGGTCAATAGTCCTGCTGGCACACTTCTTCGGCGATACGGGCCCACTCAGCCAGTCGCGTCGGTTCATGGCGTACGGTACTGATATCTTTTAGAACGATTTCAACCCTGCACCCGTAGCGTTTTACTGCCTGCAATTTCTCCTTGAGCTCATGTCTCACCTCTTCAGGGATGAAGCGCTCTTTTGCCAGAAGTGCGGGATTCGGTTTCAAAGAAAGAACATAATTGCCTGATATGGCTTGCGCTGCACGCTCCATATCGGCCCACGGACTGACGGATACTTTTCGTAGATTTCCCACACTCTCCAGCAAGCCAATCTTTTCGTGTAGTGGCTCGCAGCATCCGTAGTAGCTGAGCCCGAATCGCTCCAGCCAACGGCGTTCGTACTGCAGGGCGAACTCCTCATGCATCGCCGGTGATACCGATGAAAAAATCTGTGCCGCTGCACATCCCCAAAGATCTCGTGTTCTAACTCGAAGCGGATCATAATCGCCCTGAGGAAGCTCTCGTGTAAATCCGTAGGCTCCGGAGCCAATCCGTACGTTGGTATTGTTCAACGCCAATAGACCCAATTCTTCGTAACGGTCCAAGCAGTGAAGATAGATCTCTACAAGGTGAGAGACCAGTTTGTGAATAAACCGGGGCTTCTCGATCAATGCCAGAAGGGTCTCCTGGGCGCCAAGAAAACGAACAATATCATCCCAGGGCGCGAACCAGAAACCGGGCAGACCGCGCTTTTCCACTTTGATAACGCCGTCGAACAGGTACCGATACGCCTGATAGTATTCCTGCGAATATAATTCGTCATAGGTGATCTCGGGGAACTCTAACTTTTCTATATCCTCTTCACTGTTGATCTGTCGCTCATACCGATGGGATACCACGTCGTTGTCTTGCTCTGTTTTAATTATGCGTTCCTGAATTTCTATGCCGATTCCGGAGTTCCCAAAGAAAAGCGGAGAATAGAGGATCGGTTCCACGACCGAATCGCATTGAAAATGGCTCCACTGGTACAATGTTTGTCGGAGCTGTTTTTCAATATTCCGACAGAAACCGCTCTCAGTCCTCAGACGCAACTCGCCGTCCGGATCCATTTCATTCCAGCAGACTTCATCGATCCAGATCAGTGGTTTAGTCTCTTTGAGGTCATTCAAATCCGACCACATCTTTTTTCGTTGCTTCTGTATCGGCAGCTCAGCGATGTCGACAACTTCTCCGGCTAATACCCGCAGTATTCTCCTATCCTTTTCACTGATATGAATATCCTGCTTTTTCGTGTTTACTGCTTTGCCGCGAATACTGGGAACAATTTGGGGTAGCATGAAACTCGCTCTTATTCCCGGATGGTCATTCCGAAACTAGCAAAAATACGCTTTGCCTCTATTACCGTTTGGCTTTCCTGAAAAGTGAGCAGATTGGGATGATGTTCGTAGGGATATTCCCGACTTAGCCGGATGTATTTGGACTTACCGAATTGATGAAAGGGCAAGAAACTCACCTGTTTCAGATTGTTGGTTATTAACAGCTTTGCGATTTCTGTCAACGTCTTCGGATCCGTGTTGAAAGCAGGTATCAGCGGGACCCGAACCAATACCTCTTGGCCGGTTTTAGACAATCTGTATAGATTTTGCTTAATTCTATTGTTAGATTTTCCGGTCATCCGTCTATGTGTATTTTCCTCGCAATGCTTGACATCATAGATGATCAGATCGGTGTATGGCAGAACAGCCTTTAGATCCGGCCAGGGAACGTATCCAGCCGTTTCGATCGTCGTGTGGATGTTCCTTTCGTAGCTTTGCTTCAGTATCTCCAACGCGAAACGGGGTTGAGCAAGCGGCTCTCCCCCTGAAAGTGTAACACCGCCGCCGGACTTTCTGTAATAACTCCTGTCTTTTTCTACCTCACGCATCAGTTCATCGAGGGTAATGACGTGACCGATCTTCCGCAGTGCTCCGCTGGGGCATTGCTCAGCGCACAGAAGGCAATCATTGCAAAGACGGCGATTGATTTTGAAACCATCCCCCACTGAAAGATCGATGTTGATCGCTTCCTCCGGGCATACCTCAAGGCAACATCCGCATCGGATGCACTTCTGAGGAAAGAACTCCACCTCCGGTGTGAACTTCTGAGACTCCGGATTACTACACCAAGCACAACGCAGTTGACAACCCTTGAGGAAAATCAGCTTCCTTATTCCCGGGCCGTCATCGACGGCATAACCCTGAATGTTGAAGATTATCCCATCAGTGCTGCTCTGTGAACGTTGCTGCTTCCTCGATATTCCCATTGCAGGTGTTCTGTCCAATCCTTTCATTCACAACTCACCCGTGGTTCGCATGATAATAGTATCCTGAATCTCCTTGTCCAGCTCGACGAAGTGTGCGCTATACCCTCCTACTCGTACAATCAGATCCGAATACCGCTCTGGATGCTTTTGGGCATCCACTAGGGTCTCGCTGTCAGCCACAGAGTATTGAACACTCTGACCCCCCGTTTCCACATATGCCCTGACTAGATCGGCCCACTTGTTCAGACCACGCTCGGAAAGCACAGAGGACAAGGTAAGTCTCTGATTGAAGGTGATTCCGTTCACTGTATGGATTGTATCAATGGCCTTAGTCGCCGACCTGTGCGCAGAAATCAGCCCTTTTGACCGTGCAAATACCGATGGAGCGATGGAGTCGGCCAGGGGATCTCCCTTTTTCCTTCCATCGGGAGTAGCTCCCGTTGCTTTTCCCAAATCGATATACGAAGCCATCGAGATGAGACCGCATACAAATCTGCCGCCTCGTGGGGTTGGATAACTCTCATACGCACGGAAGAAGATATTCAGCACGTCTCGTAAATGTTTATCTGCCCAATCGTCATCCGTACCATATTTTGGCGCGCCAATGCATCGACTGCGCAATTCTTCATAACCCTGCCAATCATTTTTCAAAGCCCGGATCAATGTATCCCAACTGCACTCCTTTTTCTCATACACCAAAGAATCAATCGCGCTCATGATGTCGCCGATGTTCGCCGTGCCCACGGCAAGGGAACCGGTCCAATTATATTTACAGCCGCCTGCGTTTATTGTTATTCCTTTTTCCCTTGGTCCGGCATGCATCAGATTATGAAATACACAGGGGAAGTGGCGGGCATATACGTATTCGACAACGTCGTTCAGTATGACGTTGGTGCGAACCGCGAGTTCGTATTGCTTCTTCACGGCTCCGGAGAAATCCGCAAAGGTCTTAAAATCTGCCGGATGTCCCGTCTTTGGACCAACCTGCACACCGTTTACGGGATTTATGCCGTTGTGGATCGCCAACTCGATCGGTTTTACCAGATTGAACCAGCCGGCATTGTTGTGGCCGTGGGTGTCGGAGTCTGTACAGCAATTCGGATCGGTGATGTTCTCCTGACAACCGAGATCGGCATAATTTCGCGCTTCATCCAAACTCACACCATTTGCGATGAGTGCCGGAATAATTGCCTCGTCGCTAATAAGGATCGGTAGACCGCCGCCTAGGCGAATAACCTCCAACGTCTTTTTCAGAAAATCGTCTGGCGTATTTTTGTGCAGCCGCACGGAGATATTCGGATCGGTGAGATGCACATGCGCATGCCCTTCCAATACCATATAGGACAGCATGTTTGTTACATCATTTCCATTGGAATCTACTCCGCCGATTGTGAGCTTGTCATTGTTGCCGACTCCATCCATGCTTCGCACTATAGGCGCGGTTTGGCTCTCATTCCATTTTAAGAAGAAGCACTCCAGAAGCTCCTGGGCTCTCTTCAATTCGACATTTCTCTCCTTCAGATCTCGTTCGAGAAACGGATACATATATTGATCGAATCTACCGACGGAGTGAGCATTGCCCCCTTCAGCTAAACCGGTCGCCATATGTAGGAAATGCAGGGACTGAAGCGCTTCGTGCCAGGAACTCGCCGGTTGTTCTGGCACCTTCCGGCAGATTCTCGCCATTTCCAGGAGCTCGGCCGCTCGCTCAGGATCTTGCTCCTTCTCGACCTCGTCTTCCGCTTGTTTGCTGCAGCGCAGAGCATATGAAATCAGTCCTTTGGCAACGATAATCGAGGATTGGTATAGATTTACTCGCTCGATCTGTTTTAAAGACGAGATCTTTGAGTTCACGATCTCTCGAATGTGGGCTTCAAGTCGTTCGATAATGCCCGCAAGACCGATCTCGAGGATCGTCCGGTAATCCTGAATCGTGTGATATAGAGGGCCGCCCAGTTTGTAAGCATAGGCGTCCGCGTGGGTCATATAGAACCATGCGTCAGGATAGTTGTTCTTCAACTCTCTCCCTATATACGCTCCACTCGATCTGTTCCTCCAATACGGAAGCACCTCTGTTTCATAGACATGAAGGTCCTCGTCGTTCAAGACGTACTTATCCATCTCTCCGCCGCGAAAAACGCGTAAGCGAAGATCATGCCGGCCATCCTGAACTCCTTCCTCATCCTCCACGAAATTAAGAAACTCCGGATGAATCTCCAAAGTGTGAAGCGCAGAGCTGGGAGAGCCAAGGAACAATTGATATGGTGCAGACGGGATGTCAATCCGCTCAAAAACTGAAGTGATTGCCTTTGCCCGTCGTATCGCGGGATGCTCACCCGCCGTAGTTTTATATGAATCGGTTACGATTCTCGCTCTTTGCATGGAAATCCTACGCCGCCCGTTATCGTATCGTTGGGTGCACAGCCCCCTCAACTTCTGGATTCGCATCTGCGCCGCATCATCTGGATGGAGAATTGCGGTTTCGAACAATCGCCCATTCCAGGGAACTTGGGTGCGCTCCCACCACATTGGCTGCCGCTCTGCTCTATCGATGATGCTCATCGACTCTCCTTGATTTCTCACAAATTATTCCCCTCCAACAGCCGGAAAATCCCGGACCGCCCGAAACATCGCTTCCACATTCGCAGGGGGCACGTTGGCCATTATATTATGAACCTGCTGAAAAACGAATCCTCCACCGGGAAACATAATCTCCAGGCGATTCAATACATGCTCGCGGACCCTGTCTGCCGTTGCATTACCCAGGACAAATTGCGTGTCGCAGCCGCCTCCCCATAAGCAGAGGCGATCCTTGCAGATCCTTTTCAATCTCACCGGATCCATTCCGGTGGCACTGGTCTGAACGGGATTCACGGCATCCAATCCTGCTTCAATAAGATCTTCAAGAAAAGGTTCTATTCCTCCACAGCTGTGTAGCATAACCTTGACATCGGCAAGCTCCTTCGCCCGGGTCCACAAAGCTTGATGTCTAGGTTTCAAGAATTCCCGATACATTTCCGGCGAAATCAATGGTCCTGATTGCATCCCGAGGTCATCACCAAAACCTACGATATCAACATAACGCCCAATTGCTGCAAGCAGCGTATCAAGCTGGGTCATGCGAATTTCCAATAGCTTTTCCAGCAAGCGATGAGCTGACAGCGGATCCAGAGCCATCAGGGACAAAAAATGATCTTGTCGACAAAGATACTGCGCAGTCTCAAACAGCTGGCCACCAAACGGAAAGATAATCACCAGATCGGTCGACTCTCGTAAAGTTTTTACTCGATCAACCACAGTGTCGATGTCGATAATATTCAGATTTGGAAACGGAGATTGAGTCCATAGGATTTCCTCCAACGCCCTCGGCAGTCCCTCCAGGTTCGTCGGTACACCATCGATATAAGGCCACTGGATTTGTTCGAAATACAGCATTCCTTTTTTCTGCACTCCACTTGGTTTTCCCGAAGCGGTGTAAAGGATCCACTCCTCTCCGTATCTACGGACATCGATGAAGGATGGGATCCAGCATTCCCCGCCATCGGGAAGAATCCATTGTTTCCAGGCTCTCTCGTCCGATAAAAATGCCCTGCCAATTTCTACTGTGTCGACGTGGAAAAGATCTAAAATGTCCTCATCGATGACTGCGAGCTGTTGCACCATATCGAAAACGCGAAGAGGTTTCTCTGGCAGCTCCAAATAATCCCGAAGGCCCCTGTAGGAAATCGCCATGATGCCGCTGCTGCGGTGTCCTCCAAAATCAATTGGGACAGAGTCAGGCTGTCTATGATTCAGTGAACTGAGAACTCTTTCTCTTCCAGTCATGACTTCTTTTCGTGTTAAGATCAGATCAAGTGGCGGGAGTGAGGCTTATTGAGCCTCTTCCTTGACAAGTTGTAGAGGGGAAGGCAGTTTGTAATTGTGCCTCATAAAGTAGCGGTGATAGCTTACACGTTCTCCTTCCGCTCTATAGCCTTCCTTTTCGGCACTGATCACGAACTCCAGCATCGGTGTATCCTCATATCGAAAATATCCACTCTCATCGGTCATTGTCACGATAGGTTCATCCAGTATGTCATATCCCTTCTTCTGGACGAGCACTTTGGCCATGGGAATACCATTGCCGTTTTGGTCCACCACTCGTCCTTCAATGATCCCATCATCGTTTGCTCGAACGTAGATCGACCAGATAGCGATAGAAAATCCGATTATCGCAAAGAAAATGATGATGCCTCTATTCCGCCTGACGATATCCCACAAGGTCGTGCCGATACTCATCCTTTCAATGCTCCCGATATCATGCTGGAGATGAAACTCTTTTGATTATGCAAAAACACAACGATGACAGGAGCTATCACTAAAATCGTAAAAGCGTACAATGGCCCGCTGCTCGGCTCGAAGTAACTCAGGAACCGTGCCAATCCCAAGGGCAACGTCTGCATGTTTCTGTCTCGTATGATGACCAAAGGCCAAATGAAACTATTCCAAGACCACAGAAAGGTTAGAATGATGTTTGTTGCGATGGCTGGCTTTGATAGCGGTAAGAATATGCGAAATAGTATCCTCCATTCAGGCATTCCATCAATTTTCGCTGCATCGATCAATGATTTCGGTATAGCGTCGAAAGCACTCTTGAAAATAAAAATGTTGATTATGGTGGTCAAGAGCGGGAATGCAAGCCCCAAATAGGTATCGATCAGATGGAGCTGTTTGGTAATCAAGAAAGCCGGGATTATGGTCGTCTGAAACGGGATCAACATACAACTCAGGAAAATAAGGATCACCAACTTCTTGCCTGGAAAGGAATGCCGCAATGAGAACCCCGCCATGGAGTTAATTACGATATTGGATACGACCACAATCACAGATACGAAGAGGCTATTCCAGAGATAGCGAAGAAAGGGAATCCAATAATATACATCAATGTAGTAAAAAAGATGGGGATTCTTTGGAATGAGTGAGGGTGGATACGTGTACAATATTTCTCCGGTCAAGCTGGTTTTGAATACCCAGTAAAGGGGTATCACCATCACCAGCGTGAAGGGAAGCAAGAACAAATGCGGCCAAAGCGGTCGTTTCAAACTCCACCTACTCATAGATCTCCATACCTCCTGCCTCGCCACCTGAAACGCGATTCATCACATATGTAATGAGCAACAGGAATAGAAACAGAATCACAGTGATCGATGCAGCGTATCCCATTTTTCCGAAGCTAAAAGCGTTCATATAGATATAGGTGATCAATATCTCTGTGCTATGCCCCGGTCCTCCACCGGTCATTACATAAATCAGATCGAATAGAGTAAAAGAGTTGATTATTCCCACAATGAAGCAGATAAAAATCGTGGATCGTATCAGCGGGAGAGTAATACGAAAGAAACGATTCCTTGATGAGGCGCCGTCGATAATTGCAGCCTCGTAGAGCTCTGAGGGAATCGATTGCAACCCGGTTAGAACTAAGATAAAAAAGAAACCCACAACCTGCCAGATACTAGTTAGAATAACAGCCGGTAATGCCCACTGGAATGATTGAAGAAAGGGAATACCCTCATCGACAATTCCAATGGATCGGAGTATGTAATTAATCAAACCAAACCGCTCATTGTAGAGCCACTGCCAGATAATACCGATGGCAATCGGTGTTATCGGATACGGTATAAAAATAAGCGCTCGATAAACATTCCTTCCTCGTAGCGGCTGATTAACGAAAATCGCTATAAAGATAGCAAGGACGATGGCGATTGGCGAACCAACCGCGAAATAGATCACGGTATTCGTCATACTCTTCCAAAACACCTCGTCTTTGAACATCTTTGTGTAATTCGACAAGCCGATCCACTCATTCGGGCCCACGGCCTTCCATTCCTGGAAAGAAAGCACCAGATTCCAACCGAGAGGAATGATCCTATAGATCATGAAAACCGCGAAAGCGGGCAATAAAAAAAGATAGATCAATAGAAGTTCGCGGCTACGTTTCTTTTTTAGCAACATGTTATACCCGCCATCTTTCCAGCTACTTCTACTTTTACTTGCTCACCTGTGTTAATTGAGTGAATTGTTATTCCAAATAGAAAATTGATCCCGGAGCACAAGCCCCGGGATCAATTGTACGCAATTAGTCTTCTGCTGTCGTCCTAGTCCGATAGGATTCCATTGACCGCCTTTTCTGCGTTTGCCAAGGCTTCGTTCGCCGATATCTCACCGAAAACAGCACGCTGAAACTGACTGTAGAAAGCCTGCTTGACCTCTTCATCTTCCGGGATGAGCGGTGGCCCGCACAATTTGTCGGTGTTTTGAAGCTGGACTGTGTAGTTGGCGACCTTCAACGGATTGTCTTTCTTAAACTGAGCGTCGGCGATCAACGTCTTATACACGTTGACATTCCCGCAGAGTATTCCCATGGTACGCACCAGGTCTTCCTGCCACTTGTCATTGGTTAGAACTTTCGAAAATGCCCAGGCTGCATCTGGATTCTTCGATTGAGAGCTCACGACGAGTCCGTGATAGCTAGGAACCGACCAACGACCAGGAAATGATTCGACCCCCAATGTGTTTGCATTAGCCCATGCCGCGTTCGGTGCGAATCCATGCAAGCCGTGGCTGTTAAAAAACCCAACATTCCCGGAAGCGTACAGTTCATTTGGTTCCGCCCAACGGGCCGTCCAACTCAGCTTCGGTATTACCGCCTCGTCGGTAAGCGCTTTCAAAGTGTTGATCGTCTGTACAGCGCCCGGTGTGTTAAAGGCCGCCTTTGTACGGTCACTATTCAAAACGGAAACACCATTTGCCTGGAACAATGTCCAGTAAAGCCAATCGAAGTTTAATGTCATGAAACCGTATTTACCCTGATCCCGATTTGTCATTTTTCTAGCGGCTGAAACCAGATCTTCCAGGGTTGCGGGTGCTGATCCTAAACCCGCGGCTTTCATCATATTCTTGTTGGTGTACAGCACCGTGGCGGTCGAGAAAAATGGAAGATTGTACCTCTTGCCGTTGTACAGGTAGTAGTCACTATTGAACATATTCTTGTCGAATCTCTGCACAACATTCGGCTCTTTGTCTAGGTACGGCTTCAGATCCAAGAGGAGGCCCTGATCGGCGTACTGGACCCAAAGCACACCTTGGATCTGGGCGACGTCGGGGACCGTCCCGCTGGCTATCTGAGTCTGATAAAAAGTTGCCCACTCACTGCCCTTCTTGTCCAACCATTCTACTTCCACATTGGGCATCTGTACATGGAAATCATCTATGGCTCCCATGATAGCGGGTTCCCACATCGGTATGTTCCAGGTGAGGAAAGATATCTTTCCTTTGGCCTGTCCCTCCTGACCACCCCCTGCCCACAGCACCTGCGTGCTGCAGAATACTGCCAGAACAAGAATCACGATGCTTACCCTTTTCCATTTTTTCATACCAGTTCCTCCTTGCTCGAAAAAATTAGTTTCAGTTAAAAAGCATTATAAGTAGCTACTATTGGGTTGTCAACCATTTTCAGCTGACTACCGAACACCAGCCACAAAAAGTGTTGCCTCTCCTTCAAGCATATACTCCGCTACGTCAGCCTGTATCAGGAACGAGTCACCCCTATGGATAACAAGATCGTCCTGGTCAGCGCCGCCTTTGAGCACCGCCTTGCCACGAGTACAAATCAATATCTCCACGGCTCGTTTCCCGGATGATACATATTTCACACCTCTGTTCAGCCGGATTCGGTAGAGGCAGAAATCTGAGGTAGGGATCTCGTATACTTCAGCACCCCTACTCAGCTTTTTGGGATTGATAGGCTCGATAGGACTCTCGTTGTATCGAAGGATTCTCATAAACTCGGGAATATCGACATGGCGAACGCTCAAGCCACCTCGTACCACGTTGTCCGAGTTCGACATCAGCTCGATCGCCACACCTCGCAAATAGGCGTGAACGGTTCCGGAAGCTAAATACACCGCCTGGCCGGTGCGGAGATGCAGTAAATTGAGGAATAATGGGCTCACAACACCGATGTCCCCCGGGTATTGCCGATTCAGCTCAACGATCCATCTGTACCGGACTCCCTTTGAAACCGTCGCTCTTTCAACTACCTCTTGTACAAACCGCTTTTTCCGTTCGCTTTCCAGCAACATGATTGATTCGAACAGGCTCTTCAATCCATCGATCGACCGGGATTTCCCGAAATAGTCAATTTCCTCAGCGAACGTGGTCAAATGCAGCGATCTCAGTTCCGTCGCTATTTGCCCAATACCACGAAAACCCGCCAGACACTCAAACGGCTCCAATGCACAGAGCATCTCGGGTTTGTGATTTCTGTCTAGATAGTTCCGCTCCGGCGCGTCAAGGCGGATTCCCAGTGCGTTTTCCTTCTCGAATCCATCCTTTGCCTGATCTCCGGTCGGATGAACCTGAAGGGCAAGGGCTTTCTCGGCGGCCAGAACTTTGAGTAGAAACGGAAGACGAGGACCAAAGCGGTCGACGGTATCCGCTCCCAATATCGCCTCCGGTTCCGCTTCTATCAGATCAAGTAAACTCTGCTCCCCCTGTTCGCTCAATACGGTTGACGGGGCTTTGGGATGGGCTCCCAGCCAAAGCTCGGCTACCGGTTCGTGGTTCGGATTGCCTGCACCCAATAACTTGGGGATATCAGTAGTCGAACCCCAAGGATAATTTTGTATAGGATTCTTCAGCCGATATATTGCCATGGGAATACCAACGCTTAGAGTTGACTATGAACTTGCTTTCAGGACCAGCGGCTCGGGCAGTTCGAAATTCTGGCGCATGAAATACAGGTGGTAGCGCGGCCTCGCCGAGGCGCCGACACCCTCCAGTTTAGCCGAAATGACGAACTCGATCATCTCGATGTCCTTGAACACGAAGCGGCCCTGTTCGTCGGTTTGCTCGGTACGCGGTTCTTTTAAAAGGTTCAAAGTCTGCTCGCGAATCTGAACCGTAGCCCCCGCTACCGGCTCGCCCTCCTCGTTCAGAACCACGCCCGAGACGATGCCATCGTCATTGAGCCGCACGTGAACGATCCAGATCGCCAGGGCCAGAACAACAGCGACGATAAAAACAATCCGGCCCAGATTCTCCCGGCCGAAATCGGACAGTCTGCGACCCAGGCTCATCCCTTCACCGCTCCGCTCATCATCCCGCTGATGAAACTTTTCTGGTTCATGAGGAACACCACCACGATGGGGGCGATAACCATGATGACGAAGGCGTACAGCTGGCCGCTGGTGTCTTCGAAATAGCTCAAGAAGCGCGCCAGCCCCAGCGGGAGGGTTCTCATGATCGTGTCCTGCGTGATGATCAACGGCCAGATGAAGTTGTTCCAGGACCAAACGAAGGTGAGAATGATATTCGTGGCTATGGCCGGCCGGGCCAGGGGCAGATAGATCCGGAAGAGCATTCTCCAATCCGCCATGCCGTCGATCCGAGCTGCATCGTGCAGGGAGTGCGGTACCGCGTCGAAATTCATCTTGAACACGAAGATGTTGATGATCGTGGACACCAGGGGCAGGGCCAGCCCCAGGTGCGTGTTGAGAAGCCCGAAGTACTTGGTAAGGAGAAAGGCCGGAATGATTGTGGTCTGGAAGGGGACCATCATGCAGCTCAGGTAGGTCAGAATGATGATTTTCTTGCCCGGAAAGTTGTAGCCCAGGGCGAATCCGGCCATGGCGTTGAAAATGATGTTGGAGACAACCACGATGGCCGACACGATCACGCTGTTCATGAAAAACCGCAAGAACGGGATCCAGTAGTACACGTCCACGAAGAAGTAGAGGTGCGGATCCTTGGGAATCAGGGAGGGCGGGTAGTTGAAGAGGTTCTCCCCGGTAAGGCTCGTCTTGACGACCCAATAGATGGGCACGATGATCAGGAAGCAGATGAGTACGAGCAGAATATGGGTGAGAACATGACTTCGCCGCTTACTCATAGTAGCTGACTCCCCCAGCCTCCCCGCCGGACACCCGGTTCGAATACCAGGTAACCAGCATCAGGAAGAGGAACATGAACATCGTCATGGCCGCAGCATACCCCATGCGGTTGAAGGTAAAGGCGTTCTTGTAGATATTCGTGACCAGTATCTCCGTGGCGTGTCCAGGCCCCCCGTCGGTCATCACGTAGATGATATCGAAAACCGTGAAGGAGTTGATGATCCCCACGATGAAGCAGAGGAATATGGTCGAGCGGATCAGGGGGAGCGTGATGCGAAAGAACTGGGTCAGCCGGCTTGCTCCGTCCAGCTCCGCCGATTCGTACAGATCATCGGGAATCGTCTGCAGGCCGGTCAGCACGATGATGACGAAGTAGCCGAGCACCTGCCATACCGTGGTTACGATCACCGACGGCAGAGCAAGCTTGAAGGATTGCAGGAAGGGCACCGGATCGGACACCAACCTCAAGGATCGCAGCACGTAGTTGATCAGGCCGACCTTTTCGTTGTACAGCCACTGCCAGATGATGGCCACGGCGACCGGTGTAATCGGGTACGGGAGAAAAATCATCACCCGGTAGGCATTTCTCCCGCGGATCGGGTTGTTCACCAGCACGGCAACCAGCACGGCCAGAGCGATGGCGATGGGCGTACCCCCGAAGAAGTAGAAGAGGGTGTTCTTGAAGCTCTGCCAGAATACCGGATCGCGGATCATCTCGGCGTAGTTCTGCAGGCCGATCCAGGTGTTGGGGCCGATGAACTGCCATTCCTGGAACGAGAGCACCAGGTTCCAGATAATCGGTGTAATCCGATAGAGTATAAAGATCGCCAGGGATGGGAACAGGAAGAGGTAGATCATAAGGAGGATGCGGCCCCGCTTCTGTCCGATTACCTGCCTCAACGCTCAACCACCTCTATATGAAGATAAGCGAGCAACCACAGAACACGTTTTCGCGGCTCCGGCTGCGGCAGAAGTATAGCAGAGCTGCGCTTGCACTGCAACTCGTGCCGTGTCTATATGCCGTGTCTATACAGCGCGAGCCCATTCGAACAGAACACCGAGAGAGCGATCCCCTGCCTTCTGGATGTGCCGGTAGGCTTCCTGGCACTCTTCGGGCTTGAACGTGTCGGTGTGCAGCGGCTCCACAGTGAGCCGGCCGTCCGCCATCAGCTGCAGGATCTGCCTCAAATCTTCCTTTACGGAGTAGCGGCTGTAGCTTCTTGGATGCAGCGGATAGAACAGGCAGCGCAGGGCCCCCTTCAGCCGGACTCCCTTCATGTGAGCCTGCCAGAGATGGGGACTGGGGTTGAGCTGCATCTTTCTGCGGGGAGTTCCCAGCATGATCACCTCTCCCAGCCTCCGGGTCAGAGCGACGGCCTTCAGGATCAACTCCGAGTTTCCCACGCTTTCCACTGTGACATCGGCTCCAAGCCCGCCGCTCCACTCCTGGACGGTCTGCTCCAGATCCACCTCTTTTGAATTGACCACATTCCGCAAGCCGCAGGCCTGGGCCCGCTGGATCCGGAACGGGGATATGTCCACGCCCAGGACGTCCGCTCCGGCCAGCTGGAACAGCTGGGCGGCCAGATTTCCCACCATGCCGAGACCCAGCACCAGCACTCTGTCGCCCAGGGAGAACTCCGCAATCCGGATCGCGGTCATGGCGATCTCCCCGATCTTGGCGAATGGCGCAAGCCGCGCTTCCAATCCTTGGGGAACCTTCCGGATCGGCTTGGTGAGATCCCCGTGGGGCAGATCCTCCGATTCTTCCAGGGAAACGACAATCTGCGATGCATGAGGCCCTCCGCTCACGACCAGGTCCCCGACCTGGTACTGGTCGACTTCCGGGGAGACCTCCACGACCTTCCCGCTCTGGCAGTAACCGGAGTATATCGGATAGCGGAATCTGTCCCCCGCTACGTCCCGTTGGAGGCCCGAGTACCAGGAAAGCTCGGTCCCGGGGCTGATGAGGCTGTAGCCGGTTTCGATGCGGATATGTCCCGCTCCAAGCCTATCAGGGCCCTGGACGGTAAGCAGCTCGGCTTTATTCGTATCCGTGAATACGATCTGGCGGATGTCCATGGATTCGTCTTTCCCTAAAAAAAACGTGTTGCCCGCCGCATTCAGCGGCGGACAACACAGTACGGTTCAAACGCTCTCCGGATATTCTACTTGGAGAGAATGTCGTTTACGGCTTTCTCCGCGTCGGCCAGGGCCTTCTCTGCGCTGACCTCCCCGAAGATCCCCTTCTGGAGATTCCGATACACCGCGTCCTTGACCTGTGCATCCTCGGCGATGTTGGTCAGACCGGTCAGCTTCAATTTTGGCGAAAGCTGGGTTTCGAACATCTTCACGGTGAGCGGATACTCCTTTCGGAACTCCGGATCTTGGACGATCGCCTTGTCGGCCGCGGCGTTGCCGCTTAGCGGACCGAGGACCCGTATCATGCTCTCCGCCCACTTGTCGTTGGTAACCACCTTCATGAACTCCCAGCACAGATCCGCCTGCTTGGTCGTGGACACGATCCCCATCCCGTGGTAGTTAGGAACCGACCAGCCGCCCGGGAAGGTGTCGATCCCCACTGTGTCGTTGTTCGCCCAATCGCTGGTGGACATGAAGGATGCCAAAGCCGGTGTGTGGGCGTGATGCATCCCGATACCGCCCGCACCGAAGGCACCGTTCGGCTCGGCCCAGCGCCCGGTCCAGGCTACCCCCGGAATGGCCCCTGATTTGGTGAGCCTGGCGAGATTCTTCAGTACCGCCACCGCGGCGGGGGTGTTGAAGGCCGCTTTGGACTTGTCAGCGGTGAGGATTTCGACCCCGTTGGCCCGGAACAGCGGCCAGTACAGCCAGTCGAAGTTCAGCGTGATGAAGCCGGCGTTCTGCCCGGAGGTGAGCTTTTCGGCATAGCTCAGCAGCTGCTCCTCCGTCTGGGGAGCTCCGGAAAGTCCCGCCGCGGCGAACATCGGCTTGTTCATGAACAGCAGGCTCGACGGTACGTAGGTCGGCAGCAGGTAGTAGTTGTCGCCGAAGCGGGAGGCCGCCTCGAAGGACGAGGGGGTGAAGCGGTCCTTGATCGCCGGCTCCTTGTTCAAATAGGAGTTGAGGGACATAAGCACGCCCTTGTCCGCATACTCGTACCACAACACGCCCTGGATCTCGATGATGTCCGGCGCGGTGCCGGCCGCCAGCTGGGTCTGGAAATAGGTGGGAAGCTCGCTTCCCTTCCTGTCGATCCACTTGGCCTTGGCATTGGGGAACTTCGCCTCGAAATCGGCGACCCAACCCATGATCGCATCCTCGTAATGCGGAAGGTTCCAGGTCAGGAAGGAGATCTCCTGCACCGTGGGCTTGCTCTGCCCGCCCCCGGCCCACAGACCCTGCAAGCCTACCAGCAGCAGCAGGACCAGGGCCAGCGCCGCTAACTTCTTCGAATCTGTCATCTCTCTACCTCCTCTAGTTATTTTTTGAAAGAAACTTAATTCCAAGTATATCCGAATTTTGCTTCTTGTCAAGCAGTCGAGGGTGCTAATGTTGAGGGTGCGAATCCTACACCTGGTATTCCTTCGGCGCCCCCACGGACTCGTGATAGCTCTTCCAGCTGTCCAGTCTCAAGGAGGAGATGGTGTCCCCCCGCAGCCCGCTGCGCAGCGCCCCCACCGACAGGATATCCCTTGGCTGTACGTTGCCGATGTTGGCCGCCGGACCGTAGTGCATGAAGATGTTCTGCTGCTGACCTTTTTCTGGGGCTTCGATCATGGTGTTCTCCAGACCCACGGCATTGACGATCTCATCCAGCTCGGCAAACAACACCTCCCCGGCTTTGCCCATCACTCCGATTCCTTTGCCGGACTCCCGGGCCTCTATGATCACCATCTCCGCCCCGCTGTCCAGGTCCTGCTTCATCAGCTGGATCCGATGCTGTATCGTGAGCAATTCATCCTTCTTGGGGTCCTTCTTGCCCACCTCCGATATCACCTCGAAACCCGCATCCTTGCACGTTTTGATGACTTCCCCGCGGTCCTTGTCCGGGATGTAGATGCTGCCGTCGGAGAACTCCAGGTGGCTGAAGCCCATAGCTTTGGCATACTCGAGATACCCCTGCAGTGCGGATTTCTTGTACCCCCCCGCGTTGAGGATGGCCACCTCGGTGAGGGTGCCGCCGATCATGGTGCTGATCCCCGCATCGTTGTACACGGCGATCTTCTCCTTCAACAGCTTTTCGTCGTAGAGGGCGGCGGTGCCGAAGGTTACCTTCACGATATCGGCGACTGATTTGGCCATGGCGGCCCAGTCCTTGGCGCCGCTCGGTCCGAATTCCTTTTCGATTACCATTACGGTTCCGAACTTCTCCGGGATGGTGATGTGTTCTTCAAATGCTCTGGTCATTCAATCCTCCTGTTTAATTTATCCTGCTTCACAGCAAAAACATCTCCGCATTATACAGTTCCGCCCCGTTCCTTCAAGCCCGCTTCAATCCAGCTCCAAGAGGCGAGCGATCTTGCTCCAGTAAGCCCCCGGATCGCGGTTGAAGTCCATGGGATTGCCCTTGATCCGCACAACGGCTCTCAAGAATCGCTCTTCCAGGGATCTCTCAATCGTTCGCCCCTCCATCCGCTGCTCGGCTCCCAGGTACCAGGCGGGCAGAAACAGGGCGGCCCTCTCGTCGTAGATCCAGGACGGTTGCTTCTGGCCGAGCTTCTGCCTGGCCACCCCGATCAGGGAGCTGAGCAGCCCGCTGTAGCTCTCCCGAGGCAGGATGTCCGGATCCACGGTCTGGTAACTCGGATGGATCGTGGGCATGAGGTACACGAGCCTGTACCCCTCCCGGGAACAGTAGGAGCTGCTGCGCGCGTAGTACTCCTTCACGCTGACCGCGGTCTTGACGCTGCCGTCGGTGCCCCTGACCTCCACCTCACCATCGGGATCGGGCATCCGGTCTTGCGGAAACAGCCGTCCCATGAGCTCGGTCTTTTCCGGCTCTCCGGGAAACAGGGAGACGTTGTCGAAAGCCGCGCCGCTGTAGGCCGTCAGCTCACCGTCAGCGATGCTCAAGTGGCCCATCTCCGTCGACAACACCCTGTGATCGGTGCCCGCTCCGTAGTGGGCAATGTACTCGAGCATGATCACCGATTTGCCGCTGGAGGCCTCGCCTCCGTTGATGTACACGAGCCTGTTTTTCTCATCCACCAGGGCGCTGGAGTGATAGCTCACGATCCCGTGTTTCTTCTCCAGGAGAAACAGGGACAGGCAGTAGAACAGCCCCAGGTTGCCGGCCAGGGTCCTGCGCCGATCCTTCGGCCTGTCGATCAGCTTAGGGCTGAGGGTGAGCCGGAATGCCCCGCCCTCTACCTCTAAGCCGGGCTCCTCGCCCAAATCGATTTCGATCCGGGCGTCGGCCGAGCCTTGCGCTACGACCCGGATTTCTCTCATGGCCGTGAGGAAGGACCGTATCTCGGAGGGCGCCGTAGAGCTTGGAGCCCTGATAAACACCGAGTCCTCGAGTTTGTCCCCCTCCTCCAGCTCGAAGAGCCGCTCCAGGGGAAAACCTCTGGCTACGGTCTGGATATCGATGTATTTGTCCCCGGCAAAGATTCGGAAAAGTGCTTCCTTCATATTATGCCCACGCTCCTGCGGATCACTCAGCGCCAACGGTTCTGCGGCCAAGAATTTCGGGAAACTGAGGGTCCCCTATTGACACAGCCCTCTTAATTAGAAATAGTACCTTAATCAAGAATATTACTTTAGGAAAGTAAATATTTCAATAGGATCGGGGAACAGTTGATTTCGATGAGCGATCTGGCTATTGGCGCCGCACCCGTCTTGCGCGGAACCATCCGGGTGGGATCGGATAGCTTCGGGTACAGGACCTCCTTCTCCTCCGGGTTACGATTCCGCTGTCTGCCGGGGTGCGGCCTGTGCTGCAGGACGTACAGAATTCCCCTGACGGAGTCCGATCTGGTTCGCCTGAAGCAGGTGGTCGAGCCCGAGGCTTGCTCGACAATCGCCTTGGCAAAACACGAGCAGGGAGGCGGCATCGCCGCCTTCATGGAGAACGGAAAGGGAAAGGGCTGCTGCTATCTGGACGAGGATGCCCGCTGTTCGGTATACGACAGCAGACCGCTGTACTGCCGCACCTATCCCCTGATCCGGGACACCTACGAGGGGCTGGAGATGAGCGTGGACCATACCTGTCCGGGTGTCGGTGAAGGCGATCCGGTGACAACCGAGCAGATCGAAGAGGCATTCCTCCTGGAAGGGAAAAGCCGGCCGGAAGCGTTAAAGGTGACGGAGTCCTCCGCCAACTACAGAGTAATCTGCGGATCCCTCAAGGCCATGGGCGTCTATGCAGACGCCGCTCTGGTACGCTCGGTCTGCGCTGAATTGGTAAGGCGCGGATTGAACTCTCGGCGAAGCAGCGAGATCCTCGCCTACTTCGAAGGGGCGGCCGCGGTGCTGGCGCGGCTGCTGGCGGGAGCCGGCAACATCGTGAATCCGGAGGCGGCTGCCCGACTGATCGAAGGAGTGGAGGGCAATCCTGGCGGAAAGGCGGCGGAAACGACGGGGGATGCAGGGACCGTGCCGGGAGAAACGGACCGGGGATTCCTGGAGGAAAGCGAGCTGTCCGAGGGCGCCGCTGAAAGCTTGGCCGACTATCTGGCGGAGTGGATCCGCCGCCAGGCACTGCTGCGCTTTGTGCACGGCACGGCCCTGGCCCGCCCTCGCAAGCTGAACGTGCTGAACTCTTTCTTTGCGTTCCTGGTCCATGGGGCTCATGAAATCCTGACCGGCGCTGAGGGGCTGAGGAGGCAAGAGGGAGAGCAGAAGGTTACGGCCCGGATGATGCGGGCGGCGATACGGGAAAACGAAGGCCCGCTGCGCAGCAGATGCGCCAGCGTGGTATCGAGATACTAGAAGAACCATAACAAGAACAACCAGCGGAGGTGATTAACCATGGCGAAAGTTAAAGTCGGAGTGGTCGGATACGGAACGATCGGAGAACGGATCGCCGACGGGGTGGCGGCTCAGGGGGATATGGAACTGGTAGGGGTCTGCGACGTCGCACCCACCGTACCGGTGCGGGCGTTGATCAAGTCCGGAAAGGACATGCCCCTCTACTGCGCGATACCGGAGAAGATCAAGGATCTGGAGAGAGCCGGCGGCAAGGTGGTCGGAACCCTGGACGACCTGCTCGAGAAGGTGGACATCGTCTGCGACGCCACCACCCCCGGTGTGGGCGCGCAAAACAGGAAGAAGTACGAGGCGGCGGGGGTCAAGGCGACCTTCCAGGCCGGAGAAAAAACCGGGGTCGGGAATGTACAGTTCAACTCCATGGCCAACTACGACAAGGCCTACGGGCAGAGCTATCTTCATATCCTGTCCTGCAACACCACGGGAATGGCCCGCTGCATCAGCACGGTGGACAGGAAGATCGGCGTGGAGAAGATGAACGTGGTCATCATCCGGCGAGCGGCGGACGTGTCGGAAACCCACAAGGGACCGGTGGATGCCGCCATCGTTCAAAAAGTCCCCTCCCATCAATGCGAGGACATCATGGCGGTCAGCCCCCACATCAAGGCCTTCAGCGTGGTGGTTACCCTGCCGATCACCCACGGCCACGTGCAGACCCTGCAGCTGATGTGCAAGAAGGAGACCTCCAAGGAGGAGATCATCGAGATTTTCGAGACGAACCCGAGAATCATCATGTTCAAGATCGAGGACGGCTTCATTTCCAACTCCCACATCTTCGACTACTGCCGCGACCTGGGGCTTCCCAGGGCGGACATGTACGAGTGCCCCGTCTGGGACGAGATGATCCACGTGGACGGCAAGGAGGTCTGGTTCACCCAGATGATCCCCCAGGAGGCGATCGTCATCCCGGAAAACATCGACGGCATCCGGGCGGCCATGAAGCTTCAGGAGGATTACCTGGAAGCGATCGGTAAAACCAATAAGTACCTCAGAATCGGAGAGCTGATTTGATCGACGATTCAATCCTGACTCTGGACGACCTCTCCGTAGAGGGAAAGACCGTACTCCTGCGGGTGGACATCAACAGCCCCGTGGACGAGTCCAAGAGGATCAAGGACCGGACGCGCATACAAAGATGCCTGCCTACG
>Ga0315551_10000479_pt1 | contig 31766 bp, 15 predicted proteins | sample SalMarSW160290MG_FD_203678 | JGI IMG/M metagenome (GOLD analysis project Ga0315551, IMG submission 203678) | Salt marsh sediment microbial communities from the Plum Island Ecosystem LTER, Massachusetts, United States - Salt Marsh Sediment SW1602-90 ...
CGCTTGCTCTTTTGCACCAGAAATATATCGCCATCTTTCTTTTAGCTTAGCAACCTCATTTTGAGAAATCTTGCGGGACCTTGATCTATCTCTGAGCCAACGAATTCGGAATCTTTCTCTAATCTGCGCCCGGAACTTCTCCTTTTCCTCCTCAGACAGATTAGCCATCTTCTCAATGATCTCCTCCCTTTGTTCTCGCAGTTCCGCTATTTCCTCATCCGAGAGATGTGGTCCTGCCATACGGTCGCCACGGTCAAGTAACGGTGTGCCCACACCATCTCTTACATTTCGGCTGTAACCTTGATCAGTTTCGGATGCCAATCTGATCTTTCGAATAAAAAAGCCAATCCCCAAAGCAGCAAGCAGTACTACAGCAACAACGATTACCAAGAAAACTATGTTTAACTGTCTCATTTCGCTCCCCTTACTAATCGCTTATCGCAGATTGCCAAATCCTCTACGCATTATGCCTATAAATCAGTTACTGCCACATAGGTCTTTTGATAGTCCAATACGACTTTTCAAAAAAATCATCCCCTCTTTTTCTCATTACTCGGTCCATCTTTTAATTTATGTCACTTCTTGCCGGCTTGGCAGAAGGATCCTTCAAAAGCGCAAGTCTAAATTAAAACAGAGCTTACGTCAACATATTTGTAATGATGGCTTATTGGCCTAAGCCTTTTATATTTAGCCACACAGTGTTACAACATAACTGCTTATACGCTGAGCAGAAATGTATGCGAGGAGCAATTTCCGTCGCAATAGCTGGAAGCATCCACGTCGCGTTTTGTGTACGCATTTGAGTTTACTAAAAAAGAAACGACAGATAGGGCTCCGAGTGAAATCCCTAAATTGAAAGGTGGTGATTATCGAAAAAATCATTTGACACCGCCGATAGTCACGGGCACAATATGAACCGTAGTTGGATAAGGGGCGAAGAACGTAGGTGTGGGAGGCTACCGTCCTAAGTTTCAAAATTGCGTTAAACAGACGAAAAGAATCGTCCCTTTGGATCTGGGACGTCTGGGGAAAACCAACGCTTATGTTATCGGCCCTATTACTTGTCCAAAGATGGGGGTAGGGTGAGTAAAAACAAATTATGTGCTCTTGATTCATTAAAAGAGTGTACGTGTACGTATTAACACAAGGATAGACGAGGATGACATATAGCCCTGTCTCGGAATATATAGAGGATCAAACTCACACTTGTCTGCCGAGAAAGGTAGCATTTAAGGTCTGCGCAGGTTTCGCTGGCACTATAACCTCATGTTTGCTCCGTACGTGCAAAAGACAGCAAAGACAAACTGCCTTCAGAAATTAGCGTAGAATTGCCGATAAATCAAGGAGGTGGCTTCATGAACTTGGAACGAAGAAAACCTTCAGGCCGAGAAAAGGATCAAGCATCCATAAAGCTCCTGGAGAAGCTGCGAGAACAACTATATTCGTCCAATGTATCAACCATTCGCCAGAGTGCGTTCAATCTATCATGGATGCAGGAGGACGGATTAGACATCCTAAAAGAGGCTCTCTTCAGTGATGCGCTTCGACGCACAAAAAACGCGGCAGCGTATGGACTGCGAAAAATGCGAGGCCGGATGCGGAAGGCGGCCCTGGATGTCTTGTCGGCGGGTTCACGGCATTCCAAAAAAACTACAGCAGAGGCGTGCCAAAACGCTTTGCTGGTTCTAAAAAAGACTAAGTCGACTGCGAAGCGTCCATCTAAAAGAAAGCCACGGACAGGCAAAATCGGGATCAGGGAAATCGCCAGAGGCAAACATAAGAGGGAAACGCATGGGGTAAGAAACCAAAGGAACCGCTATTCAAAAAGATAAATAGGTCAAAGTTCGGTGTCGCCACAATAGAGCTTGTGGGCTTATTTTATATGATCAAATTCTTTTGCTTTTGTCTGCATCGGAGCCACGAGCACTTGTAGCCAAAACAGCATCCTACAGAATATGGGGCATTTACTTCTGTGGAGCTCTGTCAGACAATTGCGTATCGGTCAGTTCCAGTGATTCACAAATCGTGATCAAATGAATGTTATTCCGCATTTATTGCGGTATTGGGCCGGATTAACAGCCCCGTATCCCTGCCATAGCAGCAGCAATATCCGCAAATTGAACCATGAGCAGGATTCCACGTGCCGTTTGCAAAGACAGTTGCTTAATTGGGCACGTTTTACAAGGTAGTATCGATTGATTTGTACATACATGGTAGCGTAGGAGCAAAAAACAATGATGGTTAGAAAAGTGAAAGTAGCTGCACTTTTTCTAAAGATTGCAGCAGTGACCGGATATGTCATCATAGGACATGTACAGCAGATATCGGCAGACGAGAGTCTGAGCTTCGACAGAGAAACACCCGTCGTTAGGGTCTACCAAAAGACTCATAAAGCAGTCGTGAACATCTCAGGCGAGCGTTTGGTTGCTGTGCCTGTTGGACCCCGATTCGACTGGCCTGACATGTTCGACCATTGGGGGCCGGTATTCCAGGAACAACTACCGGTACTCGGCTCGGGAGTTGTTGTTCATGAAGATGGCTACATCATCACAAACGCACATGTTACAAAAGGCACAGAGAAGATCAGAGTTGCGTTTAGCGATGGCCGGGAGTTTCCAGCAAGAGTAGTCAGCGAGGATGAAAGCACGGACTTAGCCGTTCTTCAAATTACAACCAGCGAGAAACTGCCATTTATTCGTCTCGGCCGAAGTCGTGACCTGATGATAGGTGAAACAATGATAGCCATTGGTAATCCGTACGGCTACTCACACACGCTCACAACCGGCGTGGTAAGTGCGGTGGAGCGAGATATCAAAATAGAGGAAGGATTCTGGCTACGTGGATTGATTCAGACAGATGCGCCGATCAATCCCGGCAACAGCGGAGGGCCATTACTTAACATCAACGGTGAATTGATTGGCATCAATAGCGCAATTAGAGCAGAGGCAGAGAATATAGGCTTTGCCATACCGGTCGACGCGCTTGCAGAAAACCTTCAGCACATGTTTCTGCCCGAAGGAATGCGTCGGATTTGGCTGGGATTAGCTGTAGGCCAAGTCGAGAGGCGGTATGGAGACACTGGACTGGTTGTAGAATCAGTGAGCAAGGGAAGTCTTGCCGAGAGCAAAGGTATGTCTGCTGGATGTATGATACTCGAGGTGGACGGGCAGAAACCCACAAGCGTTATTGACTTTTACATAAAGATCGGTAAAAAGAGAATCGGACAGCAAATAAAGATCAGATACATGCCACCCGGAGCTTCGAAAGACAATAGCCGATTCGTTGATATAAAGTTGTTAGAAAGGCCACTACCAGATGGACAGAGACTTGCCAAAGAGTTCTTCCAAATGGAAGTATCAGAACTGAGTGAGCGTATAGCCAGGAAATTTGGCTTTGCCAGAGCATATCCGGTCTTGATCATCAACGATTTAGAAACGCAAGGAATAGCTGCAAGGCAAGGACTTGAGCCGGGCGATCTTATCCTGCAGATCAACAAAAGAACCGTCCGTAATATAAGGGAGCTCTCACTGGAAATGGAGAACGTCACGGAAGGTGATATTATTGAGCTACGGATACTGCGCATCACAAGCGGAATATTCGGTGAAGTGCGACGTCGGCTCGTGGTCGAGTTGAAGGCGCAAAGTAAAAAAGAACAAGATGTTCTACTTTAATAAGGGCGGTTTCAAACTGATAAGCCAACCTTCAATCAGTTCAAACTCAGAGGCGTTATTTTTGGTCAGCCGGTCCCGATGAATGACGGCATAACAAAGAATGCAATCTGGGTTCGGTCATCGAAACAAAATTTCAGAACTCATACAGCACAAAGCAAGTCAACAACGAGGGTATCATCATTGTCTAATACCAATTGTGCTTGATATTTGCGCCTTTGTCATTTCGACCATAGCCCCCGTGTCTTCTGTCGAAGACAGAAACGGGGGCGAAGTGGAGAAATCTATTAAAAAGCAGACCTGTCCCGAGCCAAGCCGAGGGATTTCTCGACTCGCCCCCCTGCTTTCTTGCGAAGGCAAGAAGGGGGGCTCGCTCGAAATGACAAGAATAAACGCATTGATTATTCACAATCAGTATAAGCCAGCAACTTTATAGACAGTGAACAAAGAAAGATTTGCTCAGGGTGTACCGGAATTGTCGTTAAACCGCGCTGTGCTACCTAATGTTGTAAGCGTTTAGAGAAGGAAGTTATCTTTATCACGTTCGGCCGTGTCACCATGCACGCCAAGACCATTTGTATATTATTCCATCACGATCCGTCCAAAACCAAAAGGTTCCGTATTTTGGAGAAGTGGAGGGAGCTGACGCTACTTGGTTAGGCGACTCAGGAGATATCACAGAACTCCAGACATATATATTTCCGCCCCGTTGGTTATCTAATATCAATTCCGGTGTACCCCAACTGGCAATTAGCTCCGAAAAATGCGCGCCTTTCCACGTATCGACGACCTTATTCATTTTCGGATAATCCATGCAGCCAGCCAAAGCTAATAGAACAAGTAAACATACAAGTTTTCGCATCTATTTACCTCTGCTGTATTGTAACTGCGACTTCCAGCAACGTGTTATGGAGTAGAGGACTGAGACGACCAGACAGCCAGCAACCAGCTCTAACACAACCCCACATCTGTCCTCCTTTCGCTGCCAGCGGGACTATAATACTAATAAATATTATATCGTCTTGCGCTCAAAAAATCAAGTAAAAAGCCGCGAGGGATCGGGATGACAGAGGAAAATCATGTCCCTCTATAGAAGATAATGTTCAAAAACCAAAGATTGTTATCAGAAATTTAAAAAGGCAATGGATAGCCCTAACACGCTTAGTCCTATAATTTTAGATTTAATTAAATAACCACTTTATAAACCATAAAAGTCTATTTTTCAGAGCCAGAAATGAAGGCTCTAAATTATTCTGAACATTATGAAAAATGCAAAAAAAACTTCTCTTTGAAAATGAACCGTTCCTCCCCGACAGAAATTCGGGGCATTCTGATTAATATTCGTAAAGACAAATTGTCTCGAAAAGCATAAGATGTATCATTGTATCTTTATATCTCATTCATCTGAACCGTTTAATCGTTTCGTTTAAAGTTGTATCGCACGGCAGGGAGTAAGGAAATATAACCATTCGGCAATCACTCTATCATTGAATATCGCTGAAGCTGCCTTGCTGTAAAGCTCCAACTGTTGACGATAAAGTTGCGCGCGCTCACGAACCTGTGCGGCGGTGACATTATCCGTTTTGAAATCTACTACAACCAAACCCTGCGGGGATCGAATGAGCAAGTCAATGACTCCCTGAACAATAATCGTATCTCGTACCTCGTATCTCACATCCCGCTGTAGGCGCAAATTTTTCCATTGCGAAGCTGGTAATGAAAAAGTAAACGGCCACTCACGCCGAACGATATTTCGCTTATCAAGAACCAACTGACCAAGGTCGCTATCAAAAAATGCCATTATTGAAGTTGCGCAGACATGTTCAGCAATATCTCCTGCTATAGCACCTTCAGCAACGAGTCTCTTTTTGATATCTTCTATCTTTTTTTCGGTTACAAAGCCGGTCAGATCAAGTTGAGAAATGACAATATGTGTAGCAGTGCCAATTAATCGGGCTGTAGCAGAACTGGCCAGAAAACGCTTCTCACCCGAAAAAGCAACAGGCTGACGATCCAGAGCCTGTGAATAATCGAATCTTACGTACTCGTCACTTCGATGAGTCAACTGCGTCACCGAGCTTTTGGCAGGCAAAAGCGACGCACCAGCGAATCGGTAGCTCCAGGCTAAAGAATTTTCTAGTCTTGAAAGCAGTTCTGTTTGTGCTGGTTTACTATATGAGCTTTTGAAAAGCTGGATTTTTCTCGGGGACTTCTCAGACCTTAAACCAAGCACATAATTCGACAACCCTTCAATTTCAGCCTGTCCATGGAGCTTGAAATTAAACAGGCCATCGTACTTTGCTATTCGCCCCAAATTTGTATCGAAGGCATCGTGTAAGACTTTTTGATCCGACAATCCGTAGAGCAGCCACTGCAGAGGGTTTTGGCAATCTCGAAGTTGCCAGTGAGGAATTGGCTCGCTGCTGAAGAAAAAACCGTCAGTGATAATTTGCGCGCAGTTGGTTCGCTTCTGAGAAGCCGTCAAAATTAGTCTGTCTTTAGCTCGAGTTGTAGCAACGTAGAGAATGCGCATTTCCTCAGCTAATGCAGTCGACAACTTTTTATCCGCGACGACTTCGTGTGCAAGAGAGCGTAGTTTGCTGTTGGAAACACGGTCGATGATCTGCATGCCGAGTGCACCATCAGTATCAGCGATTATATCAGCGTAGATATCCCGCTTGTTAAAGGCAGTTTGAAGCTCAGCTAAGAATACAACGGGAAATTCGAGGCCCTTGCTCTTATGCACGCTCAAGATACGAACGGCATTTCCTGCCGCGTTTTCAGGTTCTGCCGGTGACCAATCCTGGCCTGTCTCGAGAAGTCTTTCGATGAACCGGACAAAACGAGTAAGTGATGGCGTTGCGGCACTTGTGGCAAAGCCCTCAAACTGAATGGCCCTGTCGTGTAGTTTGAGAAGATTGGCTCTGCGTGCCTGGCCGTTGGGCAAAGCTGAGACGATAGATAAATACCCACTTTGCCGATATATCTGCCAGATGAGTTCTGCAAGTTCGCCGCGACGGGCATCAGTCCGCCACTTTTCAATCTGGGCAAGTACATCTCTTAGTCTGTCAGACAACGTCTTGTCAGGCGCATCGTCACAATACTGATTAACACAGTTGTAAAAATTTGTGGAGTATCCATTTGCCCTGCTGTGCAGTCTTATCCTGGCCAGATCAGTATCACTAAGGTTGAAGAACGGACTTCGTAACACCGCTGCCAACTCGATGTCACGCTGTGGGTTATCAAGGACTTTGAGTAAAGCTATGACATCGCTGATTTCAGTTGTCTGAAAGTACCCTGCTGTGCTCTGGCAGCTCACAGGTATACCTGCCAGGCGAAACACTTCTACATAGTCATTAGCGCTTCTAACCAGAGAGCGCATCAAGACAACAATGTCACGATATTGAACGTCTCGCAGGCAACCTTGCGTTTCGTCATATATCTGTAGCTGATTCTTTCCAGATTCAGCTCCGACCATCTTGCGAATTTGCTGGGCGATAAAAGCCGCCTGACGCTGGCGTTTACTGATAACATCCCACTCTTCGCTGGCTTCGGAAGTGTTCGACTTTTCTTCCTGCAAATCTTCTTTTGCGTCAGTCTCATCAAGTATGTGAAACTCGACAACACACTCGCTACCGCTGCTCGGCTGGCTGGAAAGCTCAGCACCGCGGGCCGGTCTGAGTTTCGCTGAATCATCGTAATCAATCTTAGCGAAAGAAGACGTCATAATGCGTGAAAAAACCGCGTTGACAAAATCAAGGATGCCTTTTGCAGAGCGAAAATTCTTATTCAGGTCAACACGCAATCCATCAGGTGCGTTTCCTGAATCAACAGACGCCAATTGAAGGTTGTTTGCGAAGATTTCCGGCTCTGCTCCTCGGAATGCGTAGATGCTCTGTTTTATATCGCCGACGGCAAAGACGTTACCTTTTGAACTGAGCATCTTCAGGATCGCCTGCTGGACCGGGTTAATATCCTGATATTCATCGACGAATATGTATTTGTACCTCCTGCGAAGCATCAGAGCTGTCTCAGCAGGCGTCAGTTCGTCTGTTGCAGGATCAGTCCGGCTCAAGAGCTTAAGAGCGTGGTGCTCAAGGTCAGCGAAATCCAGACAATTGAGAGAGCGCTTGGCCTGAGCATAGAGTTGGTTAAACTTCTTGACAAGTTCAATGAAGACCCGTGTCTGCAGACTTACCCCAGTGCCTATTCTATCGAGATAGTCAGGGTTCAGAATAGCCAGGTCATTGAGGTCTTTTAAAGCTGAAGTTGCTTTTTTAACAGTGCTCCTGACAAGCTCAGCGATGGGTTGCTCCAAAGCTTCAGGCTTATAAAACCTGGGCAATTTGCGAAACATCTGCACCTGTTGAACACAGGCATCCCAGTCCCCTCGCTGCAAATGCTCAATACATTGTTTAACAGGCTCTATAAAATTACGCTCAAATCTCTCGCTCCAGCCTGTGTCGACTCCTGCATTTTTACAGATGTTCTCGACGTGACAGAGACGGCCTAAGGCATGCTGGAGTCTGTCGGCAACAATTTGCTTTTGCTTCTGGCCCAGGTCGGTTGCGAAGAGACCGGCGGCTCTGGCCAGCAGAAAAGCCTTATCGCACCAGCTTTGACGTGAGACGATACCATCTAAGAAATCACTAAGCTCTATCACTTTAAAGAGAAAACCGTCATTCGTGCGCAGGTCCCGTCGCCATAATAGTTGCTCAAGTGCGGGCACCAAATTGCTTTGCTGCCAGGCCCACTCGATGGTTTTATCAAGAACCTCGCCTTTGAGCAGCCTCGCTTCATCAGCGTCGATCACACGGAAAGTCGGATCGAGGCTGAGCTTATAGAAATACTCGGTGATAAGACGTTTGCAGAAAGCATGTATCGTGCTTATATCGGCTGCCTGAAGCAGTACAAGCTGCTGGCGAAGATGTGGATCAGCGGTTTGTATAAACGCAAGCCTCAACTGTTCCGCGATGCGCGCACGCATTTGCTCCGCAGCGGCGTCGGTAAACGTCAATACCAGTATGCTCCAGACATCAGGACATGTGTATTTGTCAGATACAATGCTCGCGCATCGGCCTGAAAGGACCGCTGTCTTGCCTGTACCGGCTGAGGCGGCTACAAGAACGTCACTTCCCCGAGCAGTGATTGCCTGCTTTTGCTGATCTGTCCACTCAATCCTCTTCTGAGCCATTAGGCGGGTTTATCCTTTCAAGGACTTGAAGTTTATTGATCGGCTGTACAAAGTTGTAATCATTTATCTGCCAATCGAATCGACAAACCGAATTATAATCACAATATTTACAAGGAGAATCACCACGGAGCTGATATGGTTGAACTTGAATATTTCCAGAGAGCATTTCTTCAGTCAATTGGATAATTTTGTTCTCAGTAAATTGTAGCAGGGATTCGAAATGAACCGGTCTCAGGGACGCGCTTTTACCATAATCACCGTATTGCGCATCCTTGGAAGTTACGCGAAAGCTATAGAAACGGCTCCAACCCGAACTTAACGAGTTATCCAAAAGCGGAAAAAACTCTCCGTTGAATATACCCCTTGCTTTATACAAGAAACTATCCTGGGTCCGTGAAAGCTCAGTTAGTGTAGTCCCGGTCGGAGCCACTTGAATCGGCATGAAGAATGCTCCCACCGCATCATCTATTTGCAAACGATCCGCGCTGCGAACAGCCAGTATGTAAGCTGGCAGTTGGATATCCAGACCGTGATAGAAGCGTGACCAACTGAAAGACCGGCCTTTGAGTTTGTAGTCGAAAATCACAGCGATTTTCTTGCCATCTATCTCGGCAATATCAAACCGATCAATCTTGCCATCCAAAGACAACAAGCGACCACTGCCAAGCGGAAGCTCATACCTGCCAAGTATCTCCTGCGTCCCTTTGACATCGCCGAACGAAACCTCCGAGTATTTCGGTCTAAAATTGCCTGCACGCGCCATCTGGGCAACAGCTAAAACACAGTCCTCAAGCACCTGAGCAGATGAATTTATAATGTACATATTGTGCGCCGAATGGCGCGCAAAAATCGATATAAAGGGATGCTCACTAACAAGCTTCAGTACTTCTTCTCGCAGAACGCTTAAAAGCTGCTGGTCCCCAACGACGGCGATGTCTTGTCTCTGCGCGTTGAGTCGCTTTAACAAAGCATCAAGGACAAGATGATAAAAGGCACCTACATCCAAGGGTTCGAGTTTGAATTCCTGTCGTTTTTTTAGCTCCAGTACATATCTGGCGAAATATTTATAAGGACAAGCAGCAAATATCCCCAACTTTGTAACTGAGCTTCGTATTTTTTTGCCGAAGAGCTCCACCAGCAAGTTATTGTCAAGGCTTGCCTTATTATCATAAGCTATAGCTGAAGCCACAGTACCTGCTACATCGCCAAGCTGCTTATCCGAGCGAAGCTCAGTCAGTAATGCAACAAGGTCACTATCTGGCTTCGATTGAGAATGTGGGGCATCTCTTCCAAGCTGATAACAGAGCAAATCAAGAAGCTCGATCTTATTATAAATCTGCTCGATGTTAAACTCATCGGACCCGATCAGTTGTTCCTGCAGATTTTCAAACAGCGACTCGAGCTCGTCTACGAACTGTGAGCGAGTAACTGTACCGCCCTGCTCATCGACCGCAGGATATATGACATACAGGATTTCAGATGGCCGAGTGAACGCTATGTAGGCCAGATACTGCCGCTCAGCAAGCGCCTGACTCGTTGTTGGAGCCAACGAAAAATCTGCAGATTCGGCGACAGCACGATCGTCATCGGTCAGGATACTGTCAAAACTAACAGGGACGGGAAACTGTTTCTGGGTCGCACCAACAAGAAACACCACTCTCAAATCAGGATGTCGACTTCGCTCGATAGAACCGACTAGCACCTGATCCAGAGTCGGTGGAATCAGAGCCAAGGTTAATTGCGAAAGAGCAGAATTGACGACTGCACAATAGTCTTGCGCTGACATGATCTGCCCCGCAAAAGTTTCGACGAGTTCATCAAATATGTCCAATAACCTGTCAAAGAATTGTCGGTGCTGCTGAGCAATCTCATAATCTCCAACTTGGACCGCTTCTTCGGTCCAGTTCTGCAGGGTCTGACGCACATTCAAACTATCGAGAAAAGCAAAAACAGCATGAGTAAACTGCTCGGCACTTATCGCCTTTACGCTACCTTCATCCATATATAGCGCATGTCGCAGTTCAAGCAAAGGTTCAACTGCTTTTTGTCTTATTTGTTCGACCTGTTGGTCATTAAAATCCCGGCTATCCTGGCCCGCAAACTGCCATGGTTGAGAGTCAATCCAATCATTAGTAGTTACGCCAAATGCAATACAGTAATTCTCTAAAAGGTCGACATCGCAGCGCTCAATCGGAACAAGATCGGTTTTAAGAAAAGTGAAAATATCGTTATGTGAAAAGCCGCCAATTATCACCTCAAGGGCTGAACAAACAAGCTGAACAACAGGATGCTGGCTCAATGGTTTTGGTTTATCGATAAAAAATGGAATACGGTAATCTTCAAAGTATGCACGTATGTAATGCTGGTAGGCCTCGATATCGGAGGCGATAACGGCAATGTCACGATATCTATAGTCCTTTTCTCTGACCAATTCAAGTATCCGTCTTGCCACGAATTGGACTTCAGCGCGCCTGTTTGGTGCAGATATTAACTTTATGCCGTTCGATGTTTTTGACTTCGGTTCGGTTGGCTCGAAGATATTTTTCTCAACATGAGCAAGCTCGGGACATGATGCAAATCTAAATGCCTTATCCAGGATAACAGGTTCAACCAAAGGTAGCTTCAGTCCTTTTACAAGCTCGACGAGGTCGGCGTATGTCCTGTTTATGACGCTGAACAGACTCGCAGGTTCGAAGGCTAGCGTCTGTGGTGCTGTTAGATTAACAATATATGGGTCAAGGCATAACGCGATCTGGGCATCTGCAACCGTCTTCAATAGCTCGGCAAGTATCGCAAGCTCAGCAGAGGTGAAGCTGGAAAAACCATCAACCCACAACTTCGCACCTTTGATAAAATCAGCTCCTGCTATAGCTTGACAAGCACGAGTTAACTGGACATTAGGATCAACAAATTTACCCTCGATGAAACTGAGATACTCTTGAAGAATAAGATGTAAGTCGGCAAATTTTAACGCAGCTAAACTCTGCTGGTCACCTTCATCAAGCTGCGCCAGCAATTGCTTTATATCTTCGGGAGTTTTAGCGTATTGATGCAATTCCGTGATTGTTCCAGCTATCTGATGAGCAAGACCCGGATGCTCTGCAGATGAGCCAAAAACTTTGAGCTTCCTCTGGATTCTCCGCAGGATCCTATGGACGATCATTTGCTGGCCGATTCGTGAAATTGCAGGCCGGGCTGTCTTGTTGCCGAGCAGTAAGAATCGCAGACGGTCAAATGAAAGCACATGCAATCTGCTGTAGCCAGCAATTCTCTCATCCGCCAGAATAGCCCGCTCAGCCTGATAAGTAGCCTGTTCCGGAACCAAAAAAAGCAATGTTTGATCTTCGGCAGGCTCCAAAAGCGCGTTTACTATGGCTCGTATGCAATAACCGGTTTTGCCTGTACCGCTTCTGCCAAGAATAAACTGAACCGCCATTAGGAAATTCCCCAATCTAAGATCACTACCTCGCTACCTTTTACCACAATCAGTGGTTGTTTTCAATTAAGCATATTGGTTAGAATATTTAATTGTGTTGTTGCAAAAATAATTGTAAAAGTTGCTCAATGTGAATTTAAAAAAGGCTCATATTAGATAGGCAGATAAAAAGAGATTCATAGGCGCGATATGCTTGGAGTATTTTTCGGTCAGGGTGAAGTCTTAGTAATCGTTATCATTACCGCCGTGGTGGTTTTTTCCCTGGTTCGCCGACGAAAACATCGATAGGTTTTTGCTCCCACAATAGGCTAAGGCCCTATTTCATTCGGTCCAATTCCTCCTGGTTCTGCGCTGCTTTAGCAGACTTCTGTGTTTCTTCTCTTGCAATCGTCGCTCGCGAGCATACGGAGGCACCTTCGTTTTTTTACGGACAGGTCTTGTTTTCAACGCCTCCTGGAGCAACTGCTGTAGTCTCTCCGTAGCAGCCTTGCGATTTGCCTTTTGGGTTCGGAACTTCTGCGAGACGACTCTTAGAACGCCATTCTTGTCTGCCCGTGTTGCCAGATGCGAGAGTACGCGCTGTTTTTGCCACTCAGACAGGCTCGGGCTGCTAGACACATTGAAAAACAATGTTATCCGGGTATTGAGCTTGTTGATATTCTGCCCACCCGGACCACTGCTGCGAGAGGCCTTGAAGACAAGCTCATCTTCATAAATACAAGTATTTTTGGCTATGTGAATCACTGTTTTAATTTTTTCTGATCGCTTTCTTCAAATACATTGTAGGCCCATAACAAATATGATAGTAACCGTATGATTGGCTCGCAACCTTTTAACTTGAATAGGCATCAAAGAACTCGTATCATTAGCAACTCGACATCGTTTAATGCAATAAGTAACGGTTCTCGATCTTACTATTTAGTGATGCAAGAAATGGAAATGAGACAAGCACTTACAAAGAAAGTGATGGCAGCTTTGCTTGGAGTCCTGGGGCTCTTGGCTCTGGTAGCAAGCACCCATTCTGGCTCTACGATTGCGGGCGAACAAAGCTCTGGACAGGATACCGAAGACCTGCGGGCAGGGAAGAATTTCATCCAGACTAAGGTCTATAGCGCAGAGGAAGATGAGCAAATCTTGAAGCTGTTTGACGGCCTGCGGGTTGCCGATGTTTCTGATGGTATGGATAGAGCGGGCCTGGCCAATATTGGACTAATGTCACCAGAAATCCACGCCGCATGGAAAGACACCATTCATTTTACACACCGCTTTATTGGCATCACGGTAACAGTTCGATACGTGCCGACAAATAAGCCGTTGGCTCAATTAAAGGATGTCGAGGCCTTTGACCGCTGGGTCGGCAACTGGTATACCAACCTGTCTTCGGAACCATTCACACCACTTATTCGCAAGGGGACAGCCTTGGTCATTGACGATGCTCCTAATTCCGACGTTGGCTCAATCGGCTCCAACAATATCATGGGCTGGAAGTTACGTGGTTGTGTCGGGGTTGTCACCAATGCCACAGCACGTGATACCGATGAGATCGCTATTGAGAAGGTTCCGCTGTACTTTAGAAAGGTCGGCAGAGGCATCCGACCTGGCCGAAACGAAATCGAATCGGTTAACCGCCCTATCGTCTGCGGCGGAGTCTTAGTCATGCCGGGTGACGTTATCGTCGCCGATGGCGATGGCGTGATTGTCGTGCCACGAGCACACGCAAAGGAAGTAGCAGAATACGCCCAAGCAACAATTGAAAAGGACAAGGCCGGCCGGCGGGGATTATACGAAAAGATGGGCTTACCACTCGACGACTCTGTCAAGTAAGAGTCGGCAACTTATCATAACCACTAATCTGTCAACCTAGTTCATCGGCAAATGCGTTGCTGCTATCGCTGTCTTACTTAACAAGGAATCCATTATTAGTGAAATCTTATACTGCCGTTCTGGTCTTGAACACGAAGTGTTCGTACCGGCCAACAAAAATTATAGCTGTACATCGTAAAATAAGTCATAGCATTATGAACGTCCCAGTCCTTGGAAAAGCAGTAGCTCTTTCGAACCTTTCGAGCATTGCGATTGCGGTCTGTTCCATTGTATCTTTCGACGAATGCGGTATTGATGGTGTTGCTGACAGCAATTGCTACCAACTCATCGTGAAGCACCTTTGCGTGTTCGCCAGCGGCAAGGCTATACCATGTTACCGTGTCTCGATGTACGCCTGCAAGACGGCTGGTCTTACGCACACCACAACTTTCAGAGATATGCTCTAACGCTTTGTCATTTCGGACTTGCCTGCCCTCGAACGTTGTAATCGGGGATCCGGAATCCATGTTTAACCCTGCCACCCGGAGTTTATCCGCCAATCCGTGTGGCGGATTTACCCGCCGTCTTCTGGCGGGGCAGGGGGGTCATATTTTCGTTTATACCTCGTCGTGCCAACGACGTAATTTTCGATGTGTTTCATTCTTATTGTCATTCCGGACTTGATCCGGAATCCATACTTCTCCCATTTAACCCTGCCATCACAATGGCAGTGTTTATTTTGTTAAAACATCGACAATCCTCTCTAACAGCTTCTCATCAAGCCCTCCCTTGATAAGAACCTTCGCATTCCCTCGCACAATCTCTATAAACCCCGCCGCCGCCTTTAACAGCACCTCATTCATTCTCTCGCCCTTGTCCCCGCGCCGGCGAGGATCTGCCTCCTCTACGACCCATCGCATCGCCTCATTCGCCCATTCCGCCGCTCCATTGACTCCCCCCAGCTCCTCAGCAAACGCGCATCGATACCCCGCCGTCTTTAGAAACGAGCTTATCACCTGCCTCTGCCCCTCTTTAATCAGTTCTATTAATAATCCTCCTCCCTTCTCAATATCCTCCCTCGCCTTCCCCCATTTCCCTTCCAGCCCCTGTGCAATCCCCCGGTTGTTGTAACACATAGCTAAGTCATTTCGCAGCTCACGCCGGCCCTCCTTCTCAACAAGCACCTCTCTAATCCCAATCGCCCGGCCGTAGTCCTCTATCGCCTCTGTCAGCTTACCCTCAAGCTGAAAGGCACCCCCCCGGTTGTTGTAGCGGGAAGCTAAGTTGTTTCGCAGCTCACGCCGGCCTTCTTTTTCAACAAGCTCTTCTGTAATCTTAATCGCCCGGCCGTAATCCTCTATCGCTTCTTTGAGCTTACCCTGAGCTTCTAATGCAATCCCCCGGTTGTTGTAGCAGGAAGCTAAGTCATTTCGCAGTTCACGCCGGCCCTCCTTTTCGACAAGCTCTTGTCTAATCCTAATCGCCCGGCCGTAGTCCTCTATCGCTTCTTTGAGCTTACCCTGATCTGCTAAGGCAGACCCCCGGTTGATGTAGCACATAGCTAAGTCATTTCGCAGCTCACGCCGTTTTTCTCTTTCAACAAGCTCTTCTGTAATCCCAATCGCCAGGCTGTAGTCCGCTATCGCCTCTGTCAGCTTACCTTGAGCCCGCAAGGCACTACCCAGGTTGTTGTAGCACATAGCTAAGTCATTTCGCAGCTCACGCCGTTTCTCCTTTTCAACAAGCTCTTCTGTAATCCCAATTGCCCGGCCGTAGTCCTCTATCGACTCTTTCAGCTTACCCTCAAGCTGAAAGGCACTCCCCCGGTTGTTGTAGCAGGAAGCTAAGTCATTTCGCAGCTCAAGCCTACCCTCCTTTTTAACAAGCTCTTCATAAATATCAATCGCCCGGCCGTGGTCCTCCATTGCCTCTGTCAGCTTACCCTCAATCCGAAAGGCACCCCCCCGGTTGTTGTAGCGGGAAGCTAAGTTGTTTCGCAGCTCACGCCGGCCTTCTTTTTCAACAAGCTCTTCTGTAATCTTAATCGCCCGGCCGTAGTCCTCGATCGCTTCTTAGAGCTTACCCTGAGCTTCTAATGCAATCCCCCGGTTGTTGTAGCACATAGCTAAGTCATTTCGCAGCTCACGCCGGCCCTCCTTTTCGACAAGCTCTTGTCTAATCCTAATCGCCCGGCCGTAGTCCTCTATCGCTTCTTTGAGCTTACCCTGAGCTTCTAATGCAATCCCCCGGTTGTTGTAGCTGGCTGCTAAGTCATTTCGCAGCTCGCGCCTACCCTCCTTTTCAACAAGCCCTTTATAAATCCCAATCGCCCGGCCGTAGTCCTCTATCGCCCCTGTCAGCTTGCCCACAAGCTGCCGCGCATTTCCCCGGTTGTTGTAGCACATAGCTAAGTCATTTCTAAGCTCGCGCCGACCTTCCTTCTCAAAAAGCTGCCTGTAAATCTCAATCGCCCGGCCGTGGTCCGCGGTCGCCTCAGCAACCTTACCCTGAGCACGCAAGCTAAGGGCCCGGTTGTCGTAGCACGCCGCTAAGTCACTTCGCAGCTCGCGCCGAACTTCTCTCTCGATAAGTCTAACGTACTCTTTAATCACCGCTCCGTTTATGCGAATATCCTCGTCCAGATATCCGAAATGCCACAGCCACTCATGCAACGTGTAGTAGCTCTGTGCCGACGGCTTTGTCAAAAAGACATCCGTCGCCGCATCGGGTTCCCCCGCCGCAATCAAATGCTCCACCGCCTTCAATAATGGCTCAATCTCCTCCCACCTCGTCGGATTCACAACTACTGGTTTGTCCCGATATGCCGCTGCCGCCCGTCTATGATACTGCTTCTTCTCCTTTTCGCTCATCTGACTCAAGACGTGATCCGACAATATCGCATGATATATCCGGTTTCCGCCTATATCTTTATCCAACAATCCACCAAGGAAATCACCCGCTAACAGACTCTCCCTCACATCACTACTTACCTCTCCAACCGCCTCCACCATGTCTCCCTGTACACCAACATTAAGAATCGCATAAGCCTTGAACAACCGAATTGCCTCTTGTCCTTTCTTCTTCACCTGCTTCCACTGATCTTTCGCTATATTCTCTGGCGTCGGGTCATCGGGAAGCCCCTCCACTGTCCGCCTTTCCTTTACAAGATCAAGACCAGCCTGCAACATGTACGGATGTCCCTTGTAACGCTTCACTGCTTCATCCAATACCTCTCGCCTCTGCCCCACTTCATCCGCTCGCTGGCTAACAAGATCCTTCACTTCCCCATCCGCCAGCTCCTTCAGTTTCTTGCCTGGTATCCGCACAACATTCTCAAGAGATACGAACCTCCTGTTCTTGGTAAGCTCATCTTCAGGTCTCTGTCCGAAGACAAACTTTACCTTATCCGGCAGTTGCTCAACGACAAGCCTCCAGGCATCTGCGCTCCCACTCTTCATGTACTTGTCGGAATCGATAACGAATATCACTCTACCCTTATCTGGCATTCGTCTCGATACAAGCCTCAGTCTTTCCACGAACTGATCCCGCGTATTCTTTCTAACATCACGCCGCAGGCTCTTGATCAACTCCTCTAGCTCACTCGCTTTTGGCACGATCAACTTAATCAAGGCATACCACTGCTTCTTCCTCCTGTCTGTCATATCCGTTGATCTTTCCTCCGCACATGCCGCTTCGAATGCATTGTCCATCATAAGGCCCATTGTCGTATCCGGCTCATCCGTCTCCGTCACTTCATAGTGCACCCACGCGCATTTTAGGCCCTTCTCGCCAACCGCTTCTTCGCACATCTTCTCAATAAGCGAACTCTTGCCCATCCCTGCCTGTCCGACTACAAGAACCGCCTTCCCCTTGGGATTATGTAGAACTTCTTTGAATTGCTTTAGCTGCGCTTCTCTGCCGACAAATACTCTATTCTCCGCCATCTCTTGCCGCCTTTACGAATATACTTCCTCTAGTTTATCCCTGAAGTAATCACTCCAATCATACACTTTTTACATTTTGATCTGTCATTTTTCTTTTTGATTTTTGATATTTTATCTCCTTGCGCCGTTTCCTCAAAGATGCTGTCTGAATTATACCACTCTCTTATATTTCCGACAAACAATTTCTACAAAACCCCATCTTTTTCTGCCTTCCGTCTCCCTCTTTCCGTTTTCTGCCCTCTGCCTTCCGTCTTCTGCTTTCTGCCTTCCGTCTTCTGCCCTCTGCCCTCTGCCTTCCGTACTTCTGCCCTCTGCCTTCCGCCTGCTGTATTTTTCCATCCCCCACATTGACTTTCAACTAACTTACAAGACTTAAAAAGTCATACCTTGCAGTTTATAGTATAAATCATTTTTTAATAATGGCATGTGACATGCATGACAAAAACGTACTTTTAGTAAGTCTATTTTCTCAACCACGCCCCACGAGATACACTTCACGAGATACGCTTCACGAAATACACTTCACGAGATACACTTCACTTCACATTAAGCCGAACCTACTACACGAAAAAATATCTCTCCGTTTAAGGTTAAACCCAACATTTAACTATCTACAAAAAGCCCGACTTGACTATCTATATAATATGTCCGTTATGTCTGTTTTTTCTCATTTAAAAAGTGCATATTTTTGCATGGATAAAGCACATTTTTGCTCATTCTTGCGCATTTTTGCTAATTTCTGCGCATTTCTGCAAATCATTGATAACGGTTGCAACTATCTGCTATAAAAGGGTTTACAAAAAGTGTCACCAAAAAGTCTCACAATCCCAAGTGTCCAAACCCATGGACGATGGGTAGTACCTAAAACGACTACCGCCGTGCCTGAAAAAGTGATTATCACAGATGCACTGAATTTTATAACGCACAGTTGCCGTTCTCGTAAAATCTTGTTATCACATGCACTTAACTAATTATGGCTGATCGAAACAGAACTTATCGAATCTTCATAAGCGCCGTTGACCCCAGCGCTGATTCTCATTGTGCAGATTTGATAAAGGCTTTGCAGCAAACAGGTTACGAAATTCAGTGCCTTGGCGTCGGCGGCCCAAAAATGGCTGCCGCAGGCTGCAAGTTACTCCAGATAACCGCAGATCGAGCATCCATGGCATACAACTCCATCAAGCACATCACGCACTTCTACAAACTGATAAAACGCATAAGTCATTTCTTGCAAAGTAATAAAGTAGATCTGGTCATTGTCTGCGATTCGCCGTCTTTCAACTTTCACGTAGCAAAGGCTGCAAAGAAGGCAGGTATAACTACACTGTTTTACGTCGCTCCGCAGCTATGGGCCTGGGGCGGCTGGCGCATTCATAAACTCCGGAAGTATTGCGATAAACTCTGTTGTATACTACCCTTCGAACAGAAGTGGTTCCGCCAAAGAGGTGTTGATACTACCTTCGTTGGCAACCCTCTTGTGGGTAATCTAAAAGCTGACTTGTGCGGTCTGAAAAAGGGCTATACCAAATATGAATCCCAAAAAGCGAGAATAGCACTTATGCCTGGGTCACGCGCTGCAGAGGTCGAGTCACTGTGGCAGCCAATGCAGCAAATTGCGAAACGCATCAAACAGAAATACAGTGACGCAATGTTTATTACTGTGGCTGTTGATCCTCAGCGTCAGCGGCTTTTAAAGGCAACACAGATACCTGGTTTTGAATGCGACTACTCCGTAGACATAGTTCACGAAACCGCTATGTGTTCTGACTTCGCGATTGTGGCCAGCGGCAGCGCGACACTTGAAGCAGCAGCAGCCGGTTGTCCTATGGTGGTGATGTATCAGATCAGCAGGATTCTGTGGTACTTAGTTGGACGGTGGCTGGTTAGGCCGAAATACTTTTCGCTGGTTAACCTTTTAGCAGATAGAGAATTGGTGCCGGAGTTTGTGCCGTACTTTAGCTCGATTGAGCCGATTGTACAAACTGTGGAGGAGCTATTGCGAGATAAAGACAAATTGATCGATATTAGCCGTGAACTAATTGATATTACTGAGCCATTAGCTAAGAAGAAGGCGAGCGAAGAAGTCACAAAGATAGTTATTGAAATGCTTAACTGAGCATCAGCAGCAAAGGCAATTTTAAGTAATAGAGAGTTTACGCAGATTAACATTAAAAGGAATTGCAAAAAATAGAAATTAGAGGGATTTTTAGTTTTTTTGGATTTTGTGAGCGATTTGGCCTTTCTAATCTTTTTAGATTGCCCATGTTTACGGATTTTCCGCGTGAAGCGAAGATTTTGTGGTAAGATGGGCAAATTAATTTTTTTAATTTGAAAAATAGGGTGAAAAAAGTGTGTAAAAAATGAGCATAAATTTGCAAAAAGTGAACGGAAATTTACAAAATCGCGCGCTTTTTAACAGAAATTGACAAAAACGAACACTTTTTAAAAGTAACATTTTGTTAAGACAAGAAAAATAGGCAACTCCTTTTTGACGGCTTGTGAACGATTCTCGATGCTGGATATCCTTCGACTTGGCTCAGGACAGGCTCGATGCTGGATGCTCGACACTAAATGCATGAGTACTAATACCTAAGATACTTAGGTATTCTTGTTATCTGAGGGATTCCTTTTTTCTGAGGAATCCTTATTTGAATAAGCTCGGATTTCCCAGGTGCCATTCTGAGCCCATACGGCTAAGCTTAGGACAAGCTTGACGGGAATTGCGGTTTTTTTTCGTATCTCGTGAAGCGTATCTCGATACTAGCGTATAGCGTGTAGCGTACAGCGTATTGAGAAAAAAGAATTTATGAGTAAAATGAATTGGGAAATATGAACGCGCTGTTTAGATGATAGGCTTACTAAAAGGACGATTTTATCTATCACGCCACATGCCATTATTTAAAAATGAGTCATACTATAAACTGCAAGGTATGACTTTTTAAGTCTTGTAAGTTAGTTAGTTGAAAGTCGATGTGGGTGATGACAGGAGACAGGAGAAAGGAGGTAAGAGATAGAAAGCAGAAGTAAGGATAGATGTAGGACTACTCCAAAAGGTATGTCGTGACATACATAAAGCTTGAAGGCTTTTTAGGAAATGTCAGGAAATGCATTGGAGGTAAGATAGCCGAAGTGAAGTCGGTAGTCGGATAGTGGGTGATGGAAAAAGACAGTAGTTAAAAAGCAAAGGGCGGAAGACGGAAGGCAGAGGACGGAAGACAGAAAGTAGGAAACAGAAGGCAGAAAAAGGTGGGATTTTGTTGAAATTATTTGTCGGAAATATAAGAGAGTGGTATAATTCAGACAGCATCTTTGGAGAAGCGAACAGGGGAAGGATATCAAATAGCACAAAATCAAGCAAGGAAAGGGAAATCAATAAATAATACCAATTGGAGTTAATTCTTGCGCCCTGTCATTCCCGCGAAAGCGGGAATCCATAGGTTTATATGCACTGGATGCCTGCTTTCTCAGGCATGACGCAATGATCGGTAGTCTGTTAAAAAGCGCATTTATTTAATTGGATTGGTATAATAGGTGAGGCGGGCGACAATTGAAAGGATAGAGACTGTGCGGAAAAAAGAAAAGCTTGAAATGTTGAGAGCTCTTGATGAGAAGAGGCTAACAAAAGAAATTCTCGTTGGTCTATTCGAGAGGATGGGCTTTGAGAACGTTGTATACCAACACGGGGTTTTGGAGTATGGCAAGGATGTAGTCTATCGCGAAGATACAAGATACCATACCTCAAAGTACATCGGAGTTCAAGTCAAAAGTGCCAATATTAATACAAAAATGGCTAACGAACTATTTTGTCAAGTAACGGTAGGATTGGGAAGTCCGTTCCAAGATCTCGCAGACAACTGTAAGAAAAAGGAGATAGATGAATTCATAGTACTAACATCTGGTGAAATTGAAGAACACGCGCGAGAACATATTATTAGCTTCTTCAAAGGCGCGCACATTGGCAAACCGGTATCGTTCATAACGGGTGAGAATCTTGTAAGACTACTGGATGAGTATATGCCGTCTGTGTTTTGGGAGGAATACGATTACTTCAACAAGTACTTCAATGCGATGAAGGATGATTTTACGACGATCAAGGACGTCTCTGCGATCGGGCAGAAGGAATCCATAGCATTGGAAGAGATATACGTGTCGCTGAAAGTGAGTGAGGAAGTACGGGAACGGGAAATCCCGGCTGAGACAGAATGGAAAATATTCGAGGAGAAACTGAGCAGGCGAGAAAAGGAAGAACTGGAAAGACGAACGGATAGAAGCAAGGTAATAGATGCAGAAAGAGCCGTGAAAGATTACGACAGGTTGGTGATTGTTGGTGATCCGGGTTCTGGCAAGACGACACTTCTTAAGTACCTTGCCCTGAAATCGTGCAAGGAGAACCTTGAGAAGCAGGAGAGGGTGTGTGTTCCTATTCCAATAATACTGCGGGAGCTGGTGGAAAAAGAAACAGGGCTAAGGGAATATATAGAAAAGGTGTTTGAGAAATACGAATTTCCAAAAGCAAAGAAGTTCGTTGAAAAAGATTTGAAAGCGGGAAGGTGCAGGCTGTTGCTGGATGGTTTTGATGAATTGGCGACAAAAGAAAGTCAGGAAAAGGTGGCAGGTGAAATTCGGAAGTTTGCCAAGAAATACCGTAAGAGCCAGATCATCGTTACCTCAAGACGTGCAGGTTACCACGATGAACTTAAGGTATTCACTAAGGTAGAATTGATGGAGTTTGACGACAAGCAAATAGAGAGATTCGTAGAAAACTGGTTCGGCAAAAGAAGCCCTGTTAAAGCAAGGTTGATGTTTGACGCAGTTGTAAAAAACAAGCAAATAAGGACGCTGGCAAGGAATCCTTTAATGGTTGCGATAGTCGCAATTATTTATGAAGAAGACAGGAAGCTGCCGCAAAGGAGGGCAGATCTGTATAAGAGGTGCGTGGAGGTTCTGCTAAGTAAATGGGATGTGCAGAAAAGGCTAAGAAACAATTATCCGGCAGATAAGAAGGAATTTTTCTTAAGGAAGCTGGCATTTTATGGTCACAGCAACAACAAAAGAGTTATGAAACAGGATGAAGTGACCGGTGAGATGCTGAAATATTTCCCTCAATTAGGTTTGCATGAAAAGGATGTGAAGGGATTTCTGGATGAGATATGGCAGCGGAGCTATCTTTTGCGGCAGATTTCAATGAATAGTTATGATTTTCTACATTTATCTTTCCAGGAGTATTTTACCGCATTGGAGATGAAAAACAGCAAAGATGGGATATCTACGATTATAGAGCATTTGGCTGAACCGTGGTGGGAAGAACCGATACTTCTTTACGCGGGGATAAGCAAGGATGCGTCTGGTCTGATTGAGCGAATTAAGGAAGAAGTACAGGAGGACATATTTTGCAACAATCTGATACTGTTTGGAAAGTGTATTGTAGATGCGGAGTTTACGGAGCCATCGCTAAGAGAAGAGATAGTGAATGAGCTTTGGTCTCTCTATAAGAATGCAGAATTTCAGCTTCTCAAAGAAAAAGGATTGGCCGCTTTGGGCTTAATCAAGCCGGACAGGATTATAAGTTCATTAATAAAGAATCTGGAGGATCAAGAAGGTCAAAGTGCTGATGTGCGATGGCGCGCCGCAGAAGCGCTTGGAAGTATAGGAAGCGAGAAGGCAATCGAGCCGCTACTTAAGGCTATGGCTACTGATAAAGATAGTTCGGTGCGAGGGAGCGCCGCATACGCGCTTGGAAGTATAGGAAGCGAGAAGGCAATCGAGCCGCTACTTAAGGCTATGGCTACTGATAAAGATAGTTCGGTGCGATGGCGCGCCGCATACGCGCTTGGAAGTATAGGAAGCGAGAAGGCAATCGAGCCGCTGAAGAAGGCATTGACTGACGAGGGCGAGTATGTTGGTCAAAAGGTAAAGGATGCGGCATTCGCGGCACTGGAGAAGGTCACCATGAGATGCAAGAAAAGGATTGTTATAGAGGGTAAATGAGGAACAGGACCGGCGCAAAGGCGGAGTTGGTTGGAAAATACCGCAATGAATTGCGGGGCTAAACAAAAATCCCCAATAAATCAGAGGGGTAAGTGTTTTTAGATTCCGGATCAAGTCCGGAATGACAAAGCAATAGAGCGTATCTCGTAAAGCGTATTTTGTATTTCGTTGCTGGTCGGTCGTGATTCGTGTCTCATGGATCGGAGGTTGCGTGGGACAAGGATGGCACGGGTTTTTAATTTGCGGTCGGGCAAGTTGCTGGAGGAAAGTTGCATCGCATTCGAAGGTTAGATGCTTCGGCTGCGCTCAGCATGACAAATGCGTGATTGCGGACAAGTCCTCCTGAGGCGGATAAATCCGCCGCAGGGATTGGCGGATAAATTTTTAATTAGTTCGGTGATATAGAACAGATCTCTGTGAAGCGTATAGCGTGGATGAGTATATGCGTAGATGGGTAGATGGCTTGATGCGTGAATGGGCAGATGATTCTCTGTGTTATTGCCGTAGGCCAAAGCCGACTCAAAAATAGTCATCGCGAGGATTAAAAGGCACAAATTCTTGACAATTCTTCTACAGTGGTTATATTAAGACTTTATAAAAGACTTGCGATATAGAAAGGGCGTATGGTACAAGTAACACAGCCTAACGGCAGTAAAATGATTATTACTGAAGGAACGACCGCAAAACAGTTGGCAGGGCAGATGGGACAGGCCCTTGCGAAAGATGCAGTGGCGGTAAAGATCAATGGCCAGTTGCTGGATTTGTCCACACCTATTACCTCAGATTCCCAGGTACAAATCTTGACCCTCGAAGATGAAGAAGGCCTACAGGTAATGCGGCATAGCTGTTCCCATATAATGGCTGAGGCGATTTGTACCATTTGGCCTGCTGCAAAGTTAGTCTACGGCCCAACTGTCGAGGATGGATTCTACTACGACATTGATCTTGATGAGCCTATACGACCGGCTGATTTCCAGCGCATCGAAGAGAAAATGCGCGATATCATTAAGGATGATAAGCCGTTTGTTCGCAGCGAAATGAGCAAAGAAGAAGCCCTGCAAAAACTCTCGGATGACAAATACAAGACGGACAACATCAATCGCGCCGACGGTGATGTCATCAGCTTCTATTCCCATGGGGATGGTTTTGAGGATCTCTGCCGTGGACCGCATATACCCAGCACGGGAAAGTGTGGCAGCTTTAAGATAATGTCGGTTGCCGGGGCTTACTGGCATGGTGACCCGACTCAGAAGATGCTTCAGCGAGTTTATGGCACCGCCTGGCCGACCCAGAAAGAACTCGATGAGTATCTCCAGAGGCTCGAAGAAGCGAAAAGGCGCGATCACCGAATACTGGGCAAACAACTGGATCTGTTTAGTTTCAATGAAGCTGGGCCGGGTTTTGCTTTCATTCACCCTAAAGGGATGGTTATCTGGAATGAAATTGTGAACTTCTGGGCAAGCCTCCACGATAAGTACGGTTACGTGGAGGTCAAAACGCCTATCATTCTGAACGAGCGGCTTTGGCACAGAAGTGGCCATTGGGATAATTATAAAGAGAATATGTACTTTACAAGCTTCGACAACGCCAACTATGCAATAAAGCCGATGAACTGTCCGGGCGGTTGTCTTGTTTACAAGGCGCGGCAGCATTCGTATCGCGAATTTCCTATGCGTGTCGCTGAGCTTGGCCTTGTTCATCGGCACGAAGCAAGTGGCGTGATGCACGGCCTGTTTCGAGTCAGACAGTTCACCCAGGATGACGCACATATCTTCTGTACGCCAGCACAAATTGAGGACGAAATAATCGGCGTTATCGATCTTACCATTGAGACATACAAGGCTTTCGGTTTTGAAGATTACCGCATCGAGCTATCGACCAAGCCCGAAAAGCACATAGGTTCGGATGAAATCTGGAGAATCGCCACGAGCGCTCTTGAAAATGCCCTCAGGCGTAAAGAAATAGAATACAAAGTCAATCCTGGAGATGGCGCATTTTACGGCCCCAAAATAGATTTTCATATAAAAGACTGTCTGAAAAGGTCGTGGCAGCTTGGCACTATTCAGCTTGACTTCTCTATGCCCGAGCGTTTCGGCCTTGTATACACCGATGAGGACAACACCGAGAAGACGCCTGTTATGATTCACAGGGCGGTCCTGGGTTCATTCGAGCGGTTTATTGGAATTCTTATTGAGCACTATGGCGGCAACTTACCTTTATGGCTGTCCCCAGAGCATGTGAGAGTTCTTCCAATAAGTGAGAAAACTAATGACTACGCCAAAAAGATTCACGACAGGTTGAAACATTCCAAGCTACGCTCCATCTGCGACTTGTCTGACGAAAAGATAAATGCGAAGATTGCCAAAGCTCATAGCCAGAAAGTTCCTTGCATGTTGGTAGTTGGCCCAAAAGAAGCCCAATCGAATACGGTAAATCTTAGGGCGCAAGGCGTAAAACAGAACAAAACGATTGCAGTTGAAGAATTTTTGGCAACGATTAAGAACAAAATTGCCGATAAAGATGTAGGACTTGTGTTTTGAAGTAGTGATTAGGTCTTGGTAACTGACAATTGATAGCGATTTACTATTGTGGCTAATTATCATTTAACAAGTCCCTTTGGGATAAGTTACTATTTAATCAAATATTCAGAAAGGTAAGGTGGTGCGATATAGGTAAACGCGGTTTAAGGATAAACGGAGGAATAAAAGCCGATGTAATTCGGCTAATTGATGAATTGAACAATCAGGTGGGGATTATGGATACAGGCGAAGCGCTCGACAGAGCACGCCAGATCGGATTAGATCTTGTGGAGGTTTCCCCAACAAGTAATCCGCCGGTTTGTCGCATCATGGATTATGGCAAGTGGCTCTATCAGCAAAAGCGTAAAATCCGTGAGGCTCACAAACGGCACCATCAAGCCACAAGCTTAAAAGAGATTCGGCTGAGGCCAGAGACTGACAAGCACGACCTGAATATCAAGGTTGGTCATGCTCGTGAATTTCTACAGAAGGGCCACAAAGTGCAGTTCACAATGTTCTTCCGAGGACGCCAAATGTTGCATAGAGACCATGGCTATGAAATTCTCGGGCAAATTGCCGAATCTTTGGAGGATTTAGCAAAGATTGAACGTCCCGCAAGAATGACCGGTAGGCGTATGACTGTGTTGCTTGTGGCCAAATAACCGGCGCATCTGCTGGATTCCAATCTTGATGTTCGTGCTTGTGCGGTGTATTGGTAGCATTCGGCGAGGCAGTCAGCGGTGTCAGATGACAGCCGGTTTTTTTCACCAATTTTACACATCTGGTGTTGACCTATGCCTGAATGTTGATTAAACTTAATATTTTAGCACCGTTTAGTATTTAGTAGACAGTTCTGCTGAAAGAAACTAAATGCCGAAACAGAAAACCCACAAGGGATTAAGTAAAAGGATTAAGACAACCGCCACCGGAAAGGTCAAACACCGTCGAGCTGGTGGCAGTCATCTCATGAGCGGCAAAAATGCAAAACGTCGAAGACGTACACACAGTTCAGTAATAATGACAGGTTCGTCAGCCAAGACGGTCAGAACCAAGCTTTGTAAATAACTCGCATCCTATCAGACGCTCCAGCAGGGTGACGTGCGATAATATAATATGCTTGCTTCTCGGCTTTCAATCAGCTGCCGCCAGCAAGCTTAATAACTGGAACCTTTCAAAGGAAAGCTGATATGCCAAGAGTTAGAAAAGGTGCCGCAAGGCGCAAGGCGAGGAAACGAGTCCTAAAGGCCGTAAAAGGTCATCGTGGTCCCGCGGGTCATCTGTATAGCATGGCCAAAGAGGCTGCCGTGCGAGCGGATGTCAATGCCCGAATCGACCGCAAACGGAGAAAACGTGACTTCCGGGGTCTTTGGATTATTCGCCTAAGCGCAGCCTGTCGGCAGCGGGGTATACGGTACAGCCAGTTCATCAACAGTTGCAAAAAAGCCAACATCACTTTGAATCGAAAGATGCTAAGTGAAATTGCCATCGATGATCCGCAGGGTTTCGATGCTATTGTTGAAGCTGCCAATGCCGCAGCAGGTTCATAGACCTGTCACTTGCCTTCGGTTACAGGCGGTGTATCATAGCGTTTGAGATAGAGCGCATTGTTTACGTGAAGATGGTTGAACAGTTCGAAAAGATTAGCAAAGAAGCCCTCAACGACCTAAAGGCTGTCACCGACCTTAAGGCTCTGGAGGCCTTTCGCATAAAGTACCTCGCCCGCAAAGGCCAAATCACGCAGATGCTCACACAGTTAGGGACACTGCCAGCCGAACAAAGGCCCGAGGCTGGTCAACTCGCAAATAGTATAAAGAAGCAGGTTACCGCTGATTTTGAAAAGCTAAAGGATAATTTACTTCAAGCACAGCAGAAGCCGGGTGAGTTAATAGATGTCACGTTACCTGGTAAGCCCGTTCAGATAGGCAGACCCCATATTATTACACAGACCCTGAATGAATTGCTGGAGATATTTGGCCGGATGGGTTTTGATGTGGCTTATGGGCCGGAGATCGAAGATGAGTGGCACAATTTTGTTGCGCTTAACATAGGGCCGGAACATCCCGCAAGGGATCCTGCGGATAACTTTTATATTGATGATAATACACTGCTTCGTAGCCAGACTTCAACGATTCAAATCCGCGTCATGGAAGGCAAGAAACCACCTATCCGGGTTGTTGCGCCCGGCCGTGTCTATCGGCCGGATACGGTCGATGCAACGCACATGTACATGTTCCATCAGCTCGAAGCGCTGGTTGTCGATGAAGGCGTCAGCATGGTGGATCTGAAGACGACCATCGAGCAGTTCATTCATGTCTTTTTCGGTCCTGAGACGAAGTGGCGATTTAGGCCGAGTTTTTTCCCATTCACCGAGCCAAGTGGCGAAGTAGATTTGCTCTTAGCAGATAAGACCGGCAAGGAGAGCTGGGTAGAGATGGGCGGCTGCGGCATGGTTGATCCGAATGTCTTTGACGCTGTCGATATTGACAGTGAAAAGTATACCGGCTGGGCCTTCGGCTTTGGCATAGAGCGTCTTGCCATGCGTAAGTACGGCATTACTGATATCCGCCTATTCTTCGAGAACGACCTGCGCTTCCTCGATCAATTCTGATATTTTATACAAATTCCAAATTCAAGTTTCAATGATATTTGTGCACTTGGTCTTGCCATTACTTCTGCAACAGTTGAGTTTCTGCCTCAATTCGCTTGACTCATGGCCTCCAATAATGTTATAGTTGGCTTGAAAAAGTAACCATTCTGTATTTGAATGCAGGAGGGGACAAATGAAATCCTGGTTAATCTTAAATCGATACTATGAATTATGAATCCAGAGATAGCAGGGCTTTAAACATTGTTATCAATAGGAGGCAATTAAGATGAAAAACGCTAACATAATTTCATTTATATTCATTTTTTCCTTGGCAGTAGTTGTTGTCTGTAGCCAACTATTTGAGTCTACATCGATAGCAGCGGATGCTGATTCGCGCTGGGGTCTGCTGGCAAATGAGGGCTTTGAACAGCACCACATAAAGGCAACGCTGTTTTTTCCAGGCCAGGCCAGAGATGGAAGCGCTCCATACGACTGCGGTCCAGGCTCGAATATGTCTCTTTACACGGTTCATCCGGAAGACTCGCGGCATCTGAATTGGGCCGATAGCCAGCAGAACCGAGACTTTGTCATAGATAGAATGATCGAAGCGGGCATAAATGTTACTGTTATGTCCTCCTGGGGCGAGGACTTCCTGCCATGCTCCATTGGCTGGTCACTCTGGGCGCCAATGCAGTGTTCTCCGAAGTCCCACGATGAACTCTTTGCAGCCGTGAAAAGCAAGCACATTTTGGTCATTCCGTTTATCGAATCGCGTGCGGACTGGAGTTTCAAGAACGAGTTTCCTACCTGGGGCGACCAGGTGGCACCGGGAACTGTCAGCCAGATCGTTAATTTAATCAACCGCTACATTAAGCAACACCGAGGGCAAAATAGTTGGGCACGTGTCTACAACCGCAATGGTGAGCCGAAATATGCGATCACGATAATTCATGCATCTTCCAATCAGCTCGGCTCATACGACCACTCTGCTTTTGCCAGAGGTTTTGATTCCATCGCTGAAGAAGTGCTGCGGCAGACCGGTATTGAAGTTGGCTTTTTTATCGATGCTCTTCCTCCTGGTACCTACGCGCCAGGCAAATTTAGACCCTCGTATGGCTCGACGGCTTACTACTTAAAACAGCAAGATTCCATTCTGGGCATCATGTGCTTCATTCCTGAGGTCTGGGTAGGCTCGTCCAATGACCAGCATCTGATAGATTGGAAACGCAGGTTTTCCCAAGGTTGGGCTAATACAGGCATTCCCTTTTTGATGGATGTTTCACCAGGCTATGACGCACATATTGTATTCCCAGATTCTGTGCAATATGGTCTCAATACTACCTGGATGCAAGCCCTTACCGAGATGGTTCAGGACTTTGGTCAGGATGGGCTAATGTATAATTCCTGGAATGGCTATACTGAGGGAATGGCAGCGGTCGTACTTCAAGAATATGGCGATGCTTTCTTTAAGTGGCTTGGTGAGCTTACCTGCATGTATGAGATAGCCACTTGCAGTGACATTGTCCGCTGCGAGGGAGCCAAGCCTCCTGATCTCAATGGAGATTGTAGGGTCGACTTGCTGGATATGGCCATGTTAGCTGAATACTGGCTAAAGAGCTACGATCCAGAAAATGGTCTGGACACTTGGCCTTTATCTCCTCATGGCGGTCGATAACAACAATCACCGACCATACTTAACACAAAGCGTGTCCACGCGGGAAAATGATGACACCATCAGCAACAATTACATCCCCTGGCACGACTAAGACTCCGCGACGCCCTCGGGCAGGCTAGGCTTAACTCGTCTTAACGTCATCTTCCTGGAAAGCGTAGTAAACAAATGAAACGCATTTATTCTATATGAACCATATCAGCCCCCAAAAAATTTTGGGAATTCTAACTGATCAACAAACCAACCGCACACTAATCGAGTGCAACGGGAAAAATTATATCGTCTATCCACGCAGTGCCAGAATCATTAGACATAGAATTATCTTCTGATCCATTCTCCGTAGTTTCATCCTTCGTAGTAGTACTACGGAGAATGGAAATACTACGAAGGACGAAATACGTCCACGTGAATGTCTTAGTCCCCTGCGTTACAAGAAAAGATGCCTCCATCCAACCTTGCTCACCAGACCATTGCCCCTGCCTTACCCCATCGATGTAAAATTTTAGATAGCCACAATCCCGTTCAGAAGAGACCTTATAATAGAAAGTTATGTTGCCTGCTACACAATCAAGTGTAACTTCCATCGTGGAGCTTTCTTGATAGCCGATCTGGCCTGCTTGAGCACTATACGTGCCATTGTAAGTCTGCTCCGAAGAAATTCTCCAAGTTGCATCTCCACTATGCTCCCATGGGAGTCGGCTGAAATCGCCACTTTCAAAATCTTCTACATGAGTTATATCAATATCTACACTGGCGTAGCTTATGCCATCATACCAGGTACGGGCAACGCTGCCTATCAGTGTAGCTCCTGTACCGGTCTGGATTGCATAATCGTCTACAAAAACCTCGAAAGCGTTGCTATCCGATATCTGCACACGGCCGAGATAAGTTTGATAAAGAAACGTATTGCCATCGCCGGTCAGTACGATAGCAACATCATGGGCGCCCTGCTCTA
>Ga0315551_10000481_pt1 | contig 31761 bp, 29 predicted proteins | sample SalMarSW160290MG_FD_203678 | JGI IMG/M metagenome (GOLD analysis project Ga0315551, IMG submission 203678) | Salt marsh sediment microbial communities from the Plum Island Ecosystem LTER, Massachusetts, United States - Salt Marsh Sediment SW1602-90 ...
GAGAAAATATTGGAGGAAAGGGAGAAAAAATTAGAACATGCAAGGAAGATTAGAAAAGAAAATCGCAAATCAAAATCCAACTTATTTAGAGAACCCGTTTTGTCCATTTTCCGTTGAACCAGTACAGTATACCAACCTCGATGATATTACAGATATTTTATCGGATCAGACACTAAAGGAAAAGGCAAGAGAGTATTTCGAAAATTCCGAAAAAGTTGATTCAATTCTGGAAAATTTGACAGTAGAAGGATATTATGTTATAAAAGACAAACTTTGCGTAGAAATTGGTAGTGCTATAATCGATGAATATGGTTCTCGTCTTTATTTATATATAGATGTTCAAAATGGAGAAGTGGTTGGAGAAGAAGCCTTGTATGTGAGGTCGTGTATGTGGATTGATAGGAATGCTATTAATAGACCTTTAAAATCGAAGAGTTCTCTTAAGTTGGGCAACAATTTTTGGGACTAAATGAGAGGTATTTTCATCTAAAGTAGCAGACTATTAACGAATATCTCTTTGTGCAATGTTTTGGCAATAAGAACGATATTTTATTTCGCCACACATTTTTTCCATTTTTTGGAGAATTCTCTGGAAAGGTTAGCTTTGCCCAGTTTATTATAAGCGTGCGCCAGAAGCTGATAGGAGTCGCAATTACCGGGATCTGCTGCGATGGCATTTTTTAAAGCTTCTATCGCTTCATTGTACTTCCCGCTGTAAATATCGGACATTCCGGTAATTATATAGGCTTCCGCTTGGGCGTTTGGTCCTACTTCAGGTAAACCCAGAATCTTCCCGGCAATACTTTTTGCGCGTGTATAATCTTCTTTCTGCAGGTAAGCGTAAGCAAGGTCGTATAGAATAACCGGCTCGTTAGTTATGTTAGAAGAAGCTTTCTCGAGTATCTCGATAGCCATGTCATACTTTTTTGCCTTAAGATAATTCTGCCCGAGCAGTTTATAACCTGTGAAATATTCGGGATTAAGGGAAACGGCTTTTTTGAGGTGAAATATAGCTTTCTCGGTATTGTTTTGTTTGGCGTATATTTCTCCTAAATAAGTATAAGCATCGACATTGGTGGTATCGAGGTTAAGAGCCTTATGAAGATAATCAAGCGATTTTTCCTCGTTTTTTCCCATCATCAATATCCTGCCGTGAAGCGCATAAGCCACAGCTTTGTACTTGGGGGCGGTAACCTCCTCTTCTGCTTTTTCGATAAGTTCACCGGCTATTTTAAACTGTTGTTCGTTCAGAAAATCCTTTGAACCGTTATATAAAACATTCCAGCTGTAGTTGTCAATTTTCATAAGATTTTCATAATATCCGACAGCCTTTCTGGCTGAATCTCTATCAATATCAAAAGCTTTACCAAGATATTCCGCCGATTTCTTATAATCATCTTTTTTATAATATGGAACGGAAAGAGAAACAAACGCTTTTGCATTATCGGGGTCTCTGTTGGCCCATTTTTTAAATTGAACCGCAGCCTTTTCATATTCTTCGCTTTTAATAAAAAGATCCCCGCTCAGCTTGTACTCTCTGGTGCCGCAATCTATGAAAAATATAAAAATCAACACATTAAAAATAAATAATTTTTTAATTTGGCCTCCTATTTATGAATTTTATGTTTTTTTATATATATAATAAACACTCGACATGTCAAGCCAGAGGGTTGAAAAAAAAAGATATATTATTATAATTATGATTATGAGGCCTTCCCGAGTCGAAATAAACTTACAGAATCTGGAAAAAAATATAAGAAACGCAAGAGAGAAGCTGGCAGACAAAAAACTTCTTGCCGTGGTCAAAGCGGACGCTTATGGGCACGGCGCCGTGGCGGTTTCTTCGAGAGCAACGGCAATGGGTATCGATTTTCTTGGAGTCGGAATAGTCGAAGAAGGAATCGAGTTAAGGAACGCGGGAATACAAGCACCAGTTATAATTTTGGCACAGGAATTGAAAGAAAGATCCGAAGAAATTGTACTTTTTAATCTAATTCCGACCGTATGCTCGAGGGATTTTCTCGAAAGTCTTGAAAGAGAAGGAGAAAGACAGAATAAAAAGGTTTCGATATTCGTTATGGTGGATACCGGAATGGGAAGATACGGGGTCTCCGCGGACGAATTTATATACTTTATAAAACTATTAAAGAATATGAGCTCTATTGAACTGATGGGAGTGATGTCGCATTTCCCTGTCGCCGATTCGGATAAAAAATTTACGCAGGAACAGATAAATAAGTTTAACGAGCTGATGAAAGTATCCTCCTCTTTGGGGATAGAAATACCTATAAAAAGCATGGCAAACTCCGCAGCTTTTCTTTTATTTGAAAATTCTCTTTTTAATATGGTAAGACTCGGTATTTTATTGTATGGAATATCACCTGTCGAAGATATTAACCCATCCGGGTATGAACCGGTAATGACCGTAAAGAGCAAAATATCTTTCTTAAAGACAATCCCTCCGGGGCATTCCGTTAGCTATTCGAGAACTTTCATAGCCGACAAACCAACAACGGTTGCCACCGTACCTCTGGGATACGCCGATGGCTACGATAGAGCGTTGTCGAACAAAGGGTGGATGATGGTACGCGGTGAAAAAGCCCCTGTTATTGGCAATGTTACTATGGATACGACAATGATAGATGTGACCCACATTCAGGAAGCCAAAATTGGAGATGAGGTAATCGTTATGAATAAATTTGTAAGTGCTTGGGATATTGCCAAAACGATAGGAACGATTCCATACGAGATTGTCTCCAGAATGGGGAAAAGACTTCCCAGATTGTATGTTTGATAGAGAAATTACGATTTTGTTGCCACAAAGACTCAAATAAATTACACTATACGCCAAACGCCATCCGCTTTCCACATTAGTTAGCCCCAACCCACACCCTAAAGTTTTTCACATGTAGAACATGTAGTTACTGTAGTTTTTCTTTTTATTTTTTTTGACTAATTAACCAACCTACTAATTTACAAATTTGGCGATTCGAAGAATCTATTTAATAGATATGTAGAAAATGTAGAACTTGTAGTTTTTATTTTTTTTATTTACATTTCTATATTGACTACATGTCCTACATGTACAAATTTTTTTGTTTTTTCTGCGGATAGCCGTAAGCGGTAAGCCGAGGGCTATTTTTTTATATTTTCTATTTGATTTTTACGTTTTATAGGGATTCAACTTTTTGAAAGTCTTTCCGCAACAAAAGCTCGTATTTTTTTGGAACGGTCGCGATTTAAAGACTTTATAAGACCTTCTGCGTGTACCCCACCTATCTCGGCTACGGCTTTAACCGCTTTGTATCTAAGATCGTCCGGGAACTCAGGTATTCCGAAAACTTTTTTCGAGTTGATTATCTGAGTCAGTGCCTCTATCGATTCACTATTTCCTTTCGCAGCTAAAATGTCGCAAATATCCTGCTTGATCTGCGACTCCGATTCTTTTGAAAAGCTGTCCAGAAGCAATCTTTTATTTAAAGCTGTTACCCCTTCTTCCGAAAGGACGCTCTGAAGCGTAGAGAGAGCATGTTTTTGTACTTCCAGATATTTAGAATCCAGGAAAGCTAACAGATAAGTTTCAGCTCCTTCCTTTAAAATGTGTTTGAGCGTTCTAATTATCTCTATCTGGACTTGCTCGTGGTCATCTTTCAACGCGAATATATCATCCAGAATTTCTTCTCCCCCTATACTTCCCATAATCAAAATAGCATTTCTTCTGACGTACCATCTTTTGTCGTGGAGATATTTCTTGATAATATCCAGAGCTCCCTTGCCGATGCTTTGAATTATTTTTAAAAGCGAAAATCTAACGTCTTTATCTTCGGAATCTTTGAGTAACTCCATCAGATAAGGAATAGATTCTACACCAAACTCGTCAACCCTGTCCACCACCATTTCCCGTAAATCTTTCTCCCATAAGAGAGAAAGCAAAACATTTATTGATTCTTTCGTCTTGAATTCGGATAAATGCGGAATAATAATCTTCGCTTTGGCGGTATTGCTGACTTCACTCGCGAAAAAGGAAACAATAGTGCCGATCAAAAAATCATACCCTATCACTAAACCTCTCTGCCCTACCTGGCTGAGAACATCTATATACTTTATGTAAATGTCCTTATTTTTTTCCTTTCTTGAATACTCGATCAAACTGTCTGTAATTCTCTGAATAACGGCGCTCTTCTCTCCTTTGAAAAGCTGTTCTATCAGGTTTTGAATGTTTGAAAGTGTATTAAGCCTCACTTCCGTTGAGTCCGAATCGAGGCTCTGATAAAGGGACTCAAGTAAGGATTTTATGTCCGTTAAACCGATGCTGGATTTGAGCTTATCTTGCAGGCGGCCGTAAGCTTTCTTGCTGACACCCTCACTTCTCTTGATTCTTTTTGAGGAAGCGGTTAATCTTTCCCACAGTTTTGGGAATTCTTCACCGCTAATTCCTATTTGTTTTAAGTGTTCTTCTGTAAACTTACGCACTGAAGACAATTTTTCCGTGTCTAAAGAAGATAAAAAACCATCCAGTAATTCTTTCTGCCCTTCTTCAATCAGCGTGGCAATCGTGGAAACGATACTTTCGCTATCCATCAAAGGCAATAAAATTTTAGCTATCGTAACTTTTAAGGGACTTTTACTTTTTATAATTCTTATAAAAATTTCCTTTCTTATATTATCGGGTACTTTTTCCAATGTTTTTCTGATCTTTAAAGATTGGCGCAATAATTTATCATGTCCGAATTGTTTTATAAATTCCTTTACAAAGTTCTCAAGGCCATCGCTTATCTTCTCTGTTTTGTTGTCGTCATCTTTTTTAAGAAGGCACACTGAGCTAAAAAAGTTTGAAATTTCATCCGTTCCGTATTTTTCTTCGGAAGTTTGGGAAAACCCACTTACAAAAGCAGAGATATTAGTGATTTCACCTCCTTGCTTTTCCGCTACTCCCTTTTTCGTTCCTTCTTCTTTGCCTCCTACTCTCTTTGCCCTGATTCTATCCTCGAGCCCTGCTATATACTTTTCTTCTATATCCATTAACTTCAATTTTTCCCTGATTTCCGGTAAAATACTATCCAGTCTTTCAGGAGTTAGGTTCGTAAGTATCCCCTCGGCATCGAAAACTCCCAGAAGGCTGACTCTGTTTATAAAAATTTCCACGATTTCTTCATCGGAAAAGGTCATTATAATCGACTTTATTATTGAAGAAATTTGTTTGAGCTTCAGCTTATCCTGTAGTATAAATCTTTTAGCTTCGGGGCTTACCGAACCCATCACTTTCTCAAAAACGGCTTCTCGAGCTTTTATATCTTCATCACCCGACGCGGAAACCGTATTATCGTATAGCTCAACAAGTCCTTTCGTAACTTTATCGGCTTCTACGGAAGGAGGGTCTTCTTCTCTTACATTACAGGTTTTCTCAAGGAAATTAACCAAGTCGAACTCCTCCTCTTCTTCTATTTCTAACTCTCCCACTCCTCCTTCTCCACGACCACTTCCGCCTAAAAAGTCTTCTTCCCCTTTGGTTTTTATCTGAAATTCTACGGTATTTAAATAGACTTTATCCGCTTTTTTTTCTATGAGAAGAATATTTAAATCATTATAAGTACCGACGTTCTTTGGAGGTTTAGCAACAAGATCTAAAAAACCGCCTACATCTATATTGCTACAACTTGTAGCAAAAGTTATACTCTCGATATTGAGTCTTTTAAGCCTTTTAACGAATATCTGCACACTCGCATAATCCGAAACATCAATATTTATATCCTCGAGTATAATACTATCACCAAGGAAAATGATTGATATCTCATCTGTTTCGTCAGAAAAAGAATTAATCGAGTTAACGATTTTCTTCTGCTGTTCTTTTATAATAGGATGCTCTCCGGGATATGCAATTTTATAATTAACTCCAAGAGAGAGGTCTTTTAGAAGACTAATTAAGATTTGCTTATCTATTATTTCCTCCTATAAGGTAATTATACTAATTTTTTCTCATTTTTCAAGTTTTTTTTTACTTGGCTACCAAATTTATGGATTTTTCCCTGATAAATCAGAAAACGGGGAAAACAGACACATGATGGTACACATTATCTTTAGAGTAGTCATTTCTCAGTTTATAAGGGGGTTATTTGAGCCCCTTTTCTTTTTAAATTCAAGGCCTTAATTATATCTTCCAACTCTTTTACGGTCTTATCGCTCATAATATTTAACTTCCTGACTGTACCACCATGTGCATGAACTTTCCCAGATAAATCAGAAATACCCTTGACAAAATATCGAAAAAACTGTACAATTTTAGTATTATAATTTATTAAAAGAAAAAGGCAATTGATTTTTTAAAGAATTATAAGAGGTGTATGAATGCATGAATTTGCAGAGTTTCATCAGAAAGTAACCGTTTGGGAAAAAGAGTGCTCTGAACGTAAAAATACTGCTGATGAGTTGCACGAGAGGTTTGAGTCTCTGAAGGAAGCAATAGCTAAATCCCTTCCTGATGTTGAAACATATGTGGAAAGAATAGACAATCGTATCAGCCGGCATCAAAAGAGAGTGGCAAAAATCAGTGAAGGTGTAGCCGAATACATGGAACTGACCCTCAAGCAAAAATTAGCATTAAGAGCTGCAAGTAAATTGCACGATGTGGGGAAGGTGTGTGTACCTTTGGAAATTCTTAACAAGCCCGGAAGTTTAACCGAACTGGAGTATGACATTACCAGATTTCACTCGTATATCGGTTATAAGATAATTTCAAAAATAAGAGTTATGGAAGAAGCTTCCAAAATAGTTCTTCAGCACCACGAAAGAATTGACGGATCCGGTTATCCTGCAGGGCTAAAAGGAAAAGAAATCGATATAGGTGCAAAAATACTTGGTGTAGCGGATGTTTTAGAAGCTATGACTTCATTGCAGCCTTATAGATTTTCCCACAGCCTGGACAAAACCCTGGAAGAAATTTCAAAAGGTAAAGGTGTTCACTACGACCCTGACGTTGTTGATGTGTGTGTGGAACTCTTTGAACAAAAGAAATTACAACTTTAGAAACTTATAATATAAGATTTTCCTCACTGCCCATCCCATCCGGCTAATCTTGCCCAGAGCCACCAGGCTCCGTATGCTTTCTGATTTGCGTTTAAAGGTTGAGTATGCGCTGCGCCACAATTATACCAATCAACTCCTTCCGCATGCGCTGGATCTTCCTGCCACTCGATTGCCCAGTTCCCGACTACTGGACCTCCAACAGAGTTATAATAATTGCAATTGTCATTTACATATTCATAATAATTACCATCAGGGTCATGACGGTCAAAATCCGCAAAATCAAAAAGCCATCTGCTGTTGTGTTCGCAATATGCCCTTATAGAATCATTTGCGGCTTTGTTGTTTGCATCGTTGTTTATGTCAACATGCCCTGTCATATATATGAACATTACATCAGGATAATCTTCTTCTAATTGTGTCATAGGTTCAAGATAATAGTCCCACAGATGCCCCGAAGAATATCTCCCGCTCACCTGCCCGCACCATGACCATATAATAACGTTGACATCCGAGTGGGACGGGTCATTTAGATATTCTCTGGTTTCATTAACCCATTGTGGATAATATCCAACATCGCCACTCATCGCGTAATCATGCAAATCGAGAGCTCCTCCAGTTCCACCATTATTCCATGCAAAAATATTATTTGGCAAGGAAAGACCTTTCCCTCCGTTATTTGCAAATTCTACAAGTCCTTCCATACCGGACGTTATCTGACTGCCATGCGAGGTATGTCCGTAACCTATATGGAGTGTTCTTTTAGCTTCTTCGATCCAGCCTTGCGGTATTCTGGTTATATCTGTACAGTGATGGTCTATTGTCGAACCTGAGAAATGGAAATTATCTTCTTTTTCGCAGGAAGAGCCGGCTAATAGGATAAAGAGTATTACCAAACAAAAAAATGATAATTTTTTCATTTATTCCACCTTATATTTATAGCGGATATATATAATTGTATGAATTACGGGCTTTCGTGTCAAGGAGTTATTTTGAAAACGAAAAAATTGCCGGATATTCCGTAATGGTTGGCGGAACATTTAAAATACTAGCGTATCCTTTATATTGGTAGTCCCTGGAGCGTCGAAGCCGCCAAACCGTTAGTCGACTAAAAAAACAATTACGAGCGGAAGAAATGAATAAGCCATAAATAAGTAATCCCTAATAGAAAAACGTAATTCACTTATCATAACCCTTTTTTCCCCGACCCGATATGCTTTGGCGTGAAGCCCTAAAGCTAACTGTTCGGCTCTCCTGATTGAAGAATTTATAACAGGAAAAATCAAAGAGAAAAGATCTTTTCCTATTCTGATATATCCGCACCTCGCTTTCTGCACCAGAACTGCTTTCTTTCCTTCCTTGAACATAAAAGGAATAAACCGGAAAATAAAAATCATAATCATAGGTATTTCTCTTATGGTTTCGGATTTAAAGCGCGAAAAAAACCCGGAAAAACTATCCGCAAGGTTAATAGGAGAAGTGGTAAGTCCAAAAAGCATGGCACTCAAAACAAGCAGAAATATTCGCATAGAGTAAAATAATCCTCTGTAAAGACCCTCCGAAGTGCCGTTTAACCTTCCTAATTTAAACAATATTTCTCCTGGAGTTAAAAATAAATGTAAAACGAAGGTCAATAAACACAATATCAAAAACGGAGTAAGACCTTTAAATATCTTCCTTGTCGGTATTTTGGAGAAGGCAAACGGGAACACTATCACCAGAGAAAGCAGAAAATAAGCATAAAAATTTTTAACAAATAAAACAGCTATAAAACATAAAAAAACAAAGAATAATTTGGCTCTTGGATCAAGGGAATGAATTAGAGAATCCCGGGGATAAAAGGCAAAGTTCACTTATTCAAAAGTATACTCTTTATTAAACCTAAAAAAAGCGGAGAAGGATTCAGAAGGCGAGCTTTAAACTCCGGATGAGCTTGAGTTCCAACAAAAAACGGGTGACCCGGTAATTCCATAAATTCCATAAGCGGCTCGCCGGTGGGAGGTCTATGCAATCCGCTAAAGATGACTCCCGCCTTTTCGAAATCTTCCACATACTCAGGATTTACTTCGTATCTGTGTCGATGGCGTTCAATAACGACCGGTTCTCCCGCATCTAAGATACCCAGTCTGAATTTTTCTTTTATTTCTTTTAATCTTTTCTCATCGGCTTTTAATCTTCCCGTCTTTTTGTACCATTCGAATACTTTTGTATCTCTTTTTAGTTGTGCAGCATAAGCTCCCAGACGCATTGTCGCTCCTATTTTCTTCTCTTCGATAAGTTTCTCCTGTTTACCGTAAAAATTTATAACTTTATATGGAGCATCAGGATCTGCCTCTATGGTATTGGCTCCGATGAGTCCCATAACATTCCTTGCATACTCAACCAGAGCAAGTTGCATGCCGAGACACAATCCGAGGAAAGGAACTTTATTTTCACGGGCAAACCGGATACTTTCAATTTTACCTTCGAACCCTTCCTCGCCAAAACCTCCGGGAACAATTATACCGTCTACATCCTTAAGACATTCGGTTCCTTCTTTTTCGATATCCTTGGAATCAATCCATTTAATATTCACTCCCACCTTATCCTCGGCACCTGCATCTATCAAGGCTCTGGATACCGAAATATAAGAATCTCTAAGAGAAAACTTACCTATATCAAGATATTTGCAAACCATTGCTACGTTGATACTTATTTTGGGATTCATTATTCCATCCAACAATTCGGTCCACCTGCTCCAATCGGGTTTTTTTCTAACCGGAAGCATCAATTTATCAAGCAGTTTCTTCCCTAAGTTTTCTCTCTCGAAATTTACAGGAACTTCATATATACAATCAGTATCTGGAGCAGAAATAACACAATCGGCTTCAATATTGGCATAAGTTTCAATTTTCTTTCTCCTTACAGGGTCGAGGGGAGTTTTTGCCCTGCAAAGTATGATATCCGGTAATATCCCATGCTCCGAAAGCTGTCTTATAGCCTGCTGAGTCGGCTTGGTCTTCATTTCATCAATATGAGAAGGAATGGGAAGATAGGAAAGCATAACGATGGCTAAATTTTCTTTTCCCGCCATTCGTATAAGGCTTCTTACCGCGAAAAGATAAGGCATATTCTCATAGTCTCCTATCGTTCCTCCGATTTCTACTATTCCTACATCAAAATTCTCAGAAGCTTTCTTTATTCTGCTGATTATTTCGTCGGGAATGTGTGGGATGAATTGAACTGTTTGGCCTAAATATTCACCAGCTCGTTCCCTATCGATTACACTTTTATAAACCTGACCTGTGGTAATATTATTTCCTCTTGGAATATCTTTAGAAAGGAATCTTTCGTAATTGCCGAGATCTTGATCTATTTCCCCTCCATCATCGGTCACCCACACCTCACCGTGTTCGGTCGGTCTTAAAGTTCCGGCGTCATAGTTTATATAAGGATCAATTTTAATGGCAGTGGTCGAATAACCGTAATTCTCTATTATTTTTCCTATTGAGGAAGTAGCTACACCCTTACCAATACCACTTAATACTCCTCCAACTACTATTATATATTTAGAAGCCATTTGAAGTGTGTTATTTCTCCTTAAAATGATTTACGATTCTTCTTCCTCCTCGTTTTCCGATTCTTCTATTTCTTCTTCCTCTTCCTCTTCTTCTTCGTATTCGACTTCTTCCTCTACTTCAGGTTCTTCTTCGATTCCGGGTTCTTCCTCTTCAACATCGAATTTTTCATCTTCAGTCTCTTCTTCGTCTTCTTCATCTTCTTCTTCAAACACCTCTTCCTCTTCTCCGATTCCTTGTATCTTTTCCATTTCATCTACGATTTCTTCCGGCATGGTTTCAACTTCTTCCATTGTTATTTCACCTCCTGCATTTTCTTTATTCTTTTTTTGCAGTTCTTCGTATTTTATCTTCTGTTCTTTTAAATATTCTCTCTCCGAAAGCACTACATTTCTTCTGTCCACATCGATTTCTATAACCTTTAATTTTAATTTATCTCCCAAGGAATATCCCTCCTCTGGTTTCTTGAGATTTTTCTTGGTTAGATGAGAAAAGGGAACAAAGCCTTTGAGCCCTTTGCCAAGAGAAACAATCACTCCCCTAGGAAGCATTTCGAAAACGGTTCCGATAATGTTGCTATCTACGGGGTATTTTTTGGCGAACATCCTCAAAGGGTCGTCCTTAAGCTGTTTTAAACCAAGGGAAATACGTCTTTCTCCCACGTTAACCGAAAGGACTTTACACTTGATGCTTTTCCCCTTGTCAAGAACGTCTCGAGGGTGATTAATCCTCTGGGTCCATGATATATCGGATATATGAAGAAGCCCTTCTACTCCTTCCTCTAATTGAATAAAGGCACCAAAAGATGTTAGATTGACGACTTTACCTTTAACTGTGGAACCTTCCGGATACTTCTCCACTACGCCTTCCCATGGATCCGGAACTGCCTGACGCAATCCCAAAGAAATCTTCCTGGCTTTCTCATCTACTTCCAAGACTATTGCTTCTACTTCCTGCCCGACTTTCATGAGATCGGACGGATGTTTTATATGCTTGGTCCAGGACATCTCGGAAATATGTATAAGTCCCTCAACACCAGATTCAAGCTCAATAAAGGCCCCATAATCAGTAAGGGAAACTATCTTCCCTGTAATCTGATTGCCAATCTGATAGCGCTCCATCACATTTGTCCAGGGATCCGGCTGCAACTGCTTCAAGCCCAAAGACACTCTCTTGGAATCTTCGTCTACTTCTTTTACTATTACCTTGATAACGTCGCCTATCGAAAGCATTTCGGAAGGATGATTTATTCGCCTCCAGGACATATCGGTTATATGTAGAAGACCATCTATACCATCCAATTCGATAAAAGCTCCAAATTCGGTAATGTTTTTGACGGTTCCCTCTACTATTTGACCTTCTTTTATCTCTTCAAGAAACTCTTTTACCCTTGCTTCCTGTTTTTCACTCAGGAGGACCCTTCTCGACACCACTATATTCCTTCGTTTAAAGTTTACTTTTATTATTCTGACTTCGAATTTGTCACCGATATCAATATCCAATTCCCGTGCGGGCTTTAAATCAATCTGAGAACCGGGAAGGAAAGCCTCCGTCCCAAACACCTTTACCATAAGCCCGCCTTTAACTCTTCTTACCACCTCGCATTCTACCGGGACATCGTCCTTGTGTGCTTCCGTGACCTGGTCCCAGACCATCATGAAATCCGCTTTTTTCTTCGAAATGGTTGCAAGACCTTGAGTACCGCCTATGTCATCAAGGTAAACATCAATAACATCTCCGACAGAAAAATCCGAAACGGAATCAAAATCTCCGATAGGGATAACGCCCTCCGACTTAAGACCGACATTGACTAAAACTTCATTGTCGGTAATCTTTACAATTTTACCTTTAACCAATCCGCTTCCCGGAGATTCGTTCTCCAGATATTTATTAAGCAGTTTGGTTGCATCTTTTTCACTTATAGGTTCTATTATAGAATTTAATTCTTTGCTCATGTAGCATCTCCTCCTTATTTATATCAATTTCTTTTAGTTTTTTAATTACTCCTTTAATAATCCAATCAGGGGTAGAAGCTCCTGATGCTATACTTACCCTTTTGACATCGGTGAACCATTTGTCCTTTATTTCCTTTGCTTCTTCTATATTATATGTAAGACAACCCTCTTCTCTTGCAATTCCGGCAAGCCTCGAAGTGTTAGCGCTTCTCTTTCCTCCAACTATTATCATAATATCAGACTTTTTCGCAAGTCTTTTAACTTCTTTTTGTCTCTTGCTCGTAACATCACAGATTGTATTAAATACCTTTATTTCCAGAACCCGGGGCAAAAGATAGTCTACGACTTTATTAAGAGTATCCTGAGACTGCGTTGTCTGTACAACCAGTCCTACTTTACTATCTTTTATTTTCAAGCCTCCGACAGACTCTATTACGTGAACCTTTCCTTGCGTTCCTCCCACGATACTTATTACTTCAGGGTGTTCTTTCTCTCCTATAACATAAGTTTCATAGCCTTCCGAGACAAGCTGTTTGGCTCTTTCCTGTGCTTTTTTTACAAGGGGACAAGTCGCATCCACTTCCTTAAGCTTTTTTTCTCTGATTTTCTTTAGTATTCCCGGGTGAACTCCATGCGAGCGAATGATGACATACCCAGTATCGATTTCGGAAAGGTTGTCCGCCGCTACTATACCTTCCTCTTCCAATTTTTTTACTACTTGGGGATTGTGTATTATATGTCCAAGAGTCCAGACCTTTTCATCTGTTTCTCTCCTCACCTGGCGTGCTATGCTTATCGCTCTTTTCACACCAAAGCAGAAACCCATATTTTTCGCAAGTTTGATTTCCATTAAGTCAGACCTTTTATTCTTTCCATAATTAACTCTGTTAATTCTTTAGCATTTTCCGAGGTAGCCCGCTCGTAATCAGGATAAATGGGACTATCGAACTTCAAAGTAAGCGGCGTCTGGCGTAATAAATGTTTTTTCATTGATTCATGAGTCCCATTAATCAGGGCCGGAACCACAGGTACTTTAGCCTTGATTGAAAGATATCCGACTCCAGGATAAGCCGGGAGAAATTCATTGGTTTTAGACCGCATCCCTTCCGGAAATACCATTACAGCTTTTCCTTCTTTTAAAAGATTAATGAAATCTTTCATGACTTTAACTCCAGGGCTATCCGTATCGATAGGTATAGCGCAAACACTTTTTAAGACCCAGGAAACAGTCTTATTTACAAAAAGGCCTTTTTTAGCCAGGAAATAAATAGGGCGGAAAACAATTCCGCACCCCACAAGAGGAGGGTCATAATTGGAACGATGATTGGGAGCAATGATTACACCTCCCTTTCTCGGAATGTTGCTTATCCCATCTATTCTAAGGCCAAGGATTCGATAAAACCAGTAGAAGAGAATTCGACCTATCTTATAAGGGACCGGCGCCTTCATTAAGCTTTTTTATTTCTGAAATGACAATGTTTACCTGCTCATCAATGGAGAGCGAACTCGTATCAAGCAAATAGGCATCGGCAGCTTTTTTTAAAGGGCTTTCCTTTCTTGTCGAATCATGATGATCTCTTCTTTTCAGATCTTTTTTCACATCTTCAAGATCACCTGCGCTGTACTGCTTATCTCTTCTTTCTGCTCTGACACTTATATCTGCGTCCATATAGAATTTTATATCCGCATCAGGGAAAACTACTGTTCCGATATCTCTGCCTTCAACTATTGCATTTCTGTCATCCACTATCTCTCTTTGAATACCCACAAGATATTTTCTCACTTCTTTTATCTTGGAAACAGGAGTAACGGCTTTATTGACTTGTTCTGTACGTATTTTATCACTTACGTCTTCACCATTAACTATCGTTCTTTGTTCACCATTAGTCTTCTCAATCTCTATACACAATTCATCTAAAATCTGGATAACCTTATCTTCATCATTGGGATCTATACCTTGTTTCAAAACAAAATAAGCTACTGCCCTATAGGTCGCTCCGGTATCAAGGTATATCCAACCCAGTAGCTTCGAAACTTTTCTCGCTGTAGTTGTCTTGCCCGATCCTGAAGTTCCGTCGATTGCAACTACAAATCCCATAAATCAATATATAACTATATAAAGAAAATTCAAGATGTCAAGTAACATTGTGTTTTTTTTGGGAGAGTTCATGCACATGGTGGTACAGTCAGGAAGTTAAATATTATGAGCGATAAGACCGTAAAAGAGTTGGAGATATAATTAAGAGCTTGAAATTTAAAAGAAAAGGGGCTAAAATAGCCCCACCATGAATGTTATGTATAGAAATATAGTTAACAATCAACTAAAAGACAAGTCCCTGATTTACGATTTAAGGAGAGAGATGGTTGATTTTTGTTTGAGAGGTCACTCATACAGGAAAACATCTGAATTTTTTGAAAACTCCCCAGGTAGATATAAAACATATCGATGATATACCCGAGTTTTATCCTTTTTATAAAACTTTAAACCTGCCAGGATATCAAATAACTGCAAGAGATGTAAGGAATTCATACAAAGGACGGGAAACACCAAAAGATATAATACAAGAATATAATTTACCAATTGAAATCCTCATCTTGTCTCCTGTTGTAATCGATGATATATTGTATAAGAAACAAAAAATAAAATCATTCTTTAAATTAAGAGAAGCTTACTTCGAAAATAATGTGTACCACTATGAGCCTGATCTCCCCGTCCCTTAATTTGTCTACACCCCAAATTTTTTGTGCTAAATCGGCAGAAATCAAACATTGCAAAGGTTACAAAGTTTTTATTGTGGGATAACTTATTCACGGTTATTTGTAGAATCGGAGGGATTACTATCCGAGAAAGACGTGGTCAATTTCCGAATACATAGGAAATTGTCACTCGGCTCTCGGGTTCGCTCCTCTTGAAATGCAAGCATTTCAAGGGACCATGCCCGCTTGCCCCGTAGAATAAGTTACTATTCGACGGGGCGAGCCCTCCGAGACGCTTTCCCGGATGGAAATCCCTCTGATTCTGACCGACGTAATTAATAAAAAAATGGGGGGCAGGTACCCTTAACAAAAGTGTAAACCATGTGCTTTGGATTTCTCAAAATCCAACAAAAAACCCCCTTGACATTTGTTTTTATTTCATTATATTAATTCTTGATATTAATTCTTGTGTTAAAACATAAAAAGCTTCTTAAATTAATTTAAGGGGGTGAAGTATGCATTTAACGGTAAAATTAAAGTTTGGCAGTTAAGGCCTTTTCTTCTTTTTCGGAAGAAGGGAGGGAAGGCCTGAACATTCAATTATTAATGTAAGGTCACCCATGGTAGAATAATAAAGTTATGATTTAATTAAGTAAAATGTAATGTAAGGAGGTTATGAAGTGAAAAGACTTCCAATTTTATCGAAAGTGTTGTTTTTATTAGTTTGTTTTAGTGCTGCAGCATTCGCCTATAATGCTGGTAGCACCATTAATAGTGAGCTTATACTCCCATACGTAGAGTCAGCTCCTTTAAACGACGGGGTAGAAGATGCATCGTGGATTTTCCCTGATGTTGGAGTATTTGCTGTAATTGACGGTAATCCCCCGGAGTCGGCGGAAGATTTATCAGGATGGTTTAAACTCACCTGGAATGAAGATGGTCTTTATCTTTTTGTGCATGTTGTAGACGATACTATAGTGTGGCATGCAAATTCCTGGCAAGCCGACTGTATAGAAATATTTATCGATGGTCAAAACGAGAAAGCCAGTGCCCTGGACGCTAATGATGTCCAGTGGAGATATGTTGTTGGAGAGGACACTATGGCTCTTTGTTATACTAGTGTTGGTAATTTGCGCCCGGCCGAGTATTATATGGCAATGGATACAACCAGTGACGGTTATACCTTTGAGCTGGAAGTGCCTAACGCAGGTCTGGATCAATTAGGTACCTCGTTGGGGATTCCCATGGTACCAGGTACTAAAATTGGTTTTGACCTTCAGATTACCGACAACGACTCCTCGACTGGTAATGATGAAGCATTCAGATGGCATGCCACTGGAGGCGGCGACTACGCGATTCCAGCTAATTGGGGAACAGTGATATTTGGTGGCGTGGTTACAGAGTTACAGATACCAAATGTTACGCTTGCTCCTTTCATTGATGGTGATCTGGATGTTGAGTGGACAGATGCATCGGTTCCGGAAGTTGCCATGAGCGCTATTGCAGGTGGTGTTGCTAATACCCCCGACAGCTTAGCACCCGACTGCTCCTCATTCTTCCGCGCAGCCTGGAATGCCTCTGGTTTTTATCTCTTCGGAAGGGTCGTGGATGATTCTATTTACGCAGGTAGCGCTAACAGCTATGAGAACGACGGCTGGGAAATTTATTTCGACGGCGATAACAGTAAGAGTACTTCATACGATGCCGATGATGTTCAGTGGAGATGGGTTTATGGACAGAGCGCGGGAGAGGCGCAAAATGGGCCCGACCCAGTAAATTCCACATGTGCATGGGTTGCAACCGCGGACGGTTATACCTTTGAAGTGGCAATTCCTCTTGCCGACCTGCCCTTTACCCCGGCAATGAACCATGTAATCGGATTTGAAGTCCAGGTCAATGAAAACGACGGCAGCGGTCGTGATGGTATTACGAAATGGTGGTCTAACGACAATAACACCTGGCAGGATCCAAGCCTTTTGGGAACGGCTGTACTATCTGACACACTTTCAAGCAAAGTTCCGGAAGAAGTAGCTGCCAACGTTAACCTGTCAGCTCCTGCTATCCTTACCTCAAACGCTAACATTTCCTACACCCTTGTGAATAAAGGCACTGCAAATTTAAGCCTTTATAACATACTCGGACAGGAAGTTGCATGTTTGGTTAATGGAGAACAAGATGCCGGAACATACACTGTTAAAGCGCCTGATCTCGCGAGTGGTGTGTATTTCGTAATTCTTAAAACAGCTAATGGCTCGTCTACCGCAAAGGTGACAGCGCTTAAATAGTTTTTTTAAGCTATAGATAGTTATAAATACACCCGCGGTTAAATCTGCCGCGGGTGTATTTTTTTAACTACAGAAAACCGTTTCTCAGGTATTTATTTTTTCACAAAACTTTTTTAAAGGACATTCACCGCAATCAGGGTTTCCCGGAAAACAGTTGTTTTGTCTTAAGGGAAGAGAGGAAATCATTACAAGTAATATATTGTTTTGATATCAGTTTTTACTTCGAAACCAGCTTCCGGTGTAGTGATGTAGATTTCAAAAATCGCAATCGGGGTTTCGAGTCAATAAATAGGATATAGGATTTAGTAAAAAAATACAAGTACCGAATGTTCTGCATGTTAATAAAGAGTGGCTATTAGCTTTTCGCTTTTAGCTTAAAATAACAAAAAAATCTCTGTGTTTTTTCTCTGTAGTACTACCTTACAACTTTTTGTTTTTTTTGCAAAAAAAATAGGAAGAATCAGCTACCAAGACACCAGGGCACAAAAAACAGAATGGCTTTTTATAACTTTTAATTTTTTCAAATAGGTGAGTAATTAAGAACGGTTTGTGTGGTTGGTGTTATTTGTTGTTACTTATTGTAGGTTGGTCCGTTGGATCGTGGTTTCGTTGGTTTGTTAGGTCGTGAGTTCGTTGGATCGTTAAAACAAAAAAATAAATCCTGTAAATCTTGTTAATCCTGTCTAATTTATTGTTAGGATGTTAGGAGGTTGGGAAGTTAGGAAGTAAAAAATCTACAAGTTCTACATGTCCTACATGTGAATTAAGGTTACGGGTTTCGCGTTTCGAGTAAAAAATAATAATAAAAATTTTAGTGTGTTTAGTGTATTTCGTGGTTAAATTAAAGTATTTTTTTCTCTGTGTTCTATGTGAGTTTTGTTTTCCTCTGTGTCCTCTGTGGTAGATTTTAATAGTTGTATTCTTTTGTGTGGTTTAGATTTTAAGAGTTATAAACAAAAATAAAAAAAATTCGAGTAACTGGGGATAAAACGTATTTATTTTAACGGAGTTTTTTGGGCTTTTCCTTTTCTTTTTCCTTCTCTTTTTTCTTTTCTTTTTCTTTTTCCTTTTCCTTTTCTTTCTCTTCGGGAGCTGCCGTTTCGCTTCCGAGATCATTCGATAAGGCAACGGGTTCAGGGTTGTAGGTGCTCACCTGCCACTGGTCCATTTTTTCGTCTCTGTCTATATCGTTGCCTCTTCCGACTGAAGCTATCCCGTAGGCGTAAAAGTAGTGTTCGTTATCGTTGTTTACCCAATAAATTTTGTAATCGTAGATTCTGTTGTCCGGGAAAACAAACGGCATTTCAGATAATTTAACTTCTGCAGGCGATATTGTGCCGTCGTGGTAAATTTCAAAGGTGTAGCTCTGTATGCCGGGTTTGCCCGGTGCGTAATAACCGTTTTCGACGAAAAAGACCTCTTCATATTGAGCAATAAGTCGTAGAGTGTTTTTCATTTTTTCCTGTTTGGTACGTGCCGTAATTGTCAGAAAACTCGGAACGGCTAAACTTGAAATTACTCCGATTATTACGACGACGGCCATTAATTCTATTAATGTGAATGCTTTATTGCTGTTTTTCATTTTTAATTGGATAATTTTTTTAATTCAGAAAGGGCTATTTCGCCTTTAGCGGAGAGAACCGGATGCATAGCACGACCTTCCGAATCTTTACGGTAAAGAATGAAACCCGAATCTTGTATTTTTTCATATACAATACTTTCGTCTTTAATCTCGGGGGCGACGAATTCAGGACTTAATTGTGATAGAGCTTCCGGGAATTCGTCATATTTTTCTTTGTAAGTCATCAGTAATTCATGTATGAAAAATATTCTTGTAACAATGGACGCTGTTTCTTCAACTCCCTCTTTTTTTTCAGGCATCCTGGCAGGTGCTTTCCCTCCGCTCGTATCTGACAGTATCAGGATTTCAGATATTATCAATATTATCCCTAATATAAGAATTATTGTAAACTTCCGGCTTTGTTTTTTAACAGGCTCGACGTCTAAAACTTCTTCTCCTGTACTTTCTATATCTTCCTCCAAATGTTTTATATAACAAACTCCACAATAAACTTCATCTGTTTCTTCGTCCTTATAAACAGAATCTCTTTTCGCTATAGTCTTCCCACATTCGCTGCATTTAGACATATATAATGTAATTATAATTCTTTGTATCCGCAAGTCAAGAGTTTTTTTAATTTGAAATTTTTTTGATTACATTTAATCTTGACTTTCTTATTGTTTATCTTTAATCTTACTTTATAAGGAGCCAGATGAAAGGATTTTTAAAAGAACATATTTTAGAATTGATTACTGTATGTATAGCTTTTTCGGCACTTACCGTTTCGATAAAAGTAGCTATTGATAACAGGCTCTCCAGGGGAATAATAAATAAACCGGAATTGGTTGTGAGGCTGGTCAAATTCGAAAACACCGATACTTTTTTAAAATGTTCACGGAACAGACAGCTTGTTTCATTCGAATATAACATGCAGATAAAAAACAGAGGCAGTATTGCCGCAAAAAATGTAACTTTCCCCGATAAACCTGCTCTGCCGGAATTCGGTAAAGAAAAAGTAACTTATAACGAACACCCCTCCATTACTATAGAACAGGGAGAAACGGTTTTTGCTGTTTCGGGTTTTACGATACAATTCCAATCCGAGAGGAAAGCCGTAGAGAAAATGAAATTAATTGATGACCCTTCGTGGCCGGGCATTACTTTCGAAATAGATATAAAATACGAAAGCGATCTGGAGCCCGATGTTCAATATATTAAAAAAGTAGGATTTCAAGTATCCAAGGAAGAAGCCTTATTGCTGGTAAACGAATAAGATTCTTCAAAACGAACTGCTGCCGCAATGCTATATTTTTAAATTAAAAAAAAATTTACGGTCTAAAAACGCATACCTGCCGTAAGTATAAATGTAGGGACCACACTTGATGGCTGATCATAATCACCGAAAATCAATATCACAGGTATCTCAAACCGTATGTCTGCGCCGTTAGAGAAAGCCATTCCCCCACCAAGATTAAATATGCTTCCTGCACCAGTCCCGCCTCCATCATGCATACTGCCTCCATCCCAAGGGGTACCTAAACTTATGTCATCTGGACTCCTTTCCTCCCAACCTACACTCGCCATACCAAGGCCAAAACCTGCAAGTAAAAACATTCCGGGAACACCACGCTTATAACCAAAAAGATAATTAGCCATCATAGCAAATACGAAAACATCTGTGTCTGTGGTATATTCATTGCCATATTCTTCTTCAGTTTCACTGGAAGAACTGTAAAAGGCAAGAACACCTAATTCTACAGGATTATTCGGCATATCAAGCATATAATTGACACCTCCGCCAAATGCGAGTCCTAAGTCGATATCTGTACCGATTCCTCCGCGGATACCTATTTTTGGAATTTCGGAAGAAAATATCGTAAGAGGACCGATAAATACAACAAATACAAGACAAACAAAAAAATAGTTTCCGACTTTCATTTTGTACCTCCTTTTGTATAGATAAAGTTTAATGAATTTAAACGTATTTGTCAAGTTACAATAGGTCTTAAGTATAAGACCGACCGCTGACCTACGACAGCCGACGGCAGAAAGAAATAATTGCACATGTAGGACATGTAGTCCATATAGGATTAAAAACAAAAAATAAAAACTCCAAGCACTACATTTTCTGCATGTGAAAAATTTGACATGGGATTGGATAAAACAACATAAATTTTTCCTGTGTCTCTGTGTCTTTGTGTGAGATTAATTTGGAGTTGTGGGTTAGGTTTTAATTAAACAAAAAATATTTTTTTATCTGTGTTTATCCGTGTCAATCCGTGGCTAATTATTCCTGTTTGTTCTTACTCGATATTTTTTACAGTGTAAGTGTAACTGTTCTCCAGGCTCCAATTCGCCGAAAGATGTGTCTGGATATACTGACCGCAGTTACTTCCTATATTGTTTTCTTCGAGCGCTCCTATGCTTTCTATGGTTTCGTAACTTGCTTTTTGAAGTTTGTTTATTAACCCTTTTGCTTTTCTCTTATTGCCGGGCTCGATAAAAGAAGAAATTTTGTTCTTTACTGCTTTATAGGTTGGATTTACAGGAGTTATTTTAAGCAAAAATTTTTTTGGGTCGAAATAATCTAAAAGTATCGAAGGTTCAACAGGATTGTCTTTCGTCAGGGCGAAATTCAAGGTTATCTTTCGCCTTCCTTCCTCATAGAATTTTTCTCCGTATCCGGATATCTTTTTGAAATCCCATTTTTTTACAGGTATTAATTTATCTCTTAATTCTTTATCGGTTGTGTGTATCGAAAACTGAAGCTGAAAATCTCTTCCTCGGTAGATGTTTTTTCTGATGTATAGCAGTTTTTCGAAAAATTTATCTGACCCTTTAGGTGCAATCGTGGATACACAGGGCAAGAGCCCCGGAGCATTATAACGATACGGAAGTTCGGATAAAACTTCTATTACGGAAGGGTTAAATGCAGGTTCACCAACTCTTGCAAACTGGACTTTGAATTTCTCTACCGGTATATCTCCGTCCGGGAATCTTTTTTTGATTAGAAAATCTATCTGATCAAAAATCTCATCTTTTGAAAGTTTGCCTTTGTAATTAATTCCACAATCGCAAAAAGCACAGCCGACAGGACAGCCGAAAAGAGACGAAACTATCAAAACCCATTTTTTTTCGCGTGGAACAGTCGGCTCGACCGACTCGACAAACTCGACATAATAGTTATCTCTCATTTTGCCAAGATATACGACCGCGAGGTCATCTCTGCCAATTGTGGCAATAACTTTCATTTTTTATCCTCATCTATTTTCCTGTATATTTTCATTGCCGTTTTTATCGCGTCTCCTGTTGCTATAGCGGTCTGTCTGAAAAAATCGTTTTTTACATCTCCGGCAAGATATATTCGATTATTTTTTATTCCCGGGGAGAGGAAATCAAGACAGGGCTCTCTGCCAATTGCAAACAAAAGATAGTCTGCTTCGATATTCGTAACTCCTTTCGGTGTAATACATTCAAGCATAATAGCATGCCTGGAGGGCGCAATCTTTTGTATTTTTATGTTTTTTTTATAAATAATATTAGCTGATTTTTCGACTCTTTCGAGCAGGATTGGAATACACTTTGTGTTTTTGTTCCTGTTCAGGATTATGACTTCATTGTGTTTTTCTAAACTAAGAGCGTAGTCAAAAGCCGCATCTCCTGCTCCGACGATAGTAACTCTTTTATTTCGCAAACTTCGGAGAGGATACACCTCGTAGAAAATTTTTGTATTTAATTTATCCGGAATAACACAGTGGCTAAATTTTTTCGGTTTTGTTCCGGAGGCTACCACTACAAACCTCGAATTAAAAGAATTTTTTTTTGTTGTAATTCTGGAATACTTTCCTCGAAAAGATAGACTTAAAACTTCTTCAAAAAACACTTTGATTTTTTGTTCTTTAAGTTGTTCTTTCAGAAGTTTTGTCATTTCCAGACCCGAAATACCTTTTGGGAATCCCGGATAATTCTCTACTAGATTCGCGTTTACCAGTAAACCGCCGAGGTTTTCTTTTTCGAATATAATTGGTTTTATTCCACACCGGGCTAATTGAACGCCGCAGGAAATCCCGCAAGGACCTCCTCCTATTATGATTACGTCTTCAACTTTCATATTTTGATAAGCGTGCAAAAATTTCATCCAACAAGACAGGAATGGCACAAGCATAAGATAAATTCATAATGGTTGCCATATGATGCTCTTCGTTATAAGTAGCAGTTCCGTCAATCGTAAAGAAAACCTCAACACCCCTGACGAAAGCGCTTCTTGCAGTCGTTTCGCAGCAAATATTAGTCATAACCCCGCAGATGACGAGCTGACTGATGTTTTTTTTATGAAGGATTTCTTCCAGAGTAGTATCGTAGAAGGCATCGTACTGGTGTTTTTCGATTCGGATTCCGCCGTAAGATTCTAAACTTTCGGGAAGATGACTTTCGGGGCTGCCCTCGCCAAGTAAATCCGGCCACCATTTCCCCATTATACCCGCGTTTTCTTCAGTGTTGGAATGGAGCGTAAAAATTACGGGAAGTCTTTTCGCCTCATAAAGAGATATGAGTTTTTTAACGCCGGGTAAAATTACCTCGGCACTGGGGATGTAAGCATGTGAAGATGGTTCAAGAAAATATTTCTGCATATCTATTATCATTAAAGCTGATTTTTCAGGCAAAAGTTCAATATCGTGATAGCTTCTGAGTTTTTCTACCTGTTCAAGCATTTCTTTTGCTTTTAGCTTTAAGTTTTCTTTAGTAAAATATTGTTTTTTCATGACTGTTTCAGTTCTAAAATATTCTATTTTAAATCTATGTCAACAACCTATGTTAGTAATTAGTATATTAGTAAATTGGTGAATTAGTAAAAACTCAACCCACCGCCCATAAAATTTTTTACATGTAGGATATGTAGAACTTGTAGTTTTTTAGTTTTAATTAAATCCTAACCCCAAAATCCTAAATCCTGTTTGTTGCCTCGAGACTGGCGACTAAAGACTTGCAGTGCTCCGCACTACGAGGCTTGACTTTGGCTTTTTTAAAATTATCATCTAATCTAAAGGGGAAAATGGATTTAAGAATTTTATTAATTAATCCAAACACTTATAAAAGTCCACCTGTTCCACCAGTAGGGTTGGAGTATTTAAGTAGCGCGTTAAAAAAGCATAACTATAATTATTGCGATATCATGGATCTTACTTTCACCGAAAAACCTTTAGAAGAAATAAAGTATATACTCGGCAATAAATCATACGATATTGTCGGATTTTCAATAAGAAACATTGATTCCTGTCTTTTCTTTAATAATGAATTCTTTTTAGACGGATTAAAAAAAATGATAGAATGTATAAAAGTTTATAATATTCCTGTTATTCTGGGCGGTTCCGGATTTTCTGCTACGCCCGGTGAAATATTAGAATACTTGAAAGCCGATTTTGGAATAATTGGTCCGGGAGAAATAGCTTTTCCATATTTTTTAAAACTCTGGCAATCAAATCAACTGAATAAAAAAATAATGAACGGCTGGGATTACGGATTGGACGATGGACTTGAGATGGTAAGAGCGAAAGAAGTAAAATATAGTCGCTATATAGAAAATGGCGGAATCGTTAGTTTTTCAACTCATGTAGGATGTTCTAATGGATGTCCATATTGTATTGAGGCAAACAAGCCGGTTTATTATAGAAAAATAACCGGTGTAATAAAAGAGATTGAATTTTTAGTAAAGCAAGGTTATGACTATTTTCATTTATGTGATAGTGAGTTCAACGAGAATTTAAGCTACTCTAAAAAAATTTGTGAAGCCATAATTGAAAGTTCATTGGATTTCAAATGGACTTTATATATGAAACCCTCTCCTTATGATGAAGAACTATTTCGATTGTTACGTAAAACCAATGTACATCTTATAACTCTTTCGGTTGATAGTGATGAAACCATTCAATCACAAAATAATTATTCTTACGATGATTTAGAGAAAATAGTGCAATATTGCAAAAAATATAATATAGATTTGGCAATCGATTTACTAACGGGATACCCTGAAGAATCACTTCAATCTACTAAGAAAGTGATTGGATTTTTCAAAAAAAATCGTCCCAAAACAGTGGGGATAAATTTTTATTATCGGTTAATTAAAAATACAAAATTATCTAATCTAATAAAAGAAAACCCGATTATGCAAAAACAATTAACAAGACCATACTCAAAAAAAGAAGATTATTTAATACCGATTTTCTATAGCCAGTACAAGAAAGAAGATATCGAAGAATTAATTCGTGATGACAGTTTATTTAAAATTCCGGGAATAGCTCCGGGAGTAAATTATCAACAGGAATAAGTTATTAAAAAATTTTCAAATTAAGTAACCGTCCAAAGGAACTGGTTGACTTTGATGTTTTGCATCTTATAATAAAGTAATGAAACATTCACTGAAAACCGGTCTTAGTTTCGGGTTGACCTCGGCAATAATAACAACCCTCGGGTTGATGGTTGGCATTTATTCCGGTACTCATTCGCGTCTCGCGGTAATCGGTTCGATACTTATTATTGCGATTGCGGATGCTTTTTCTGATTCCCTCGGAATTCATATCTCTGAAGAATCGGAGAACAAACACACACCCAGAGAAATCTGGGAATCTACTTTATATACCTTCATGAGTAAATTTGTTTTTGGGATGACTTTCGTAGTGCCTGTCATTATCTTTGAGCTTCAATTGGCAGTTATAATAGCCGGGATATGGGGGATCCTGCTCTTGGGTGTTTTCAGTTTCTATCTGGCGAGGAATGAAGGAACTTCTCCCTGGAGAGTAATATCCGAACATATTTTTATTGCCTTGATAGTAATATTTATAACTCACTTTGTTGGTTTATGGATTGGAAGAGTCTTTGTTGATTAGATTGTCTTTATAATTAGATTCTGATGCGGCGAAGCCGCTAATTCGTTGGCAAAAGTTTATTGGCAACACTAAAGATATTGTAGTTTTTCCCCTTGCTGTTAAAAGGAAAAACTTTCTACAATTGGGAGTGTTTCATGGAAAAGAGATATTTCCAGAGCAATGAATTTTTTGTTAGAGAATCAGGTTATTCCAATATTTACCGTTCCTAAAAGGCCCTTCACCCAAGCTTCAATAGAGGGAAACAATTCAGTTTTTTCCAAGAAGTTCTGGAACAGAATAGATTTCAAATCTATAGAGGAAGTTGACGAAAAGATAGAATGGTTCAATAAAGCGTCTATCGAATATTTAGGTTACCACCAACCAGAAGAGAAAAAGACCAAAAAAGAAGGATTTATTCCTAAGGTTTATTTAATCCGCCAGGTGGAAGAAGATAAAGAGAAGAAAGGAGGTTTTATTAATGTCTTGAATGAGATAATCCATTTGCCAAAATCATACATCAAGTATTACGTATTAGCAGAATGGAATTTAAAAGAAGAACGAATTTATATACGATTTGAAAAAGAAAAGGAGTCCGAGATAATAGAAAATATACCTTTCAGAATAAACCCAAGATCAAAGGAAAAATGTCAAAATATTTTGAAAATTTAAACACTTCAAAAGTAGGGTGGCCTATTTTCATTTGGCACATAACCGGTAGGATTTGGTAAACGGAGTTTCGAGTTGCGAGTCAAAACAAAACCCAATCCACAATTTTTTTACATGTAGAGACTGTAGAACTTGTAGTTCTTTGTTTTTAACTCTATAAGGACTACATGTACTACATGTGCAATTATTGTTTTTCTGCCGTCTCCAGGCATCCGTCTTTTTATTTGCCGACCAACGCACCAACGGTCTAACAGACCAATATATTTAAATTTATCTACTCAATCATTCATTTAGAAACTTCTACTTTCGAAGCAAGATGTATTTTTATCCAAAATTCTTTCTCTTGAGATTTGCCCATCTCTCCTCCCGGTGGCGGTCCTCCCGGCATTCCTCCTCTACCTCCAGGAGGCATACCCCCTCCTATCTGTTCGTTCACCATATTCATTCCTCCAGGCGGTCCACCTTCCGGTCTTTCACCTCGCATGCCTTCGGGTTTTCCTCCACCTAATAGTTCAAGACAAACACTTATTATATCTTTGGGGTCGGCCCCAACAGCAAAACTTTCCAATCTCTTTATCCTTAACGGTATTTTCAACTCATATACAAGAGTACCATTTGAAATACCGTATTCTATTGCGGGACCGTTTGTGCCATCTTTCGAAATAAAATCCGCATCGCCGTCTTTATTTATTACGGCAAATTTTTCTCTTTCGGTAGGGCGATTATCTTCCGGGAAATCAGCCCTCTCGCCTCCAAAAGGCTTCTCCGGTCGCGTTGAATCTCTCATTTCGGAAAATTCGGGTCCTCCTCTGAAAAATAATCCTCTTTTTTTATCTTTTCCGCCGGTACTGTCTATCCAAAGTTTTACCCCCGTCATTTTTATCTGTCTTGCCAAACGTAAGTTTCTTGAATAGAAAGCAGTATAAAGGTAATCATTATCATTGCATATTTTGAAGTTGAAGACGCCGTTATCATCGGCAGAGACGATCGGGATTTCTTCCCAGTCGCCGAGAGAGCCATCGATGTTTATATCTCTTTTCAGCCACACGCTTTTGATTTCAGACATTTTGTCAGAGCATCCGAGGATAAAAACCAGAGCCGAAATTGTAATAAGAATCCACACTTTCTTCCGGTAACTTTTTTTAAACATAAATTCCTCCTTTATTATTAACCGGTTTAAACAAATTTCCGGACGTCTTTGTCTCAAAGTACGACCCACCCATTTGACTTATAGTTCCATATTACAATTACTTAATACTATAAGGCGCTTTTTCCCCGGTTACAAAAAATCTACTTTGATTTTGTTTTTTTGAAAATTAAATATCAGAAATCAAAATGACAGATGAAAATGTAAAATTATCTCTTCTTATAACTGTAAAAAGCGAAAAACTACTCGTGTTATTTGTGCGATTCTTTGTTTCACTTTTTTTATTTTTGAATTTTGATTTATATTTCTTCATTCTGGTATTCGATTTTTACATTTCGGCGATTTTGCCGACTATGTGCTATATTTTAATGTGTTAAAGAGGTTAATTGCGGAATAGTGTAATTGTTAGTATAATAATGGAACCGATAGGAAACCCGGCAGGTCTAACCAATAAAAGGAGGATTAATGAAAAAGAAATATATTTTTATAATATTGCCATTATTGTTTTTTACCGTATTCGCCGGATGTGACCGGGAACCCCCCAAAAGAGGTTTCTTGAGACCTCACCATAAGGAAGGCCATCCAGGAAGAGGGCCTGAAGATATTTCCATATTCGGACCTGGCAGGTTCGATAAAATGGCAGAGGATTTGAATTTATCGAAAGAGCAGCTCGATACATTGAAAAAATTCGAGAGAGAAATCATGAAAAAGCACTTCGAGATGAGAAAGAATAGAGAACAGGAAGAAAATATCAAAGCAAAAATTACCGAGATGGTCAGAAAGGATTCTTTATCAAAAGAAGAGATTTTGGAATTCATGAATAAGTTACATTCGCTCGGAGAAGAATGCAGGATGGAAACGGATAGTTTTGTGGCAGAAAGATTAGCTAAAATGCATTCTATTCTTACAGAAGAACAGAGAGAAAAGCTGGCAAAGAAACTTGAAGAATTCAAACCGAAAAGAGAATTCGAGCCCGAGAGAGATAGAAAGTAACTATGAATCCCGAGGCTTTTGCCTCTATTGTTGAGGAAACAAAAGGCATTGTTTTGAAAGCTGTGAGGAAAACTTTATTTTCCGAATACTATTATGCGATAGATGATGTCGTTCAGGAAACTTATATCAGAGCGTATAGAAGTCTGGTAAAAAATAAATTCAGGGAAGAATCAAAGCTGTCTTCATGGTTATATACGATTGCGAGAAATGAATCTGTAAGAATGAATGAAAAATTAAAAGGCGGAGAGAGAAGAAGAGAAAAATATGCTGAACGACATATAGAATACCTTGAAAGTAGTAATGTAAACAACATTGAGGATAAAATGGAAAAAGATAATTTAATTAAAAAAATAAACCAGGCCGTGAAAAAGCTTCCGGAAAAATATGAAGATGTGATTGATTTATATATAAAAGGATTCAACGAAAAAGAGATTGCAAATTTCCTTTCGATTTCCCGCGGCACTGTCAAATCAAGAATACACCGCGGGAAGGAGAAATTAAAGGAAATGTGTAATAAGGAGGAAATCTATGTATAATTTAAATGATGAAATAAATAAAAGAATGCAGCAAAAATCCTGGAGTGAAGATATAGCAAGAAAAGTCGTTTGGGAAAAATCCAGAAGGGCAAAAAGAAAACTGACTCTAACCGGTTCTTTATTTATGGTTTTCTTTCTGTTCTTTGTTATCGGTTTTAACGTTTCTCGAATCAGGTCCGAAGGCGCTTCCTGGGATAGTTACATTATGTCTGCAGTTACCGAAAGCATAAACACTGAAATTCCCCAGGATGTGGTAGAGTTTATTTCATATTCTTTTAATGGACAATAAGAATTAGCCACGAAGGCACCAAGACACGAAGAGATTTGCACGCAGATAAACGCAGATTTTTAGGATTTGTAGTAACCACTCCTCACCCGGATTAATTGGCCACAGATGGACACAGATTACCAACCATACATCTCAAATTTTATTCTTTTAAGAAAACAAAATACTTTTTAAAATCCGTGTTCGTCTGTATTAATCCGTGGCCATTACCTTTTTTGAATTTTGATTTGTAATTTTGCATTTTAATATTTAATTTTTAAATTTTGGTGGAACCATTAGGTGTTTCGTTGGGTCATATTGACTGAAGAAGGTAAAAAAAGTTAATGCTTGGACGGCACAAATAGAAAATTAATTTTAACCTTAAAAAATGGAGGTACTAATGAAGAAGTATGGAATGGTTATGATGTCGGTTTTAATGGCGGCTCTTTTTATCTTACCTTTAACAATGAAGGCAGAAGAAGAAAAAGCAGGTATGGAGATGAAAGGGCGTGAAGAACATATGGGAAAAATGCATCATGATTGGCTTTCTTCTCTAAACCTCGATGAAAAAGTTACGAAGAAAATACAGGAATTAAAATTGGCAAACAAAGAGAAAATGCTTGAATTAAAGAACCAGATTGAGAAAAAAGAACTGGAAATGGAAAAAGTCCTTTTAGAGAAGAATATTGATTTTAACAAATTGCTTTCCATACATGACGAAATCTCCGCTCTAAGGCAGAAGATTGCAAGAAAAATGATAGAGCATAAAATTGAAATTTATAAGCTTATTCCCGATGACAAAAAAGAAGAAGCAAAGAAAATGTTTTTGCATAAATTTCGCGGTCCGGGACACGAAGAAAAATCCGGCGGCCCCGGGAAACCCGGATGTCCTATGAAGAAGTAACTTACCCTTCTTGATTCCTAAAGGGTGGGAATGAAATATTATATTTTATTCCCACTCTTTAGTAATTTTAGAGAATTTATTTGCCAAAAGCATAAAACAATATATATTTAAGGAGGGTATGCTATGAAAAAAAGCGGGTATAAAATCAGATTACAATCAATATCGAAATTTATTTTCTTATTTATAATATTTTTCGTAATTGTTTTCACATCCCCGGGACAAAATGAGGCGGGGACACTCCCGGGGACTTTATCTATCGACCAATGTATAGAAATTGCTTTAAAAAATGCTCCTTCGATTAAAATTGCCGAAGGGAGTGTCAGGAAAAGCAAGCTTGATGTAGGTGACGCGAGAGCGAACTTTTTGCCTGAAATTAGTCTTTCCGGCGGGTATTATATCAACGAAACGTACAATACATTCGAGTGGAATGGAAATCATTACGACCTTTCGGTTTCCGCTTCCATGCAACCGTTTACGAGCGGCAGGACTTATCTTGGTATGGAGAGAGCGGATGCCAATCTTGTTTCTTCCAGAGAGGGTTACCGTTTTACAAAGATGAACCTCGTAATGGAAGTTATAAGCAGATATTACAATCTTCTTAAATCATCTCGAATACTGGAACTCAGAAATAGGACACTGAAACAAAAGCAAAATCAGCTTGATTTTTCAAAAGCTCGGTTTGAATTGGGTATGGTGCCCCGGGCAGACACTCTTAAAGCAAGAGCAGTGGTAGAGGGAGCGAGAGTGGATATGCACGAGGCAAACGGCGAGCTTTTGATAAGAAAAGCAGAGCTTAACGAGGTAATGGGTCTCGACCTGGATTCTGCCGTATCTATACGGGATGTCGAGCTAAAAGAGCCGAATATCCCGGAATTCGACAGCGTGCTGACCGTAGCATACCTTAATAGGCCCGATATAAAGCAACAGGAGTCTTCGATCTCTGCGGCTAAATATAATATGATGATAGCATGGATTAACAGGATGCCTACCCTGACACTCACAGGGGGGTACAACGTTTATGCGGAAAGATTTGCTTTCGAAGGGCTGCCTTTAAACAAAGTTAATCTGGATGATAACTCCGACTGGAGCGTTGGGATGACTTTAGGTTTTCCTATCTTTGACGGAGGAACCAAGTCAAGAAATATCAGAAGAGCCAACATAGACTTGAACAATGCGAGACTTGGATATGAAAATCTTAAGAGGCAAACCGAACTTGAAGTCAAATCGGCTCACATCAGTCTGGAAAACGCGTCTAAGAAGATAGAGTTAACACAGAGACAGGTAGCAAGTGCCAGAGAAAGTTACGAAGCCG
>Ga0315551_10000482_pt1 | contig 31740 bp, 34 predicted proteins | sample SalMarSW160290MG_FD_203678 | JGI IMG/M metagenome (GOLD analysis project Ga0315551, IMG submission 203678) | Salt marsh sediment microbial communities from the Plum Island Ecosystem LTER, Massachusetts, United States - Salt Marsh Sediment SW1602-90 ...
TCGTCTGGGAGCAATAATCTTTGAGTAAATTCCCCTCTTTTTAAACTCTTTATGGAGCCCTAAAATATGTCTTTTTACCCCACCTGGAGGATAAAATGAATGAAATGAAATTAAAGCTATTTTCATAAAAAGCTTTTATTTATAAAAATAAAAGTGAATTTTAAGATGAGGAAAGATTCCTCATCGCCATTTAGTTGATTTTAACAGAAAGAAAGACGCTTGCCAATTATATTGTCTTGTGTTAAATTACATTAGTATGTTCTATGAATATCTGATTCATATCAATACTTCGATAAATCTTTAATTTATCTCGTATGGCAAACGAGCTACCCGAAAAATTACCTCCGCAAAGCGTTGAAGCTGAAAAGTCCCTTTTGGGCTGTTTGTTGCTGGATAAAAACGCTATTACTAAAGTAGCAGACTACTTAACCCCCAAAGATTTCTATAAATCTAACCACCAAGAGATTTATCAGGCCTGTGTAGACCTTTTTGAAAAAGGAGAACCGATAGACCTTTTATCTATCTCCACCCGTCTTAAAGAAAAAAACATATTAAAGGATATAGGAGGAAACAGTTATTTAACCGAGCTTATAAACGAGGTGCCAACGGCCAGCCACGTTTCAAATTATGCCAAGATCGTTCAGCGTAAAAGGGTTTTAAGAGATTTAATCGACGCCAGTCACGAAATCAGCACACTGGGGTACAACGAAATTGAAGATACCGATTTGCTTTTAGATAAAGCTGAAAAGAGAATTTTTAGTATTGCCCAAAAAAGCTTAAGCCAGAACTTCATACCGGTAAAATCAACCTTAGAAGATGCTTTTGAAAGAATTGATAAGCTTTCCAAACATCAAAAGGGTCTGCGGGGTCTGCCCACCGGCTTTGCTGATTTAGATAATATTTTAGCTGGTCTTCAAGGGTCAGACCTTATTATTTTAGCTTCCCGTCCCAGTTTGGGGAAAAGCGCTTTAGCTTTAAATCTGGCCAGTAATATCGCTATCAGTGAAAAAATACCGGTAGGGATGTTTAGTCTGGAAATGTCAAAAGACCAAGTAATTGACAGATTAATTTCCACCTATTCCGGAGTAGATTTATGGAGGTTGAGGACCGGTCGTCTTTCCGGAGACGGAGAGGACAACGACTTTTCCAGAATACAACAGGCCTTAGGTATTTTATCTGAAGCCCCAATTTATATTGATGATGCAGCTACCTCCAACATTTTACAAATGAGAGCTATGGCCAGACGCTTGCAGGCAGATAAGGGATTGGGTCTTATAATCATTGACTATTTACAATTAATTGACCCGCGAAATCCTAACGAACCAATAGTTACACAGGTGACGGAAATCTCCCGTTCTCTTAAGGCCTTAGCCCGAGAATTAAACGTGCCGGTTTTGGCCATATCTCAGCTGTCTCGGGCAGTAGAACAACGCTCTCCTCAAAAACCCAGATTAGCTGATTTAAGAGAATCGGGGTCTTTAGAGCAGGATGCGGATGTTGTCCTCTTTATCTACAGGGAAGACAGATATCGTCCGGAAACTACCAGAAAAAATATCGCTGATATTATCATTGCCAAACATCGTAATGGGCCGGTCGGGAACGTTGAGTTGTATTTTGACGAAAGAAGAGTAAGCTTCAGAGATCTGGAAAAAGGACAAATAGGTGAGTAATATAATGGCTTATCCTCCTTCTATCCAAAAACTCATTGATTTATTCTCTAAGTTTCCTACGGTAGGGCCGCGCACTGCTGCCCGTTTTATTTTTTACCTGTTAAAACTGTCAAAAGAAGAATTTGATAAATTGATTTCTTCCATTTCTGAATTAAAAAATAAAATTAAAATTTGTAAACTCTGCTTTTACCCCTTTGAAGGCGAAGGTGAAGTTTGTTCAATTTGTGGCGACCAAACTCGAGACAGGTCTTTATTGTGTATTATTGAAAAAGAATCAGATTTAACCGCTATTGAGAATACCAAAAAGTATAAAGGTTTGTATTTTATTTTAGGCGGAACAGTTTCTACTCTTAAAAAAGCCGATATTGAAAAATTAAGAATTGATAAATTAAAGGAAAGAGTCAAGAGCCCTGAATTTAAAGAAATTATTATTGCTATCAATCCTACTACCGAAGGAGAAGCGACAACTTTATATTTGGAAAGAACCCTTCAACCTTTAAATAAAAAAATCACCCGCTTAGGTCGCGGGCTACCGGTAGGAGGAGAATTAGAATATGCCGATGAAGAAACTTTATCCTCGGCTCTTGAAAGCCGAAAATAATCCTATTTTCCAGCTTCAATTTTAACAATCTCGATTTCGGTATAGGGCTGACGATGGCCCTTTTTTGTTTTCTCTCTCTTTTTAGCTTTGTATTTAAAAATAATCACTTTCTTTCCTTTGCCGTGTTTTAAGATTTTTCCCGTTACTTTAACTTCCTTAATTGTCGGCGTTCCGATTTCTACTTTCTTATTTTTCTCCAATAGCAAAACCTCACTGAAGGTTATTTCACTCTCCTCTTTTTTATCAATTTTCTCTATTTTTATTTTTTGTCCCGGGGTAACTAAATATTGTTTGCCCCCGGTTTTAATTACAGCCAGCATGTTATTTCAATTTTTTTTGTTCTTTTGTCTCTAGTAATTTTTCGACTTTATCTGAGAATAAGCTGAGGCGTTTTTCTGAACTATCATAGGAGGAAACGGCATTTCTCAGGTGTCCTCCCAGCTTTCTGAAGTCATCCATTAGCCTGGCGGCATCCTGATTTATTTTATTCAACCTCTTCAGAATGTCCTGAGTCTGGCGGGAAATCTGAGTATCTTTAAACCAGTGCTCGATTGTTCTTAAGGTTAAATAAATAGTATTGGGAGAACTCAAAATTACTCTTTTTAACCAGGCATAATTAGTTAAATCAAACTCTCGGCCGATGTTATTTACTATTTCGTAGTAAATAGCTTCAGCCGGAATATACATTAAAGCAAAGTCAGTCGTTCCTTCAGAAGGTAAAATATATTTTAGTGCAATTTTGTCAATATGTCCCTTAATGTCTTCAATAAATTTTTTCTGGAAAGCCATTTTTTCTCCATCAGAATTAGCCTCTATCATTTTAGCGAAGTTTTCCGAAGGGAATTTAGAATCAATCGGTAGGACCCGACCATTCGGAAGCTTTAAAACAGCATCAACCTGCTCACCGGATGAAAATAAATATTGGATTTTGTAAAGTTCTTCTGGAAAATGCTGGGACAAAATGTGTTCCAGAGAGGCCTCGCCCCATTGACCTCTCAATTTCGGTGCTTTGAATATTTCCTGAAAAGTAGAAACATCTTTAACTGCCGTCTCTACGTGCTTTAGTTCTTCTCTAATTTGGGTCGCTTCCTTGGTAAAAGAAGAAATTTGTTCGTGCATTGCTCGCGAAGAACCGTCAACATCTCGCCGAATTTCGGTTAATAAATCGGTTACCCGTCTTTCCAAATCCCTTATGGCGTCAGATTGTCTTTCGTCCACCCTCGATTTTCTCAACCAGAAAAAAAATAAAATCCCGCCAATAACAATAAAAACAAAAAAAAATAAAAAATCATTCATCGAAATAAATTGAGTATCCCTGCTATGATTTTAGCATTATTGGGTGAAAATTTCAACTATGACGAAAGTAATATAAGTTCCGAGTAAAAAGAAGGCTTCTTTTTTTGAGATTTTGCGGTCGGTTCGGACAAAAAAGAGAAAAAACATAGCCGCGATTATTAAGAAAAATCTGGCAATAGCAAAAGGTGAAAAAATGATTATTTTAATCGGACAGATTAAAGCCACAATACCTAAAACCAAACTAGAAATAATGATTACTGAACCCATTAAATTCCCTAAAATCATCCAAGTCTGGACGCGTCTGGCAGCTATTATAGCAAAATAGGTTTCAGGCAGGGCGTTTCCTATTCCAACAATTAAAATTCCTACCAGCCCTAAAGAAAGATTGAAAGCTTGAGAAAAGAAATGAGCCGACGTTACTATCCCCTGAGCAGCAAGTAATAAAAAGACTATTCCTAAAATTATTCTGCCCAGGTCTTTTAGAAAGGTTTTAAACTTCTTAACGATTGAATCCTTTTGGTGGTCATATATTTTTGTAAACCTCTCTTTTTTTGAGAAAAGCCAAAAGATATAAAAAGCAAAAATCAAAAGCAAAACTACTCCATCTCCCCTGCCTAAGCTTCCGTCCAAAATTAAAAGTAAGGGCAAGATGGCAATAACCATTGTAAATAGAGCTGAAGTTTGAACCATTTTACTTTCGGCTGGCAATCCTTTAGCAAACATAGTAGCCAGAGCCACAGCTACCGTTAAATCAAAAAGGTTTCCTCCAACAATATCGCCAAAAGAAAGTTGGGGAATTTTATGAAGAGCAGCGGTAATGCCAACGAAAAGATTAGGAATAGAAGTGGCTAAGGCAACAACAATAAAAGCGACCACAAACTCTCGCCATTCCAGAAAACGAGCTATTCTGGCTAAGGCCTCGATTAGTATCTTACCTGCAAAAAAAAGAGTAAAACAAGATATTATAAAAATTAAAACGTAGAACCAAATCATAAAAATTATTAATCAGTTTGATGGCGGGAGATAAAATACCACTTGGTTATTTCAATCAAAATTATATTTGCTAATCCCAAGCCAACAAGTATTAACCAATCATAAAGTCCCAAGGGTACAGTTTTTAACAAATTTTGAAAGACCGGAATATAAATAGCAATAGTAAGCATTAAAAATCCAATAGCTACAGCCCCCAGTAAAAGCTTATTTGATAAAGGGTTTATATGCCACAAATTTTTTCTTAAACTTTTACAAGAAAAAACATAAAAAAGGGAATTAATAGCTAAGGCAGCGAAAATCATGGTTCTTACATAGGTAATATCATGATTGTTTTGCCAGAGCCAGAAAAATAACCACAACAGTATTAAGTCAGTAACTATTCCAATAATAAAAATTATTGCCTTCATCTCCTTGGTCAATAAAGGAGCGTTTCGACTGTGGGGTTTCTGTTGCATTAAATCTTTTTCTTTCGGTTCAAAAGCTAAAGCAATATCAGGTAAGCCATCTTCAACTAAGTTTACCCATAAAATTTGAGCAGGTAAAATTGGCAAAGGAAATCCAACCAATAAAGCTCCTCCTACTAAAATAACTTCCGAAAAGCTATCGGAAAGCAAATAAGTAATAATCTTGCGAATGTTATCTAAAATCGCTCTTCCCTCTTCTATCGCTGCTACAATAATACTAAAACTGTCGGGTAAAAGGATTAAATCAGAAACTTCTTTAGCCACATCCGTCCCCGAACCCAAAGCTATTCCAATGTCAGCTCGCTTGAGAGCCGGAGCGTCGTTGATGCCGTCGCCGGTCATAGCTACTACTTCTTTTCTGGCCTGCCAGGCCTCAATAATCCTTAATTTATGTTTGGGTTCTACCCTGGCGTAAACCCGAATTTTTTCCAACTTTTTGTCAAACTCATTTTCTGAAAGTTCGTCAAAATCTTTTCCTTCTAAAATATTTTCTTCTTTTATGTTAAATCCTAATTTCTGAGCAATGGCTTTGGCTGTTAATTTATGGTCGCCGGTAACTAAAATCGGCCTCATGCCAGCTTGAATACAAACTTTCATTGCTTCTTTCACATCTTTTCTTAAGGGATCATGTAGAGCTACAAGACCAGCAAAAGTTAAGTCCTGACAATATTTTTCTAAATTATTAACCAGAGGAAACTGAATCCTAAAGGTTTTTTTATAGGCAGCGGCTATTACCCGATACCCCTGCCGGGTTAGGTCTTCTAATTTTTGATTCAACTTTTTTCGTTCATCCCGTTTTAAATCTGATAGGTCAATTAATTTTTCTGGTGCCCCCAAAAAATAAAGATGAAATTCATTCTTAGCTTGGGCCATCTTATGGAGAACGATGCCATATTTTCTTTTAGGATTAAAAGAAACCTCGTCTATTTTAGATTCTTTCTTTTCTAATTTTTCTCTGGAAAGGCCCGCTTGAATTGCTGCCAAGAGGAGAGCTTTTTCAGTCGGTCTGCCTTGGACTCGCCATTCTTTTTCCGGCTCCTTGGGATTTTCAATAAAGGCCTCGTTACACAAAAGAGCGATTTTAAGAGTTAAGCTTTGAGTGGTTTTTTTGTTGTCAAGAGTGAAAATTTCAGCCAATTTCATTTTTCCTTCAGTAAGAGTGGCGGTTTTATCGGTGGCGATTATAGAAGTGCTCCCCAAGGTTTCGGCAGCTAAAAGCTTCCTGACCAACCCCTTCCTTTTTAAAATCCTTTGCATCCCCAAAGCCAGAATTACAGTCAGGGCTACCGGTAATCCTTCGGGAATAGCAGCTACGGCTATAGCTACCGCCGTAGTAAACATTTCCAGAAAAGTATTTCCCGTAGCCACCCCCTCAATAAAAATAAAGACTGAAATTATTCCGATGACGCCGCTGACGATTTTGGCAAATCCAGCTAACTTTTTTTGAAGAGGAGTTTTTTCCTCTTTGGTTTCCTTAACCATTTCTGCTACCTTCCCTATCTCAGTATCCAGACCGGTTCCTACTACCGCCGCTTTGGCTTTACCGTCTTCAACTGTTGTCCCCATATAAACCATGTTATCCCGGTCAGCCAAAGAAGTTTCAGCTGGTAAAATCTCACTCATTTTTTTAGCTGGCAGCCACTCGCCAGTCAAAGCCATTTCATTGGTTTTAAGATTGTGGTTTTCAATTATTCTGCCGTCGGCCGGAACTTTATCTCCGGAATTCAGAATAAAGACGTCGCCCGGAACAAGTTCAATAGAATCAATTACTTTAATATTCCCTTCTCTAATTACCTGAGTTTCGTATTTAACTATCGTTTTTAATTTGGTTAAGGCCTTACTGGCTTTGTTCTCTTGAAAATAACCAACAACGGTATTTAAAAGAACTGCTCCAAAAATGACAATAGTATCAGTATACTCTTTCAGAATTAAAGTAATAATCCCGGCAATAATTAAAATATAAATCAGGGGGCTTTGGAATTGCTCCAAGAAAATTTTTAAAGAAGACAAAAGCTCTTCTTCAGGAAGTTTATTCTGGCCAAACTCTTTCTGTCGTTCCTTTACTTCTTTCTCGGTCAGTCCATTTTTGGGGTTGGTTTTTAGTATTTTTATTACTTCCTGACTATCCAAATTGTGCCAGGAAATTTTTTCTGCCATTATTCTATTGTACTAAAAGATTAATGATTGTAAAAGAATTTGTACCAAAAAACCGCCTATTTTAGGAGGCGGCGTCTCAGAATATGCCTAGTGCGACGTAAATAACAAAAAATCAGCCAGTTGGCTGATTTCTTGCCCTAAATAAACCTTCTATTGAACGCTTACTTAGGGGGGAAGGTGGGAGATAACAGTGCGTTAACTATTTGTTATTATTTGACCTCGCCACCTTTTAAATTTTAATGTGGGAACCTATAGAAAGGTTAGGTTTGTATAGAAGCACTCGCCCTCGAGTAAAGCCAGAACCAGAAACCATTCTTAATGAAGACAAGAAATTTGTAGTTGTTCATCTCCTGTTCGCCCCAATAAGTGGCGCCCGTAATTTTGACAGGGTCGCCCACTATGATAGTGCAATTAGTTCCTTTTTTCAGCTCTTCTCTTACGCGATATAATGGCAAACCACCATCCGAACAATCAACGCGTCTTGCGTTAATGTCGCCTGCTGTGCCCTTAATGATAAGTATACTACTAAGCCCAGTTTTTTTGTCGGCCCCACCGGGAGTTGTTGCCATAAGCGAAACGAATTCACCATTTCTTACTGATAGGCATGTAAAACGAGTCTTTTTTACTGCGGTTCCCAAATGTCACCTCCTTAATTTTTTTTTGAATTAGGCAAAAAAGATTTACCTAATTCTACTATTCTACATTATAAACACTAATTATATTTTGTCAAACCCTACCAAAAAACCGCCTAAAAGGCGACTTCTATTACTACTAACCAATTTTTTTAATCTTAGTTTTTAAGAATATCACAATATTGATAGGAATCCACTCTTAAAATAAAACAGGCTACATTTTTGTAGCCCACTTATACTTTAAGATGTTTCTCAAAAATCTTACTCATATCTCTAATTTGGTTTTCATACTTTGCCAACCGTTCTTTTTCGCGTTTCTTAATTCTCTCTTTAATTTCTTGTGGCATACGAGTGACTTTGAAGAATGGTCCCATATCTTGTAGTTCACCACACATTCCTAATAGTGTTCGCAATTCGTAAACTTGACTACTCATAGACGGCAAAGGCGGAGTGCGGCTGTGATCAAAGAAGATGGATTCCAATTCAGGAATACTATCTTGGTATTTTTGGCATATCTCATAAAAGGCCTTATGCCATTTCATGTTGTCAGAATTGAAATCTTCAATAGAAGTGTATGCCAGAGCCAAAGTAAGAACATTATGATAGGTAATAAAAGAATCAAGCACGTTACTCATATTTCCTCCTTTTTTTGGAAAGTGCATTTAAAGAAGCTTTTATGGTGGCCCCAACCGGATTTGAACCGGTGTTACATGGCTGAGAACCATGCGTACTAAACCACTATACGATGGGGCCCTGAGGCATCTCTAAATTTAGCATAAAATTTGAGTTTTGTCTATTGAAAATAAAAGGCCGCCTCGGTTTAATGAAACGGCACTGAAAAATAAAATTATCGCCTTTTCGCGAATTCTGATATCTACACAAAACATCCTTTAAGTGCTCCCAAAGCATCCCTTAAGTCCTGTCACTCTATGATTGCGCAACTTTACTTGTAAAGGGGCTTTAGCCCCGCAAGAAGGACATTCTACGTCAGTTTTCTCTCCATTTTCCTCTTTTGTTTTGGGCAACTCTACTTTAGCTCCGCATTTTGTACATTTTCTGATTTTTCTGGTTCTTCTTCGCAATTTCCCTCCTTGAATTTCCTGTATTCACAGCTCTTCTTAAGCTGTTAAGGTACTATAAAGAAAAGAGTTGACCATTTAGCCAACTGGATTTTTTTATTTTAGAAATCTTTACAGAATTTCTTCTACAATCTTTTCCATTTTCATCTCTCTGGACCCGTCAACTAAAATTAAATCGCCTTCTTTTATTTCTTCTTTGAGCTTTAACACACCTTCTTTAATCGTAGCAAATTGGAAAATTTTTTCAAGGGGCATTCCTTTAATTTGGGCTCCTTGAGCAATAAATCTGGCCCTTGACCCAAAAGTGAAGAGTAAGTCAGCTTTTTTAGCTACCCTTTCCCCTACTGCCTCATGAGCTTCAACGGTATATCTTCCTATACCTATTATGTCTCCCAGAACGGCAATTTTCCTTTTAAAATTAGGAATAACACCCAAGGTTTCAATGGCTTCTATCATAGAAAAAACAGTAGCTGACTGAGAATCGTCCAAAATTTTTGATTGTTTAATTCCTTCAATCAATCTCATTTTTCCTGGCAGGGACTGGTAATTTTTTAAGGCCTGAGATACTTCAACTAAATTTAGCCCAAAAATACTTCCGCAACTCGCTGCCGCCAGAGCTGAATAGATTTGCTCTTTACCAAATAGTTTGTCTAACCAAACAGGAACGACATACCCTTTATAGTTTATTTTGAAGTTTGTGCCACCATTTAATTTAATATCACTAGCTTTAAAATCAGTTCTTTCTTGAAAACCAAAAGTCAGTTCGTTTAAATTTGTCACATCCTTAATTTCTCTTACCGTTTCATCATCAAAGTTTAAAACCAAAAATCCTTGACTCGGCATTGTTTTAGCTAGTTTTCTAATTTTTTCATTTTTCTCACCAGCAAAGAAAATCTTGTCTGGCGGAATATCTCCCAGATGGCTGACCACCAGTACCGGCAGAGAAGAATTTTTGAGATAAAACTTAATTTCTTCAACGTCTTGCAGATCGGTTTCTAAAATCAAAACCTCCTGGCCAACCTTAAAATGACTGCTTAAAACCTGAAAAATAGCCTCTTTGGCAGTTTGGCGGCCATTACCGGTTACCACCACTACTTTTGGTCTTCTGGAAAGAAATTTAAGTTTTGAGATAAAATTTAACATCGAAATAAATTGAAAATTTATTGAAGATCGAAATGAGTCGAAGACTCATTGAGTATCGAAGAGTTTAATCCAATGCGTAATCGGGCGGGATTTGATAATGGTGGATGATGCTTTCTGCTAAATCATGGAAGATTGGCACGGCTGAATATTCAGCCGTTTTGGTTTGAGGATTGTTTAATTTTATCAAAATTAAGAACTGAGGGTTAAAAGCTGGCGCAAAACCAACAAAAGTTTGGATAGTTTTCTCGGCCGAGTATGCTCCGCCTTCTGGAACCTGAGCAGTGCCGGTTTTCCCCGCCACATAGTAGCCGGGGATTTGAGCTGATTTAGCATAGCCATTCTCAACCACGCTAATCAACATGGCCGTTAATTGGGAAGCGATTTTAGGAGAAATGATTAGTTCGGAGAGTTGAGGTTCTCTTTGATTTTCTACCAGATAAGGTGTGACCAATTTACCGCCATTGGCAACAGCAGAGTAAGCCCTAATCAGTTGGATTGGCGTCATTTCAATACCTTGACCATAGGAGGCGGTAGCGAAATTTATTTCCCGGCCCTGTTCCCATCCTTCATAAAGTTCTTTGTTTTCCGGACAAGTTTCCTGGAGATCAATCCCGCTGGGTTCAAAAATTCCAAATTTTTCAATGTATTCAAAGAGAAGTTTTCGGCCCAGTTGTTGTTCGGCAAATACCGCTCCCGTATTAACTGATTTTTCTAAAACATTGGTCATTGTTATTTCCGGAGTTGTTTCCCCCCGGTAAAGTCTTTGCTCGTAATTATAGATAGGCCAACCATCAAAATATAATACTCCCGGGTCAAGATAGGTAGTTTCAGGATTAACCTTCCCCTCGTTAAGGGCAGCCGCCATAGTAATGGTTTTAAAGACAGAGCCCGGCTCAAAGATTTTCTGGGTGGCTCCGTTTTGAAAAATTTCTAAATCTCCGGCAGCAGCGTATTCTTTATATTGATTGGGATTAAAATTAGGGAAATTGGCCAGGGCTAATATCTTTCCGGAATAGGGCTCCATGACAATAATTTCTCCCCCTTCAATTCCTAAATTCTCTTTCGCTCCTGCCAATAACTTTTCAGCCAAAAATTGAATTTCGTAATCAACAGTTAAAGTTAAGTTAGTTCCTTGGCTGCTTCCTCGAAGGACTTCATCATAATTTCCTTCCAGGCCATATTGGCCAGAGTTTTCTGCTCCCAAAAATCCCACCAGTTGGGAGGCTAATTCTTCTTGAGGATAATACCTGCCGCGTTCTTCGCCCAGATAAATGCCCTCTAAGTCTTTAGTTTTCAAAAGCTCTAACTCTTCTTGGGTTAGTCTGTTTTTAATTAGAGCGTATAAATTCTCCCCTTGAAGTTTTTCTAAAATAAAATCTTTACTTAAATTGAGAATTTCACTTAAAATATCAGCGGTTTTTTCTGGTTCTTTGACTTTGGGCGGCGAAGCAAAAACCAAAGGCCAGTTCCAATTTATAGCCAGAGACTCCCCGTTTTTAAAATAAATTTCTCCTCTCTCTTCCAATTTTTCAGTGGGCAGAATATGAAGACCTTGAGCTAAGGCCTTATAAAAATCGCCTTGCAGGACCTGGATAAAAAAAAGCTTGCCCAAAATTGCAGCTGAAAACAAAAAGATGAAAGCAAAAATTAAATTAATTCTCCACTTCATTCTAATGGCTTTTGAGCCACCGGTTTATAAATTTGAATATATTTTACTTGTTTTGCTTTTTCAAAATTTTGGTTTTGGAGATAGCTTTCAGCATTGACCAGAGAACCGGCCTTGGAAAAATTAATTTTTAGATATTCGTTTTCCTGGCTCAGTGCTTCTATCTTTTTCTCATAATTTTGATTAAAATAAAGCTCTTTGGTCAAGATATTAATTTGAAAGATGTAAATAATAGAAAGAAAAACTATTGAAATTAAAGCTAAAACCCAAAACAGCTTTGAATTAAGAGCTAAGGGTAAGGTATTTTTCGGGAAGGAATTTTTTACCATAATTTTTGCCCTACTCGCAGTTTGGCTGACCTGGAGCGAGGATTAATTTTAATTTCTTTTCGAAACGGTGTTATTGGTTTTTTAGTAATTTGTTTTATTAAATTTTCTTTAGCCTTGTCTTTAAAGAAGTTTTTCACAATTCTGTCTTCTAAGGAGTGAAAAGAAATTATGGCTATTCTGCCCCCTGGCTTTAAAACCTCTAAAGTTTGGGGCAGGACTTTTTCTAAATTGTTTAATTCGTCATTAACCGCAATTCTTAAGGCCTGGAAAGTTTTGGTAGCCGGGTGTATTTTTCTTTGCTGGAACCTTTGGGGAAGGGACTTTTTGATAATTTCTACCAGTTGAGCAGTATTAATGATTGGTTTGATTTTTCTAAACTCTATAATGTTTTTAGCGATCGGTCGGGCGAAAGGTTCTTCGCCGTAATCTCTTAATATCTTTTCAATCTCTGAAGCTGACCAATAGTTTATTATTTTTTCTGCTGTCAAAGGATTCTGGGGATTATACCTCATATCCAGAGGCTCTTTTTTCAGAAAGCTGAATCCCCTACCCGATTCTTCCAGATGCCAGCTGGACATTCCTAAGTCAAAAAGAATTCCTTTGACTGCTCTAAATTTTTGCGACTTCGTAATCTCTACCAAATTGGTAAAATTATTGTTTACCAAAATCAATCTATTTTTGAACTTTGAACTTTGAACTTTTAACTTAAATTGGCGGATAATTTCTTCGTCCCATTCTATTCCTAAAAGTTTTCCCTCAGGCTCTGTTCTTTCCAAAATTGCCAGAGCATGACCGCCACCGTTTATGGTACAGTCAATAAAATTTTCATTTGGCTTTGGATCTAAATGTTGAAGAACTTCTTTTTGTAAAACAGGTATGTGCATTAACTAAATCCCCAGTTCTTTTAATTTTGAGGCCAAGTCCTCTACTCCCTTTTCCATTTTTTTCTCATAAACTTTCCAGCTCTGAGCATCCCAAATCTCCAAACGATTATACAGGCCACAAACTACTACATTCTTTTTTAAGTTAGCGTAGTCTTTTAAGTATTCTGGAATAAGAATTCTTCCCAATCTGTCCAGCCCTACGGACATTGCTCCAGAAAGCATAACTCTGGCAAAGCCCCGGGCCTCAGTTTGACTAAGCGGCAGCTTCCCTAACTTATCTGACATCACCTGCCATTCTTTTAAAGGATAAATAATTAAGCAATTATCTAAACCCCGTGTAATAATTACGGTTTTGCCTAATTCTTTTCGGAATTTAACCGGTAAAGCCAACCTTTTCTTAGTATCAATAGTATGTCTGTATTCTCCGATAAACATGCTGAATGTAGTGGGCACTTATCCCCCATTCCGGGTAGTTTTCCCACAATTATCCACAATTATCCTCTACATTATCTTTATACCCCACTTTATGTATATACGTCAACCAAAATGTACCACTCTATAATCCCGAATAAAATCAAAATTTATACACATATTATCCACAATGGCCTAAGTCAATGAACTATTCAGTTCATTTCCACCCTTCGCTACGCTTGGGTAAATAAAAAGAGGCAAGATAAAAATCTCGCCTCTCGTCATAACCTCTTCGATTATGACCTTTTAACCTAATTTGCCTACTGCTCCTCTGATTTCAACCCGGTAGTCCTCGCTTTGCTTAATCAACCGATCCAGGTTAGCCTTAGTGGCCATCTCCACTTGCGGTAAATCGGCCGGATATACTTGATGTAACCGTTCAATTAAATTACGTCCCAGACCGAGATTGTCTATAACCGGCCATCTCCAGCTCCGGATAAGCTTTTGTACTCCTTCTTTTCCTGTTTGAGAAAATTCAAAAAGGATAACTGCTAAAGGTAGAGCATTGTCTAATAGACAAACAATCTCTGCCTCTTCTACCGCATACCTATTACCATTTACTGAAAGAGCGAGACCGCCATTTTTTCGGACTAGTTTTAGTCCTTTGCGGCCAGTGATGCTGTCGTCAGCGAAGGCTGTTTGGGCCAGAGAGTTACCAGTTCTTCGGCAGCTATCTTGAATGGCTTCTGCTTTGCCAGGACCGCCAATGATCTTTATTTCTGCAATCATTTGGCGGTAAGCCTCCATTTTCATTAGTTCACCATCTTCTCTCCAGAAAATCTGATCAAGGCGTCTAGCTATTTCTCGCATCTCAGGAGAAAGATCCGCTTCTGTGGAGGCCCCTTTCGGCCAGTCCATTTTGGGCATCTTAGCTATCTCTTGGTCTAATTGTTCGATCCGCCGGATCTCGGAAGGACTAAACTGGTATCTATCAAGACTCATCTGGGTGCAATAGAGATTCTCCTTGGGAATGCCGGCCATCTCAACTACCGGAACCATGCAAATACTATAGGTTGTCGATACGACGAAAACCAGCATCATTTTACTGACATAGGTCAGTGCCTCAATAGCTCCGGGGATAATCCGCAAATGGCTGAGGGCATAGTCTCGCATCTTAGCATCGGTGAGCCCCCAAGTCTTAAAAGAAGGGAGTACTAACACTAAGGTGGTGCCAGCACGATACCCTTCTCGAGTGAGCTCCCACCAATCATCTGCTTTGCTTCTTTTATCAAAATGACTGACGCCAGCTGCCCGACCCTCAGGATGGAAGGCTGCGGTTAGCTCAGCAGCTGTATCATTGAAACCGTGCACTCCCTCCCAATCAGTATCCCATTGAACTTTTCGAGCCATTTCTCTCACCTCCTTTCAGATTTTTTCTTTTACGATAGCGTCAATTTTTTCGGTCAGGTCGTAGCCACCTCCTTCAATATTTACCTTATTTTCATTCCCTTCGGCTAAAGCCCGGATGGCCTCAATTACCATGGGAAATTCCCGGATTACCCCTTTTTGACGAATAGCAGTAAAGAGAGGATTGCTTTCTCCTTCTTTTGCTGCTATTTCTTCCAACGATTCTGTTTTTAATCGCCTTTCCATTTCTTGCCAAAGAGGGTCAAAATCATTGCCTCTAATTGAGAAATGACAAAAGGCAATAGCTGGTCCTCTATCCAGTTCCGGAGTTACCAAGTGTATCATTACTCCGGTCTTGGTGGCTCTTTCTTTAATCAGTTGCCAGATTACTTCTCGGTAGTTTCCTTTAGGGCCGTCAGGTAAGGCCGGATGAAGATTAATGGCTTTCTTTTTCTGGCACATTTCCTTGCCAAACCACCACATATAACCAAGCAAAACAACCAGCTCAGTTGGCGGCACAAGCTTCATTACCTCTCGGTCGTGTTCCAGTCTCCATGCTTCGGGGTCTTTTTTCCTCAGTTCTGGCTTGAATCGAAGCGAGGAAAAGGTTATCAAAGGTAAGCCGGCTGCTCGGACATTGTTAATCATCAGGTCACCATAATGAGTTTCGCCTTCTTCTCGAGTGACAAAAACAAAGGCAATCGGAAAATTTTGTGATACTTCCCTAACCAAATCCCAAGCTACTTCGTCCCAGGCCGATGTGAATAGACCGATTCGGAAGTCGGACATCTGAGCCAGGATAAACTTTACTCGTTCTTCGGGTGGCATCACAGGAACCCTAATCACCTCGTAACCGAGCTCGGTATAGGCTTCGTAAAGTAACCGATTTATCCTTTTTGCTTCTTCCAGGTCTTCGATTCGAGCATAATCCTGATGGAATTCAGGAAGTTGGCCCAAAAGAAAGACTCTCTTATAAAGACCTTTATCGCAAAGAGTAAGGGCTAGCTGAGGATTGCCGCCGCAATTTCGCAGATAAGCGACGCTATCTGGCATTGCCCGATTCCAGAAAATGGCTTGATTTCTTGGCAGTTTTTGCTCGAACTTCAGTTTGATAGGCAGTAAACTTTCTTGGAACTTTACCTCATCTCTCCTCAATTCTTTCGTGTTTATCTCTTGTCGATTCGCTCGGTCAATTACTCCCCGCGCCACTTCCGGAATCACTCGATAACCCATCTCTTCTAGTAGCTTGAGAACGGTTTTTTTACCAGAAGAAGGGCCTCCGGTTACTACACACCAGTTCGACTTGCTTTTCATTCATCACCTCCCTTCTATGTTAATTAGGGGCCCTGAGAAATCAGAGCCCCCATCTTTGTTGAGATTCAGTATCTTATAAAGCCTTCCTGCCGATGTCTGTCCGGCAATGGAGTTCTCCTTCCGAGGTTATTTTAGGAATCACTTCTCGGTAAGCCCGATCAATGGCAGCTGCGATGTCAGCTCCCACCACCGTTACTCCTGCTATTCGTCCGCCATTTATCGCCCAGCGGCCATTTTCGAATTTAGTGCCGGCATGGAAAACTTCCACACCTTCCATCCCAGCTACCTCATCCAGACCTTTTATCGCTTTACCTTTTTGGTTCTGATAATCATCAGGATAACCGCCAGAAGTTATAATCACGCAGATAGCGGCTCCCTCATTCCACTTAATTCCTTCCTTTAGCAGTTCTTCTGGGAATTCCCCGTTAGCAATGCCGACTAGGAAAGGAACAATGTCGCTTTGGAGTAAAGGAACCAAAGGCTGCAGCTCTGGGTCGCCAAAGCGTACGTTATACTCCAGTACTTTAGGGCCGTCCTTGGTTATCATCAATCCAATATACAAGATTCCCTTATAAGGCGTTCCTTCCTTTCGCATTCCATTTAGGGTAGGGTAAACAATGGTTTCCATAATTTCTTCTGCCAATTGTGGAGTAACCACTGGAGCTGGTGCATAGGCGCCCATGCCTCCAGTATTAGGACCTCGGTCGCCATCAAAAACTGGTTTGTGGTCTTGGGTACTCAAGAGCGGAATGGCTGTCCGACCATCAGTCAGAACCATGAAAGTAGCTTCCTCGCCAGCCAAGAATTCTTCTACTACTACTCGCTTACCTTGGTCGCCGAATTCCTTAAACTCCTTGTTAATCATAATTCGCTGGATAGCATTGGCAACTTCTTTTTCTGTTTTACAGACAAAAGCTCCCTTGCCAGCAGCCAGACCGTCAGCCTTAACGACGCAGGGCAAGTTGGCCACGGCATATTTTTTAGCTTTTTCTGGGTTATCGAAAATCTCGAATTCAGCCGTAGGAATACCGTATTTCTTCATGAACTTTTTGGCACGGACCTTACTGCCTTCTAATTGGGCAGCAGCTTCGCTTGGCCCAACGATTCCCAACCCAAAAGATTCAAAAATATCAACAATTCCATTAACTAAAGGAGCTTCTGGGCCGACCACTGTCAGGTCAATATCGTTGTCTTTGGCAAAACGTGCCAAATCTAAAAGTTTGTCTGCTGTTAGTTTCGGCAAACAATGAGTCTTAGGCCTTCGTGCGATTCCATCACTGCCCGGTGCGCAATAAACATCAGAAACCCAAGGACTGCTACTAATTAGAGCGACTAAAGCATCTTCTCTTCCACCACTACCAACTACTAACGCTTTTATTCTTTCTTTCATAGCTGTCTTTACCTCCCTTTTTTAATTGTTTAGGTACTGATAATAAAATAGAGGGTAAAATACCCTCCGCTGTTTTTATAGTAAACGAAAACTAATTAAAGGTCAAGAATGGATTTTAAGCTCAAAACCTTCGGGGTCTACTTCTACCTTATCCCCTCTTTTTATTTTTCCAGAAAGAAGAGCTGAAGCTAAAACATCTTCCACTTTATCCTGAATAACTCTTCGCATTTCTCTGGCTCCGAAAGTGGGGTCGTATCCCAACTCCGCAATTTTTTCCTTAAGAGGCTGAGTGATGACAAAATCAATGTCTTTTTGTTCTAAGTTCTTTTTTAATTTCTGAAGCATTAACTCAGCTATGTCTAAAAGATTTTCTTTACTCAGGGGTGAAAAAACTACTACGGCATCAAACCTGTTGATAAACTCCGGTCTAAAGATACCTTCAGCAAAAAGAAAATCTAAGAGCCGCTCTTTGACGCCAGACCAAATCGCTTTTTCTTTCAAAGATTTTAAAATAATCTGATAGCCGGCATTAGAGGTGGCAATAATAATGGAGTTTTTAAAATCAACCTTCCGGCCCAGGCCGTCAGTCAGATGGCCTTCGTCTAAAACCTGTAAAAACAGATTTAAGATATTGGGATGAGCTTTCTCAATTTCATCCAGTAAAATCAAAGAAAAAGGATTTTCTCTGACCTGAGTGGTCAATAAGCCCTCTTCACCGGCTGAGCCGATTAAACGAGGAATGTCAGCTACATTTTGGAATTCTGACATATCCATTCTGATTATTTTATCTTCCGAGCCAAAATAGATTTCAGTCAGAGCTTTGGCAGTTTCGGTCTTCCCTACTCCGGTTGGCCCTAAAAACAAGAAAGCTCCAATGGGACCCTTTCTGATTGTTATTTCTGCCCTGGCTCGTCTCAAAGCAGTAGAAACTTCTATGACCGCTTCCTCCTGGTTAATTATTCTCTGATGAATTAATTTTTCTAAATTAAGCAAAACTTCCCTTTCTTTAATTTCTATTTCACCTACCGGTATTTCGGTCTTCTCAGAGACAATTTTAGCCACATGTCTGGGCAAAACCACTTTATCCTTAGTAGAGGAAATATGAACCATAGTTTCATCCAGTAACCTCATGGCCTTTTTAGGAAAGGGCAAGATTGGAAAATAACGAGTGGATAAATTAATAATCTCTCTCAGGGCAGGATAGCTGATGAATCTTTTATATTTTTGTTCATGAACCGGCACCATTTTTTCCAGAAGCATTAAAGTTTCCATATCAGAGATTTCTGAAACTTCTACTTTCTCAAACAAATCCAGAATTTCAGACTTTCTTTCAATATATTTATGTAACCCTTCGTAGGTGCAAATACCGATTAACTGAAACTGAGGAAGAGTCAGGTAAGAAGAAAGAACTCCCGAGATATCAATTACCCCCGGTTGTATTTCGCTTCTGATAAAATTGTGGAAATCATTAATAACTAAAATAACATTGCCAGCTTGTATTGTTTCTTGGAAAATTGTATCCAAAACGGACTGAACTAATTCCCGGTTTTCTACTCCAGATAAAATAGAGGGAATATCTAAAGCCACAATTCTTTTATAATTAATTTCAGGTAAACTTTGGCCCAAGAAAGTCCGAGTGGTCAAGCCCTGAATTATAGTTTTTTTGCCTGTTCCCGGCTCCCCTATCACCAGAACATTATTAATTTCCCGGCTAGCTAAAATTCTTTCCATTCCTTTTATTTCGGCTTTATGGCCGATAATTTCTGGGAAGCCCTTTTGTTTTTCTACCACTGACAAATCTATTGAAAACCTGTCCAAAGTAGGAGTAAAACCAGCTGCCCATTGTTTGGCTAAACTTCCCCGCTTTATTAAATTTTCCCACTCCCAGAATTTTTTACTTTTTTCTTTTTCCTCTTCTAAATTTTCCAACCACCAGGTTAAGTTTTCAATATCCCTGACTTTTAAATTAGCATCAATCAAGATTTTCTTAAAAATTAAATCGTTTTTAGCTAAAGCTGTAAACATATCTCCTATTTCTGCCCTCGGGTGTTCCTTTTTCTCAGCGGTTTTTAATGAATCTAAAATAATAGCTTGAAATTCCGGCAGGTCTTGAGCTTGAGCATCGGTGAGTTCTGTGGGTATTTTTCTTAAATAATGCTTTAGAATCTTTTTGATTTCTTTTGGGTTTAAAATAGTTCGGTTAAAGATGAAGTTTAATTTCGGATAATCTCGGAGAAGATTATAAAAAATAGCAGTAGAATTGTTTTTTGACTTCCGAATGACTTCAGCCACTTCAAAACTCAAAAACTCAGCCAGATTGTATTTTCCGGGATTAGCAATGACAGCTTTAAGCCCAGTTTTTAGTCTTGGTTTTGAGAGTTTTGAACGGAAGAAAAGCAATTTTACCCGAAGAGCAGCTGTTAAGGTGAGAAAAATTATGGACAAACCAAGCAAAAGAGAAAGAGTGGATTTAACAAATGCCTCAGCTAAAAATCCATAAAGGAAGATTAAGAAAATTAAAATAAAAACAATCAGGAATACTTTATTTAGAGGTTTTACTAACTTAAACCATCTTCCCCATCTTACTGCTTCATATATCCCCGCCTTTTTTAAATCAAAATTAAACATCGAGATAAATTAAAAATTTATTGAAGATTGGGCAAAGATATTTTTCTCCAAAAATATCTTTTTCAAATGTTTTAAAATTAAAACATTTAACTGAATTGAAAATTCATTGAACTTAAACATAATTAAATTATTATTTGAATGCCGAAAATTAAGCCAGCAATCAAAAGAGCCGGTAAAACTAACCAGCTCATAAAAACAACGGCTCCGGCAAAAAGTATTAGAATTTCTGCCAAGGTGCCAGCAATTATTAAAAAGGTCCTTAGAATCGCCCCGATAACACGGAAGATTAAATTAGAGAAAGCCGCTTCCAGATATCTACCAACGTCAAAACCCCGGCCATAAGAAACTTTGTATCTGCGCCAGGGCGAAAAAAGAGTTTTCAGGAGCAAAGGAACAGAGAAATAATTTAAATTAAACTTTAAAAAATCTCTCCAGGTCTTCAAAATATTTACTGGCATTTCCCAAAACTGCCAAGAGAGATATTGAAAAAAGATATTTTGTCCAATCATAATTCTTAATATATATTACCACAAAATATAAAGAACCGCATTCTCTAAAGAGATGCGGTTCCGAAAATCCAGCATTAAATTATTTATTCTTAATCAGTCCATCAGTCAAGGTCTTTCCGGATGAGATCCTCTACTCCGTAAAGTCGTCCCGGCGTCATTTTATCGAGCAGCTTAGCTAGGCTTATTGCAGCCCTGGCAAAGTCCTCTCGAGAGGGCACCGTGTGAGTAATCTCAATCATCTCACCCGAGGGACCAATTAATCTGAATTTGTGAGTACCCACAAGTGTTCCGGCTCTGACAGAATAAAAGGATTCGGGACCTTGGCCAGTCGCTTCTTCTATCCTTTGGCCGGCTGTCAAAGCAGTACCAGAAGGAGCATCCTTTTTGCCCTTTCGATGGAGTTCCTCTATATCGTATACCCAGCCTGCACCTACTAATGGCTTGGCAATCTTGGGGAGATAGAAAAACAGAGTATTCATTCCCAAGGTAACGTTTGAAGCCAATAGAATAGGGATCTCTTTAGCTGTTTCTTTGAGCTCTTTTCGTTGCTCAGAGTTCAACCCGGTAGTAGCAACCAACATAGCTACTTTGTTTTTTTTAGCCCAGGAGATATGTTCACTGACAGCTTCAGGTGTTGAGAACTCAACGATAACATTAACTTCGCCAACCGAATCAATATCATCAAATACCGTTATCCCTTTCTCTAGGCTGCCAACCAAAGGATGTCCTTTTTTCTCTACTATTGCCCTGATTCCTATCTCCGGTTCATTTAGGGCAGCCTCCAAAACATGGCGTCCGACTTTTCCGTACCCACTAATCGCAATCATTGTCATTTCAATCACCTCCTTCCAGTATTGGTAAATCATCAATTCGGTATTGGTTCACCATTTCCATAATTTTAGTTGCTTCTTGTTCTGTAGGTTCAGTTAATGGAAGACGCGGTTTACCTACCGGGAAGCCAACTTGATTTAAAGCGTATTTTACTGGAATCGGGTTGGAAACCAGGAATAGCGCATCTACTAAGGGTAGAAGGTAGCGGTGGATCTCAGCGGCTTTTTCCACTTGACCAGTCAGGAAGCTATTTATCATTGCTTTAATTTGCTTCCCTACCAAGTGTGAGGCAACACTGATTACCCCGTAGCCGCCTAAAGTTAGAATGTGGAAGGTATCATTGTCGTTACCACTCCAGACCTGAAAACCTGGCCTGGCGCCGCTGATAATCTTAGCCACTTGCTTCATGTCACCACTAGCTTCCTTTATGCCAATGATGTTATCTATTTGACTGAGTTTAATGGTTGTATCAGCGACCATGTTAGTTCCGGTTCGGCTGGGTACATTATACAGAATACAAGGCAGGATGGTGCTTTCGGCAATTTTCTTGAAGTGCTCAAAGAGTCCTTTCTGGGTTGGTCTGTTGTAATAAGGCACTACCAAGAGACAGGCATCTACTCCGATTATTTCTGCTCCTTTGGTCGCTCTTGCAGCTTCACGAGTATTATTACTGCCAGTACCGGCAATTACTGCTCCGCGATTACCAACTGCCGATTTCACTTCTTTGTACAGATGAAGTGATTCCTCCCATTCGAGAGTAGCAGACTCACCCGTTGTACCCGTGACAACCACTCCATCGCTTCCTGAGTTTAGCAGGGCTAAAGCCAATTTCTTTGCCTGTTCATAATTAACATTTCCATCTTCATCAAAAGGCGTAACCATTGCTGTTATTAATCTTCCAATCTTTGTCATCTTTCTTGACCTCCTTTCAAGAGTTTATTCAGTTTTCTTAGTGCTAAAATATTCCCTCATAAAATTTACCTCCATATGAGAGTATTATTATTCTAAAATAAATCCAAAAAATGTCAACTAAAATAAAAACCGTGCTTTCAGCACGGAATCATAATCTTGATATTCTATTCACCAGGTGGTGGTAGAGTGATTCCCTCCGGTTCAAAAACCACCTTTCTTTCACCTTCTTCTACCCGGCCAATTTCGACAACCTCATAACCTACTCTTTGTCCTATCTGGATAGTGCGTTCAACTTCTTTGGATGAGACGAAAATGTAGTAACCGACGCCCCAATTTAATGTCGTGAGGCAATCTTCCAGTGTCACGCCGAGTTCCCGCATAAACAAACAAATTGGTGGTACCTCAACCCACGTGTGGACGCGGTAAGTAAAAGGCCTTTTATCGAAAGCGATTTTTGCTACTCCCCCTCCTGTTCCTGGTAAAAAGGCATGAATATCAACCCTCGCTTTAAGTAAAGCTTCGACTAAAGCAACATATGAACGAGTCGGAATTAATGCCTCCTCTCCAAGCGTTCTTTTACTCGGTAGTTTAGTAAGAAATTGCTCGGGGAGAGTAAGAGCACGCTTAATAATAAGCGAGGCTCCGTTCGCATGCCATCCTGAGGAAGTCACTCCAAGGATAACGTCTCCCACCTGAAGTTTCTTCCCTCTTATCAGTCTATTGGGCGGAAAAATTATTCCAGTCACGCATCCGCTTAAGGAAGGAGCACTTTTAACCGGTGATTCAGCTTTTACCAAGTATCGCAGTGCTGGTGATTCGCCCGCCGGCAAAGCCATTCCGACCATTTCGCAAACCTTTAAATAACCGCCTGCCAAATCTTTGCTTCTCTTTTCGTCTTTAAACCAGTCGCTGTCGCCAGCCGCCACTTCGTCAGTATAAACCACAGGCATGGCCCCCTGAGCGATTACGTCATTGACCACCATTAATGCCGCATCAATACCGATACCTTCGTAGTAAGTTCTACCGGTACCAGAAAATTGATACATCCATTCAGCAATCCAGTTTTTATTGCCAAGTCCCTCTTGAGTATTGCAAAAAATTGGCTGACCTTGCAAAACGAAGTTTAGCCATTTATGAATCTGCCACCACTTGCCAGGTCTAAAACGGTAGACGGCTCCATGTGCATGCATTAGGCCCTCATTAATGAACACTCCTCGCCTATTCGGAAAACTCAAAGTCTTTTTCCCCGCCTCAATCATCGCCTGTTTAAAAGGCTCAATCTCTGCATAATTAACTCCAGCTTGAGCATACTCAACTGACATGATTTACCCTCCTCTCCTACTTGATTAGATTTATTAAAATTGAAAGTGTATTTTGGTCTCTGTTATGACTAGTCTTTATTATCTGCTCTGGACGAGTCATCAAGTGATTAGGTACCACTTCTATTCCTTCTTCCGTAGGATAAATGGTCCCAATTAAGTCTCCGTCCTTCACAACTCCAACTATCTTTTCCCTCTGTTTTCCTGGAAATTCAGTAACTGTGAAAATAACCATTGTTAAAGTACCTCCAATGTAAATTCTACCATCCCTCCGGGTAGTATTTCTATTTTAACAGGCTAAATAAGGAAGTCAATTATTTCTTAATCAGCTTGATGCCGAGGCCGGCAATTTGGCCACCACCGAAAATTAAAAGACCAGCCAGTATTGACCAAATAGCCAAATTAAGTAATTTGGGTATAGTATTAACAGGAAGAAGCCCTTTAATTTGTTCTCCGATCATTTGCTGCATCTGAGATTGAATGTCTTCCGGAGTGAGTTCTCCAGTAGTTCCAGCTTGAGTCAGAACTCCTTCTTCTGTCCCCATTTCAAAAAATTCAGGCAATTGGGCTTTGGCAGTAAAGATATTATAGGAAGACATTAATACCCAACCTATTACTGCTATCCCAGCTATTAATAGTAACCAGCCGAAAATTCTTGGAGCAATTTCCATATGTTAAATAAAATTAATTTTCAATTTTTTTATTCGCTTTTTAAGATATTATCTAATTCTTCCAGGGTGTCTTCAGGAATAACCGGTCTTTCACCTTTTGGCGTTCGGCCGGGATAGCGCCAGGCAGAAACAATTTTAACCCCTTTTGGTTTCTTTAATACCACATACATTGTCCAGGCCTCAGTTGGATGCGATTTCGTGCCGGTAATTTGCATAGCAGCTATGGTTCCGGGCGCTATTCCTTCTTCTATTCTATCGGGTTTACGGATAATCCTTAATACTCTCTTTTCAGAAAAGCGGTACTGCCGCATTTTCATTTGCGAATGCTTAGTCCAATAAACTTTTCTTTCTTCTGGCAACTTCAACCTCATTAAACTAAAAAAAATACTTCAATAGTTTAAGTATATTTTTATGCGAAGAAATAACTGAAATTGATTTTGGAATTCTTGAATCTTTTTTTTGTGATTTAGGACAGAAGTAGATGAATTTAACCTTGGCTGCAATGGCCGTTTTGTAATCACTCAAGGCGTCTCCAATATAATAGACCTGAGATTTAGTTAAGTCCATCTTTTCAAGCGTTAAATTTAGACTATCTGGCGATGGCTTTTCTTTCTTATACATTTCACGCCAAACGACATTGTTTTTAATAATTCTCTTTAATGGTTTTAAAACATTGAATACTTTTTTAACAAAAATCTTTTTGGCAGAAGTACAAATCCAAACCTTATATCCTTTTTGGAGTAAATTTTCAATAACCATTAATAGGTTTGGAAAAAGAGTGGCTTGATTTGCGTTTTTCATTGCATATTTTGCTTTAGCATCTACGAATTGCTTCATTAGATATTTTTTATTGCCAGGAAGCATCATTTTAGCAGCTGCTTCGTTTGAAATACTACGTTGATTAAGTAGCATTTTATTCGAAATATAAATATTAAATTTCTTTCCGGCGGCGACCCAAGCTGACTCATGTAATTTTGTAGTTGAGATAATTGTTCCATCTAAATCGTAAATTATACCCTTTATCTCTTTACCAACCCCTAATTTTTTACCGCATTTCTTGCAAAAATGGGCTTCCGACAATACTCCATCATTTTTGGTCCAAACATGCCAAGCTTTATGCATCTTTTTCCCACAGTTATCACAAGTAAATGTTTTATAATCTCTCTTGTTTTTAAGTTTTAATTTGACTTTACATTTATTACAAAAATGAACGGGAATTTTATATCCCCCTTCACTAAGCCAATAATGCCAGGCCTTGTGCATATATTTCTGGCAATGCGCACATCTAAATCCTCTATATTCTGGCTTTTCTTTTATTTTCCAGGCCTGGACAACTCTTAACAGAATTTTCTGAGCCATTCTTTTATTTGATTTCGTAGGTGATAGTGACGGTGACCGTAATTTTATTTTCGCCAGTTTCGATTTGAGGCACAGGCTCTTCTCCACCACCCATAGCTGCCATTTCTTTTAGGGCGTAGTCATAATAGTAGGGCACACTAACTCCTTCGTTGAAATTAACAATTCTTATCAGTTTAATCCCCAGCTGAGAAGCCAATTCTTGGGCTTTGGTTTTGGCTTTTTTGATTGCTTCTTCCCTGGCTTGCTTCTTTAGCTCATCCTGTTTATCAATGGTAAATTGCAAGTCGCCCACTTGATTAGCTCCAGCATCAGTCGCTCCCTGCAAAATTTCTCCTATTTTGGTCATGTCTCTTATTTTAACCTGCAGGGATTGTTGCACTTCATATCCTACCAGTACTCTTCTGCCAGTCGGACAAGGGAAAGTAAGACACTCTGGTTCATACCACTCATATCGAGGGTAAATATTAAAACCAGTAGTTTTTACATCTTTGTCTTCCACGCCCTGACTTTTTACAGAATCAATTACCGCGTTCATCTTTTTAGCGTTTTCACTCATTGCCTCAGCTACAGTTTTTGCCTCATTGACAACCGAAAAAGTGGTTAGAGCTAAATCGGGTTTGGCATAAACTTCTCCTGTATCAGAAACCGTAATGGTATTTTCTGTTTTAGTGAGTCTTATCTGAATATCAATTGCTTCGGAAATAATTAAAGAAATCAAAAAGACACCGAGAATAACCAAAATAAACCCTAATAAGCGCTTGTTTTTTTCTTTGCAAAACTCTTCCATTTTATTAAATCTTTTAATTATTTTCGACCTTTAAAACTTATCGTAAGAAATAATTTCTTCTAAACTCTTTCTTATTTTAGACCTTCCCTTTTCAGCCGGGAAACCAAGAGGCATTAAAACCACTATTTTATACTCTTCGGGAATTTCTAAAACTTTTTTTACTTCTTCTTGAGAGAAAGCGCCAATCCAACAAGTTCCCAGTCCTTCTTCGGTGGCTTGTAAGGTCATGTGGTCTACGGCAATTGCCAAATTGGCAACATAATTAGGAATTCCGGAAGGTAACACATCTTCAGGATTTAGACCGACGGCAGTAATTATTAGTGGAGCTTCGGCAATAAAACTTTGACCAACAGCTTCGGCCACTTCTTTTCGTTTCTTAGCATCTTTTACCACTATAAATTTCCGTTCCTGGGTATTGTGAGCCGAAGGAGCTAACCTGGCAGCTTCCAGTATTTTTCTTAATTTTTCTTCTGGCACCGGCTCTGCTTTATAACTCCGGCAACTATATCTATTTTTAATTGCTTCAGAAACGTTCATAGTTCTTTGACAGTTTTAATATCGTGCTTGGCGATTAAATCACCTTCCTTAAAAAAGAAATCGCCCATTAATTTTTTGCCTGCCAGGACTTTTGGCAACCAAATACTGTCATCGGGCCACATTTCATTAAAAGGAATTTCTGATTCTTTAAACCATCTCGGAGCCATCTCTTCGGTTTCCACCGGATCTCCCTGCCAATCTTTGACAAAGAAAATATGAACCTGCCAATTTTTCTTATCTTCTTCGAATAAATAAGGATAATAAAAATTAAAAACAGCCACTTTTTCCATTTCTTTAGGTTTTACTCCCAATTCTTCCTCTGTTTCCCGAATTGCTGCGTCTTCAATCGTTTTATCTCCTTGCTCGGGATTAAACTTACCGCCAACCCCATTCCATCTGTTAACTCCAAATCCCCGCTTTTTCATGGCTAAAAGCAGCTCTTTTTCTCTACCGTTTTCCCTGATTAATAAACATAAAGTTGATTGTTTCATAATGATATTTTATCATAATATTTTTGTTCAGAAAAACAAGAAGCGCGACTCTGGAGTGTTGGAGTTAGAATCGCGCTTGTAGGGGTAAAGCTAATTCCTTAGCTTTGGCTAATTCCTCAGCCTTGGCTAATTCCTTAGCTTTTTTGGTGGCGTTGAGAAGCGCCCAGCGCCGATGATTAGCTAAAGATATTTGATCTCTAGCTTCCATTCGACGTGTATCCATCATCGCTGCCTCTTCTCTCACCCACGGTTCACAGGGCTTACTGTTTGTATCCCTTACTATTATATAGTAAGAAGTAAAAGGATACGATTCAACAATTATCCTTTCGGGATTTTTTTGGTCTTGAAAAACTTTCATTTCGCACCGTCCTTTCTTTTTTTTGTTGAAACTAAGGCAGGATGCCTTAAACTATACCTAAATTATACCATAAACTTTTCTAAAATGTCAATACTTTCTTTCAAAAATTCTTTGAAAGATTTTGGCAAAATCTATTCTATCAAAGATTACTTCGCCAATTATGGCAAAAGGAATAGCTATTAAAATAACAATGCCAATTACTTTTAAAGTTATCGGTTGGTCGGTCGCCAGCTTAATGGCCAAAATATCTTCAGCAATACCAATCAATATCCCAAAAATCAAAAGCTCAAAGATTACTTCAATTTTTTTCCATTTATTTTTATTTTTCATTTTTTGGTTTTAATTAAAAACAGCTTCTTTTTTATTCTGAAATAATAATGTAGAAAATATCATCCTCGTCGTATAGATTTAATCCTTCTTCGTTCGGGCCGTAAGAACCGACCACTACTGCCTGTTTTTCTTCTGGCGTTCCGGCGTTCATCGTATAATCTGTGTCAAAAAAATATTCATGACCCCAGGGGTCTAAAGGAATTTCTGAAATATAAGGGCCGTCCCAACTAGGATAAGGATCATCTAGGTCGTCCTGAGTTAAACCGCCAAAACCATCACTTAGCTTATGAAAACAACCATCATCGCACAGTTCGTTATTGTCACAATCTTCTGGAGGGTCTGTACATAAAACATTGATTGACTGGTGGCCTGGCCATTCCTCGGTATCGTTTTCTAATAAAAATATGGCATTATAAATTCTTCTGCTTTCCATTTGGGCTTTAGCTATCCTGGCTTTTCCCCTGGAACCGCTAACGTTTATCAAAACAATGGATGCCAAAATCCCAATGACAGCAATTACTACTAAAACTTCAATTAAAGTAAATCCCAATAAAAGTTTTTTATTATGTTTCCTTTTGATATTCAAAATAGGAATAAATTAAAGTATAAACCGTAACTAAAATCACAGGGATAATCACAAAGAAAATCGCCTGTTTGGGGAAGAGAATTCCCAAAAAGGCGACTATCCCGGCGGCCTTAAATAACTTGCTGCCAATTTTGTGGGTTTTATCCCAAACCGTTTCACTGCTTAAGGTCCAGGGAGTTCTGATGCCAATAAACCAGTTTCTTTTAGCGTTTTCTATCAAGACTCCGCAGTAATAAAACAGTATTCCCATGGCAGGTGTCATAAGCTGACTCATATTAAACCTTAACCCGATATTCCAAAAAACCGTTAAAAGATAAACATAAAACAAAAATAATATCAGCAGTACTATAAATCCGTCGAAATATTTCCTGAATTTCTTGATATTTTCTTTCAGAGGGTCTATTTTTGGGACTAACATAAAGAGCAAAAAGAAACCTACTGACATTAACGGCATCAAAAATAAACCCCAACCTTTTGACATGTAATCGTCTACTTTGCCTTGAGCATTCCAGTGTGAAGCTACTTTTTCTGGCATTTGGGGATAAAAATACCCGCCTATAATAAAGGAAATTAGAATAATTCCCAAAATAATTATATTAGCTTTTTTCATTTTATATTATTCTACCAAAAAATCGCCTTCCCAGCGAGCTAATTAAATATTCCTTGCTTTTATTATTTCAACAATACCATTTTTTGTACGTTCGTTTCTTTCTATGCGAAGTTGATTTTCTTTTAAGATTTCGTTTAATCCACCTTGCTCAAGATAATCTTTAAAATATTCATAATGATTTGTTCCGGCAAAATATTCCACAGTTTTAATTAACCAAGAAGAAGGGCCTTTAGGAAGCGGAACCTGAAAATCAATAAAAATTAAATTCCCTCCTTTCTTTACCGCTCTTTTCATCTCAGAAATTATTTCATTTCTCGCTTGGCGTTCTTTTTCGTGAAGGCCAAAAGAAACAGAAGCACAATCAAAGAAATTATCTTTAAAAGGTAAGTTCTTGGCGTCAGCGACTTGAAAGGAAACATTATCCAGGCGAGCGTTAGCGTAGCCTGAAGATGAATAAAGTTCATCGACCAATCCCAGCTTTTTCTTATTCTTTTCAGCTACTTCAATCATATCGGGATTTAAATCTATTCCGTAAGCAATGGCGCCCGTTTTAGCATAATGGAATGCTTGGTCTCCTGTTCCGCAACAAACATCCAATACCCTATCCCCTGCTTTAATATCAGCGAACTTGACTATAAAAATTCTAAGGCCCTTTAATAAAGGGTCTATTACGTTAGAATAATTTAAAAACCGCATTTTGATTATTTCTTTTTCTTCCTTTTTGGCTTAATTCCTCTCTTCTTTAACTTTCTGTAAAATCTTTTTTCATTTTGCCACCCCTTACCCATTTTTTTTATTTCTTATTTATTATATTTATGACCTTTTGATTTATTCTAACAAAAAATTGCCCTTTGGGCGACTATTGTTGCTGGGACGAATTGGACTTATAATGAAGAAATACCCTCGCTTTGAGGAGAAAGGTCGAAGTAACCTCTTTTAAATAAAAACAAAATATGTCTGAGCTTTTAATTCTTCTTACTGCTTCGGGAATCAAAATAATTGTTGTTTTAATAGGGATCGATGTAATTTTAGGAGTGATTGGCGCATTTTTGAAAAAAGAATTTGTCTTGGGAAAGCTGGCTGGTTTTATGAAAAAAAGTGTCTTATCATATGTTCTTGGTTTCGTTGTTTTAGTAATGGTCGGTCAGGCCCTGCCCTCTTTGGGAATTGTTGTAAAGATTGCTTATTGGTTGATTGTGCTTGCCTTAATTGGCTCAATTCTGAATAATCTTGGAAAAATGGGAGTCCCAATACCAAAAATGCTGAAGAAGTAGTAATCCGTTTATTTGGTGAAAAAGAGGCGCCGATTATTGGCGCCTCTTTTTCTTTTTTTTATGTTTGTCCGTCTTAATAAAAAATCGCCATTTCGGCGAAAAACAAGGGGTGGGGACGAAAGAGCTTGGGATGAGGATTGCACCATCCTTGAGAGAAGGCAGTTCAGCCCTTTCGCCCCCTTAGGTTTAGGTACTAGGATGGAACTAACCCCTTAGCACCCTCTCGGCAGTTAGACACCCTAGGCTTTGATGAGTTTCCCTTTTGGAATGCTGTTTGTTGGTCCCGTCATTGATCCCGTAGAGAGTATGTTCCGCTCTTTGATTTATTACTTTCCTATACGAATCCTCCTCTTGTCTTAGACATCTTTCTAACAGAAAGACGGGGTGCTTTATTAAATTATATTTAATCTCGACGAGTTGTCAATAAGAAATCGTGGTTCCTTTGAATTTTTGGCCGTTCAAAATCTTTTTTAAATTATCCAATTTTTCCCCGTCAGCTACAATAACTTTAATCTTTTCTTTACTGGCCAGTTTGGCTGCCACAGGATCAACCGGAAAGTGAGAACCGGGCGACCGCTTGGCTGGAACAAGTTTTAAGTAATTCTTCCAAGAGATATTCTTAATCGGTTTTGCTTTTTTATACTTCTCAAAATCGGCAGTATAAACATAATCTGGCTTGCCCAACATAATTACCTGGCCAATATCAAAATCAGCGGCAATCTGCACTGCCACATAATCTGTAGACCAACCGGGTACCCAGCCAGCACCGATAATAACAGAATATCTGTTGAAATTTTTCAGTTTAAAACGTTTGTCAAAAACCACCGGCGTACTTTCTTTTCTGAATATCGTTCTTAAAAAATGAGCATTCAATCTGGTAGAATGAATTCCTATCCAGTCTTTATCTTCGTTTGTAACTCTGGCTATTTTAGCTGCAGTTTTTTGATATTTCCGGGTTGTATACCCTCCGCCACAGACAATAACAAATTTCCTCTTTCTTTTAATTTCCTTCTTGATGAAGGAATAGAAATTCTTAATATACCTGACATTAATTTTTTCTGGAAAAGCAACTGAACCTCCTAAAGCTATAACAAATTTCTTT